>Ga0335084_10001775_pt1 | contig 20405 bp, 21 predicted proteins | sample Lox_Sample_44_FD_206721 | JGI IMG/M metagenome (GOLD analysis project Ga0335084, IMG submission 206721) | Soil microbial communities from Loxahatchee National Wildlife Refuge, Florida, United States - Lox_Sample_4.4 | ecosystem: Environmental > Terrestrial > Soil > Wetlands | place: USA...
GTGAAAAGGTCTTGACCTTTTCGAAAGCACGTGACCTCAACCCGACCGCATCCAGGGCTTCCAGAATTTCCTCCCTCCGAATGGTACGGGTCATCGAGCCGAGGATCTCGAGATTCTTGTACGCCGGGAGGTACAGATAGAAATCGGGTTTCTCCACAATGCCACACACACGAGAAAGAACGGAACGGCGTTTTTGATGAAGATCTTTCCCGAAAATCTCGACCGAACCGGCGGTTGGTTTGAGGAGTGTCAGGATCATCCGTATGGTCGTACTTTTTCCCGCCCCATTGGGACCGAGAAAGCCAAAGACGTCGCCCTTGTGAACTTCGAGGTTGAGATCCTTGACGGCCCAGCGCCTTGCAAACCTCTTACTCAACCCATTCGTTCTCAAGACGATTTCGTTTCGGGCAGATTCTTCCATGACCTGAAGCCTTAAACGGCTACCCTCTATCTCTCGGGAGTCGACCGACCGGTACCCTGTGAACCAAGAGGATCGATATCCTGCTTGCCGAGTTCATCTTGTAGCATATTCATTCAACGGTGACAATGGGTCCCTCTCGGCTGACTTCCTTGCGGGTCTTTCCAGAGATGATGAGGGTAATTTCTCCTCTGATCTTTTTCCCGGTGATTTGGCTCTGGATTTCACTCACGCTGCCGCGAAGCATCTCCTCATACATCTTGGTTAGTTCCCGGGCGAGAACGATTTCCCGGTCGCCCAAAGTGTCAAAAATGTCCTTCAAAGTTTCAATAATACGATGGGGAGATTCATAAAAAATGAGGGTTTCTTTGACAGTCTCCAATTGTTCGAGGAGCCCTCTCCTTTTGGTTGATTTATGAGGTAAGAAACCCTTGAAGAGAAAGGCGTCGGTCGGAAGACCGGAAACGCTGAGTGCGGTGATCACCGCGGAGGGGCCGGGGATAGGAACGACGGGAATTTGGTTTTCAATGGCCAGTTGGATCAGACGGAATCCGGGGTCCGAGATACCGGGGGTTCCCGCGTCCGAGACAAGGGCAACCCGGTCACCTTGCTTCAATCTGGAGAGAATAAGTTCCCTTTTCCTGAGTTCATTTCCCTCAAAATAGCTGCTGAGCGGAGTCTGGATGCCGAAATGCCTGAGGAGGAGGCCCGTGTGTCGAGTGTCCTCCGCAGCGATCAGGTCAACTTCCTTTAGGATGCGTAGGGCTCTTAAGGTGATGTCCTCTCGATTCCCGATAGGAGTGGATACGATATAGAGCACGCCTTTTGTTAGGTTGGGGGAAGGAGACATGAATTTTCTCCGAGGCTGCTGAAAACGCCCGTCTACGGCGTTCCCCTCATCTTTTGTCATGGCGGTCTTCACCGGCCTGTAGGGAACGGTTTCAAACCGTTCCCTACAAATGATTTCGCCCGCTTGCCGAAGTCCCGCCCTGCGAGACGAAGGTAGGGGGATTTTTGAGCAGCCTGACAAGTAATGACTTTTGAACACCCCGCTCATAACGATTAAATCATCGACAAAGTACCATCTCTTGAGGGATTGATCAAGAGGGAGGCGGAAAAAAAATTATTGACAAATTGCCCAAAAATTCTTAAAGATAGAACCATCTCAAAGAATGACGTGCTTATGCCGCAAACTGCGGGTTTACGCAGGCTGATTAGGAAATGGGTGCCCCGGCGGGTCCGCGCAGAAGGGTTTCGCGCCGCGGGCTGCGCTCGGAGAAACGATTGAAGTCATGTTAACCTTGGGGCTCTACAAAGAAGGAATAGATGGCTGAAGAGGTCTCACCGGACAAGAAAGTTCTCGACCTGAGTGGAGAAATGCCGCCAGTCGAGGGAGCGGAGACGGATGAAGAGATCCTCCTCTCAAGGGATCTCACCGGTGCCCTCGTCAAGACGGTCAAGGCTTTTCGATTCTATCCATCCGACAATCCCACCCTCAAAGGGTTGAGGGACCAACTCCTCAGAAAATTCCAATATTTCTTGAATAAATATCAGTCCTTCGTGATTCAGGTTGGGCAATACGATCTCTCTTATAAGGGCAAAATCTTATATGAGGATCGAGACATGAAAACAAGCCTCGCCCTTTCGTTCTATAAAGATGGATTAAAAGAGATCCAGTTTTTGAAGCAGTTGGAAGAGTGGGAGGTTCAGGGCATCCTTGATATCCTCAAACAGAGTGAACAGATCAACTCATTCGAAGAGGACATTGTCACGATGATGTGGGAGAGAGATTTCGTGCACATCCGTTATCTGGCGACGGATGAATTCTTAGAGGAGACGGCGGTTTTTCTCCCGGACTCTGTCGACCAGTTCAGGAAAAATTTGGTGTCGAAACCCCTTGCCCACCACGTGGAGATCGGGCCAGGTGGAGAGGGTTCGGAGACGGGAGCAGATTGGAGTGAAGGCCTATCCAAAGTTACCGAAGAGCTTTCTCCCTTTGTCTCGGACCCAAGGATCTATTCGCTCACGCCAGACGAGGCGGAAGGGTTGAGAAGAGAGGTCGAAGCCGAGGTCGACCGCGGCTTTCCGCACAATACCACGGACATCCTTTTTGAGATTTTGGTTTTAGAAACGGAACAGGAGCCCTACCAAGACGCGGTCCGTACTCTGGTCAAAGTATTGGACGGGTTCTTAACGCTTAGCCAATTCGTCCAGGCGACCGATCTTTTGAAGCGGGTTCATCTCTTTCTCAAATCCGATGGTCTTCAGAGTTGGCAGGTTGAAAAAATCGGACAAATCCTCCTGGAGGCCGGCGAGGAGGCACGGGTCGCAGGGATCGGGAAGGTATTGGAAAGGGAGGAGGTTCGTCTGGAAGAGGTGAATGCCTATCTCTCGCTCCTCCAAAAAAACTCCATCCAACCTTTAGTCAACCTGTTAGGGGAGTTGAAGAACTCAAAGGCGAGAAGGCTATTCTGTGACGCCCTCGCAGAGATCGGAAAGGATTCCATCGAGCTGCTCATCCCTTTTATGGAGGATCGGCGGTGGTTTTTGGTTCGAAATATCGTCTATATCCTGGGCCGAATCGGAAAAGAAGAATCCCTTCCTTATATCCAGAAGGCGTTCAATCATCAAGAGAATCGGGTGAGGAGGGAAGCCATACAGGCGCTGGGACTCATCGGCGGCCAGAAAACCGTCGGACTATTGGTGAGGGCTCTCACGGACGATGATGTCCGAATCCGCTGCATGGCCGCTATTAATTTAGGAAAGACGGGGAAGAAAGCAGGTCTCATCCCTCTCATAGAGATTGTGCAATCGAAGGACTTTTACAAAAGAGAACCCGTGGAGATTCGGGCCTTCTTCAACGGGATCGGAATGGCGGGTTCCGATGAGGCGGTCTCCGTGCTCCGGGATCTGCTGGAACGAAAGAGCTGGTTCGGTCGAGGAAAAGCCGACGAAACCCGTATCGGGGCTGCCCATGCCCTGGCCATGATCGGGACGCCGGATGCAATCGCCATTTTGGAGGAGGGAGAAGATTCGAAGGACGAAACCCTCCGGGATGCCTGCACGCAGGCCTTAAGAAGCCGACCTGCCTAAGGAGTCGATGGTCTGATGTCAGAAGAGATGCCATCCCCTGTCCATGAAAATCTTCCGATGAAATTTGGGACGGAATTCATTACAGCCTTCTACCGGCTGCTCAAGGGAGCGACGCTCTATGATCGGAGCAGTGCGGCCATGGACCGCCTGACGCAGGATTGCCTTCGGGTGATCAACGGCATCATCGAGAAGGAAGGGAATCTCTTACTGAAGATCGTACGGGATCACTTCTTGTTCAATAGCACCCCGATGATCGCCAACGCTGACAGATATCTCGTCTTCAGAAATTTGTGGCGGGAGTTGAGAAAGCGAAGCATCGGGGGGGTAGAGTTCTCTGAAGCGGTGACGGGAGAACATCTGCAAGAGCTGGCCTACCTCCTCTCGGGTCTGGAGGAGAAGAGTGAAAACAATTACCTCCTTGTCGAGAAGCAATTAGAACAGCGAAACATTGGAGCCATCGAAGTAGGCAAATTGGAATTGTCAAAAGATGAGGATATCGACGGCGATCCCGAGGGACAGAAGAAGATCTCAAAAGAGGTCTATTTTAGATGCATCCGTTTAGTGAAAGAGGTGGTGGAGAATATTCAACAACAGAGGGCCCTTCCTATGCGGAAGGCCAGGCGTCTCGTGCAGAACGCGGTGAACGCTATTTTGCAGGATGACTCTGCCGCGTTGTTAGGGCTGGCCAACATAAAAAACTATGATGAATACGGCTTCAATCATTCTGTCAATGTGGCGATCTACGCCATGGCTTTGGGTCAGAGGATAGGAATTTCTAAGAAACACCTTTTCCATCTGGGCATGGCAGGTTTGTTCCATGACCTGGGAAAGACGAAGATTCCGGGAGAGATTCTTGCTAAAACAGGGACATTGTCTCCCGAGGAATCTTCTATTCTGCGATCCCACCCCGTGATCGGGACAGAGCTCATCCTGAGAGCGAACGAATGGGGGGAACTCTCCGCTCGGATGATCGAAGGGACGTTTGAGCACCATCTTGGATATGATTTGAGCGGATATCCGAAGCTCACCCAAAAGAAAAAGACGAACCTCTTTGGCCGGATCGTTGCCGTCGCTGATTTCTACGATGCCCTGGCGAGGCCGAGAGCCGAGCATCGATTTCCTTACGTCTCGGAGAAGATCGTGGAAAGGATGCTGGAACGAGGCGGAAAAGACATCGACCCTGCGATCACCAAAGTTTTCATTCACATGATCGGGGTCTTCCCCCCGGGGACCTTGGTGCTCCTGAATACCAATGAGATGGGGGTTGTCACGCAGGCTCAGGAGGATACGGAACGGATCGATCGTCCCAAGGTCTGTATGATTTATTATGACGACGGAGAGTATCGGAAAGAAAGGGTGGTGGACTTGACAGAGATGGATGGGGGGTCCGGAGAATTTAAGAGGAGCATCGTCAAAACCCTCGATCCGAATGAATATAATATCAACGTCGCCGAATTCTTCATTTGACAGGATGCTGAAAAAAGCCCATCTACTTCGTTGCCCTCGTCCTTCGTCGTTGCGGCGTACATCCGAGTACGCCTCACTCCTCAGGATTTCGGGCGCCTCGCATCTAGGCATTTTTTGAGCATCCTGCAAAGAATGATTTTTTTTGACTAACTAGAATCAATTCTGGAATTCTGGAACGTGAAATGTCTGAAATTATTTGGGTCCGATCTTTCTTCAATCCCTTAATCACAGAATTTCTTTCTTGATTTTCTTCTTTTTTGATTCCTCCCATAATCGTTCCATTTCGGCGAGGTCAGACTGACGGAGAGATTTCCCTTTCCGGTGAAGGGATGCTTCAATGTAATGAAATCGAGATATAAATTTGTTTAACGTTTTTCTTAATGCCCCCTCTGGATGGAGGTGAAGGAGCCGCGAAACGTTTGCCAGTACAAAGAAGAGATCCCCGATTTCTTCATAAATCTTTTTTCTGTCTTGAAGAGCGAGGGCCTCTCTAAACTCCCTCATCTCTTCATCCAATTTTTCAAGCACTCCTTCTATATTCGGCCAGTCAAAACCCACTCGGGAGGCTATTTGGGTCAACCGGTACGCCTGAGACAGCGAGGAAGAATCTTTGCGTGCCCCATCAAGAACGGACCGCCAGGCTTTTTCAATACCCTTTTTCTCCACCCGGTGGGTCCCTTTCTCTTTCTTGACTTTTTTCATCATCAGCCCTCCGACTATCGCGAGTTTGCTAAGTTCGTGTTTTTATGTTATTTTAATAACTTTAAGATTAATTTATTTTCAATCCTTATTCAACGGAGAGAAGTTTTTCATAACGTATCAAGCTGAATGCTCCACTCATACAGGAAGGAAAGGCAATGGATTACCGTCAGACGTTGAATCTCCCGAAGACCGACTTTCCCATGAAGGCTAATCTGGCCAAGAGGGAGCCGGATATGCTGAAGGCGTGGGAGGCAAAGGGGACTTACCACCGATTGGGCCAGAAGGTAAGAGGAAGACCGAAGTATATCCTCCACGATGGTCCTCCCTATGCCAACGGAAACATTCACATTGGCACCGCCCTGAACAAGATCCTCAAGGACTTCATCATGAAGTCGAAGTCTATGGCAGGGTTTGATAGTCATTATGTTCCAGGATGGGACTGCCATGGCTTGCCGGTTGAACACGAAGTCGAAAAGAGCCTCGGTTTGAAGAAGAAAGGACTCTCCATCGTAGACATTCGGAGGCGATGCCGGGAGTATGCGGCCAAATTCGTAGGGATTCAGAGAGAGGAGTTCAGACGCCTCGGAGTTTTTGGCGAATGGGAGAATCCCTATCTGACCATGAATTTCGAATACCAGGCGACGATTGTCAGAGAGTTTGGAAAATTCCTTCTGAACGGCTCCGTTTACAAGGGAAAGAAGCCAGTCCACTGGTGTCCCACCTGTAAGACTGCATTGGCTGAGGCCGAAGTGAAATACGAGGATCATCGTTCCCCCTCGATCTACGTGAAATTCAAGATGATCTCGGAGATCGGCACGGTGTTCCCGAGCCTCGGGGGAAAGCCTGTTTACGTCATCATCTGGACGACGACACCCTGGACGATCCCGGCCAACCTGGCAATTGCACTGCATCCCGATTTTCCTTACGTGGCAACGGACGTCGGTGGGGAGATCTATATCCTGGCGGAAGGCCTCTTGGAAGAGGCAATGAAGAAATTCGGAATCAAGACCTATAAGATCTTGGAAAAATTTCCGGGGAAGAAACTGGAGGGCTTCAAGGCCCGGCATCCCTTCATCGACCGGGATTCGCTGATCATCCTTGCCCCTTACGTGACGTTGGACGCCGGGACGGGATGCGTCCACACAGCCCCGGGCCACGGTCAAGAGGACTACGAGAGCGGGGTGCAGTATGGGTTGGAGATCTACAGCCCGGTCGATGACGATGGCCGGTTTACACAGGATGTCCCTTTCTTTGCCGGACAGTTCGTTTTTGACGCCAACGGTGCCGTAAACAAGAAGCTGGCTGAGGTCGGAGCGCTCCTCAAGGAGGAGGTGATGATCCACTCTTATCCGCACTGCTGGCGGACGAATGACCCGATCATCTTTCGGGCGACGGAGCAATGGTTCATCTCGATGGAGAAAATGGGATTGAGACGGAATGCTCTGAAGGCAATCAATGAAGTGAGCTGGATTCCTCCGTGGGGGAAAGATCGAATCTACGGGATGGTTGAAAACCGGCCGGATTGGTGCGTCTCCAGGCAGAGAGCCTGGGGGATTCCCATCACCGTCTTTTACTGCACGGGCTGCAAAAAACCTTTAGTCAGTCAGGAGACCATCGAACATGTGGCCCGTCTTTTTGAACAGAAGGGAGCGGATATCTGGTTTGAAGAAGGGACGGGTCACCTTCTGCCCGCAGGAACCCGTTGCCCTGAGTGCGGTGGAAAGGAATTTTCGAAAGAAACGGATATCCTGGATGTCTGGTTTGACTCGGGAGTCTCCTATGCAGCCGTCCTGGAGAAACGGACCGAGCTTGAGTTTCCGGCGAGTCTCTACCTCGAGGGAAGCGATCAGCACCGGGGATGGTTTCACAGTTCCCTTTTGACATCCGTCGGGACAAGAGGTTGTGCTCCTTATCGCACCGTCCTGACCCACGGATTTGTCGTGGACGGAGAGGGCAAGAAGATGTCCAAGTCGGCGGGGAATGTGATTGCCCCCGATGAAATCATCAATCGATTGGGAGCCGATGTCCTGAGGCTCTGGGTTGCGGCAGAGGATTACCGGGATGACATCAAGATCTCCAACGAGATTCTGAAGCGTTTAGCCGACAGCTACTTCCGAATCCGGAATACCTTCCGGTTTCTTTTGGGAAATTTATACGACTTTCACCCCGAGAAAGAGCGGGTTCCTTATGGCGAGCTCCATGAATTAGACCGGTGGGCGCTCCATCAGCTTCAGAAGCTTGTTGGCAGGGTCCGAGAGGCCTATGAGCATTTCGAATTTCATACGGTTTACCACGCCGTTCAGAATTTTTGCGCAGTGGAGATGAGCGCCCTCTATTTCGATATTTTGAAGGATCGGCTCTATACTTCTTCATCCGGTTCTCGAGGTCGGAAGTCGGCTCAGACCGCGCTTGACGAGATTTTGAAGGCGCTGGCCTGCCTGATGGCTCCTGTCCTCTCTTTCACGGCAGAGGAGGTCTGGACGTTCCTTCCGGAGGAGCCTGGAAAGTCAGAAAGTGTTCATCTCACATTGTTCCCCGAAGTGAACGCCGAATACCTGGACGACGCCTTGAACGAGCGTTGGGAGAGATTATGGGAAATCCGAACCCTGGTGACCAAGGCTCTGGAAGAGGCACGCAAAGAGAAGGTCATCGGCCTCTCCTTAGACGCCCAGGTTCATCTCTACGTCCCCGAGAAGGTTTTTCCTTTTCTTGAATGTTATGAGAAGGATCTAAAGTTCGTCTTTATTGTTTCGTCCGTCACCCTGCATCTGGCCAAAGATGAAAAAGAGGTGCGGGCGGAAGTCTCTCCGGCAGAGGGTAAAAAGTGTGAGAGGTGCTGGAACTATGAAGTCACCGTCGGGGCTCACAAGGAACATGAAACCATCTGCCACCGGTGTGTCGAAGCGATCCAACAGTAAAATGGCAGAGAGCAAAGAGCAGAGGGCATAGGGAAATTGAAAGGGAAAGAAGGATAACGCTTTGCTCTATGCGCTTAGCGCTATGCCATTCAACAGGGTGGGCATGAAGCGAAAATATTGGGTCCTTTTGATTTTCTGCATCGGGGTTCTCCTGCTGGATCAGTGGACCAAGTCCCTGGTTATACAGAAGTTACCCCTCTATCAGAGGGTGGAAGTGATCCAGGGGTTTTTTAATTTGACCCATGTTCGAAACACAGGAGGCGCTTTTGGAATTTTCGGGGGGGAAAAAGGAGGAGTCGGTTCAATCCTCTTTGTAATTGTATCCTTTGTCGCCATCGGAGCCATTATTTTCCTCTTCCTTAGAATCAAAGAGAATGAAAAAGCCCTTGCCCTCTCCTTTTCACTCATTCTGAGCGGAGCCGCAGGAAACCTCATCGACCGCCTCCGATACGGGGAAGTGGTGGATTTCCTCGACTTCCATCTCTCTACTTACCATTGGCCCGCTTTCAATGTTGCAGACTCAGCCATCTGCATCGGCATCGGATTGATGGCCCTGGAGTTGTTGAAAGGAGACCGAAAGAGAAACACCAAATCCCAAGCTCCAATTTCCAAATGAATTCCCATGAATTAAATTCCAAACGGACATAAGAAATATTTTGGTCATTTGAAATTGGAGCTTGAAAATTGTTTGTAATTTGACATTTGGGATTTGGAATTTGAAATGAATCATGTATCCCATTCTGCTTCAGTTCGGTCATTTCCGTATCTACTCCTATGGTTTCTTCATCGTCGTGGGTTTTGTCGCGGCAACCGTTCTCGCCGTCTTAAGGGTTCGAAGATCAGACATCCAGATCTCTTTTGAGAACGCGGCCGATCTCTTTTTCTATACGGTCCTGTCGGGATTCCTCGGGTCAAGAATCCTCTACGTCTTACTCCATGTTGATGTCTTTCGCCAAGATCCCTTGCAAATCTTCAAGCTATGGGAAGGAGGGTTGGTTTTTTATGGAGGGCTGATCGCAGCGGCCGGCGTTGCCTTCGGGGTTATGAGGTGGCATCGATTGCCCGTTTGGAAATTGGCTGACCTGATTTCCCCGCTGATTGCCCTGGGTCTCTTTTCGGGTAGGATAGGTTGTTTCCTTGCAGGGTGCTGCTATGGGAAAGAGACTTCCGTGGGGTGGGCGGTTGTTTTTACGAATCCAGACTCATTAGCCCGGTTGAATGTTCCCCTTCATCCTACCCAGCTGTATGAGGCCGCAGACGGGCTCGTCCTCTTTTTCCTTTTGAGTTGGATGGAAAGGAGAAAGTCTTTCGACGGTCAGATCTTCTGGCTCTTCGTCCTGCTTTATTCGATCACGCGTTGTTTTGTCGAAATCTTTAGGGGCGATCCGAGGGGGTTCCTGTTTACCGATGTCCTTTCCACCTCTCAAGCCGTCGGTATCCTGTTGGCCATTTTCTCCCTATTTATGTTATCTTATATGAAAGAAAGGGGCCGGAAATAGAAAGATGGCTATTCTGGAAATCCTCAAATATCCTCATCCGGTCTTAAAGAAGCAATGCGAGCCGGTCGGTGAGATTGACGACGAAGTGAGAAAATTGATCGATGACATGAGAGAGACCATGTACGGGGCCAGGGGGGTGGGTTTGGCTGCCTGTCAGGTCGGGGTTTCTCGGAGAGTGATCGTCCTCGACGTCAGCCCGATGGATCCGCAGCACACTTTCTTCGCCTTGATCAACCCCGAGATCGTATCCGAAGAAGGTGAGGTAGACCACGAAGAGGGGTGTCTGAGCGTCCCGGATTGCCTGGAACAAGTAAAAAGGAAAGAGAAGGTCTGTGTGAGAGGGGTGTCCCCGGAAGGAATGGAAGTGGACATCAAGGGAGACGGGATATTAGCCATTGCGCTGCAGCACGAAATTGACCACATCAACGGGATTCTTATCCTGGACAGGGTGAGCCGGCTGAAAAGAGAAATTTATCGGAATAAGTTGAAGAAAGAGAAGCGTAAGGAAGAAAGACCTTGAGCGGACCGCCTTGGCGGATCATTTTCTTTGGAACTCCCTCTTTTGCGCTCCCCATCCTGCAGGGTCTCTTGAAGGGACCCGAGGAAGTGGTGGGTGTCGTCACTCAGCCAGACAGGGAGAAGGGAAGAGGGAGGAAGATCGTTATTTCTCCCGTAAAAGAACTTGCCCTGCAGAATGGCTTCGCTGTCCTTCAGCCAGAGAAAGTGAAAGAGCAAGCTTTTCAGGAGGCGGTGGCGGCTCTTCAACCCGACCTCTTCGTAGTCGTAGCCTACGGTCAGATCTTACCGAAGTCCGTCCTAAACATTCCCAGACACGGAGCCGTCAATGTTCATGCTTCCTTGCTCCCCAGATATCGGGGAGCCGCTCCCATTGCCTGGGCAATCCTGAGAGGAGAAAGCGTGACGGGGGTGACGACCATGGTCATGGACGAAGGCATGGACACAGGGGACATCCTTTTACAGGAGGAGGTTCCAATCGGCCACGAAACGACCTGCGAGATACTGCATGATCGGTTAGCCACTCTTGGGGCTCGACTGTTATCGAAAACTGTGGAGAAAATGAAGGCAGGAGAGATACGGCCCATCCCGCAGGATCCTTCGAAAGCGACGTATGCTCCTCCTCTAAAGAAGGAAGACGGACTCATTCGTTGGGAAAAGGAAGCTGGGGAGATCGACCGGCAAATCCGTGCTTTCAACCCGTGGCCGGGAGCCTTTACGAAATGGGGTGACCGGCTTCTGAAAGTTTTTGGAGGAGGGATAAGACAAAGGGCTCCTTCTGGGAAACCAGGAGAGGTTGTCTGGGTTGGGTCGGATTTCATCGAAGTGGAGACAGGGAAGGGTTCGTACCTGATCGGGGAAGTTCAACTGGAGGGGAGGAAGAGAATGACGATCCGGGAGTTTCTTTCGGGACATACTGTCTCTGTGGGAACGGTCTTTGAATAGATCAATGGCAAATATCAAAGTTCAAACGTCACATGAATGTCAAATGTCAAAAATAAAGAAAGGGCGGAATAATTTGGATCCACTCGGTTGCCCCAACTCAGCCTTCGGGGCAGCCCGCAATGCACGGCTCGGGACCGGTTCTGAACAAGGCTTATTTTTATGCCGGGGACTTCGAAGAATTGACAAAAAAGTGACGAATGATTATACTGCCCTGTGTAAAAGGAGGTTGAATTCTAAATGAATCAATTTAAAACGTTCATTCTGATGCTGGTTTTAACGGGTATTTTTATTTTGGTGGGGACCGCCATCGGAGGAAAAAGCGGGGCGATCTATGCCTTTGTCTTCGCAGGCCTGATGAACTTCGTCATGTATTGGTTTAGTGATAAGATGGTTCTCCGTATGTACGGGGCAAAAGAAGTCACACAAGGCGAGGCCCCTGAGCTTTACGGGATCGTCGCGGAACTGACGAGCAAGGCCAGCCTTCCGATGCCCAAGATCTATATCATGGAAAATGAAACCCCGAACGCTTTTGCAACAGGTAGGAATCCGGAACATGCGGCCGTCGCCGTCACATCGGGGATAATGAGAATTCTGTCAAAAGAAGAACTGATGGGAGTCATCGGCCACGAGCTTTCCCATATTCAGCACAGGGATATCCTGATCAGCACGATTGCCGCCACGATGGCGGGCGCGATTAGCATGCTTTCCACGATGGCCCGCTGGGGAGCCATCTTTGGAGGAGGCCGATCCAATGATGAAGAAGGGGGCGGAGGAGGTAACATTCTCGTTGTGCTCCTCGTTTCGATATTTGCTTCCATTGCGGCGATGCTCATTCAAATGGCGATTTCCCGCTCCAGGGAGTACATGGCGGATGAAGGTGGAGCCCATCTCGCTCATCCTCTTTCATTAGCGAAAGCTTTGGAAAAGCTGGAAATGGCCTCTCAGAGGATTCCCATGCAGGCTAATCCTTCGACCGCTCACATGTTCATCGTCAATCCGTTAAGAGGGGGAGGGGTTCTTTCTCTCTTCAGCACCCACCCGCCGATGGAAGAACGTATCGCCAGGCTTGAGGAGATGGCGAGGACGGGAAGGTTTTGAGAAACAAATCTCCGAGGGCGATCTGCCTCGATCTCCTTGACCGGCTGGAAGGAGCTCATCCTCATCCCGATCGCCTTCTCACCGACTCCTTCAAACGCTACCGCTATCTGACCTCTCTCGATCGAGCTTTTCTCACGGAATTGACTTATGGCGTCCTCCGTTGGAGAGGAAAACTCGATTGGGTCATTCGACAGTTTTCGAAAATTCCGTTTGAAAAAATCGAGCCAGGGACTCTCAACATATTACGCCTTGGACTCTATCAAATCCTTTTCCTATCCAGAACGCCCTCCTCGGCTGCGGTCAACGAGTCGGTCGAGCTGGCGAAGCGGATCCGGGGAAGAGGAGGAGCGGGGTTTGTCAATGCCGTGCTTCGCTCGTCCATCCGGCAAAAAGATGAAATCCTTTGTCCGGAGTGGAGCCAGGATCCGACCCTCCATATCTCTGTCGTTCAATCCCATCCTTTCTGGTTAGTACAGCGATGGGTCAAAGAATTAGGTGTGGAAGAAACCCTCGGGATCTGCACGTATAACAATCAGATTTCGCCCTTGATGCTCCGAACCAACACGTTGAAGATAAATCGGACGGACCTCATCGACAAGCTGCGAAAAAAGGAGTTAAACGCCGTTCCATCTAATTTTTCTAGAGAGGGAATTTTGGTCCGAGACTCCCCGCCTACCTCGGAACTTCCATTCCTGAATGAAGGTCTATATATCATTCAGGATGAGGCCTCTCAATTGATCGCTTCCATTGTGGACCCGAAACCGGGAGAACGAATCCTCGATGCTTGCGCTGCGCCCGGAGGAAAGACCAGCCATATGGCTCAGAAAATGGAGAATCGGGGAGAAGTTTATGCCGTGGATGTCAGCAGGGAAAAATTGGGCTTGATTGAAGAAATGTGCCAGCGATTGGGAATAGGGATCGTCAAAACGATCAAAGGAGATGCAGCGAAACCCCTCCCTGTCCCTCAGGGGCTGGTGTTCGATCGAGTTTTGGCAGATGTCCCCTGTTCAGGGTTTGGGACGCTTCGAAAGAATCCTGACCTAAAGTGGAGAAGAGGGGAGAAAGATATCAAGCGGTTGAGCGGGCTTCAGCTTTCAATCTTGGATAATCTTTCAGTCTACGTGAAAGAAGGAGGTGCCCTGGTTTACAGCACCTGCACGGTTTTCCACGAGGAGAACGAAGACGTGGTGGAGAAATTTCTGGAGGGACATATGGAATTCAGGATCGATCGGACAGATCGAATCCTTCCGGAAAAATTTCACGTATTTGTCCGGAATGGATATTTCAAAACCTTTCCTCCCAAAGATGGGATGGATAGTTTTTTCGCAGCAAGACTGGTTAAACGCAGTGAGTGACAGTAGATATCAAAATCCCGAACCCTTTCCCGCCTTGATTAATCCTTCAACCCTTCATCCTGAGTTGTAGAGCAACTGGCTTCAAACCTGTCGATTTCGATCATGTACCAAAAATGGGGAAGCCTGTTGCCTTTTTGTCCCGATCTGCTAAACTCCTATTTAAATTACAAATATCTATCGTACGATCCACTTCGCAGTCACTGAACAGACACAGACAAACGGATTCATGGGAGAAACTATGTCTGCAATCGCATCTCTTGAAGATTTGAAGGCAGCCCATAACGACCTTCACGAAGCCAAGGATTTGAACGAGTTGAAGGCGGTATTTAAGAAATGGCGCAAGATCGGTTGGAAGAATATCTGTAAGCTGTGGCTAGAAGAAAGAACCCCAGAACAGTTAAAAGGGGAGGGTGATCATTAAGGACTTATTGACATTTGAAGATGTGACCCCGCGGCCTTCGCCAACCGCGAAAAGGACCGCGTGACAGTCGAAGAGACCTTCGCAAAGCTGGTAGACCTCGCCAAGAACCTCGATGCCGAGCAACGGCGTGCTGCGGAAGAGGGGCTCAGCGACCATGAGCTGGCCCTGTTCGACCTCCTCTTCAAGGAGAATGTCAGCAAAGCCGATCGGGAGCGTTTGAAGCAGGCAAGCAAGGCGCTGCTTGCGTCCCTGCGAGAGCTACTCCGGCCCATGCCCGACTGGATACAGAACACTGGTACTCAAGCTGAGGTCAAGGTGTTCATCCTCGACAATCTTTGGGATGCATTACCTCGTCCCTTATTCAGCGACGAGGAGACCGAAGAAGTCGCGAGTCGAGTGTATGAATACGTGTGGCAACGGAGCGAAAGTGGGCATAATTTGTTAGCGGCCTAGATTGGAGGTACAGTCAGGGCGCATGCGTAAATGGGGTCAAATCCTTATCCTTGAGTTTGCTTAAATTACAGATTTAATGAAGAGACTGCTGATTGTCTGACTGAATTTTTCAGTCAGACACTTTAGCCCTTTTGACTAAGAGACAATGGGGCTGCCAACTTCGTGAGAATTCTTGACATTCAGGAAAACTATAATACTCTTGAATCATGCTCAAGAGGCGATATCGATCCGCGAAACAAGTCGATGGCGTTATTGATATTGAACATTTGAGGTCCGTCCAAAGTGTATTCAACGAGACGAAACCCCGATTTCTTTGGCCTGATGTATCCTTCGGAGGACGTCAGGGCAATGCTCCAAGCACTAATTCGGCGTTTCACAGCCGAAAATGTGGAAGGGGGTGGGTTGAGCCCGATGGAGGCCTCCACCTCTTGGCTGTTCCTTAGGCCAATGGAGTAGACAGTGAAAAGAAAAGTTGGCATCCTTCTGGAGGAAGGGGTCCTTAAACTCGCAAAACATTGCGCCCTTGAAGAAGGCAGGCCTTTGAGCGATGTTATCCAGGAATCCATTGTCCATTATCTCAGCGATAGGGTTCCTGATCCAAAGAGGAGAGAGAGGGTTTATCAGATCTTCTGTGAACAGCCGATACGGATCAGCAGACAACGGTTCAAAGAAATCCTGTCGGAAAATGCTTGGGATCTATGAATCTTGGTGATCGTTCAAACGAAATGGATGATTCTATTTTTCGAACGTTTCGAGGAATAAATCGAAAACATTTCCATGAAATCTGGAAAAAGGCCCAAAGTGGTGAGCTACAGAGCTTAACCGACGAGGAACAGCATCTCGGGAGGATCATGCTCGACCATTCTGACGAATATTTCAATCAATTTGAATTTGCTGATGCTCTCGCCGACCATGAATACGACCCTGAGACTGGGGTGAATCCCTTTTTGCATGTGACGTTACACGTCGTTGCGGAGAAGCAAGTTCAAGACCGCGATCCCATCGAGGCTTTCCAATTCTATAATGCCATGCTCAGGAAAAAGTGCAGCCGACATGAAGCCATTCATCTTCTCAATATTATCCTGGTCAAGTTTATTTTCGAGGTACTTAAAGAGAAGAAACCTTTCCCTCTCGAAAGCTACCGCAAGATTCTGAAAGAATACAAATCCCGAAGGCCTGAAAAGATCGATCAGCTTTTAGAGAATATGCAATTCGATAAAGAACAAGAAGGGGACGAGAAAAGAAGAATAGATCCCAGAATTGAAGGGTTCTTAGCTAAATTAAGAAAGAGGCACCCTAACATCCGGACCCACGAGGAGGATGACGACGACTGGTGGCGAGACGGTATGAGAATGCTGAGATCCGGCGATTTGGAAGGAGCCGAGAAGAAATTTGGACAGTTGATCCTCGCTGAGCCAGAGCACCATGATGGGTACGAAGGGCTTGCCCTGGTCTATGAAAGTAAAGGGAGAGGGAAAGAGGCTCTCCTTTTAATCGAGCATGCGCTTGCGTTGGCGAGAGATTTTTTTGAGGAGGGAACCCTGGATCAAGAAATCCTGGATGAGATAGAGGAGGAGAAAAGAAAGATCCTGGATATGAGATAGATTGAATGATAGTTCCGTGGAGTTTTGAGTTATAAGAAATAGAAATTCGGCCGGTGATATGCGCTGTTGACTTCTTAAGGCTTGCCAATTCCCTCTCTCTTTTGTATCATATTTTTACGGAAAAGATCTTCTTGTTATTGTACGTTTCCTCGCCGATGAGAGCCGCGACTTTGCCGTTGTCCATGCTTTTCTAGTATGCGAGTGAAAAATTTTGTTCCATAAATACAGGGGGAGGGAATTCGTGAAAAAAATAGCGCCTTCGATTTTGTCTGCTGATTTCAGCCGCCTGGCCGACGAGGTGGGGGCCGTTGAAAAGGCGGGAGCCGATGTAATCCATGTCGATGTGATGGATGGGCATTTTGTCCCCAACATCACCATTGGGCCTCTGGTGGTCCAGGGGCTGAAGAAGTTGACCTCTTTGCCTCTAGATGTCCATTTAATGATCGAGAACCCTGATCGGTATATCGATCCGTTTGTCCAGGCAGGGGGCAATTGGATTACGGTCCATGCGGAGGTATGTCCCCACCTCAGACGGACGATCAAGAAGGTTCGACAGTTGAACGCGAGGCCGGGCATTGTCCTCAAACCTGCGACTCCGTTAAAAACACTGTTCCCCGTTCTTGATGAAATCGACTTAATTCTGATCATGTCCGTCAACCCCGGGTTTGGCGGACAATCCTTTATTCCCTCTACCCTGAAAAAAATCGAACGATTGAGGAAGATCGTTGATCAAAACCGTTACCCTCTGGAGATAGAAGTTGACGGCGGAGTGAAGGTTGAGAATATCAGAGATGTTTCAGCGGCCGGCGCGCATATCTTCGTGGTCGGCACGGGTATTTTTAAGACCAACGACTATGAGGAAACGATAAGGAAGCTGAGGCAAGAGATCGGGTGATGGAAGCACCAAGTTCCAAGCACCAAATCCCAAATAAATTCCAATCACCAAAATGTCAAAACAGAAAGTGTTGGTCATTTGAAATTGAAATTTGGAGTTTATTTGACATTTGGAATTTGTGATTTGAGATTTAAGACGCTACGCGCCATGCCCTATTCGCTTCGCCCTATGCGGTTTTGAAGGGAGTCATGGAGCTATCCAAACAGAAGAATTATCAACAGACGTTTGACCTCGCCTGCTCTTCCATCGAGGGGATGAATCTCGAAGAAAGGGCCAAAAAGGCGGGGGCAAATTATGAAAAAGGAAAAGGTGAAGAGAAGATAACCCTTGAATTGTTTTTAGAGCCCTATACGATTCAGTTTCCTCAAGTGGGATTTTACTCCCCCTCTAAGAAGGTGGTTTCCCTGGTGACCCGCATTCTTCTCCTCCATTATCTGATTCGTGCAGACGGTTATCCCGTCACGGGGAAATGGGTGGCCTACAAAGATATTCCGGGAGGCCTCCTCTACGCAGGTGTTTTCGCCAGGAGGGTGACGGAGCCATTGCAGAGGAGGTTTGGCAAGTCCGCCCGATCGTTTAAAGAGACGGGTATCCGATCCGGAGGGGAACCCGTTGAAATCGGGGATGCTTCCTTTATACTTCATGCTTTCCCCCGCGTGGCGCTACAGTATGTCCTTTGGGAGGGGGACGAAGAATTTCCGCCGTCGGTCCAGCTTCTTTTCGATGCCTCCGTGGACCATTATCTTACGCTGGAAGATATGGTGGTCCTGGGTCAGGTGACAGCCGGAAGACTGATCAACCGTTCCGATTTGCCGTGATGTCGCGTTTTTTCAGATTTTCGGCTATACTGATTGTGGAATGAGCCTGATGGAAGAAGTCATTTACTCTGAAAACCCAGATCTTAATAAACCCTGTATGGTCATCGGGTTTGAAGGGTGGCCGAATGCAGGAGAGGTTTCTTCTTACGCCCTTCAGCATTTGATCGACAACCTGAAGGCGAAGAGATTCGCTTCCGTTCAGACGGAGAATTTTTATCAAATTTCTTCCCTGCGGCCGATGGCTATCATAAAGGAGGGGAGGCTGATCGAATTGAAGTCACCGGCCAACGATTTTTACTATGTCAAGGCTCCCCTTTTCAACGACCTTATCCTCTTCCGCGGGGTTGAGCCTCATCTTCGATGGGATCGCTTTGCTCACCTTCTCCTCAACTTGGCAGAAAGATTCAATGTCGCCCAGATCTTCACCATTGGCGGTACTTACGATTACATCCCTCACACCTATCCTCCCATGGTCAGCGCGCTGTTCAATCATGAGGAGTTGAGGGAAAAAGTGATCCGGGTCGGGCTGGGGCTGACGGAATATTCAGGCCCCATCAGCATTCATACCTTTATTCTCGAGGCCGCAAGAAAGAAGGGATTGAAGGCCGTCAGCCTTTGGGGCCATGTCCCGCAATATCTTCAGACGAAGAATATAAAAGCGGTCTGCTCAGTCCTGAAAAAATTGATGAGTTTGACCCGCATGGAACTTGACCTCTCGGATCTCGAAAAGGCCGGTGAATATTTTGATCAACAGGTCAACCATTTGGTGGAAGAGGATCCCAAACTCCAGGAGGTTATCCGCCAGTTAGAGGAGGTTTATAAACGGTCCGGAAATATTCCTGAACCGCCAAAAGGGGAAGAGGGGTTGAAAGAAGATAAGGTGGTTTACATTCAAGCCTTCCTGAAAAAAATGGAGGATGAAGAGAAGAAAGAAGGGTAGGTCCCTCTTCACGCCTGTTTCCCCAATTCCCCAATCCTTATTTTCCCTTCCCCCCCGACGGTACGGAAAACTCCATGACTCGATAGACCAATCCCCACCTTTCCTTGTCCGATAATTGGGGCCATCCTACCATAGCCGAATTCGGAATGCCCTTTGTAATCACCCCAAAGATTTTCTCAGGATTTCCTTTGGTATTGGGCCAGTCTTTCAGGGGCAGGGCAAAGTCTGACGGGTGAGGAGTGAGGGTATCTGCAAGCGCGCCCTTTCCCTCCCCTTTTGCTCCGTGGCAGGGGACGCAATTCTGTTCGTAGAGTTTCTTGCCCAGGGTTACCAGATCGGGCGTTTTCTTGGGGGGCTGGGGGTCTCCGAAAGCGACGCCGAGTGATGCGAAAAGAAAAAGAGATCCGACCATCGCCATCCACGTCCATCCTTTCATTTTTCTCCCTCCATGGTCATTTGAAATTTCTATTAGTCGTTCCATTGGATAAACATCAGATTAACCCCACCCCCACCCCCGTATCAAGCACGGGGCAGGCTCTTCCCCTCCCCTCGGTAACGAGTCGTACCGACCTGAAGGGAAGGAATCATTGATGTTCCTCTCCCCTCAGACGTTTCGCTGTGACACAGCTTCTCAAGGGGAGGAAACTTCTTCAAAGAGGAGCCAAGGTGATGAGCTTTGCGCCTGCATCTACGGTTTCCCCTTCCTTCACCAAAACCTCCTTGACTCTTCCTTTTATGGGAGAGGGAATGGGCATTTCCATCTTCATGGCTTCTGTGATGAGAAGCTCTTGCCCGATTTGCACGACCTCTTCAGCCTTGGTCAGAATCTTGACGATCTTACAGGCCATCGGGGAGGTCACCACCCCTTTACGAGAAAGAGGGAGTTTCTTTTCTTGGACGGGAGAAGGAAACCTTTCTCCCCGTCCCAGGATTTCAGGCGAGTAGCTCCTTCCTCCTACGAAGACCCGATAGAGATTCTTTTCTTGCGTTATGTCCACTTCGTAGGAATGACCATCACAGATCATCGAGTAAAGATTCTCCGAGACTTCGAAAAAATCAACCTGGTGGTCGTGACTGAGGAGAAAAACTCGGTAGAGTCGATGGCCTCGGGATTCCACCCTTACGTCATAAGTTGCATCCCCCATCTTGACGCTGTATTCGTGTCCGACACCCTTCCGGTCTTTCTGATAGGTTCGAATGGCAGCGGCAATACAGGCCGTCTCCCAGAAAGTATCTTTCTGCTCCGGCCTCTTCCGTAAGTAT
>Ga0335084_10001777_pt1 | contig 20399 bp, 18 predicted proteins | sample Lox_Sample_44_FD_206721 | JGI IMG/M metagenome (GOLD analysis project Ga0335084, IMG submission 206721) | Soil microbial communities from Loxahatchee National Wildlife Refuge, Florida, United States - Lox_Sample_4.4 | ecosystem: Environmental > Terrestrial > Soil > Wetlands | place: USA...
CGCGGCGCTCAGGATGCAAGGAAAGAATGCGTTGCCGGCATTACAAAAAGCTGCGGATCTGTTGCCCGACGATGCTGCTTGTCACAATGACCTGGGTGCTGCTCTGCAGGAACTTGGGCAGTCCGACCTCGCGCTGGCAAGCTATTACCGCGCACTTAAGCTCGATCCTGGTCTGGCCGAGGTGCACTGCAATCTGGGCAACCTCCAGAAGGACCTCGGGCAACTCGAACAAGCGGCTGCCGGTTACCGCCGCGCGCTGCAAATCAGACCCGATTATGCGGATGCGCACAACAATCTGGGCAATGTCCTGCTGGATCTCGGACAACTCGAGCCAGCGCTGGCTTGCTTCAGGCGCGCCCTTGAGATCAAACCGGATTATGCCGAGGCGCATAGCAATTTGGGCAGCGCCCTGAGGGACCTCGGACAGCTTGATGGGGCGGTTGCAAGTTGCCGCAGGGCGCTGGAGCTCAGACCCGATTTAGCTGAAGTGAGTGGGAATTTGCTGTATGTGCTGAACTATACGCCCGGCCTTACACCCGCGTACTATCTCGAACAGGCTCAACAGTTTGGCCGGGTCGTCGCCGGCAAGGCCGGTACGCGTTACTCGGCCTGGAAATGCGAGGCCCGGCCGGCGCGCCTGCGTGTCGGAATGGTGTCCGGCGATTTGCGCAAACATTCCGTCGGATACTTTGTTGAAGGACTGTTAGCCCATATCGATCCGGCCCGCATCGAACTGATCGCTTATCCTACCTCTCGCGAAGAGGACGAACTGACTACGCGCATTAAGCCGCACTTTTCAGCATGGAAGCCAATAGTCGGCCTGAACGACGAAGCTGCTGCGCGTCTTATCCACGACGATGGCGTCCATATTCTGATCGACCTTTCCGGTCACACCGCGCACAACCGTTTGCCGGTGTTTGCGTGGAAACCTGCACCGGTGCAGGTGAGCTGGCTGGGATTGCCGGCCACGACCGGGGTGGCGGAAATCGATTATGTGCTGGGTGATCCCCATGCCATTCCCCCCGAATTCGAAGACCAGTTTTCCGAAGTGGTATGGCGGATGCCTGAAAGCTATTTGTGCTTTACCGTTCCCGCAACTCCCGTAAAGATCGAACCGCTTCCCGCGTTATCCGCCGGATTTGTGACCTTCGGCAGCTTCAACAATCTGACCAAGATGAACGACAAAGTGGTGGCGGTATGGGCGCGCATACTTAAATCAGTGCCCGACTCGCGTCTGTTGCTCAAGACGAAACAACTGGGTGAGCAGTCAGTATGCGACAAGGTCCGCAAGCAATTCGTCGCTTGCGGCATAGCGCCGGACCGGTTGCTTTTGATTGGAAGAATCGCTTCCCGTGAAGATCATCTGGCTGCCTACAACCGGATAGACATCGCATTGGATACCTTTCCCTATCCCGGTGTCACCACGAGCGCCGAAGCCTTGTGGATGGGCGTGCCGGTGCTGAGCCTGCGCGGTGATCGGTTCCTTTCGCGCACGGCGGTCAGCATCGCTTGCAACGCCGGATTGCCCGAGTGGATCGCGGCCGGCGAAGACGACTATGTGGCCAAGGCGGTGGCATTTGCATCCGATCTTGAAAGTCTGGCCAGGCTGCGTGCCGGCTTGCGGCAACAGGTGCTGGCCTCGCCGCTGTTCGACGTGCCGCGCTTTGCCCGGAATTTCGAGAATGCGCTGTGGGGAATGTGGCAGGCGCACGAAAATAAGCAACCCGAACGCTGATTTGCCACCCCGAAATGTGAGTCGACTGCATAGTGTTGATAGTTGTTATTCAAGCTTTCAAATCAAAATGAACCGTTTATTGGAAGCTCCGATCAAGATAGGTGCAGTTAAAGGCGTTGCAGCAAAGTTGTTGGCGCTCGTCTTCCTGCTGGCAGCGGGGCAAACGGCCAGAGCGGAAGAAAAGCTCACCATAGCCGCCGCCGCCGATCTCCAATTTGCGCTGGAAGAAATCATCGTGTCGTTCAGGCACATTGATCCCGCGGCACGGATAGAAACCATTTACGGCTCGTCGGGCAAATTCAGCACCCAGATCCGGCAGGGCGCGCCTTATGATCTGTATTTTTCCGCCGACATCGCCTATCCGCGCGAACTTGAATCGGAAGGTTATGCCGCCTCAAAAGCCCAGCCCTATGCGGTGGGGCGCATCGTGCTGTGGAGTCAGTCGCGCGATGCACGCGCAATGACGCTGGCCGATCTCGCCGATCCGGCCATTCATAAGATCGCCATCGCAAATCCCCGGCACGCGCCGTATGGCAAGCGTGCGGAAGAAGCGCTCAGGTCTGCGGGCGTATGGGAAAAAGTGGAACCCAAACTCGTCTACGGCGAAGACATCGCGCAGACCGCTCAATATGTCCAGAGCGGCAATGCGCAGGTCGGCATCCTCGCGCTGTCGCTGGCGCGAAGCCCGCAGCTGGCGAAGCAGGGCAGTTATGTATTGATATCCGACCGTCTGCACCAGCCATTGCTTCAGGGCTACATCATCACCAGGCGTGCCGCGGACAACCCGCTGGCTCAGGCATTCTCGCGGTTCATGTCGGGCAAGGAGGCGCGGACCATCATGGCCCGTTACGGATTTGCGCTGCCGGGCGAAGTAGAATAGCAGAATGGATTTTTCATTTTCAGCTGCCGGCCTGTCCGCGGCGGATATTTCAGCGATCTGGCTCACCGTCAAGCTGGCCACGCTGGCGACATTCATCCTGTTGCTGGTCGGCGTGCCGGTCGCCTGGTGGCTGGCGCGTACGCGTTCGCGATGGAAGGGACCCGTGGGTGCGGTAGTGGCGCTGCCCATCGTACTGCCCCCCACGGTGATCGGTTTTTATCTGCTGGTGGCAATGGGGCCGGACGGCCCGCTCGGCAGGATCACCCAATCACTGGGTTTGGGCCTGTTGTCGTTTACGTTTGCCGGACTGGTGATCGCCTCGGTGTTCTATTCATTGCCATTCGTGGTTCAGCCGCTGCAAAACGCATTCGAGAACGTCCCCGAACGGGCGCTTGAAACCGCCGCGACGCTGCGCGCTTCAGCGCTGGACAGATTCTTCAGCGTGGTTCTGCCGCTGTCAAAACCCGGCTTGATCACCGCATCGGTGCTCGGTTTCGCGCACACGGTCGGTGAATTCGGCGTGGTGCTGATGATAGGGGGCAACATTCCGGGCCAGACCCGCGTGGCGTCGGTGCAGATCTATGATCACGTCGAGGCGATGGAATATGTCCAGGCACACTGGCTGTCGGGGGCGATGCTGTTGTTCGCGTTTGCGGTTTTGGTGGTGCTCTACACATTCAATCCGAACGGGAAACGGTGATGACGACCGTTCATGCCCGCTTCAATCTGGATTACCCGAACTTCGCGCTGGATGTCGATCTCGATCTGCCAGGCCGCGGTATCACCGCGCTGTTCGGACCTTCCGGTTCGGGCAAGACCACGCTGTTGCGCTGTATCGCGGGTTTGGAGCGGGTGGCGGGTGGCCTGCTGCGCGTGCATGGAGAGGTGTGGCAGGACGGCACGATGTTTCGACCGGTGCATAGCCGCCGCTTGGGTTATGTATTCCAGGAAGCCAGCCTTTTCCCGTATCTCTCAGTGCGGCGCAATCTCGAATACGGTTTGCGGCGTGTTCCTCGGGCCGAACGCAAAGTACAGCTGGAACAGGTGGTGGAATGGCTGGGTCTGAACAAATTGATGGATCGCGACGATCCGTCCGGTCTGTCCGGAGGAGAGCGGCAGCGCGTGGCCATCGGGCGCGCATTGCTTACCAGCCCGAGTCTGCTGCTGATGGACGAGCCGCTGTCCGCGCTCGACCTCGCGAGCAAACAGGAGATCTTTCCTTTTCTGGAACGGCTGCATGATGAACTGGACTTCCCGGTATTCTATGTCAGCCATATGCTGGATGAAGTGACGCGGCTGGCCGACCATCTAGTGCTGCTGGAACAGGGTCGGGTCATCGCCAGCGGAGCACTCGGCGAAACCCTTTCACGCCTGGATTTGCCGACCGCGCGCCAGGACGATGCGGGTGTGGTCATCGAGGCAAGAGTGGCGGAACATGACGAGACTTACCAGCTCAGCCGGCTGGATTTTCCGGGCGGCTCGCTGTGGGTCGGCAAGGTCCCGCGCGGAACCGGCGCCCTGGTACGCGCGCGCGTGCTGGCAAGAGACGTGAGCATCGCCATCGTGCCACCGCAGGGCACCAGCATCTCCAATATTCTTTCGGCACGCATTGCCGAGATTCGATACGAGGGCCGGGATCGGGCGAGTTTGCGCCTTGCGGTCGGTGACAGGCAGATGCTGATGTCGCGCATCACGCGCCGTTCGTGCGATCTGCTGGGATTGGCAAACGATATGCAGGTATTCGCACAAGTGAAGAGCGTTGCGCTGATTGCGTAATATAATGCGTCCGGCGTGCCCGCCGCTAGAGGCAGGTTGAATGGAGTCCATTTGGAATGAGCCGTTTATTTTTGCTGTTCGCCATTGCGCTGGCGGTTTACCTGCTGGTCAAATCCTATCGCAGGAGTTCTGCTCCGCAAGCGAAGCCGGACGCCGAGGATATGGTGCGCTGCGCACAATGCGGCGTACATTTTCCCAAGAGCGAGGGCGTGATGGCGGGCGGTCATTACTTTTGCGGGGTAGCGCATCGTGATGCCTACCGCAATTGAAAAGGGCGCTGCGTATGAACGTAATCGTGATTTCCGTTGAGCGTGATGTCTGACAAGACCACCGCAGCATTTCCATCTGTTGATTTCTGGCGGTCCCTGAACTATTTCAATCTGTACCGGATGACGCTGGCCGGTCTGCTGGTATTCCTCGCCGGCGCATTCGGCCCTTCGCTATCTCTGGGCACAAACCATTTCCCCCTGTTCTTCGGCACCAGCGTGGCGTATTTGGCGGTGGTGGTGGCGTCGTTCATCCCATTGCATTTCCGCTGGCCGCGTTTCACCTGGCAACTGGCTTTGCAAATTGGGGTGGATATTGCCGCTCTGACCGTGCTTTCTTATGCTAGCGGGGGGATCAAGAGCAATGTCGGTCTTTTGCTGCTGGTTTCTCTGGCGGCCGCCGGATTGATCAGCCGCGGCAAGATCACCCTGTTCTTTGCCTCGCTGGCCAGTATCGCCGCGCTGTTGGAGCACGCCTATGAGGTGCTCTATGACGATGCGGATGTCACGCAGTATGTCCAGGTCGGATTGCTCTGCATGGCCTATTTTGCGGTGGCCTGGCTGGCGAACACGCTGGCGAAATATGCCGTGGACAGCCAGTTGCTTGCGCAGCGGCGCGGCCGCGATCTGGTCAGCCTGGCAGAAGCGAATCGACTGGTGATGCGCGATATGCAGGATGGCGTGCTGGTGGTCGATGGGCAGAGCCTGATCATGCAAATGAATCTCCGAGCCGAGCACTTGCTGCATAAAAGCGTCAGCGCCGGAAGTCCGCTGTCGGAAACCTTTCCGGTCCTGTTCGGGCACTACTCGGTGTGGAAACAGACCGGCAGAACAAACCGGGACATCTTGCAGCTGGACATGGGATTGCAGGCCAGGCTGCGATTTGTGGCGATTGAGCAGAATGCGGCGCGCGGCGCGGTGATCTTTCTTGAAGACATGCAGCGGGTGCAAGCCGAGTCGCAACAGATCAAACTGGCCGCACTCGGGCGCCTGACCGCGAATATCGCGCACGAGGTGCGCAATCCGTTGTCGGCGATCAGTTATGCCACGGAACTCTTGCAGGAAGAGCTGGGCGACGAGAAGTATCAGCGCCTGCTGCAAATCGTGCTGGATAACACGCAGCGCATCAACCAGATCGTCCATGACGTGATGCAGTTGAACCGGCGCGATCGCGTCCAGGCCGAGGTGTTCGAGCTGGAGCCGATGTTGCGCACCTTTATCGAGGAGTTTGACCTGGCCGAGCGTGTCGCGCCGGGCGTATTGGTTCTGTCGGGGACACCCGGCGCAGAGGTTTCCTTCGATCGCGGTCACCTGCGGCAGGTGCTGTGGAATGTATGCCGCAATGCATTGCGCTATGGGAGCAAGTCTCCGGGCAGCGTAGCATTGCATATGGATAATGAGGACGGGCGGGTTGTGCTGGATGTGCAGGACGACGGCCCCGGTATACCCGTCCAGCAGCAAGGCAAGCTGTTCGAGCCGTTTTTTACCACTGCACAGGAAGGCACCGGTCTGGGCTTGTATATCGCCAAGGAGTTGTGCGAGGCGAATGGCGCGCGGCTGGAATATCGCGAGGTCGAGGGGCGGACGGGTGCTTGTTTTCGTATAACATTCGAACCTATGCGTAGGTATGGCGAAAGGCATGGTCAAAATGGATAGCGGGGCAAAGAAACCCAAAGTGCTGCTGGTGGATGATGAACCGGACATCTTGGAGTTGCTGGAACTGGCGCTGCGCAAGATGGGTCTGGAAGTGGACAAGGCCGGCAATGCGCACGATGCGCTGGCAAAACTGGATGCACAAGATTATGACTTGTGTCTGACCGACATGCGCCTGCCCGATGGCGACGGCTTGCAGATCGTCCAAAGCATTGCTCAGAACAATCTGGATGTTCCGGTCGCGGTGATCACCGCGCATGGCAATATGGAAAATGCCGTTTCCGCACTCAAGGCGGGCGCGTTCGATTACCTGAGCAAGCCCGTTTCGCTGGATCAATTGCGCGCCTTGGTGAACTCGGCGCTGAAGCTGCCGCAACCAGGCCCTCCCGGCGACAAAACGCTGCTCGGCCATTCGCCGGCCATGCAGAAGGTGCGCGAGCTCATCAAGCGTGTGGCTCGCAGCGAGGCGCCGGTGCATATCAGCGGAGAATCGGGTAGCGGCAAGGAATTGGCTGCCCGGCTGATCGTGCAGAGCGGCGCACGGCGCGACCAGCCCATGATTGCAGTGAATTGCGGCGCGATACCGGAGAATCTGATGGAAAGCGAATTCTTCGGGTACAAGAAAGGCGCGTTCACCGGCGCGGACAAGAACCGCGACGGGTTTTTTCAGGCGGCACACGGCGGCACATTGTTTCTGGATGAGGTTGCAGACTTGCCAGTGACCATGCAGGTGAAGCTGTTGCGGGCGATACAGGAAAAACGCGTGCGCAAGGTGGGGGAGACCAGCGAAGAACCCGTGGATGTGCGTATCATCAGCGCGACCCACCACGACCTGGCCGAACGGGTGCGCCAGGGCGGATTCCGCCAGGATCTGTACTACCGGCTCAGCGTGATTCCGATCCAGATGCCTGCCTTGCGCGAGTTGCGCGAGGATATACCCGAGATCGCCAATCGCATTCTGGATCGTTTGCGCGGGGACGCGGATGTGCGTTTTGCCGAGGCCGCGTTGAAGTCACTCCAGAGCTACAGCTTCCCGGGCAACGTGCGCGAACTGGAAAATATCATCGAAAGGGCATTGGCGATGTGTTCCGGCGGCGTGATCGAAGTGCAGGATTTGCTGCTGGTTCCAGTCGAGCAGGATCAACCCGATAGCACGTCCTTGGGCAGCAAATATCCGCTGCCCAAGTATCTGGATCAGGTCGAGAGACAGGCTTTGCTGGAAGCGTTGGAGCAGACCGGCTTCAATCGCACCGCTGCCGCCAAGCTATTGGGATTGACCTTCAGGACCATACGCTACCGCATGGAGCGGCTCGGCATCAAGGGTCCGCATGGAACAGACGATGCAGAATGACATCCCGCTGAGGATCGATGCACCCATGCAAATAGATTCAGAGGGGTTGCTGGACGGTTGCGAATATGTGCCTTCGCCCAATTGTGACGATCGCCCGGCCGGAGCGATCGAGTTGCTGGTGATACACAACATCAGCCTGCCTCCGGACGAATTTGGCGGCGACGGAGTGCATCGCCTGTTCACCAATACGCTGGATGTGGCGGCGCATCCCTATTACCGGACGATAGCCGGTTCAAAAGTGTCCGCACACTTCTTTGTGCGCCGTGACGGGCAGATCATCCAGTTCGTTCCCTGTTTGAAGCGGGCGTGGCATGCCGGAGAGTCGTGCTGGCAGGGTGCGACCCGCTGCAATGATTTTTCCATCGGTATCGAGCTGGAAGGCAGCGATTCCGTCCCTTTCACCGACGCACAATACCTGTCGCTTGGCCGTCTGACCACGGCGTTGCGTGCAGCCTATCCAATACGCGGGATCGCAGGTCATAGCGATATCGCCCCGCAGCGCAAGACCGATCCCGGTCCTTGTTTCGAATGGGCGCGCTATCTTTCCGGGCAGTGCAAAACATAAGAATTTGCTCATGTGCCCGGACGGGCTGCGCGCAGACATTTTTCGCTTGCAAATTTTTTGTTAGCTACTACAATTAGGTCCGCCTCTGGTAATAATTACTAGATATAGTGGTTGTAGAACACAGTTAGTCTCACAACCGCAAATTAATACTAGATATAGTGGTTTGGGGATTATCAAGCTGACAGGATTTTCAAGGGAGTAAGTTTATGTTGCATGCCGCTGCCGAAAGCGTTCCGATCTCTCCGAAGCATGACAATAAAATTACCGACCCCGTTTTATCTTCTTCCGCAACTTCCAATCCGTACGATCAATACAAGGTGATCCGCCGCAATGGTTCGGTGGTCGTATTTGAACCGGCCAAGATTTCGATCGCGTTGACCAAGGCCTTCATCGCGGTGAATGGAGGTCAGGGCGCCGCATCGGCGCGCGTGCGTGAAATGGTCGAGCAGTTGACCACTGGCGTCGTCGCCGCGCTGATGCGGCGCCAGCCGCATGGCGGGACGATGCATATCGAGGATATCCAGGATCAGGTTGAATTGGGTCTGATGCGTTCCGGTGAGCATGATGTCGCGCGCACCTACGTTCTTTACCGAGAAGAGCGGGCACGCTCACGCGCCAAATCCAAAAGCAGGGAGCCGGTACAGGTCATCCATGTCACGGGTGACGATGGGGTGGCGCGCCCTCTGGATCAGGGCCGCTTGTCGGCGCTGGTCGAAGATGCCTGTGCCGGACTTGGCGATGTGGTTTCTGCGGAGTCGGTCATCAAACTGACGCTCAAGGACTTGTACGATGGGGTAGCGCTGCATGAGGTACGCAAGTGCCTGGTGCTTTCCGCTCGTTCCTTGATCGAAAAGGAGCCGGCCTATAATTTCGTCACAGCGCGCCTGTTGCTGAATAACATTTGTTGCGAGACGCTCGGCGAGGAGATCGCGCCGGGTGACATGGCGACTCGGTATGCGGCTTATTTCCCGAAGTTCGTCAAGCAGGGAATCGCGGCAGAATTGCTAGATCCGCGACTGGGGCAGTTCGATCTGAAACGCCTGTCCAAGGAGCTGGATGCGAAGCGCGATCTGCAGTTCGGCTATCTCGGCCTGCAGACCTTGTATGACCGCTATTTCCTGCATATCGAAGGGAAACGCATCGAGTTGCCGCAAGCCTTTTTCATGCGCGTCGCAATGGGGCTGGCGCTGAACGAGATCGAGCGCGAAACGCGTGCAGTAGAGTTCTACCGGCTTTTGTCCAGCTTTGACTTCATGAGTTCGACTCCGACGCTGTTCAATTCCGGTTCGCTCCGTTCGCAACTTTCTTCCTGTTATCTGACCACGGTCGCGGACGATCTGGACGGGATCTACGAAGCGATCAAGGAAAACGCGCTGCTCGCCAAGTACGCAGGCGGTCTGGGCAACGACTGGACGCCGGTGCGCGCGCTCGGTGCGCACATCAAGGGAACCAACGGCCAATCGCAGGGCGTGGTGCCGTTCCTCAAGGTGGTGAACGATACCGCGGTGGCGGTGAACCAGGGCGGCAAGCGCAAGGGCGCGGTATGCGCCTACCTGGAAACCTGGCATCTTGATGTCGAGGAGTTCCTGGATCTGCGCAAGAACACCGGGGATGACCGCCGCCGCACCCACGACATGAACACCGCGAACTGGATCCCCGATCTGTTCATGAAGCGGGTGATGGAGGGCGGCGACTGGACCCTGTTCTCGCCGTCCAATGTGCCGGACCTGCATGACAAGTACGGCGCCGACTTCGAGCGTGCCTATACCGCATACGAAGCAAAGACCGTTACCGGCGAACTCAAGCTGTTCAAGAGGATCCCGGCGGCCAGCCTATGGCGCAAGATGCTGACCATGCTGTTCGAGACCGGCCATCCGTGGATCACCTTCAAGGATCCCTGCAATATCCGTTCGCCGCAGCAGCACAGCGGCGTGGTGCACAGTTCCAACCTGTGCACCGAGATCACGCTGAACACCGGCGACAGCGAGATCGCAGTGTGCAATCTCGGCTCGATCAATCTGGCAGCGCATGTTTTTCCAAAAGGCCATGAGAAGGCCGGGCAGATCGACCATGACAAGCTGCGCCGCACCGTCACCACCGCGATGCGCATGCTGGACAACGTCATCGACATCAACTATTACGCGGTAGACAAGGCGCGCAATTCCAACCTCAAGCACCGGCCGGTGGGACTGGGAATCATGGGCTTCCAGGACTGCCTGCATGACCTGCGCATCGCCTATTCATCCGACGCGGCAGTCGAGTTTGCCGACCGTTCGATGGAAGCGGTTTGCTATTACGCCTATTGGGCATCCACCGAATTGGCCGAGGAACGCGGCCGTTATGCCACCTACCGCGGCAGCCTGTGGGATCGCGGCATCCTTCCGCAAGACACGCTCGACAAGTTGCGCCAGGAGCGCGGCGGCTATGTCGAGGTGGATATGTCGGCCAGCATGGATTGGGATACGTTGCGCGCGCGCATCAAACAGCATGGCATGCGCAACTCCAACTGTATCGCGATCGCGCCGACCGCAACCATCTCCAACATCATCGGCGTATCGGCCTGCATCGAGCCGACTTACCAGAACATCTTCGTGAAATCGAACCTGTCCGGGGAATTCACCGTCATCAACGAACATCTGGTGGCTGATTTGAAGCAACTCGGTCTGTGGGACGAAGTGATGATCGCTGACCTGAAGTATTTCGACGGCAGCCTGGCGAAGATCGATCGCATCCCGGTGGAGCTGCGTAACCTGTACGCCACGGCGTTCGAAGTGGAGCCAAGCTGGTTGATCGAAGCGGCCTCGCGCCGCCAGAAATGGATAGACCAGGCGCAGTCGCTGAACATCTACATGGCCGGCGTGTCGGGCCGCAAGCTGGATGAAACCTACAAGCTGGCGTGGCTGCGCGGACTCAAGACCACTTATTACTTGCGCACGATGGGGGCGACTTCCGCGGAGAAATCCACCGGAAGAGCCGGCGCGCTGAACGCGGTTCCTACCGCCGCCGGCACGGCGGAAGAGGCCAAGTTTTGCTCGATTGACAATCCGGAGTGTGAAGCTTGCCAATAGTCAAGTTCACACCCCGGGTTGCGATGAAGACTGACCTACAGGTTATGCCGGAACCACAATCCTGTTTGAGAGGCACGCCAATGACATGCCCCGCATTCAGGATTACGGCGGAGGCTTTCGCCTGGCGAATGTGAAGCTCGCCTAAGCGGGCGGCCATAGCCACAACCCAGATGAAAGGGAAATTGAATAGATGCTGAACTTCGAAGAAGATAGCAAGGCCGACGGATTGCCATTGGGCATGATCCCGATTTCCTCATTTGATGAGGCCTTGATCATGAAGAAACTGGCAGAACAGATGGAGGAAGCGCCTCCTGAGCATTCTGTTGAAGCCAGGCCGGCCGGGCGCATTCGCGTGGAAGACAAACGCATCATCAATTGCAAGGCGGATGTGAATCAGCTGGTGCCGTTCAAGTACAAATGGGCCTGGGAAAAGTATCTGGCTGCCTGTGCCAATCACTGGATGCCGCAGGAAGTGAACATGACTGCGGATATCGCGCTGTGGAAAAGCGACAAGTTGAGCGAGGACGAGCGCAAGCTGGTAAAACGGAATCTCGGCTTTTTTACCACTGCGGACAGTCTGGCCGCGAATAATATCGTGCTCGGCACCTACCGCCACATCAGCAATCCGGAGTGCCGCCAATACCTGTTGCGCCAGGCATTTGAGGAGGCGATCCATACGCATGCCTATCAATACATCGTGGAAAGCCTGGGGCTGGATGAAGGCGAGATCTTCAACATGTATCACGAGGTGCCCAGCATACGCGCCAAGGATGAATTCCTGCTGCCGTTCATCGACACCCTGACCAATCCGGCTTTCGAGACCGGAAGTCCAGAGGCGGATCGCCAATTGCTGCGCAGCCTGATCGTGTTCGCCTGCATCATGGAAGGCTTGTTCTTCTATGTGGGTTTCGTGCAGATCCTCGCCCTGGGCCGCCAGAACAAAATGACCGGAGCGGCGGAGCAATATCAATATATTTTGCGCGACGAGTCCATGCACCTGAATTTCGGTGTCGACGTGATCAACCAGATCAAGATGGAAAATCCGCACCTCTGGACAGCGGAATTCCGCGAAGAAATCCGCGGTTTGATACAAAAGGGCGTGGAACTGGAATATGCCTATGCCGAAGATACCATGCCGCGCGGCGTACTGGGTCTGAACGCGATGATGTTCAAGGAGTATCTGCGTTTCATTGCCAACCGCCGTTGCCAGCAAATCGGTGTGGATGTGCTGTTTCAGGGCGCGACCAATCCGTTTCCGTGGATGGCCGAAATGATCGACCTCAAGAAAGAAAAGAATTTTTTTGAGACCCGCGTAACGGAATATCAAACCGGCGGAGCCTTGTCGTGGGATTGAGAGCAAGAATTCTTTCGGAGAAGGCCAACATGCGAAGCATGTTAAGGGCTGCCTGGCAGCCCGGCCGTAACCAAAAGAATTTTTTTGAAACCCGCGTTACCGAATATCAAACCGGCGGCGCGTTGTCCTGGGACTAGAGACGGATATCGCTGACCAGGCAGGTAATGGCTTTGGCCCTCGCTTGTAGTTAAGCGCGGGCTGGAGGTGTAGTAGTCGTAAATGCAGTATTTATTAACTTTCATCATTGAAGGAGAATCAAAATGGTAGCAAAGAAGAAACCAGCAGCAAAAAAACCAGCAAAGAAACCTGCAGCCAAAAAGAAGGTAGCGGCGAAGAAACCGGCTGCCAAGAAGAAAGCGGCTGCCAAGAAGCCTGCAGCCAAAAAGAAAGTAGCGGCCAAGAAGAAACCGGCTGCGAAAAAGAAAGTAGCGGCCAAGAAGAAACCGGCGGCGAAAAAGAAAGTAGCGGCCAAGAAGAAACCGGCGGCGAAAAAGAAAGTAGCAGCCAAGAAGCCGGCGGCGAAAAAGAAAGCGGCGGCCAAGAAACCGGCTGCGAAAAAGAAGCCAGCAGCAAAGAAGAAAGCAGCGGCCAAAAAAACGGCAGCCCCCGCGGCAGCAAGGCCAGCAGCACCGGCCCCATCCGCGCCGGCACCTGTTCGTCCGGCAGCTACGTGGCCTTTTCCTACACCAGGGATCGGCAAGCCGAACTAGTCGGTGGTATCACTGTGGTGGCGGCCCCTGATGTCTGGACAGCAAGTCTGCGTAGTACGTTTGGGCAATTAGGGGCTTACCACAGTAGGCTTGGTTTTTAGGGCGCACTAACTGGTGCGTGCGCCTTTTTATTTCACCAGCGCAATGCTGGTGGATATCATTGCCCTCATTGCAAACCGGGTGGTTTGTGATTGTCTTTCTGCCCCCCTGAATTTTGTGAATACCATGGTGAGATTAGGATTTTCGAAATTTATCCTGCTGGCGCTGCCATTGTTGCTGGGGGCGTGTGCGACATCACCTCCGATCCAGTTCAAGAATGTCATTGAACCACAGTCTGTTCCGATCGAGCATCTGAGATCCGAAAAGCCCATCGTCGCCTTGGTTCTGGGAAGCGGGGGCAACCGGGGTTTCGCGCATATCGGGGTGATCAAGGCTCTTGAGGCGAATGACATACCAGTCGATATCATTGTGGGCACCAGCGCTGGAAGCGTGGTGGGCGCGCTGTATGCAGGTGGTTATACGGGCGCTGAAATCGAGCAAATCGCACTCGGTCTCGATCAGGAACATCTTGATGACTATGACATCTCCAAGCGCGGATACATCCGCGGCGAGCGTTTGCAGGACTTCATCGATCGAAAACTGAATAACCGCTCGATCGAGCAGTTGGACAAACCCTTTGTGGCGGTTTCCACCCAGCTTCGCACAGGGGATGAAATGGACTTCAACCATGGCAATACCGGGAAGGCAGTGCGCGCCTCCAGCAGCATCCCCGGCGTGTATTATCCGGTCCGGATCGGCGATGAGGAATATGTGGATGGGGATCTGAAGAACCCGGTGGCGGTACGCGTCGCAAAAGACATGGGTGCGGATATCGTGATCGCGGTGGATATTTCGCAGCAACCGACAGACAACCCTTTGCCGGAAGACATCATCGACATCCTCAAGCAAAGTCTGCGCATCATGCGCCAGTCCATCCTGGAGCAAGAACTGAAACCGGCGCAGATCGTGATACGCCCTGCCATCGGCAAATTGCCTGAAATGGACAATGCCGGCAAGTTGAGCATAATCAAGACAGGAGAAGAAGGCGCGTCGGCGGCGATTCCCCAGATACGCGAATGGATGCAAAAGATCGCCAGCGAAAAAAGGCCGGCAAAATCCCGCTAGTTCCGCCGGGTAACCTCGTCTGTGCCCGATAATTCCCGCGCGGAGTTATTTGGCCGCGTGATACTCAGAGTATCGGTGCCGCAAGGATCGGATGGCGCGCAAACAGCAGAGGTGTTGTTGTTCGATTTGAGTCCTCGAGAAACGCAGTTACGCCGAGCGCGGCAGTTTTTCGACATCCAGTCAACCGGCGTTCTTTACCCGGATGATCCTCACCACTTCCGGTATCTTGCGCAAACCGCGCATGATGTTGGCAAGATGCAGCCGGTTATTCACTTCCAGCGTGAAATGCAGTCCGGAATATTCGCCCTCATGGGTAAAGCTGATGTTCTCGATGTTGGCTTCCGCCTCGGCAATTGCGGCGGAAACTTTTGCCAGCACGCCGCGATGGTCTGCAACCAGCAATTTGATGTTGACATCAAAAGAGCGGGTGATGTTCTTGTCCCATGCCACATCCAGCCATTGTTCGCCGCTGCTGCGTCCCCGCCGCAGGGTAGGACAATCGTGGGTATGTACCAGCAGTCCCTGCCCGCTCTTGATCACGCCGACGATCGGATCGCCCGGGATCGGGCGGCAGCACTGCGCGAATTGTACTGCCATGCCTTCGGTGCCTTGGATGGTGATGACCGGATTGGCAATGGTTTCATTGGGCACCGCTTCACCGATGCTGGCCAATTGACGTGCCACAACCATGTTGAGACGCCGGCCCAGGCCGATGTCGGCGAGCATATCCTGACGGGTCTTTACTCCGGTATCCTTGAGCAGCTTGTTCCAGTGCGCCTCATCCATGTCCTGCGGCTTGACCCCCAGCGCCAGCAGCGCCTGGTTGAGCAGACGCTCTCCCAGTTGTGCCGATTCACCGGACTGCATGGTCTTGAGGAAATGTCTGATCTGGCTGCGCGCCTTGCTGGTCGCGACATAGCCCAGCCAGGCGGGATTGGGCTTGGCATGCGGAGCGGTGATCACTTCCACGCGGTCGCCATTCCTGAGTTCGGTGCGCAGCGGCACCAATTCATGGTTCACCTTGACCGCGATGCAGCGGTTGCCGATGTCGCTATGCACGCTGTAGGCAAAATCCACCCCGGTCGCGCCGCGTGGCAGGGAAAGTATCTTGCCCTTGGGCGTGAACACATACACCTCATCGGGAAACAGGTCTACCTTGAGATGTTCGAGGAATTCTGATGAGTCGCTGCTCTGGCTCAGGCTTTCCAGCAATTCCTGCAGCCACAGGTGGGTCTTCTTGTGCAGGTCGTTGATCGATTCGTGGCCGCTCTTGTACAGCCAGTGCGAGGCGACCCCGGCCTCGGCGATCCTGTGCATCTCATGGGTGCGTATCTGGATCTCGATGGGCGTGCCAAACGGACCGAACAGCGTGGTATGCAGCGATTGATAGCCATTGACCTTGGGAATCGCGATGTAGTCCTTGAACTTGCCGGGTATCGGTTTGTATAAACCATGCAGCACGCCCAGCGCCACATAACAGGAAGCAAAATCGTTCACCAATACGCGGAAGCCGTAGATATCCAGCACCTCGGCGAAGGCCAGCGATTTGCTCTGCATCTTTTTGTAAATGCTGTAAATGTCCTTTTCCCTGCCCGTGACATCCGCCTTGATATGATGCTCGGCGAGCCGCTGCCGTATCGCTTCAAGTATCTTGCCGACCACTTCGCGCCGGTTGCCGCGCGCCACTTGCAGGGCCTTGGCCAGCACCGCGTAGCGGTTGGGATGCAGGTACTTGAAACTGAGATCCTGCAATTCGTGGTGCAGGTCGTTCAGGCCGAGCCGGTTCGCGATCGGCGCATAGATTTCCATGGTCTCGCGCGCGATGCGCTCGCGCTTGTCCGATGCCATGGCATCCAGCGTGCGCATGTTGTGCAGCCGGTCGGCCAGTTTGATCAGGATCACGCGCACATCGCGCGCCATCGCCAGCAGCATCTTGCGGAAGTTTTCCGCCTGCGCGTCTTCCTGGGTCTCGAACCGGAGACGGTCAAGTTTGCTCAGACCTTCGACCAGTTCCGCGACCGGCTTGCCGAATTTCTCGGCGACCTGCTCGGAAGTGACGGCGGTGTCTTCGACCACATCGTGCAACAGCGCCGCGATAATCGCCTGCGCATCGATGTGCAACGGGGTCAGGATGCGCGCGACGGCGATCGGATGGGAAATATACGGGTCACCGGAATAGCGCATCTGGCCTTGATGCGCCGCACGGCTGAACTCGATCGCCTCGCGGACGTGCTTGACGTCCTTCGGTTTAAGATAGGTAGTGAGTTCCTTTACTAACAGATCTGTGTCGGCCATGCATTATTTTAATCTTGAATCGAGTTGACTATGCCTGGCCGCGATTCAGGATTTCCTTGCCAACCTTGCCCTCGCTGATCTCGCGCAGCGCGACGACAGTGGGTTTATCCTTGATGTTCTCCACCAGATGCGCCGCGCCGTTTGCCAGCTGGCGTGCGCGATAGGCGGCGACCAGGGTCAGCTCAAAGCGGTTGGGGACCTGCAGGAGACATTCTTCAACGGTTATACGTGCCATGTTCTACTCCGGTTTCTGTAACTGGTTGATAAGGGTCTGATGCCGGGACAGCTGATTTGCGCATCGCAGCCGGGCGGCAAGCACCACTGCATTGAGTTCGCGCAACGCATCGCTCAGGTTGTCGTTGATGATAACATAATTGAATTCGGAGATATGCGCGACATCCTCCCGCACCGCCGCCATGCGTTTGGCGATCACTGCATCATTATCCTTGCCGCGTCCCCTGAGCCGTTGCTCCAGCGCAGCGATGGAAGGCGGAAGGATGAAGATGCTGATGCAATCGGGGAACAGCCGCCGTACCTGGGCCGCGCCCTGCCAGTCGATCTCCAGCAGGATATCCCGTCCCTTGGTGATTTCCCGGTTGATCCAGGTTTGCGAAGTCCCGTACAGGTTGCCGTAGACTTCCGCACTCTCCATGAATTCCCCTCGTTTCGCCATTTCCAGGAAAGTCTCGCGGCTGACGAAATGATAGTCCCTGCCGTCCTGCTCGCCGGAGCGCGGATCGCGCGTGGTATAGGAGACCGACAGGTCGATGTGCGTGTTGATGTCAAGCAGGGCGCGCACCAAACTGGTCTTGCCCGCACCGGACGGCGCGCTGATGATGAACAGGTTTCCAGACATGACCTTGGGTCCTTTACTCCAAGTTTTGTATCTGCTCGCGCATCTGTTCGATGAGGACCTTCATTTCCATCGCGCAGCGCGACACTTCCGCATCGACCGATTTCGAACCCAGCGTGTTGGCTTCGCGGTTCAGCTCCTGCATCAGGAAGTCCAGCCGTTTGCCCACCGCGCCTCCCGATGAAAGGATGCGGCGCATTTCGGAGAGATGACCGGCAAGTCTCGCCAACTCTTCATCCACGTCTATCTTGGTCGCGAACAACGCGAGTTCCTGACGGATGCGCTCCTCATCGCCATTCTGCATCGCGTCGCGCAATCGCGCGGAAAGTTTTTGCTCGTAGGCGGCGATTGCCGCAGGCACATGCGGCATCACTCCCTGGCGGAGATCCTCGATTTTTTCCAGGCGCTGCAACAGAAAATCCTTGAGCTTTTCGCCTTCGCGCGCGCGGGAAGCGGAAAATTCCTGAAGCACGGTTTGCAGCAAGCCGAGCAAGGCGCCGCGAAATTCGTCGGCCGAGGCGTCGGCGGTTTCCAGCATTCCGTTCCAGCGCAGCACTTCGGCCACGCTCAGGCTGCGCGCGTCGGGCAGCACGGTCTGTATTTCCCTGTTCCATGCGGCAAGCTGTTGCAGCAGGCCGCGATTCAGGGCGGCGCTGCTTTGCGAGGATCGCGCCGCGAAGTTGACGCGGCACTCCACCTTGCCGCGCTGCAATTGCGCAGTGATCGCATCGCGCAGGGTTCCCTCCAAACTGCGCAATTCATCCGGCATGCGCAACTGGACGTCCAGATAACGGTGATTGACCGCGCGCAGCTCGAGCGACAGCGATCCGCTGTCAAGTTCCGCGCTGGCAGCGGCATAACCGGTCATGCTGAGGATCATGGCTAGGGACCTTCGAATAAAAGACTGTGCTGGAGGGGCACATTATATTACGATTGCAACTTGTGAAATCTTCGCCTTGAACAAATCTTTTTCGCATTCATGAACTTTTCAATACACCAGGCCAGCCACATCGGCAATCGCAGATTCAATCAGGACCGCGTAGCTTATGCCTACACCAACGATGCGCTGTTACTGGTGCTTGCTGACGGCATGGGCGGGCATCTTCACGGCGAACTGGCTGCCAGCCTGACCATCGATACCTTTGTCGAATCCTTTGGAAGACATGCGCAGCCGCGCGTTGCCGAGCCCGGAAAATTCATCCTGGCAACCATGCGGCACGCCCACGAGCGCATCATGAAACTCCCGCACGACCGGGACATGGGCGGTTTTCCAGGGACGACCTGCGTCGCCGCGCTGATACAGGATGACAGGTTGTATTGGGGCCACGCGGGAGACTCGCGGCTTTACTTGCTGCGCGACGGCGCGGTATACGCAAGGACAAATGATCACTCGGTGGTGCAGGAATGGGTCGAATCTGGAAAACTTTCCGAGGAACAAGCGCGTGTCCATCCACAGCGGAACCATATCACCAACTGCCTGGGCGGCATCGAGGATGTGTTCTATATGGAAGCGGGGCAACCGATCGCATTGAAATCCGGCGATGTCTTGCTGCTCGGCAGCGATGGTTTGTGGGGGCCGTTCACCGAACGGGAGTTGGTAGAATCATTTTTCGCGCTTCCCGTCAATGAAGTTCTGGATGGGCTGGTCGCGCTTGCGTTGGAGCGTGAAGAGGGGCATTCCGACAATGTCACCGGTCTGGCTATGCGATGGGGCAGGAGTGAAACGGCCCACGACACAACAGAGCCGGTCAGTCACATCCTCGAGATTTCATAGATATTACCTTTGCGATGAATTGATAAAGAGAAACCATTATGCGTCCCAGCCATAGATCACCCAGCCAGCTGCGCGACATTCGCATCACGCGCAATTACATCAAGCACGCCGAAGGATCTGCGTTGATCGAATGCGGCGATACCAAGGTCATTTGCACCGCCAGCATCGAAGAAAAAGTGCCGCCGCACAAGAAGGGAAGCGGCGAGGGCTGGATCACCGCCGAATACGGCATGTTGCCGCGTTCCACGGGTGAACGCATGAGCCGGGAAGCCGCCAAGGGAAAGCAATCCGGGCGCACTCAGGAGATCCAGCGGCTGATCGGGCGCAGCCTGCGCGCGGTGGTGGATCTGAAAAAGATGGGGGAACGCACCATCCAGATCGATTGCGACGTGATCCAGGCCGATGGGGGGACCCGCACCGCCAGCATCACCGGCGCGTTCGTCGCGCTTTACGATGCGGTCAAGGATCTGCTCGGCAAAGGTCTGATCAAGGAATCCCCGCTCAAGGATTTCATCGCCGCGATTTCGGTCGGGATATACCAGGGCGTACCGGTGCTCGATCTGGATTACCTCGAGGACTCCGCATGCGACACCGACATGAACGTGGTGATGCTGGGCAGCGGGCACTTCGTCGAAGTGCAGGGGACGGCTGAGGGACATGCGTTCACCCGCGTCGAGATGGATGAATTGCTGGAACTGGCGAAACGGGGCATTTCGGAGCTGATCACATTGCAACGCAAAGTTCTGGAGACGGACTGAAGGGTGCCTCTCAAAATCCAAAGTTTCGCCGCCATACCTCGTTGTGCTTAAAAGATCTTGCTTGCATATCATTTATATGCGGCGCTGCGATTTTTTGCGCACGCCTGGTAGAACAACTGGCCGCCCGGCTAAGCCAGCAAGTGACGCTGGCAAGTCATTGGTCATAGCCTGGCTTATAACCAGCCACTTGGCCGCCG
>Ga0335084_10001782_pt1 | contig 20383 bp, 18 predicted proteins | sample Lox_Sample_44_FD_206721 | JGI IMG/M metagenome (GOLD analysis project Ga0335084, IMG submission 206721) | Soil microbial communities from Loxahatchee National Wildlife Refuge, Florida, United States - Lox_Sample_4.4 | ecosystem: Environmental > Terrestrial > Soil > Wetlands | place: USA...
TGCCTCCCGTAGGAGTCTGGACCGTGTCTCAGTTCCAGTGTGGCTGATCGTCCTCTCAGACCAGCTACGGATCGTCGCCTTGGTAGGCCTTTACCCCACCAACTAGCTAATCCGACGCAGGCTCCTCTAACAGCGCGAGGTCCGAAGATCCCCCGCTTTCCTCCGTAGAGCGTATGCGGTATTAGCCCGGGTTTCCCCGGGTTGTCCCCCACTACTAGGTAGATTCCTACGTGTTACTCACCCGTCCGCCACTCGTCAGCCGAGAGCAAGCTCTCGCTGTTACCGTTCGACTTGCATGTTTTAGGCCTGCCGCCAACGTTCAATCTGAGCCATGATCAAACTCTTCACTTTTTACCGCTTACGCGTTGTCCCGCCGATTCGACGAAACGTCGCGTCAAATGAACAAACTATGTCGCTCCGAACTTTCGGGCGCCCACACGAATGGCTTGCTTTGACTTTTATAGAGCAGGTTGCGCGGGCCGGCCGGCAACCAAGGGGTGCGTATTATACGCAGCGACCCCACCTTGGCAATGGTCGATGAACAATTTGTTTCGACCACCTCCTGATACCAAACCGGCGTAGCAAACGACGTGTTTAGCGTTGAGCGTGAACACCCAAATACCAGGCTTTTTTCCCACGCCGAATCAAATGATAGCGGTCGTGTAGAGCGCTCGCCTTCGTCAGCACAGTGTCCACGTCTTTCACTGGGCGCCCGTTGATTTGAATACCGCCGCTCTCTACCAATTTCCTGGCCGCACTCTTCGACTGAGCAAGCGGGCTCGCCGCCAACACTGCCAAAAGTCCGGGCTCCTTTTCATCGATCATCCCGCTCGGCATGCCATCGAGGTGAAGCTGCGCAAGATCCTCCTTCGTAAGCGAAGCAATCTCCCCTTGAAAGAGCGCATTCGAAATCCGTTCCGCCGAGGCGACGCCACCATTGCCGTGCACAAGTCGCGTGACATCTCGCGCGAGTCGACGTTGCGCTTCCCTGCGTTCCGGCGATGTTTGCAGCGCGATCGAAAGCTGCCGAATTTCTTCGATGTCGAGAAACGTGAAGGCACCGAGATACCTGACGCAGTCCGCATCGGCCGTATTCATCCAAAACTGAAAGAACGCGTAGGGAGACGTCCTGGTTGAATCCAACCACACGGTCCCCGTTTCGGTCTTACCAAACTTCGAACCATCCGCCTTAGTGATCAAAGGAACAGTCAACGCGAACGTTTCCATACCCTGCGTCCGTCGCACGAGATCCATGCCCGAAGTGATGTTGCCCCATTGGTCGCTTCCGCCGATCTGAACCGTGCACCCATAACGTTTCGAGAGCTCCGCAAAATCCATCGATTGCAAAAGCATGTAGCTGAATTCGGTGAAGGAAATTCCCGACTCGGCCTGGGTCAATCGCAAGCGGACCGAGTCTTTCTGCATCATTGCATTGACGGAGAAATGCTTGCCGACGTCGCGCAGAAACGAAATCACATCCAGGTTCTTCGTCCATTCGAGATTGTCTACGACGATCGCGGCATTGTTGCCGGTGAGATCGACGAAATGGGCGACTTGCTCACGCAGCCTCGTCACCCAACCTTCGACGACACTTCGATCATTCAGAGTGCGTTCGTTGCCCTTGAACGATGGGTCCCCGATCAGCCCAGTAGCGCCGCCGACTAAGCCGATGGGGCGATGGCCGTACAGCTGAAATCGGCGCAGCATGAGCAATGGGACCAAGTTCCCGATATGCAGACTTTCGGCCGTCGGATCGAACCCGCAGTAAACGGTGCGCGACCCCGAGTTGAGGTGCGCGTCCAGGCCGGACCGATCCGAGATCTGCGCAATCAGACCTCGCTGTTCCAAATCCGAAATGAGTGAACTCGACATAACGAAATCGTTGGGGGAACCTTCGCGCCGATTCTACATCGATAGCCCGGACGCAGCCCAAGCTGGCCGTTTCCACTAGAATCGAATGAACTTATACTGCGACGCCGAGCCCCGCCGGCCGTCTCGAAGATCGATGAACATCCTGACCCGTTTCCCGCGGACGCACATCTTGATCGCAGTCACGATCGCGATGCCGCTCTTCTCAATCGGTTTGCTCGATTCCAGCGCAGGCCACACTAACGTCACGACTCCGAAAGAGATGAACGTCGTGCCGATTCCATTCCTGAATCAGTCGTTCGACGATCTGGGCGACTGGTCCAAGGGCAGATCGGAACTGCTCACCGCGCGCGTCGATTCGCCACACGAGGGGCGAACGGAGCCGACCATCGAGCGCATCGAGCGCGTCAAGGCGGGTGACACCCTCGCGTCGATCTTCGACCGAATGTCCATCTCGTCACGGGATCTGGAGGCCGTGGTCGGCAGCGGGCGTCTTGGAAAGTTCCTTGAGCGCATTCACCCGGACCGCGAGTTGAAGTTCGTCGTGACGCAAGACAAGCGCCTAGTGAAACTCTCCTACGCACCCGACAAGTTGCAGACCATCGAATTCGATCGCAAAGGCGACGCCTTCACGGCCAGCCAGATTTCTCACGTCCCGTCGGCCGCGACGACCTATCGTCACGCGACCATCGATCAATCGTTGTTCGGCGCCACCCAGCGAATGGGTTTGCCAGATGAAGTCACGTTGCGCCTGGCACAGATATTCCAGTGGGACATCGACTTCGTTCTGGACCTCCGCAAGGGCGACGAATTCTCGATGCTGCTCGACGAGCAATATGTCGACGGTAAGTTCATCGGCTACGGTCGCATCGTGGCGGCCGAATTCGTCAATCAAGGCTCGCGCTATCGTGCCGTGTACTACGTCGACGCCGACGGCAACGGCGGGTACTACAGCGAATCGGGTCAGAGCATGCGCAAGGCATTCCTTCGTGCGCCGGTCGAGTTCAGTCGCATCAGTTCGAACTTCAGCGCGGCTCGATTCCACCCGATCGAGAAGCGCGTGATGCCGCATCGCGGCATCGACTACGTGGCGCCGACGGGCACGCCGATTCTCGCGTCAGGCGACGGCCGTGTGTTGAAAGCAACGCGGACCGAGCCAAACGGCAACTTCATCGTGATCGACCACAGCGGCGACATTCAGACCAAGTACCTGCACCTTTCGCGATTCGGCGCAGGCATCGTCTCGGGCGCTCGCGTGCGGCAAGGACAAATCATCGGCTACGTCGGCTCGACCGGCTGGGCGACCGCGCCGCACCTCCACTACGAATTCCTCGTCGCAGGTGTTCACCAAAACCCGCGAACGGTACCGCTGCCGAAGGCCGATCCGATTTCGCGGCGCGAGCGGCCGCGTTTCGATTCGCAGGCCGTCCCGGCCTTTGCCGAGCTCGATAGCCAACGCGACGACCATCGGATCGCGCTCGCACACTGACGCGCTGCGAGTCGAGCCGAGAAGAGCCAACCGAGGCTAGATGGAGAACGAATTCCCGCAGCCGCACGTCGACGCGGCATTCGGGTTCTGCACGATGAACTGGGCGCCTTGCAAGTCCTCGCGGTAGTCCACTTCGGCACCGGCGAGATACTGATAACTCATGGGGTCAACGACCATCGTGACGCCGCAATTCTCGAACTGCGTATCGTCGTCGGCGACCTCCTCGTCGAACGTGAATCCATACGAAAAGCCCGAGCAACCGCCACCCGTGATGAACACACGCAGCTTCAATGCGTCGTTGCCTTCGCTGTCGATGAGATCTCGGACCTTGTGCGCCGCTCGATCCGAAAAGTGAATATCTGGCAATTTCGCCGTCACGGGACTGCAACCGATTTCCAATAGGACGCGGATTATCGAAGACCGCATCGGACGCGGTCAAATCGAGACGAATAAGCTCAGCGTGCGTCTTCGCCGACCCGTTGTAGCGGATGCACGTTGCTCTTCACGTCGGACTCGTCCCGAACGTGGACGAGCTGACCTTCGACCATCGCACCCAGCTGCATTTCGATCAGCGTGTAGTAGACATTGCCCGAGATGCGAGCGTGCGGCGCGAGCTCGACGCGGGTGGTTGCGTGCACATCGCCTTCGACACGACCATTGATGACGACGAACGGTGCGTTGATTTGTCCTTTGATCGATCCGACGTCGCTGACCATCAACGTCGCGTCGGTACCGGCCTCGGCATGAACGTTCCCCTCGATGTGGCCGTTGACGTACAGCTGGTCGGCAAAACGCACGTCGCCGTGGACTTCAGTGTTCTCGGCAATCAGCGTGGCGCCCTTGCCCATCTTCGTCACCGGCTTCTTGCTCATCATCGTCATTCCTCCTCGAGCGTCCAGCTGAAGGTCTTTTGAACTCGCTTGCCGTCCTTTCCGGACGTTGTCGCGGTCACGACGACCTGTTCCGGCCTCATGCCCTCGGGTACGACCAGCGTTCCCGTGAAGTCTTGGAAGTAGCGAAACTTGAAGCTCAAAGGATAGGACTCGACCTGACTCATTTCTGTGAGCGGCTGCACTACCTGCTCGCCGCCAGACGTACCGACGACATCGAGACTGACGGTCCCGTTGATCCAGTCGGCTCGATCAGTGACCTGAGTCAACAAAAGCCGATACTTCACTTCCGCAGCGCTCGCACCGGTACTCAATTCCAGCTTCTCGACGCGCAATCCGCGCTGCGCCTCCGACGGCGCCATCAACTGGCGATAGAAAAGTACTTCGTCTTGCGCCGCCGACAACTCATCTCGCAGCGACTTGATCGTTTGGCGCAGGCTTTCGTTCGCGTCGCCATCGACAACTTGACTGAGCTGAATGTCCGCCAACTTCCGCTCGAGTTCGACGACGCGTTCCGCCGCAGCATCGACGGCCGCGCCGTCCAACGATTTATACGGGTTGTGCTCTCGGCCCATCCAATATCCCGCGAGTCCGATTACGATCGCGACAATGACCGCGATCACGGCATTGCGCATAGGTCGATCGGCGACGACCTTCATCCGCCACGGAAAGTTGCTTCGCGCCATCGCAATCCTCGTTCGCACCGTTCTTATACTAGAATGGCCCGCCAGTCGGATGTGGACCGCGTCGCCATGTTGTTGGAACTTCGGACGATGGAGTCACGGCGCACGCTCTCACACCAACACGGACCCTGAGGTCACCGATCCTCACCATGTTGTGGATCAAGGCCTTCCACATCGCGTTCGTGATCTTCTGGTTCGCGGGAATCTTCTACTTGCCGCGCCTGTTCGTTTATCACGCAATGGCGGCCGACGAAATCGGAATCGAGCGCTTCAAAGTAATGGAACGCAAACTCTACTGGGGCATCATGACGCCGGCGGCGGTCGTAGCGGTTTTGTTGGGGCTCTGGCTATTGGTTCTCCAGTGGGACTCGATCGGCCGCGCGGGTTGGCTGCACGCGAAACTGCTGCTGGTACTCGCACTGATCGGCTACCACGTCTATTGCGGTCGTCTGCTGGCCGCGTTCGCGCGCAACGAGAACGCAAAGTCGCATCAATTCTATCGTTGGATGAACGACGCGCCGCCGATCGCCATTGTGTTCGGCATTTTGATTCTCGTGGTCGTCAAACCTTTTTGAGAGTTCTTTGAGAGTTCAGTGATGAGCGACCGTACAAAGTCGCGCGACCTGATGAAACGCGCAGAACGAACGATCCCCGGCGGCGTGAACTCGCCGGTCCGCGCATTCCGCGGAGTCGGCGGCTCCCCCGTCTTTTTCGAATCCGCTCGCGGTGCCGAACTGGTCGACGCTGACGGCAATCGTTACGTCGACTACGTCGGCGCATGGGGGCCAATGATCTTGGGCCACGGCCATCCGAACGTACGGGCCGCGGTCGCCGAACAACTCGAGCGAGCGCTTGCGTTCGGTGCACCGACCGAACTCGAGATCGAGATGGCCGAGAAGATCTCTTCGATCGTGCCGAGCATCCAGAAGGTGCGGATGGTGAACTCCGGCACCGAAGCAACGATGTCGGCGATCCGATTGGCGCGCGGCTTCACGGGGCGCGACATCGTGATCAAATTCGCGGGCTGTTACCACGGCCACGCCGACTCGCTGCTCGTGAAGGCAGGATCGGGTCTGCTGACGCTCGGTATTCCGAACTCGCCGGGCGTCCCCGCGGACGTTGCGAAGCACACGCTGAATGTGCCGTTCAACGACCTCGACGCGATTCGTCAGGTATTGCTGCGATACGGCGACGAAATTGCGTGCGTGATCGTCGAACCCGTCGCCGGAAACATGGGCTGCATCCCGCCGCGCGCAGGGTTTCTCGAATTGCTCCGCGAAGCGACGGAACGATACGGCGCGCTGTTGATCTTCGACGAAGTGATGACCGGCTTTCGCGTCGCGCGCGGCGGCGCCCAAGCCCTCTACGGAATCCGTCCCGATCTGACGACCCTCGGGAAGATCATCGGTGGCGGCATGCCGGTCGGCGCCTTCGGCGGACGTCGCGACATCATGGACCAGGTTGCGCCGCTCGGTCCGGTCTATCAAGCAGGCACGTTGTCCGGCAGTCCGCTCGCCATGGCCGCCGGCCTCGCAACGCTGCGGGAAATCGACAACGACGCGTTCTACGAGCGCTTGAATGCGCGGACGCACGAACTCGTCGAAGGTCTGATTGTCGCTGCGCGCCGACACAACGTTCCCGTATGCGCGAATGCCGTATGCGGAATGTTCAGCCTGTTCTTCACGTCCAAATCGAGCGTCGACAATCTCGACGATGTATCGGCGTCGAACGTCGAACGTTTCAATAGCTTCTTTCACGCGATGCTGCGCCGCGGCGTCTACCTGGCCCCGTCCGCCTTCGAGGCGGCGTTCGTCAGCGACGCTCACGACGATGCGGCCATAGCAAAAACGCTCGCCGCTGCCGATGCATCGTTCGCGGAGATCACCGGGTGACCACCTACGACGTTTACGCTCTAGGCAATGCGCTCGTCGACATGGAATTCAGCGTTGACGAAGGTTTCCTGCGGAGACACCGAATCGACAAGGGTCACATGACGCTCGTCGACGAGGCGCGGCTCGACGAACTGCTCGACAGCCTCGATGAACTCGAGCCCAACCGCATGAGCGGCGGATCTGCCGCGAACACGCTGATTGCGGCACAGGCGTTCGGCTGCCGAACGTTTTATTCGTGTAAGGTTGCCGACGACGACGTTGGGGGGTTCTTCCGAAAGGATCTCGAGGCGATCGGCGTCGCGACGAATCGGCAGAAGCACGATGGATCGGGCAAATCGGGCCGCTGTCTCGTACTCATCACGCCAGATGCCGAGCGCTCGATGAATACCTTTCTCGGCATTTCCGACAAGCTGGCAGTGTCGGAGGTCGACGAACGTGCATTGCGCGAATCGACCTATCTGTACATCGAGGGATTCCTCAGTTCTTCGCCGACCGGCAGCGACGCCGCGATCCGGTGCCGCGAACTCGCCGAGGCGCACGGCATCGCCACCGCGCTCACGTTGTCGGACGTCAGCATGGTCCGGATATTTCGCGACCCCTTGACGAAAATGTTGGGGAACGGGGTCGATCATCTGTTCTGCAACGAGGAGGAGGCGCTCGAGTGGGCGCACACCGATCGCCTCGACATCGCGATCGCGGAACTGAAAGACATCGCTCACACCGTCAACGTGACGGTGGGTCCTCGTGGCAGCTTGGTCATAGACGGCCATTTGCGCCACGAGGTACCCGGCTTTCCTGTCAAACCGATCGATACCAACGGCGCAGGCGACATCTATGCGGGCGCGTGCCTTGCCGGTTGGGTGCAGGGCATGCCGACGCAGGTCGCGGCGCGATTCGGCAATTTCGCGGCGGCGCGTCTGATCACGCGATACGGTGCGCGGCTGGCGACGCGCGGCGAGTATCGCGACGTACTCGACGATTTTCGCAAACTGCCAGCCTAGTCGAATTCACAACATGACCGGCAACGGCTCCCGTAGGACGGATCCGTTCCGGTGCAACGAAGGCGCGAAACGCCACTACTTCGACGCCTGCATCGCGGGCACGACGCAACGCCGCACCGTATCGCGGATCGATGTCGTCCGCCGTCGTAACCCGCTCGATCCCGTTGTGCTGTATGCAAAAGACGAGCACCGCCCGATACCCGCGTTCGCGCACACGCTGCAACGCAGCGACGTGTCGCGACGCTCGCTCGCTTTTGGCATCGGGAAACGCGCCGAGTCCGCGGGCGCGCAGAAGCGTGACGCTCTTCACCTCAATGAAGCAGTCGCGGTCGGCAGAACCGTGCAGACGAAAGTCGAAACGTCCCGATTCGTCCGGAATGCGCACTTCGCGATCGATGGAGGTGCCAACGAAGCCGCGCATGGTGCCCGCCTCGAGCGCCTCACCGACGATGCGATTCGCACGCGTCGGATTCACACCGACGAGCCGCGACTCGTTCGTTGCGACGATTTCGAGCGAATGACGGTACTTGCGCGACGCATTGTCCCAGGTCGAAAACCAGACCCGGGTCCCTTCTGCATCGCAGCCGGTCATCGCACCCGGGTTCGGGCAATGAATCGTCAGCAACTCGCCGTCATCGGCGACGATATCGGCTAGAAATCGTTTGTAGCGTCGCACCAATCGACCAACGCGCAGCGGCGGCTCAAAATTCATCGGACGATTTCCGCCGTTCGCATCAGGTCGCCCGCGCACTGCATCGACTCGTCATCCCCTCGATTGTTCTGTTGTCGGACGGTGCACGATAGTCGGTGCGTCGCGCGATTTGCACCGACGCGGAAACGTCCTCGGTCGGCCCTTTTTTGCCCGATTTGTCTGCCCTTTGGCGCGGCATTCGCGACGGATCATTTGCGGACGGAATCCTATGGCAGTCCCCGAAATCTTCTGGTAGCGTACGCGCCCTTCATTGCGGGGCCCCCGCCCTCTCATCGGAAAAAGGCCACTGCCTCGGAGACGAGCGAACTACGGACATGGCGGCGAAAACTCGGAAAAAGACATCAGCAGCGAAACCGGTCGCGGCCAAGTCGACCGCAAAACCCAAAGCGAAGGCCAAGCCCAAGGCCAAGCCTGTCGTCAAAGCAAAAGCGGAGCCCGCACCCGCGAAACCGGCGCCGAAGCCCCGGGCCAGGCCAGTTTCGGCGGTCGATTCCCCGTTCAAGAACTTCATTCCGTACGAGCCGAAGCGCGGCGAAGCGTACATGGACGGGAAGCAACTCGATCATTTCCGCGACATCCTGATGAAGTGGCGCCAGGAGTTGATGGAAGAAGTCGATCGCACGGTTCATCACATGCAGGACGAAGCGGCGAACTTCCCGGACCCTGCCGATCGCGCGACTCAGGAAGAGGAGTTCAGCATCGAATTGCGGACGCGTGATCGCGAACGCAAGTTGATCAAGAAGATCGACCAAACGATCGAACGGATCGATCAAGAAGACTACGGCTATTGCGACACGTGCGGGGTCGAGATCGGCTTGCGTCGCCTCGAGGCGCGCCCGACCGCAACGCAATGCGTCGACTGCAAGACGCTCGACGAAATCAAGGAGCGTCAGCTCCACGGCTGAGCCCTTGCACCCGCGTTCGTCCACCGAGGTTGGACGTTTCGCGCCGTCGCCGACCGGTCCTCTGCATTTCGGATCGTTGCTGACCGCCGTCGCGAGCTTCGTGCACGCGCGCGCGAACTCCGGTCGTTGGTCGCTGCGCATCGAGGATATCGATACGCCGCGCTGTGTTCCCGGCGCTGTCGACTCGATCTTGCGGACACTCGAACGACATGAGCTGCGGTGGGACGACATCGCCTTTCAACACGAACGGTTTGCGCTGTATCGACATGCCCTCGAACGACTCGTCGCCAGCGGTCATACTTTCGTCTGCACTTGCAGTCGGAGCCAACTGCACGATGCGGACGTGTATCCCGGCACGTGTCGCAATCGTCAGCTGTCGCCGTCGGAAGCCGGTTCCGTTCGATTACGCGTTCCACCGAGGACGATCGGATTCGTCGACGGCATCCAGGGGCCGTACGTACAGCGCCTCGACTTGGACGTTGGGGATTTCGTCGTGTTTCGTCGCGACGGCTTCTTCGCGTATCAACTGGCCGTGGTCGTCGACGATGCCGCTCAGCACGTCACTCAGGTCGTACGCGGCGCCGATTTGCTCGACAATACGCCGCAACAACTCCTGCTTTTCGAGTTGCTCGGGTTGTCGCCGCCCGCGTACTACCACGTTCCGGTACTCGCGGACCGCACCGGACAGAAGCTCAGCAAACAGACCGCGGCGACCGCCGTGCGAAACGATACAGCGGGCGAGAACCTGCACTCGATCCTTGATCTCCTCGGTCAATGTCCGCCGCCGACCTTGTACCGCGCCCGCCCGCACGAGGTGTTGCAGTGGGCAGTCGAGCATTGGGAAATCGACGCGGTACCGCATGGCGCGACGAATCCGCGCTTCGTGTGTGTCTGACACGCCTTTGCTAACATCGGCCACCGTTGCCGGCAGCCCAATGCCATGACCCGAATTCTGTTGGTGGATCCCGATGTCGTGCGTCGCGAGCGCCTAGCGCGCGCGCTCGGCGATCACGGCATCGAAGCGGGCATCGCCAGCGATAGCGAAGATTTGCTGACGACCGATTTGACGCGCGTCGATGCGGTCGTTAGTCATACCGACCTTCGGAGCGGCGACGGCATGTCGATGCGCGGTCGGATCGGTAGCCGGCCGCTCATCCTGTTCAGCGACCGCGGTGACGTGCGCCGTGCGGTCGATGCAATGCGCCGCGGCGCCGCCGACTATTTGGTGAGTCCGTTCGAAACGAAGGAATTGGTCGAGTCGATCGCGCGCAGTCTCGAACGCAGCGACGCCGTCGCCCCGCAACAGCCGTCGGTGCACGTGCCGATGGTCGGGCATTGCCCAGCGATGCTCGATTTGTTCGACCGTATCGAAATACTCGCGCAATCCGATGCGCCTTTGCTGATTCGCGGCGAATCCGGTTCGGGCAAGGAGCTCGTGGCGCGTGCGGTGCATGCCGCGAGCGCACGTCGATCGCGCCCGATGATCGCGCTGAATTGCGCGACAATTCCGACGAGCTTGATGGAATCGGAACTGTTCGGCGACGACGCCGGCAGCGAGCCGCGGCGCGGTCTGATCGAGGCGGCCGAAGGCAGCACGCTGTTCCTCGACGAGATCGGCTCGTTGACGGTCGAGGTGCAATCGCGTCTGCTGAGTCAAATGCAACAGCGCGACGAGCGCGATTCGACGCTCGGTCGGCCGATCGACGTTCGCATCATCGCCGCGACGCATCGCGATTTGCGACCTTTGGTCGATGCCGGGCGGTTCAGCGCAGGCCTATACGAACGCTTGATCGCGACGGCGCTCACCGTTCCCCCGTTGCGCGAGCGCGGCAGCGACATCACCGAACTCGCGACGCGGCTTCTGCGGCGTATCTGCTTCAAGCTGTCGAAGCCGGAGCTGACGTTGTCCGGAGCGGCGCTTTCGGCGATCGCGCGCTACGATTGGCCGGGCAACGTCCGCGAACTCGAGAATGCGCTCGAGCGCGCGGTGATCCTTTGCGACGCCGGCGTCATCGAACCGGAACTCCTCGCGATCGACGTGCCTAAGGCGGTGCCGTCTGCAACTCTGGCCGTGGAGGAGTCCGACGGCGACACCAGCCTCGAGCGATACTTCGTCAAGTTCGTGTTGGACCATCAGGACGCAATGACGGAGACGGAACTCGCAAGCAAGCTCGGGATCAGCCGGAAGAGTCTGTGGGAACGTCGACAACGTTTGAACATTCCGAGAAAACGCTCTGGCGCGCGCGCACTGCGGCGCAACGACGCCGTCTGAATCCGTTGTCGTCAGGCTTCCCTTTTTGTCGCTACCCCCGATAACATTTCGCACTCCGCTCCAGTGAACTCAAGACTGCAATGGCGTCTTCAGACGGTCTCGCCTCCGTGAGCGAGACCGGTCAATTTGCTGAACCTTTGCGCATGGGAGAAGCCGAACACGGCATCTCCGTCGACCTCGTTGACGCCGCGGCGCTGAGCGTCGTGCAAGGCCTCCGCGACGCCGGCTTCGAAGCGCTGCTCGTCGGCGGATGCGTCAGAGACATGCTGCTCGGCGTTGCACCGAAGGACTTCGACGTCGCGACGAACGCGACGCCGGAGGAAGTTCGCGGCGTGTTTCGCCGCTCGCGTTTGGTCGGCCGCCGTTTTCGCATCGCGCACGTCCGCTTTGGTCGCGAGACGATCGAGGTCTCGACGTTCCGCCGCCAAGTCGACTACGAGGATGATGACGTCGTGCATAGCCACAGCCGACGGGATTTGCGCGATAGAGATTCCGCGCGTTCGGTCGATGGGATGATCCTGCGCGACAACGTGTACGGCGACATGCACGAGGATGCCTTCCGACGCGACTTCACGATCAACGCGCTGTACTACGATCCGATCGACCGCGTACTGATCGACTACGTCGGCGGGCTCGCAGATCTGCGCGCACATCGATTGAAGTTGATCGGCGACCCGAACGTGCGCTTTCGCGAGGACCCCGTACGCATTCTTCGTGCGATTCGCTTCGCTACGAAGCTCGGTTTCGAGATCGATCGCGAAACCGACGACGCCATCCCGGGCGCCGCATACATGATCAACGCCGTTGCGCCGGCGCGGCTGTTCGACGAGTTATGCAAGCTGCTGCTGCAAGGTCACGCAACGGGTGCGTGGGAGTTGCTGCAACGCTTCGAGCTGGCCGATGCGCTCTTCCCGGACCACAACACGTCGACGCGTAGCCTCGAACTGATCCGCAACGCGATGGAGGGGACCGACCAGCGCGTGCGCGAGGACAAACCGGTGACGCCGGGATTCCTGATCGCCGTGTTGCTTTGGGACTCGTATCGCGAACGTCTCGCGCAACACAGCGACGCAATGCCGCTCGTCGAGGCACGCGAGTCCGCCAGCGCCGAAGTGCTGCGCGATCAAAACGAAATCGCGGCGGTGCCGAAGCGTTTCTCACAGTTCGTTCGAGAGGTGTGGCTATTGCAGCCACGGCTCGAAGGCCCGCCCGGTAATGGCATCGACAAGATCGTCACGCACCCGCGTTTCCGTGCCGCCTACGACTTCCTTTTGTTGCGCGCGAGCGTCGGCGAGGTCGAGCAAGAGATCGCCGAGTGGTGGACGAACTACCAAGCCGCCGACGAGGACGAACGCAACTCGATGAGCAGCGCGCTTGCGCCGGCCAAGGGCAAGCGGCGCCGACGACGGCGCCGTCGCGGCGCGGCTTGAACGACGCGCACGCGTTCTCCATGATGGCGCCACGGTGAGTGCCGAGGCAGTCGAGAAAATCCTTGATGGCGACGCCGATCGCAAACGTCGACGAAGCTGAATTGCCGCGGTTCGTCGCGGTCGAAGGCCCGATCGGCGTCGGCAAGACGACCCTTGCGCAGCGACTCGCCGAGACGTTCCGCTATCCGGCGTTGCTCGAACTCGCCGCCGAGAATCCGTTCCTCGATCGCTTTTATCGCGAAGGGGGACGCCACGCGCTGCCGACGCAGTTGTTCTTCCTGTTGAGCCGCGCGCGACAGCTCGCCGAGCTCGGCGACCGAGATTTGTTTCAACCGACCCTTGTCGCGGATTTTCTGATCCAGAAGGATCGCCTGTTCGCCGAGATCACGCTCGATGCGAACGAACTGACGTTGTACGAGCAAATCTACAGTTCGCTGGCGATTAACGTTCCAAAGCCCGATCTGGTCGTCTACTTGCAGGCACCCGCCAGCGTGCTCATCGACCGCGTCCGCCGGCGTGGCATTCCTTCGGAGCAACACATCAGCAACGAATATCTGACCGCGTTGATCGATGCCTACACGCGATTCTTTCATTTCTACGACGACGCGCCGCTGTTGATCGTCAATGCAGCCGAAATCGATTTCGTGCACAACGACCGGCATTACGAGCAATTGGTCGGACGCATCTGCGACATGACCGGCATGCGCCAATACTTCAATCCGCATCCCACGTTGGTCTGACGATGAGCAGCCAGAGCAATCGTTCGCACGTGACGCTGAATACGCTCGCCGAGCGTAAGCGGCAAGGCGTCAAGTTCGCCTCGTTGACCGCGTACGATGCGTTGTTCGCCGAGTTGATCAGCTGCGCGGGCGTCGAGGTGATCCTCGTCGGCGATTCGCTCGGCATGGTGCTGCAGGGGCACGACAGCACGCTACCAGTCACGCTCGACGACATGGTGTATCACATGAACTGCGTCCACCGCGGCAATCGCGGCGCGTTGATCATGGCGGATCTGCCGTTCATGAGTTATGCATCCGAGCGTCAATCGCTGAAGAGCGCCGCCGCGTTGATGCGCGCCGGGGCGCACGTCGTGAAGCTCGAAGGCGGCGCATGGCTTGCCGAGTCGACTCGGCTGTTGACCGAACGCGGCATACCGGTATGCGCGCACATGGGACTCACGCCGCAGTCGATCAATCGTATCGGCGGCTATCGCGTGCAGGGCCGCGATCCCGATCAAGCGCATTCGATGATCGAAGAAGCGTTGGTGCTCGAACAAGCCGGTGCCAGCTTGTTGCTGCTCGAGTGCGTGCCTGTCGAGCTCGCGCGCGCGATCACCCAGCAACTGAAGATTCCCACGATCGGCATCGGCGCGGGCCCGCACACCGACGGCCAAATCATGGTGATGCACGACATGCTCGGCATCACGCCACCATCGATCAAGGCGCCGAGATTCATCAAGAATTTCCTGCCCGAGAGCCGCAGCGGATTGCCCGGCGCATTCAAAGCATACGCTGACGCCGTGCGGAACGGCACGTTCCCCGGCCCCGAACACTCGTTCAACTGACGTGGACACGTTGACGACAATCACCGACATGCGTGCTGCGCTTGCCGCCGAACGCAACAACGCGACCGTCGGCTTGGTGCCGACCATGGGCAATCTGCACGAAGGTCACTTGTCATTGGTCGACGCCAGCCGTCGTTCAAGTGACGTCACCGTGGTCAGCGTGTTCGTCAATCCGCTGCAATTCGGTCCGAACGAAGACTTCGAACGGTATCCACGCACGCCGGACGAAGATGCAGCGCTGCTCGAACGCGCCGGTGTCGACTTCCGTTTCGCGCCGAGCGAAAGCGATATGTACCCGAACGGCCGAGACGACCACGTCGTCGTCACCGTACCGTCGCTGACGAGCATACTCTGCGGCGCGCACCGTCCCGGTCATTTCGACGGCGTCGGTACGGTGGTGCTCAAGCTCTTCAACATCGTTGCGCCGACGAAAGCCTTCTTCGGCGAGAAGGACTACCAGCAACTGACTTTGATCAAGACGATCTGTCGGCAACTCGACGTGCCGATCGACATCGTCGGAGTACCGACGATCCGCGCCGCGGACGGGCTCGCGTTGTCGAGCCGAAATCAATATTTGAGCAGCGACGAGCGCGCTCGCGCGCCCGCCGTTCAGCGCACGTTGCAGGAAATTCGCATTGCTCTGGAGAAGGACGACCGCAACTACGTCGCCCTCGAGCGAGCCGGCGCTTCGAAACTCTCCGACGAAGGCTTCGTCGTCGACTACGTCTCCATTCGCAGCGCGGAATCGCTCGCCGCGCCGCGCGACGACGATCGCGAACTCGTCGTGCTCACCGCGGCGCGACTCGGTCGAACGCGGTTGATCGACAACGTACGCGCGCTGCGTTCCGTCCGATGACGATGCAACCGATCACAGAACTTCCCGAGTGGGCTCGTCTCGGCAACCTCGCCACCGATCTGATCAAGCGTCCCCTGGCCGACATCGTCGGAACGCGCGGCCGCTTTGAAGCGTTCAGTTTCCGCTGCGCCGACATATTGGTCGATTTCTCCAAGCAACGCATCGACGCCCGCGTACTCGACTCGCTCGAAGCGCTCGGCCGCGCCGTCGACCTACCCGGCGCGCTAGCGAATTTAATGAGTGGCGCGATCGTCAACCCGTCGGAACGACGGCCGGCGCTACATACCGCGCTGCGTGCGCCGTATGCGCAACGGCCGACCGCGGTGCGCGACGTCGTCGAACGCGAATCGGAACGGATCGCAGACTTCGTCGAGAAGGTCCGCGACGGTCGCTGGCGCGGCTACACTGGGCGCGCCATCCGCGACGTGGTGCACATCGGCATCGGCGGATCGCACCTCGGCCCCGAGCTCGTCGTCGACGCATTGGCGAACTACCGCACTCCGACCTTGAATCTTCGATTCCTCGCCAACGTCGACGGCAGCGCGCTCGACGCGGCACTCGACGGACTGCAACCTGAGACGACGCTCTTCATCATCGCGTCGAAGTCTTTCGGCACGATGGAGACGCGCGTCAACGCAACGTCGATGCGCAGCTGGTTCCTCGAACGCACCGCACGAATCGACGCGATTCCGCGCCATTTCGTAGCGGTCAGCGCGAATGTCGACGCCGCTCGCACGTTCGGCATGCCGGCCGACAACGTTTTTGCGATGTGGGATTGGGTCGGTGGCCGCTACTCGCTGTGGTCGGCCGTGGGCCTGCCCATTGCGCTCGCGATCGGGTGGAAGGAGTTTGCGAACTTGCTCGAAGGCGCAAACGCCGTCGATCGCCACGCACTAGCAACGCCGCTCGCGCGCAATGCGCCGGCACTGCTCGCGCTAATCGGTGTGTGGAACTACAACATGCTCGGCGCGCAAAGCCACGCCGTGCTTACGTACGATCGGCGGTTGCGTTTGTTGCCGGCGTATTTGCAGCAACTCGAGATGGAGAGCAACGGCAAATCCACGCGCCCCGACGGTACCGCAGTCGACCTGCAGACGATGCCGGCGCTGTGGGGCGGCGAGGAGACGAACGCGCAACACGCGTTCCACCAGCAGCTCCATCAGGGCAATCGCGCGTTCAGCGCCGATTTCGTTGCGTGCGTGCGGCCCGCGCACGATTACGTCGAACACCACCGCTGGCTGCTCGCGAATTGTCTCGCCCAAAGCGAAGCGCTGCTGCTCGGACGGCACGCCAACGACGGTGACGCCGCGCTCGCTGCGCAGCGATCGATGCCAGGCAATCGCGCTTCGACGACGATCCTTCTCGACGACCTTTCGCCTCGAAATCTCGGTGCGTTGCTCGCCCTCTACGAACACAAGACGTTTTGTCAGGGTATCATTTGGCAGATCAATCCGTTCGATCAGTGGGGCGTCGAGCTGGGGAAAGTCCTCAGCGAATCGATCTTCGCCGAGTTGGCGGCCGGCACGACGACGCGACACGACCCGTCGACAACGGGTTTGATGGAACGGATCCGAAGTAACAGTCAGCGTGGGGAACAGCGATGACCGACAAGTATCCAGTGCCCGCCGCATTCCGCGCACGCGCCCACATCGATCGCGACAAGTATTTGGCGATGTATCGCCGGTCCATCGAATCGCCGGATGCGTTTTGGGCGGAACAGGCGGAGAAGTTCGTCGATTGGTACAAGCGCTGGGACACGGTCTCGCAAGCCGACTTCACGCAGGGGCGCTTCGCGTGGTTCAAAGGCGCCAAGCTGAACGTCAGTTACAATTGCATCGATCGGCATCTGAAAGCGCACGGCGATCAGACCGCGATCATCTGGGAGAGCGACGATCCGGGGACCGACGCGCGCATCACCTATCGCCAACTGCATGCCAACGTCTGCCGACTCGCGAATGCGCTGAAGAGTCGCGGCGTCAAGAAGGGCGATCGCGTTTGCATCTACATGCCGATGATTCCCGAGGCGGCGTACGCGATGCTCGCGTGCGCGCGCATTGGCGCAATTCATTCGGTGGTCTTCGGCGGCTTCTCGCCACAATCGTTGAAGGATCGCATCCTCGACTCGGATTGCCGGACCGTCATCACCGCCGACGAAGGTGTCCGCGGCGGCCGGCCGATTCCGCTGAAACGCAACACCGAAGAGGCGCTCGCGAGTTGTCCGAACGTGCACACCGTCCTCACCGTTCGCCGCAGCGGCGCCGAGGTGCCGTGGAAGGCCGGCCGCGACGTTTGGTATCACGAACTGGTCGCGAACCAGAGCGACGCGTGCGAGCCGGAAATGATGGACGCGGAAGACCCGCTCTTCATCCTTTACACGTCGGGGTCGACGGGCAAGCCGAAGGGCGTGCAACACTCGACCGGCGGCTACCTCTTGCAAGCCGCCATCACGCATCGATACGTATTCGACTACCACGCCGGCGACGTCTACTGGTGCACCGCCGACGTCGGCTGGGTCACCGGACATTCGTACATCGTGTACGGCCCGCTCGCGAACGGCGCGATCACCGTGATGTTCGAAGGCGTCCCGACGTACCCCGATGCGTCGCGGTTTTGGCGCGTCATCGACAAGCACAAGGTGAACATCTTCTATACCGCGCCGACCGCGCTGCGGTCTTTGATGGGTCAAGGCGACCACATGGTCAAGCAAACGTCGCGCGCCTCACTCAAACTGTTGGGCTCGGTCGGCGAGCCGATCAACCCCGAGGCCTGGGAATGGTATCACCGGGTCGTCGGCGACGGCCGTTGTCCGATTGTCGATACGTGGTGGCAGACCGAAACGGGCGGGATCATGATCACGCCGCTGCCCGGCGCGACCGATTTGAAGCCGGGTTCGGCCACACTGCCGTTCTTCGGAGTCAAACCGGCGATCGTCGACGACAAGGGGCAGGTCGTCGAGACCACCACCGCCGTCGGCAACCTCGTGCTGACCACCTCATGGCCGGGCCAGATCCGTACCGTGTACGGCGACCATCAACGCGTCGTCGACACGTACTACAAGACGTACAAGGGAATGTACTTCACCGGCGACGGCGCTCGCCGTGACGCCGACGGTTACTACTGGATCACCGGGCGCGTCGATGACGTGATCAACGTGTCCGGGCATCGGCTCGGCACCGCCGAAGTCGAGAGCGCACTCGTGCTGCACAATGCCGTGGCCGAAGCCGCGGTCGTCGGCTACCCCCACCCGATCAAGGGCGAAGGCATCTACGCGTACGTGACGCTGATGAGCAGCGCCAAACCGACCGATGCGCTGAAGAACGAACTGTACGACCTCGTGCGCAAAGAGATCGGCGCCATCGCGAAGCCCGACGTTATCCAGTGGGCACCCGGGCTGCCCAAGACGCGCTCCGGGAAGATCATGCGGCGGATCCTGCGCAAGATCGCGTCGAACGAACTCGAGAACCTCGGGGACACGACGACGCTAGCCGACCCCGCGGTCGTACAAGACCTCGTCAAGAATCGCGAACCGTAGTCCGCACCTCACCGAAGCGAAAACGCCGGCTCGATGGCCGGCGTTTCGCTTTTCAGCGCCTCGTCCTCAGCCGGCAGCGCGCTTGGCCACTTCCTTCATGCTGAGCTTGACGCGTCCGCGCTGATCGACGTCGAGCACGATCACGTCCACTTCCTGACCTTCCTTCAGATAGTCCGTGACCTTCTCGACGCGCTCATCGGCGATTTGCGAGATGTGTACCAAGCCGTCTTTACCGGGCAGGATGTTGATGAATGCACCGAAGTCGACGATGCGCTCGACGCGCCCGCGGTACACCTTGCCGATCTCGGCGTCCGCCGCGATCTCCATCACCTTGTTGACCGCTGCATCCTTCGCCGACTTGTCGGCGGCGTAAATCCGCACGCTGCCGTCGTCTTCGATGTCGATCTGCGCGCCGGTCGATTCGACAATGCCGCGGATCGTGGCGCCGCCCTTGCCGATGATATCGCGGATTTTCTCCGGATTGACCTTGAGCACCACCATCGACGGCGCGTTCTCCGAAATCGTCGGACGCGATTGCGAGATCACCTTGTTCATTTCGCCCAAGATGTGCAGTCGCGCTTCCGCCGCCTGCTGCAGCGCGGCTTCCATGATTTCTTCGGTGACGCCGTCGATCTTGATGTCCATCTGCAGCGCCGTGACACCGCGCGCAGTGCCTGCCACTTTGAAGTCCATGTCGCCGAGGTGGTCCTCGTCGCCAAGAATGTCGGTCAAGACCGCGTAGCGATTGCCTTCCTTGACGAGGCCCATCGCAACGCCGGCGACCGGCGCCTTCAGCGGTACGCCCGCGTCCATCAACGCGAGCGACGCGCCGCACACGCTCGCCATCGAGCTCGAACCGTTCGATTCGGTGATCTCCGAGACGACGCGCAACGTGTACGGGAACGAGTCGGCCGGCGGCAACACGGCCGAGACTCCGCGCCGAGCCAATCGACCGTGGCCGATATCGCGCCGCTTCGGACCGCCGCGCATACCAGCTTCACCGGTCGAGAACGGCGGGAAGTTGTAGTGCAGCATGAAGCCGTCCTTGTACGTGCCTTCGAGCGCGTCGATGATCGCGGCGTCGCGCAGCGTACCGAGCGTCGCCACGACGATCGCCTGCGTTTCGCCGCGCGTGAACAGCGCCGAACCGTGCGTCTTCGGTAGCACGCCGACTTCGATCGAGATCGGCCGAACGGTGCGCAGATCGCGGCCGTCGATGCGCGGCTCGCCGTTCAGCACCCGCTGCCGCACGATCTGCTTCTCGAGCTTGCCGAAGAAGTCGTCGACT
>Ga0335084_10001783_pt1 | contig 20382 bp, 13 predicted proteins | sample Lox_Sample_44_FD_206721 | JGI IMG/M metagenome (GOLD analysis project Ga0335084, IMG submission 206721) | Soil microbial communities from Loxahatchee National Wildlife Refuge, Florida, United States - Lox_Sample_4.4 | ecosystem: Environmental > Terrestrial > Soil > Wetlands | place: USA...
CCGGTCGCGAGACAGAGCCCGCGCAGCGCGATGAACGTGTCGCGCCCCCAGTCCGTGAACCAGGGATACCCGGCGACGATCGTCTTGCCGTGGCCGCGCGTGACCACGTAGGCGTCGGCGGCACGGTGCAGGCGCGAAGGGAACGCCGCCCGTCGCCTGCGCTCTGCCGACCGGAGGGTCGCGACGTCGACGGTCGCCCCGGGATCGGTCGTGAGCACCAGCGTGGCCTCGCCCGCGGCGAGGTCGAACGAGAGCGTGCCCGGCGACGCGAGGTCCTCGACGCAATCGAGGCCGCGCGCGGCCTCCTCGTCGTAGAGGAAGTTCCGGTACCAGGTGGGCTCGTGCGTGTACGTCCCGCTCGAGATCGCGACCACCGGCGGCAGGCCCCGATACGGACGGAAGACGACGCGGCCCGGCCCGGTCTCGGCGTCGAACCGGAAGGCCGGGTTCTCGTGATGGAGCGCGTGGTAGTCGCGCCCCGACACGAGCGGCCGCGCGTGCAGGTGCACCGGGCCCGCGGCGCCGAGCGCGCGCCAGGCGAGCACCGTCATGGGCGCGCCCTGCCGCACGAAGCATTCCTGCTCGATGCGGAGGCCGTCCCCCAGGGTGTACGTCCAGCGCGGCCACGGATCGGTCGCGAAGTCGACGATGCGCGACGCGCCGTCGGGCCAGGTCACGTCGGGCGTGTAGTGCTGCGAGGACAGCGCGAACGTGCCGGCCGCGGTCTCGACCCAGACCTCGAGGCCGTTCACCATGACGACGCGTCCCGCGGGCGGCGTCGTCGCAGGGAGCAGGAGCGCGTGGTAGCGGCGCGTCCGGATGCCGCTGGTCGTCCCGGATGCGAAGCCGCCGAGGCCGTCGGTCTCGAGCCACTCCGCGCCTCCGTTGCCGGGCAGGGCCATCCGGGCCTGTGATGCCACCTCCCGCGAGCCGTTTCACGGGTCCGCCGGGGACCCCGGGGCGCTCGCGTCCTCCCCGACCCAAGACGGAGTCTTGAGTCGGTCTCCTCTAGCCGACGATGAGGTTCACGATGCGACCCGGCACGTACACGATCTTCTTCACGGTCTTGCCCTCGAGGAACGGCTTCGCACCCTCGTCCCCGAGCGCGAGATCGCGCGCCACGGCCTCGGGGGTGTCGCGTGCGACCGTGATGCGACCGCGCACCCTGCCGTTCACCTGCACGGCGATCTCGATCTGGTCGTCGACGCACAGCGCCGGGTCGTAGGTGGGCCAGGGGTGGTCGGCGATCGACGGCGTATGCCCGAGCCGCTCCCAGAGCTCCTCGGCCAGATGCGGCGCGTACGGCGAGAGGCAGAGCACGAGCTTCTCGAGCGCCTCTCGGGGCGGATGGTCCAGGGCCTGGAGGTGGTTCGTGAGGATCATCATCGCCGAGACGGCCGTGTTGAACCGCATCGCTGCGATGTCGTCGGTGACTTTCTTGACGGTGCGGTGGACGAGCCGCTTGGTCTCGTCGTCGATCGCGTTCGACGCGGTGCGCGTCGCGACCACGTGCACGCGATCGAGGAAGCGGCGAACGCCCTGGAGCCCCGCCGTCTGCCAGGGCTTCACCTGCTCGAGCGGTCCCATGAACATCTCGTACACGCGCAGCGCGTCGGCGCCCGCCTGGTGCACGACGTCGTCGGGATTGATGACGTTGCCGCGCGACTTCGACATCTTCTCGCCGGTCTCGCCGAGGATCATGCCCTGGTGCACGAGCTTCAGGAACGGCTCGGGATCCTTCACGACGCCGACGTCGTAGAGCACCTTGTGCCAGAAGCGCGCGTAGAGGAGGTGCAGCACCGTGTGCTCGGCGCCTCCGACGTACAGGTCGATCGGCATCCAGTCGTCGTAGGCCTTGGCGCTGACGATCTCGCGCTCGTCGTGCGGATCGACGAAGCGCAGGTAGTACCAGCACGAGCCCGCCCACTGCGGCATCGTGTTCGTCTCGCGCGCGAACCAGCGGCCGTCCTTCTGGAAGAAGCGCCAGTCGAGCGCCTTCGCGAGCGGCCCCTGCGGGTCGCCGGGCTTGTAGTCCTCGAGCGCCGGCAGGAGCAGCGGCAGCTCGGCGTCGGCGAGCGGGATCGGGCGAGTGTAGTCGATGGTGGCGGGCGCTCCGCGCCGCGGATCGCCGGCGGTGTCCACCGGGAAGTAGACGGGGATCGGCTCGCCCCAGTAACGCTGGCGCGAGAAGACCCAATCGCGGAGCTTGTAGTTGACCTTGCGACGCCCGATGCCCTTCGCCTCCAGATGGTCGATGATCCGGCGCTTCATCTCGGGCGTGGCGAGGCCGTCGAACTCGCCCGATCGCACCGCGGTGCCGTCGCCCGTGAAGGCCGCCTCGAGCCGGTCGTGGAGCCGCCCGTCGGGGCTGACCACCTCGACGATCGGCAGGTTCATTTGCGTCGCGAAGGCGAAGTCGCGCTCGTCGTGCGCCGGCACGGCCATGATGGCGCCCGTCCCGTAGGCGCCGAGGACGTAGTCGGCGGTGTAGACGGGGATGGGCTTCGTGGTGAGCGGGTTCGTGCAGAAGGCGCCGATGAAGACGCCCGTCTTGTCCTTCGCGACTGCCGTGCGCTCCATGTCGCTCTTGCGGGCGGCGGCGGCGACGTACTCCTTCACCGTCGATCGAAGCTCCGGCGCCGTGATCTCGAGCGTGCGCGGATGGTCGGGCGCGATCACCATGTAGGTCGCGCCGAAGAGCGTGTCGGGTCGCGTCGTGAAGACGGTGAGGGCGCCCGGGTGCCCGACGAGCGGGAAGTCGACCTCCGCGCCCTCGCTGCGCCCGATCCACTCGATCTGCTTCGCCTTGGTGGCCTCGGGCCAGTCGAGCGACCCCAGGTCCGACGCCAGGCGGTCGGCGTAGGCGGTGATGCGGAGCTGCCACTGGCGGAGCGGCTCGCGCACCACGGGATGTCCGCCCCGCTCGCTCTTCCCGTCGACGACCTCCTCGTTCGCGAGCACCGTGCCGAGCGCGGGACACCAGTTGACGGGGATCTCGGCCTGGAAGGCGAGGCCGCGCTCGAACAGGCGCAGGAAGATCCACTGCGTCCAGCGGACGTAGGCGGGATCGGTCGTGTCGATCTCGCGCGACCAGTCGTACGCGAAGCCGAGCCGCTTCAGTTGGCGCCGGAAGACGCCGATGTTCTCGCGCGTCGTGACGGCGGGGTGCGTGCCGGTCTCGATCGCGTGCTGCTCGGCGGGGAGCCCGAAGGCGTCCCAGCCCATGGGATGGAGCACGTCGACGCCGCGCATGCGCAGGTGGCGCGAGACGATGTCGGTCGCCGTGTAGCCCTCGGGATGACCCACGTGGAGGCCGGCGCCCGACGGGTAGGGGAACATGTCGAGCACGTACTTCTTCGGCCGGCCCGCATGGCGGACGGCGCGGAAGGTCGCGTGCTCGTCCCAGTAGCGCTGCCAGCGCGCCTCGATCGCGTGGTGGTCGTAGGGCATCGGGTGTTCCCTCCTAGCAGGTCGGGCGGGGGGAGGGCACGAGCGGCTCCGCGCGCCTGGTGACGCGCGGTCGTGTTTGCCGGCTCGGGCAGGGGCGGTGTAGGTGCGAGCGCTGTGCGCGCGGCAGCTGGCCCCTCGTCGGTCGCGGTGGCGATCCTCGGCGCGGGGCTCGTCGCCTATCTGACGCTTCACCTGGCGGAACCGCGGCTCGCGATCACGTGGAGCTACGCGCACCTCTCCCGCCGCGCCGGGCTCCGCGAGCTCGCCCTGGCCTTGGTCGTGGTGCTGCCGCTGGCAGCGTCACTCCTGCTGCGGTCGCCGCGCCTTCGGGCTCCGGCCCGATCATGGTCGCCTGCGTTCGCGCTTCCAGCCATGGCCGCGCTCGGGCTCGCGCTCTTGTGGGTGACCACGCGACTGCCCGTGGCCCAGCTGGGTGGCGACCGTGGGTTCTACCTCCTCGCGGTCAACGACGGGCGTCCGATCAGTCGCTGGAGCCTCACGTGCTGGGGCGTTCACGCGCTGATCGCACGCTTCGTCGCCGTCCCGGCACCCGCGACCGACATGGGTCCGGTCCTCGTGGCCGCCCAGACGGTGAATCTGGTGGCCGGTGTGGTGACGCTCGCCGCGCTCGCCGGCGCCGCGCGCGTCGTCTCGGCGAGCCTCGGCGAGGCGATCGTCACGACGCTCCTGGTGTGGAGCACCTTCGGCGTCCTGCAGATATCGGCGGGCTACCTCGACGTCTATCCCATCGTCGCCGCCCTGCTCGCGCTGTACCTGTGGACGGGCGTTCGCACCTTCGCGGGCGAGGTGCATCCCGCGTTCCCGCTCGTCCTCGCGGCCGTCGGTCCCTTCTTCTACGAGGGGCTCCTGCTCACCTGGCCGTCGGCGCTGCTCCTCGGCGCGGTCGTCGCCCGCACGACGGACGGCGGCCCTCGGGTTCGCACCGCGCTCGCCATCGCCGTCGTGGCGGCGGGCCTCGCCACGGTTCCCGTGTATCGCGTCCCGTTCGCGTGGTGGCGGTTCGTCGCCGACGTCGCGCAGCAGGACGGCGCGGTCGCGTTCGGGTATTCGCCGACGAGCAGCTTGATCCCCTGGCCCTACCTCGCGACGGTCACGCATGCGCGCGAGGTGCTGCACACGCTGCTCCTCGTCGACGGCGTCGGCGTGCTGAGCGTTCTCGTCCTAGGGCCGTCCCTCGTCCGGGAGGTGGCGCGGGATGCGGGGCTTGCCTTCGTCGCGTCGATCGTTCTGCCTTTTCTCGTTTTCGTCGTCGTGATGGATCCCGTGTTCGGGGCGTTCGCGGACTGGGACTTGTTCAGCTACGGCGCGTGCGCGACGAGCCTCCTCGGCGCGGCCCTGCTCGTTCGCTTCGGGCGTGGCTCGACGCTGGCCGCGGCGCTGGTCGGTCTCGCGCTCGCGGCCAACGTGGTGCACCTGCTCGCGCGGTTCCACGCATTGGAGGTCGACGCTGTCCGGCATCTCGTCGAGTCGCCGCGTCACGTCCCCGGTTGACGGATCTGGGAGCGCTCCGGAGGACGCGTCGTCGCGCAGCGGCGCGGGGCCCGTCCCGCTGTGGACCGCGCTCGCGGCCGTTCTCCTCCACCTGCCGTTCGTCGCGCGCTACGACCTCCACTTCCAGCCGGACTTCGCCATCTCGATGCGCATCTCGCGCGCGATCCTCGGCGGCGAGCGACCGATCTTCTGGTGGGGCCAGTCCTACCTCGGGACGTTGGGCAACTACGTCACCGCGGGCGTCTTCGGGCTGGTCGGCGAGTCGATCCCGGCGGCTGCGCTGGTGTCGCTGGCCGTCTGGGGGGTCGGCGTCGGGTTGGCGACCGCGCTCGCGCTGCGCCTCTTCGGCGCTCGCGGGGCGTGGTGGACCGCCGCCCTGGCCGCGATCGGGACACCCTACGCCAACCACTACGTGACCCAGCCGTACTCCAGCTACGAGACGGCGGCGGTGATGGGCGTCCTGTCGGTCGCGGCGGTCGACTGGACCGAGACGGCCCTCTCCCGATTCCCGTCGCCTCGCGCAGCGCGACGCTGTGCCGCGATCGGCGCGATGCTCGGCGTCGGATGGTGGACGACGCGCCTGTTCGCGCCGGTGCTGCTCGCATGGGCCCTCGGGACCGTCCTCGTCGTCGCGTGGCGGCGTCCGGGCGTGCGCGCGATGGTCGCCGGCGGCGCCTGTCTCGTCGCGGGGTTCGTCGCCGGCGACGTACCCGAGCTCCTCTACCGCGCCGATCCCGCCGCATACGCCGTCGGAGTCGAGCGACTCGTCCCGCTCTCCGACGTTGCGCCGATGGCGGTGACGCTCGCCAACACGCGCGAAGGCCTCCTCTCGCTCCCGGCGTACGTGGCCGGCGATCCACGCAGCCGGCTTCCCGAAGGGATCTCGTTCGCCGAGTCCCTCGGCCGCAGCCGTGTCCCTCCGGCGTCGACGTTCGCAAGGATCGCCGATGCGTGGGCGGTGGCGGCGCTTCTCGTCGTGGTCACGGCCGCTGCGCTCCTCGCGGTGCGAGGATGGCAGGAGCGCCGGCCGATCCTGGTGGCGCTCGGAGCGACTCCCTTCATCCACCTGGCGTTGATCGTCCTCAGCGCCGCCACGAGCGGCGGCTACTTCGAGGCGCGACGCTATTGGTTCGCGTTGCTGCTGATCGTCCCGCTGCTGGCGGGCGGTGCGGTGATCGCCGCCGACCGCTTCGGCGCCCGGGCGCGCCAGGTCGTGTGCCTGGTGCTCGCCGTCGCCGGCGCGTGGTCCGTGCTCTCGCAGGCCCGGATGCTGCTCCTTCCGGACGAGCTCGCCGCACATCGCGCGCTGGCGCAGGACCTCGTCGCGGAGCACGTCCGGTACGTCGTCATGCCCACGTGGACGGCGTCCGTCCTGGACCCGCTCTCGGGCGGCGAGCTCGCCGTGGTCACACTGGTCGACGACCGTAACCCCGCGGTCGTCGAGGCGGCACGCGCGGCGGAGTCGGTTGCCGTGGTGGCCGGCACGGAGCGTGCGCTGCCGGAGGACACCGAGCTTCTGGGCGGCCGGTTCGCACGCGACGGCGCCCCCCGTCACGTCGAACGGTGGAGCTGGGCGCGATATCGGCGCGTGCGAGCCGGCGACCCGTCGCACGATTGACAAGGCGCTCGGCACCCACCTATGCGCTCGCGGTGCGCGCCCGGCTTCTCCTCATGCTCGCCGCCTACGCGGCGATCGCCGTCTGGCTCACCTGGCCGCTCGCACGTCGTGCGACGACCGACCTGCCGAATCCCGCCGGTGCGTTCCGCCAGGTGGACATCCTGTCGGCGGCGTGGCTGCTCGCCTGGCACACCCACGCGCTCACGACCGACCCGGCACTGTTGCCGTCCCCGAATGCGTTCCATCCGACGCCGCACGCGCTCTTCTACGCGCCGCCCGCGCTGGGGCCGCTCCCCCTCTTCGCTCCGGTGTACGCCGCGTCCGGATCGGCGTCCCTCGCCTACGCCGTCGCGTTCCTCGCGGGCCTGGCGCTGGCTGCGCTCGGCGTCGCCGAGGTCGTCCGGCGCTGGACGCGCTGCGTGCCGGCCGCGTTCCTCGCGGGCCTCGCGTTGCTCGCATCGCCGACGATCCGCACGTCGGCCGGAACGGCGCCGCTGTGCGCGATGCTCGTCGGCCTGCCGTGGATCGTCTACGGCGGGGCACAGCGCCCGCTCGGCGCAGGCGGCGCCGCGGTGCTCGTCGGCGCGCTCGTTCTCCAGAGCCTCGTCGATCCGATCTTCGCGACGCTGGGCGCGCTCGTCCCCCTCGGTCTCGTCGCAGCCGCCCGCATCGCACGCGCGAGCGCGCGGCGGGACGGCTGGCGCCTCGTGGCGTGCATCGGGATCGCTTGCGCGCTGACGTCGCCGCTGTCGCTCGGGTACCTCGTGGCATGGCGCGGGCTCGACCCCGCCCACCCGGGTCCGTGGAGCGCGCCGATCGCGGCGCTGCTCGAAAGCGTCAAGGACCTGCCGGCTCCATCGCTGCCGTCGATCGCGATCGGCACCCAGCCGGCCGGCGTCTGGTACGGCGTCGGCATCGTCGCGCTGGGAGCGCTCCTCGCCTGGCGTCGCGGCGGGCTCGCCGAGCCGGGATGGCGCCACGCGGCGCTCTGGGCCGGGCTCGGCTTCGTGCTCGGCGTTCCGACGATCGCGTACGCCGTCGCGCTCGGCCGTCCGGAGATCCTCGATCGCTTGGGCCCGCTGCGCAGCCTGCAGCGCCTGTCGACCGACCTCCTCGCCGGCGGGCCGTTGCTCGTCGGGCTGGCGATCGCGGAGCTGTACCGTCGTGTGGATGCGTTCGCCGGCGGTTCGGCGCTCGCGCGCCGTGCGCTCACCGCCGCGGCGCTGGTCGTCATGCTGGCCGAGCTCGCTCCGCGTGCGCCGTACGAGACGCTGCCGGCGCCGAGCCTGCCGCCTTCGCTCCGGACGGCTATCGCTCGGACCGGCGGCCCGGTCCTGGAGCTGCCCGTGGGCCAGCCGCCCTTCGAGGCGGCTGCGATGTACCGGTCGATCGGCGAGTGGTGGCCCCTCGTGAACGGCTACGCGAGCTTCTGGCCCCGGGGCTTCGCCGAACGCATGGACGCGGCCCGCCGCCTGCCCGACCGCGACGCGCTGCAGACGCTCGTCGACGAGACCGGCCTGCGCGCCGTCGTCGTCACCCTGCGCGCGCTGCCGCCGGCGAGCCGCGCCGCATGGAGCGGCTCGGATGGTCCGGCTCGGGCGGGACTCCGACGCATCGCCGAGGAGGGCGGCCAGATCGCCTTCGCCGTCGACCTGGGGGACGGCTAAGAGGTCGACCCAAGACGTAGTCTTGGGTCGGTCTCTACACGCTCTCCGTGCCCTCGAACGCCCACACGTCGGGCCGGCAGAGATAGCGGAGCTTCGGCAGCGTCACGTCGGCGACGGCGATCGACGCGGAGACCGGGTGCGCCGGGGCGATGCGCGCGTCGCCCCACGCGGCGGCGTCGAACGCGACCAGATGCGGGCGGCCGCGCTCGGCGCGCTCCACCGCGAACGTCGGATCGACCTGCACGAGCCGCGGGCCGCGCGGCGTCCGCGCCAGGTGCATGCTCGCCGTGTACTGGATGTCGTGCGCGCCGAGCGGGTCGGGATCGCGGAGCGCGACCTCGAGTATGGTCCGCTCGCCGACTCGCACCGTTCCCGTGACGGCGTCGTACTGGCGCGCGAGCCGCACCTCGCCGGGCCGCGCGCGGTAGCCCCAGCGCGACGCGAGCGTGCGGCCGGCGTCCTCGGAGTCGATCACGGCGGCGACCAGGAAGCCGCGTGGCCGCAGGCCGCTCCGGCATTCGACCCGGAGCTGCGCGACGGCGAACGCGCCGAGCGGACCCAACGCGCAGCGCAGGAACGTCCACGACACGAGCGGCGGATCGGTCGGGTGGAGCGCCGGCGGGAGGAGGACCTCGCGTGCCGCCGCCGGCATCTCGTACGTCACCTGCAGCACCCACGCGGCCGGGAGGACGAGCGCTTCCGTGTCGAGACGCTCCATCACCGGTGCGTCCGCGGCGAGCGCGCCGACATCGGCCGTCCCGAAGAGCACCTCAGCGCCCCTTCCGGAAGTGCGGCATGACCTCGGCTGCGAACAGGCGCAGGCTCGCGAGCACGTCCGCCTGCGGGATCGCCTCCACCGCGTTGACGATGAAGTTGAGCGCGTCGACGCCGATCGACTCCCAGCGCTTGATCGCCTGGACGATGCGAGCGGGATCGCCGATCGCGATGCCGTCGGGGATGCCGCGCGGATCGCCGGGGCTGCCGGCCTCGGCGCCCGGCGTGGGCGCGAGCGCGCCGAGCGACTGGTAGGCGCGCGTCGGATACGCCTCGCGCGTCGGCAGCAGGTTCGCGTTGAAGAACGAGAACAGGCCGAGCATGCGCATGCCGGTCGTCGCCGCCTGGCGCGCATCCTCGTGGCAGTAGAGGAAGTTGAGCGTCGCCACCTTGTCGTTGACGACGCTCGAGACCGGATCGCACTGGCGGATGCGGCGGTGGTACTCGCGCGTGCGCCGCTCCTGCTCGGCGAAGCTCGCCGCCGCGACGCCGAGCGACCCGATGCCGCGCTCGGCAGCGTCGAGCTCGGTGCCGGGGCTCGTGACGGTCACCCAGAGCGGCGGGTGCGGCTTCTGGATCGGCTTGGGCAGCACGCTGCGCTCGGGCATCGAGAACGACACCCCGTCCCACGCAAAGCGCTCCTGCGTCCACATCTTCGGCAGGACGCGCACGTACTCGTCCCACGTCTTCTTGGTGGTGTCGGGATCGACGTTGAAGCCGCCGAGCTCGGTCCAGGTGGACGAGCGCGCCGTGCCGAGCTCGAGGCGTCCGCCCGACACGATGTCGAGCGCGGCGGCGCGCTCGGCGACCCGCACGGGGTGGTTCATCTCTGGGACGCAGACGACGGCGCCGTGGCCGACGCGGATGCGCTGCGTCTGCATGGCGCAGGCGGTGAGGAACACCTCGGGCGCCGAGCAGTGCGAGTACTCCTCCAGGAAGTGGTGCTCGACGGCCCACACCGCGTCGAAGCCGAGCTCGTCGGCGAGGCGCACCTGCGCGAGCGAGTTCTCGTAGACGGTGCGCTCGACCCCGCCCTCGAACGGACGCGGCACCGACAGCTCGAAGAAGAGGCCGAACTCCATGCGGGTCCGGCGACGCTAGCAAGGCGGCGCCCGTGGCAGCAAGCCATCGGTGCTCGCCGGTACCCGACGTGCGCGATTGGATGCGTGCAGCGTTTCAACGTAGAGGACGCCGGATGTCGCGGCTCGGGTCCTGGCTGGTCGCACACGACCGCTGGGTCGTCGGTGCCGTCCTCGCCGTCACGCTCGCCTTCGGCGTCGTCGCCGCCCGCGTGCGGGTCGAATTCCGCTACGAGGACCTCCTGCCGCAGGGCCACCCGTTCATGGAGGTCCACCGGCGCTACCACCGCACGTTCAGCGAGGCGAACGTCCTGACGATCATGCTCGAGGCGCGATCGGGCACGATCTACACGCCCGAGATCCTGCGGACGATCTATCGTGCGACGGAGGCGGTCGATCGGTTGCCGGGCGTGAACCACGACCAGGTCGACTCGATCGCGAGCCGCTTCGTGCGGATCGTCCAGGTGCAGTCGGGCGGGCGCATGACCGCCGATCCGCTGATGTCGCGCGCCGACGTGACGCCGGCCGAGGCGCACGAGATCGGGCGTCTCGCACGCTCGTCGGGCTACGTCCTCGGCACCCTCATCTCGCTCGACGAACGTGCCGCGCTCATTCGCGCCGGATTCGCCGAGAAGCGCCTCGATGACCGCCGTCTGTTCCAGGCGGTGAACGAGACGATCCTCCCGTTCGCCGACGAGAACGTCGCCGTCTACGTGGCGGGACAACCCCGGCAGAACGGGTGGGTCCTCGCGCTGGAGCACCAGGTCCTGATCGCGTTCGCGGTCGCGATCGCGCTGACGTGGGTGCTGCTGTACCAGTACTTCCGCGACTGGCGCGGCGCGCTGCGACCGACCATCTCGGGCGGGCTCGCCGCGGTGTGGGGCTTCGGGCTCGTGCAGCTGACCGGGTTCGCCGTGAACCCGCTGACGCTGGTCATCCCGTTCCTCATCACGGCGCGCGCGGTGAGCCACTCGGCCCAGATGCACGACCGCTACTACGAGGAGCTGGCGCAAGGGGAGAGCAAAGGCGAGGCCGTCCAGCGCTCCTTCGCGCGTCTCTTCGCGCCGACCGTCGCCGGCATCATGACCGATGCGCTCGGCGTGCTGGCGATCGGCATCGTCGCCATTCCGGCGCTGCGGGCACTCGCGCTGACCGCGATGCTCTGGCTCCTGTCGCTCGTCGTGACCGAGTTGCTGCTGAACCCGATCGTCTACACGCACCTGCGCGCGCCCGACATCGAGACGATTCGCTCCCGCGAGCGGGGATGGCTCGCGCGCGGCGCCGTCGCGCTCGCGAAGGGCGTCACGGGGCCGCGCGGGCGCTGGAGGGCGCTCGCGCTGTCGGGCGTCGTGGTCGCCGTCGCCGTCGCGCTCCTCCCGCGGCTGGGCATCGGCGCGGCGGGCTCCGCGTCCCGCATTCTCGCCGCCGACTCCGAATTCAACCGGAGCCACCGTGCGGTTCAGGAGGAATTCGGCGGCAGCGAGCCCTTCATCGTCGTGGTCGAAGGCGACGATCCGCGGGCGCTCTACCGGCCGTCGCTCCTGCGCGCCATGGAGCAGCTCCAGCGTTACGTCGAGCGCGTGCCGGCGGTCGGGTGGAGCACCTCGCCGGTCGACATCCTGAAGGCGATGCGCGAGCGCTTCAACGAGCTCGAGCCGAAGTGGGGCGTGATCCCGTCGACCGAGATCGAGGCGGCCCAGACGTTCTTCACGTATTGGGGCTTCATCCCGCCGAGCACGAGCGCCCGCTACTTCTCGCCCGACTTCTCGGCGGGCCAGGTCACGTTCTACTGCCGGGACCACACCGTCGAGAGCGTGCGCAGCGTGGTCGCGGCGACCCAGAAGTTCATCGCCGAGCACCCGCTCGATCGGGCGCACTTTCGCCTCGCCGGCGGGTTCATCGGCGTCATGGCCGCCATCTACGACGAGATCCTGCGCAGCGACGCGCTCATGACGACGGCGGCGTTCGCGGTGATCCTGCTCGTGACCGCCGTCACATACCGCTCGCTGGTGGCCGCGCTGCTGCTCGTCGTGCCACTGGCGTTCGCGAACTTCGTCGTGAACGCCTACATGGCGGCGCGCGGCATCGGTCTCGACCTCAACACGCTCCCCGTCGTCGCCGTCGGGGTCGGGTTCGGCATCGACTACGGGATCTACATCTTGAGCCGCGTGCGTGAGCGGACCGAGGAAGGCATGGGGCTCGACGACGCCGTGCGCGAGGCGATCGCCGGCGCCGGCCGCACGGTCGCGTTCACGGCCCTCGCGATGACGGCGGGCGTCCTGTGCTTCACCGTGACGGATCTCCGCTTCGTCGCGGAGATGGCGGTGCTCCTCGCGCTCTGGATGGTGACGAGCGCCGCCACCGCCCTGGTCACGCTGCCCGCCGCGCTCGTCGTCCTGCGACCGAAGTTCCTCGTCGCACCTACGCGATCGTCAGCACGTTCTTGATTCCCGTCGCGTCGCCGGTGAGCAGCTCGCGGTACGACGCCATCGGGAAGCGGCCGGTGATGAGGCTGCGCACTGCCTTCGGCCAGCGCCGATCGAACAGCGCGACGTCGCGGATGGCCGCCTCGAAGGCGTCCTTGCTCGCGTTCACCGTTCCGAACACGACCTGGTTCTTCAACACCATGTTGCGCATGAGGACGTCGGTGTCGACGGTGACCGGCCCTTTCCGGCCCGGCACGCCGGTGAAGATGAAGATCGCGTTGGGTCCGATCACCGAGAGCATGTCGAACGCCACCTTCGACGCGCCGGTCGCCTCGTAGACGACGTCGATGCCGTCGATCCGGTTGGCGAGCCCTTCGAGCGACGTCTCCTCGGCCGACACGTAGCGCCCGCCGATCGACTCGACGAGCGCCGCCTTCGGGTTGGGCGCCTTCTCGCGCGAGTACACGAAGGTCTGGAAGCCTTGCGCGACCAGGGCCATCGCGCCGAGGAGCCCGACCGGGCCGGCGCCGAGCACGACCGCCGAGTGGCCGTAGGCGTGCGACCGCGCAGCCTCCATCGAGCACGCCCACGGGAGGCGTTGCTGGATCTGCCACACCTGCATCAAGCCCTTCTCGGCAATGGTGAGCGGCTCGACCAGGATCGCGACGTCCCGGAGCGCGCGCGGCACGACGTTCATGTAGCGGGCGTCGTCGACCACGTACTCGGTCATGAACCCGTGCCGGCTCTTGATGCCGCGCTCGCTGAAGTCGCCGGTGAAGCAGAAGTCCTGGCGGCCCGCGCGACAGGCGGTGCAGTTCCTGTGCGGGCACGGGCGCCGCACCATCGGGATCACGAGGTCGCCGGCAGCGATGCCGCGCACCTCGGATCCCACCTCGACCACCTCGCCGAGCGACTCGTGGCCGATCACGAGGTGGTCGCTGCCGTCGGGCGGCGTGCCGTAGTCGAAGCGGCAGATCTCCCGATCCGTGCCGCACACGCCGACCTCGAGCATGCGGAGCTTCACGTGGGTGGGCGCTTCGAGCCGGGGCTCCGGCACGTCGATCAGGTCGACGGTGCGGGTCTTCGGGAAGACGGCGATCGCTTTCATCGATGAGCTCCTAGCCACCAGGTGAAGATCTTCTTCACGGTGGGTGTGAGACGCGTGCGGTTCCACGCGTCGGCGGCCTTCTTCATGGCCTCGGCCTGGGTGGGATACGGATGGATGACGTTCGCGAGCTTGCCGAGGCCGAGCTTGCCCGCCATCGCGACGGAGATCTCGGAGATCATGTCGCCCGCGTGCGTCGCGACGAGGGTGGCGCCGAGGATCTCGTCGCTGCCCTTCTTCAGATGGACGCGGAAGAACCCCTCGTCCTCGCCGTCGAGGCGGGCGCGGTCGACCTCGTGGAGGGGGATCGTGATCGTGTCGACGGCGGTGCCGCGCGCGGCGGCCTCGTGCTCGTAGAGGCCCACGTGCGCGATCTCGGGCGAGGTGTACGTGCACCACGGGACGGTGAGGGCGCTCGCCTTGCGCCGTCCGAGGAAGAGCGCGTTCGCCAGCACCACGCGCGCGAGCGCGTCGGCCACGTGCGTGAACTGGAAGCGCGACGCGACGTCGCCGGCGGCGTAGATGCGCGGGTTGGTCGTCTGGAGGCGGTCGTTCACGGTGACGCCGGTGCGGTCGTACGCGACCCCGGCGGCCTCGAGCCCGAGCCCCTCGACGTTCGGTGCGCGTCCGACCGCGACCAGGACCCGGTCGGCGACGGCGCTCGTGACAGCGCCACTCGTCTCGTAGTCGAGGACGGTCTCCGCGCCGCGCCGTGCCACGCGGGTGATGCGGGCACCGTTCACGAGCGTCACGCCCTCGGCGCGCAGGCGCCGCTCGACGATCGCCGCCGCATCGGCGTCCTCGCGCGGCAGCACGTGCGGGTCGGCGTTGAGGAGCGTCACGTCGGCGCCGAAGCGTCGAAACGCCTGGGCCAGCTCGCAGCCGATCGGGCCCGCACCGATGACGGCGAGGCGCCGTGGCAGCTCGGTCAGCCAGAACACGGTCTCGTTCGTCAGGTAGTCGACGTCCCCGAGGCCGGGGACCGGCGGCGCAGCGGCGCGCGCACCGGTCGCGACGACGGCGCGCGAGAACTCGAGCGTGCGCCCGTCGACCTCCAGCGTGGTCGGGCTCGTGAAGCGGCCCTCGCCGAGGTACACGTCCACGCCGAGCTGCGTGAAGCGGTCGACGCCGTCGGTGGGGGCGAGCCCGGCGCGCAGGCGCCGCATGCGCGCCATGACGGCCGCGAAGTCGACGCGGACCTCGCCGGTGTGGACGCCGAGCGCGGCGGCGTCGCGCGCCATCGCGGCGATCCGCGCCGGGCCGATGATGCCCTTGGACGGCACGCAGCCGACGTTGAGGCAGTCGCCGCCGAGGAGCGCCCGCTCGACGAGCGCGACCTTCGCGCCGAGGCCGGCGCCGCCGGCCGCCGACACGAGACCCGCCGTCCCGCCTCCGACGACGACGAGGTTGTAGCGCCCCGAGGGCGTCGGGTTCGTGCGGCCGCTCGGATGCACGTGACCCAGCAGCGCGCGGTTCGCCTCGTCGTCCGGGAGGACCAGGGGCGCGCCCGGATCGTGCGGCCGCGGTGTCGTCGCCGGCGCGGCGCTGCGCGCGAGCGGCGCGTCGGCCGTCGCTTCGGCGAGCGCGCGCCGCGCGATGCGCGTGATCACGACCGTCACGGCGACCGTCGCCGCGAAGCCGACGAAGGTGAGCGCCTGCCGCGCCGGCCCGCCGGCGGTCGTTCCGGACGCGATCTCGGACACGCTCGTGAGCAGCGAGCCCAGATAGACGTACATGATCGTCCCCGGGACCATGCCGACCAGCGAGCCGACGACGTAGTCGCGAAAGCTCACCTTCGTGAGGCCATAGGCGTAGTTGAGGAGGCTGAAGGGAAACGCCGGCGACAGGCGCGTCAGCAGCACGATCTTCAGCCCCTCCCGGCCCACGGCGCGATCGATCGCCGCAAAGCGCGGGTTCGCCTCGACGCGCCTGGCGATCGCCTCGCGGGCGACCGTCCTGCCGAGCAGGAACGCCACGGCAGCGCCGAGGTTCGCGGCGATCCACACGAGGGGAACGCCCAACACGACCCCGTACGCGAACCCGGCCCCCAGCGTCAGGATCGACCCGGGCAGGAACAGCACGCACGCGAGCACGTACGCCAGCACGAACATCGCCATGCCGGCCGGTCCGGCGCTCCGGACCCACGACACGAAAGCGAGGAGGCTCTGGGTCACCGGGAGCGTCTTCGCGGCGACGAGGAGCGCCGCGATCGCGAGGCCGAGGACGACGAGGCGCATCCTCCCCCCGCTCGCCGCCGGCGCGTCCGTTGGCGCCGCGGGGACCTCGCCTGCCATGATCGCCTCCGTCATGCGTCCCTTCGATGCGGGGACGCGTTCGCGGGTTTCGGAAACCCCGTCCGTCGGGCGGCATCGCACCTTTCTCGAAACGATCCAACATGCAAGGAGACTCCTCCATGCTGACGATGATCCTGCGACGGACGGCCATGGCGCTTCTCGTCGCCGCGGCGATGCCGGCCGCGGCCGCGACGACCTTCAAGGTCGATCCCGATGCGGGGCGCAATCAGTTCACGGCCATCTTCGACTCCGCGGTCGGCGAGCGCATCACCGCGGTCAGCTCGCAGGTGGGCTGCACGCTCACGGTGGACGAGGAGAAGCTCGAGGGCTCGGCCACCTGCTCCGTTCCGCTCGCCGGCATCCGGGTCGACAATGACGACACCAAGTCGGACCACTTCCGCCAGTGGGCGACCAACAAGAAGGTCGACCCGAGCGCGTGTCGGATCGAGCTCGAGCTGCCGGCCGTGAAGCTGCCGAAGCCCATCGAGCCTGGGAAGGCCGTCACGGTCGACGCGAAGGGCACGTTCACCGTGTGCGGCAGATCGCGCGACGACAAGGGCGCCGAATCGATCCACGTGACCGTGACGTACGTGCCGCCCGCGACGCCGGAGGCGCCGCGCCTCCTGCGTATCCGGGCCCACGTCACGGGCTTCGACCGCGAGCGCTACGGCGTCAGCCCGAAGCGGACCGAGGGCTGGCTCGCCCGCGTCCAGCAGCTCGCCGACGTGGTCGCGACCGAGGGCACGATCGACGTGAGCCTCTTCGCCCTCGACACCGGCAAGGGTGCGACGCCTTAGCGGCCGCGCGGTCACCGTTGCCAGTTCGCGCCCGGGGCGGTACTCCCGAGGCGTGGCGGCGTTAGACGGCCTGCTCGCCGACGATCGCGAGGATCTGCTCGTCGAGCGGAGTCGAACGGGCCTGTGGCTCTGCCTCACGTCGATCACCCTGTTCGGCATCACCGACCCGTTCCTGCACCCGCAGCAGCTCGGCCGCATCTACGCGATCAAGGCGCTCCAGATCGCCCTCATCACGGGCTTCTTCTGGATCCTGCGGCGTCCCCTCGGGCGCACGCGGACCATCATCGTCGCGCAGCTCGCCGTCTTCATGATCAGCGTGACGACGGCGTGGTCCGGCATCGTCACCGAGGACGAGGTGACGACACCGCTTCTCCTGACCGTGCTGACCATGGGTACCGCGACGCTGCTTCCCTGGGGCGTGCGGCCGCAGCTCGTGACGCAGGCGCTGACCGCGCTCTGCGTGCTGTGGATCTCGGAGAACGTCGAGGGCGACCGCTACGCGATGTACCTGCCGGTGATCGTCGTGGTCAGCTCGTCGGTGTCGATCTACATGGCCTACGCGCTCGAGCGGCACCGCGTCGAGGAGGGACGCTCGAAGATCGCGCTCGCCGAAGCGCAGGCGCGCCAGCACCAGGCCGAGGTGGCGCACGCCGCGCGCCTCAACACGCTCGGTGGCATGGCGGCGGGTCTCGCGCACGAGCTGAACCAGCCGCTCGCCGCCGTGGTGAGCTACGCACGCGGCTGCGTGCGGCGGATCGAAGCCGGCGACCTCCCGAAGGAGGCGCTGCTCGAGATCCTCGAGGAGATCTCCGCCCAGGCGCTGCGCGCGGGCGAGATCCTGCGCCGCATCCGCGACTTCCTGCGCGGCGAGTCGCGGCGCGAGTCGGTGGACTTGAACGACGTCGTCCGGCGCGCGCTCCGCTTCGCCGACGCCGAGGCGCGCCGCGCGAGCATCCGGCTCGAGCTGGAGCTTTCGCCGCAGGCGCTCCCGACCGAGGTCGATCCGATCCAGATCGAGCAGGTCGTGCTGAACCTCGTCCAGAACGGCTTCGAGGTGATGACGAGCAACAACGGCGACGAGCGCGTGCTCGGCATTCGCACCCGGCGCGTCGGCGACGACACGGTCGAGGTGGCGGTGAGCGACACCGGCGCCGGCGTGTCGCCGGACGCCGCGACCCGGCTCTTCGATCCGTTCTTCAGCACGAAGCCCGACGGCCTGGGCCTCGGCCTCTCGATCAGCCGCTCGATCGTCGAGGCGCACGGAGGACGGCTGTGGGCGCTGCCGAACCCGCCGCGCGGGACCGTGTTCCGTTTCACGTTGCGGACCCGCGCCGAGCGCGGACCCGCGCCGGTATGAGGCCGGCCGCACAGCCCGTCGTGTTCGTCGTCGACGACGATCCGGCCATGCGCGACTCGCTGCGCTGGCTGATCGAATCGACCGGCGTGCGCGTGGAGACGTACCCGGATGCCCAGACCTTCCTCGACGCGGTCCGCAGCGACATGCCGGGGTGCCTCGTGCTCGACGTGCGCATGCCGGGGATGAGCGGGCTCGACCTGCAGTCCGAGCTGGCACGGCGCGGCATCGGGCTGCCGACGATCGTCGTCACCGGGCACGCCGAGGTCCCGATGGCCGTCCGAGCCGTCAAGGCGGGCGCGCTCGACTTCATCGAGAAGCCGTTCAGTGACCAGCTCCTGCTAGACCGGGTTCGTCAGGGCATCGAGATGGATCGCCACGAGCGTGAGGCACGCGAGCGGCGCGGCGAGGCCGTGCGGCGCCTCGGCCTCCTCACGCAACGCGAGCGCGAAGTGCTCGATCTCGTTGTGGCCGGCAAGCCGAACAAGGAGATCGCGGTGGTGCTACGCCTGTCGCCAAAGACGGTGGAAGTGCATCGCGCGCACGTGATGGAGAAGATGCAGGCGTCGTCCGTCGCGGAGCTGGTTCGGTTGGCGATCCTGGCGCAGCCGACGACGCGCTGACGCGCGTCGGGCTGACGCGTCGCGCCACGCAACACCTGGTCTTAGGGGAAAACCCCTACGTGACTAGGGATCGTCCCAATTGAAGGAAAGTAGCGTGCGACACATGTGTGGCGGGCGCAAATGCCGATTGAGCACGCGACGGAACGCCTGCTCGATCACGATGCAATCGAGCCCGAGCTGGTGCCGCTCGAAGACGTCGTCGTCGAGGTGTCGGACGAGTTGATCGTCGACGTTCCGCCGCGAGCCGACGCCGAGCCGCAGGACGTCGAGACCGAGGACGCGAGCGACTTCGACCCGCTGCACCTCTACCTCGAGCAGACGACGCGCGAGTCGCTCCTCACGCGCGAGCAGGAAGTCGCGCTCGCGCGCGAGATCGAGGAGGCCGGACGCGAGCGGCTCGTGGTCGCCATGAGCTCGGTCGTGGGGCTGCGCTACCTCTGCACGCTCGCGCACCGTGTCCGCCTCCGCGAGATCGCCCTGTGTGACGTCTGCGACGACGACGCGAGCGAACGGGCCGAGGCCGCCGGCGACACCTGGCTGCGCCGGCGGTTCCTGATCCAGGTCGCGCGCGCGTTGCGCCTCGCCCGCGAGCACGAGAAGCTCGGCCGCCCGCGGCCTCGGGGCATGCGCGCCGAGGCTGCACACGTGCGCGCCACGCGTCGCGCGAACGTCGAGGCGCAGCTCGGCGCGGTGCTGGAGCGCCTGCGGCTCGCCTCGGCGCACGTGGATCGTGTCGTCGCGGACCTCCGCGCGCCGGAGCCGAGCGACACGACGGCGCGCCGCCGGATCACCGCCGCCGAGCGAACGGCGGCCGAGACGCTCCGTCGCCGGATCGATGCGATCGAGCGCGCCGCGAGCTCGGCGCGCGCACGCCTCGTCCAGGCGAACCTCCGGCTCGTCGTGTGGGTCGCCCGCCGCTACCTGCACCGCGGCCTGCCGCTCCTGGATCTCATCCAGGAGGGCAACATCGGCCTCATGCGGGCGGTCGGGAAGTTCGACCATCGGCGCGGCTACCGGTTCTCGACCTACGCGACCTGGTGGATCCGCCAGGCCATCACGCGTTCGCTCGCCGACCAGGCCCGCACGATTCGCGTCCCCGTCTACCTCGTGGAGATGATGGGCGGCGTGACCCGCGCCATGCGCATTCTGGCGCAGGAGCTGTCGCGCGAGCCCACCGCCGAGGAGGTCGCGGCGCGCGTCGAGCTGCCGATCGAGATCGTGCGCGACCTGCTGCGCCTCTCGCGCGAGCCCCTCTCGCTCGACGAGCCGAACGAGGACGACGGCACGGCGATCTCGGACGCGATCGAGGACGAGACCAGCCCGCAGCCGCCCGAGCTCGCGGTGGCGAGCGGCCTGCGCCGCCAGATCCACCGCGTCCTCGACACGCTGACACCGCGCGAGGCCCAGGTGCTCCGCCTGCGCTTCGGGATCGGCGATCGGGCGGAGCGGACGCTCGAGGAGATCGGGACGTCGATGTCCGTGACCCGCGAGCGGATTCGTCAGATCGAGGCGGCGGCGCTGCGGAAGCTCCGGCGTGGGGTGCGGGCGCGGTTGCTGCGGTCCTTCGTCGAGTCGTAGCGGCGGGGAGCGGCGGACCCGGGCGGCGGGGCGAGGTCGTCGCTCGCGGTCCTCGGGCCACGCGCGCGGCGTAGGCCGCGGCGACAGAGCCGCCAACCGTGGCGC
>Ga0335084_10001784_pt1 | contig 20380 bp, 17 predicted proteins | sample Lox_Sample_44_FD_206721 | JGI IMG/M metagenome (GOLD analysis project Ga0335084, IMG submission 206721) | Soil microbial communities from Loxahatchee National Wildlife Refuge, Florida, United States - Lox_Sample_4.4 | ecosystem: Environmental > Terrestrial > Soil > Wetlands | place: USA...
CTTCACCAAGGTGCTGGAGAAGGTTCGCGACGACATCACCGCGGGGGCGACCTTCGCCGATTCGCTCGCCCAGCATCCGCACGTCTTCAATCAGCTCTACATCTCCATCGTGCGGGCGGGGGAGGTCTCCGGGTCGCTCCCCGTCGTCCTCGACACGCTCACGACCTATCTCGAGAAGACGGACTCCATCCGGCGCAAGGTCAAGGGCGCCATCGCGTACCCCGCCGTCATTCTCACCGTGGCGATCCTCATCGTCATGTTCATGATCATCAAGATCGTGCCGATCTTCGAGAACGTCTACGCGAAGGCCAATGCCCGCCTGCCCTTGCCCACGCGGGTGCTCATCGAGATCAGCAACATCGTGCGAGGCTACGCGCTCCTCGTGATCCTCGCGATCCTGCTGCTGGGCGCCGCCCTGTTCGCGATTGCCCAGACGCCGGCGGGGCGCCGGCTCTTCGATTTGCTCAAGCTCCGGATCCCCCTGTTCGGCTCGCTGATCCGGAAGGCCATCATGGCGCGCACGTGCCGCACGCTGTCCGTGCTGCTCAATGCTGGCATTCCTCTCATCGAGGCCATGGAGACGGTGTCGAAGGTGTCCGGCAACTCGGTGATCGAATCCGCGCTGACCGACGCGACGCAGCGGATGCGGGACGGCGGCACCATCGCCGAGACGCTCCGCGAGACCGGTCACTTCCCCGGCATGATCACCCAGCTCGTGGCGACGGGCGAGGAGAGCGGCACGCTGCCCACGATGCTCGGGAGGGCCGCGACGTATTACGAGCAGCAGGTGGACCAGGCGGTGGCGACGCTGTCCTCGCTGATCGAGCCCATTATGATCGTGGTGATGGGCGCCATCGCGGGAAGCGTGATCTTCGCGCTCTATCTGCCCATCTTCAACATCGGTCAGGCCATGAAGGGGGGCCTCCGGTAGTGGGACGCCCACCGGAGATGACCTCTCCCGCGAATCCTCCCTACCGGGTGTCGCTCCGGCTCTACGTGGTCTTTTCCCTGCTCATGGCGGTCTCCGCCGCATTGAGCGGGCTCTTCCTGCTCTACCTGGCGCGCCCCTTCGCCAGCGAGCTCTCGAGCGACCAGGCTCGGCACCTCACGATGCTGCTCTTTACTGGCTCCGCGGTGGCGGGGGCGCTCGCCGCCGTCGGGGGCCTCATCGTCGGCCTCAACTTCGCCGGCCGCATACGCGGCATCGTCGAGAAGGCGGAGGCCATGTCGCCGCATCACGACGAGGTGAGCGGACGGATCCAGACGAAGACCGTGCGGGACGAGCTGGGAGTGCTGGACGCTGCGGTCGGGCGGCTGACGCTCTCCATGGACCGGTTCGTGCGGGACAGCGACATACTGGCGCGGCTGCCCGAGGGCATGCTCCTCCTCGATCCGGCAGGCACCCTGGTATCTTTCAACGCCACCGCGGAAACCCTGCTGGACCTCCCCCTGGATCGGTTCCGGGGCGAAGCGATCCTTTCCGACGCTGGCGTCTTCCCGCTGTCGAGCGCGAACGAGCCGCTGGCCCGGCTGCTCGGGGATGAGGCGGCCGGATTCGAGGCGGTGCATGAGAAGGAAGTGCCGGTCGTGACGGCCAAGGGGCACGCCCTGCTGCTCGAGATCACGGCCCAGCGCCGGGACTGGGGACGGGCCGCGACCGCGCAGGTACTCATGTTCCGCGACGCATCCGAGAAGCGCCGTATTCGCGAGGAAATCCGCCGCGCCGATCAGCTGGCCTTCCTGGGCGGCATGGCCGCCCGCATCGCGCATGAGATCCGCACGCCGCTCGCTGCCATCCGCGGGCTTCTCGAGCTTCTCCAGTCCGATCTGGCCGCCGGCGACCCGCGGCGACAGTACATCGACCGCGTGCTGATCGGCGTGGATCGCCAGAACCGGCTCGTGGAGAACCTGCTGACCCTTTCGCAGCCCGAGCCCGAGATGTGGCAGGCGCTGTCGCTTCCGGAGGCGCTCGAGGAGCTGGTGGCGATGCGTCCGCGCGACTCGCGCCTGGCGATCGAGCACTGCGACGCCGACGCGGTGCCGCCGGTGTGGGGGGATCCGTTCCGGCTGGCCGAGGTATTCACGAACCTGATCGACAATGCGCTGGAGGCGGCACCCGTGGACGGTACGGTGCATGTGCGGATCGAGTCGCGCGGGGGCGAGTACGTTCGTGTCATCGTCGGGAATTCCGGCGCCGGCATCCCGACGGAGATACAGGAGCGGATCTTCCACCCGTTCTTCACCACCAAGCCGCGGGGCACGGGGCTGGGACTGCCCATCGCGCGCCAGATCATCGAGGCCCATCGCGGCAGTCTCCACGTCGAGAGCGACGGCGTGTCGGAGACGGCCTTCGTGGTCGAGCTTCCCACCGCAGCCCCGGTCCTCGCCGTGGGAGCGCGCCCGTGAGCGAGCGCGTCCTCATCACGGAAGACGACGAGGACCTGGCCTTCGTCATCCGCGAGGCCTTGACCCGCCAGGGCTACGAGGCGGAGGTGGCGCCCACCGCCGGGGCGCTCCTGGACAAGCTCAAGAGCGGCTCCTACGACTTGATCCTCCTCGACGTGCGCCTGCCGGACATGGACGGCCTGGACGCCATCCCGCGCTGCCGCGATCTGGCGCCCGAGACGCCCATCATCGTGATGACGGCGCACGGCACGCGGCAGATCGCCATGAACGCCATCACGCGCGGCGCCTACGACTTCTTTACCAAGCCGCTCAAGATGAACGAGTTCCAGGTGGTGGTGGCCCGCGCGCTGGACCGCCGGCGACTGCAACAACAAGTCAAGGTGCTGCGCGAGGGGCAGACGGCGGGCGGCTTCGAGGAGCTCGTCGGCAAGAGCGAGAATCTCAAGCGCGTGATCGACATGGCCCAGCGCGCCGCGCCGACCGATCTCACCGTGCTCATCCACGGCGAGAGCGGCACCGGCAAGGAGCTCATGGCGCGCGCGCTGCACAAGCTGAGCGCCCGCAAGGACGGCCCGTTCATTCCCGTCAACTGCGCGGCCATTCCCGAGGGGCTGCTGGAGTCCGAGCTCTTCGGCCACGAGCGCGGCGCCTTCACCGGGGCGATCCGGGCGCGCCCCGGCCGCTTCGAGCTGGCGCGCGACGGCACGCTCTTCCTCGACGAGATCGGCGACATGCCCCTGGCCATGCAGGCCAAGATCCTGCGCGTGCTCCAGGAGCGGCAGTTCGAGCGGGTGGGCGGCACGCGCGCCATCGGTGCCGACGTGCGCGTCATCGCGGCCACCCATCAGGACCTCGAGACCATGGCCGGCGAGGGACGGTTCCGGTCCGATCTCTTCTACCGGCTGCAGGGCGTGCGGCTGGTGATGCCGCCGCTGCGCGAGCGCATCGACGACCTGCCCCTCCTCGTGACCCATCTGCTCGAGCGGGCCGCGCAGCGGCTGTGGCGCCAGCCCGCCACCGTGTCGACCGAGGCGCTCCGCTGCCTCTGGACCTATCCGTGGCCCGGGAATATCCGGGAGCTGCAGCACGTGCTCGAGGGGGCGATGGTGCTCTCGGACGGGGTCATCCTGCCCGAGCATCTCCCGCCCGCGGTCCAGCGCGGCGCCAAGGCCGCGACGGCGGGAGACGCCGCGCCGGTGGTGACCGGCTCTCTCGACGAGGCGCTCGAGGAGTGGGAGCGCCGGGCCATTCTCGACGCGCTCCAGAAAGCCCATGGCGTCCAGGCCCGCGCGGCCAAGATACTCGGCATCACCGAGCGCAGCCTCTGGTACCGGGTCAAGAAGCTCAAGATCCAGGTGCGTATGACCGGGGACAATCCCGACCCCGCATGAGCTCGCTCGCTGAGGCGGCGGCCGAGCTCATCGCGCGGGTCACCCGCCTCGAGGGGCCGGTGGTGGCGGTGCTCGCGCGGCTTCTGGTCGTCGCGGTGGCGCTCGGCGCGGCTTTCCTCGCCTATCGCGGGCTCTCCCGTGTGATCGAGAGGCTGCTTCGCAGAGCCGAAGGGGCGGTGGACGATCCGGGACGCTTCCAGCGGGCACAGACGCTCGCCCCGCTGCTCAAGAACGTCGCGCTCTACGTGCTCTCGTTCACCGTGGCCATGGTCATCCTGCAGGAGCTGGGCGTGGACATGCGCGCGATCTTCGTCTCGGCGGGCGTGCTGGGCCTGGCCGTCGGCTTCGGCGCGCAGGCCCTCATCAAGGACGTCATCGCGGGATTCTTCATCCTCTTCGAGGGGCTCGTGCGGGTCGGCGACGTCATCGAGGTCGGCGGGCACACCGGCACGGTCGAGACGATCGGGCTTCGCGTCACCACGATGCGCGTTCCCAGCGGCGCCCTGCGCGTCGTTCCCAACGGCGAGCTGACCCAGTTCGCGAACTACAATCGCGGCTGGGCCCGGGCGATCGTGGACGTGGGCGTGACGTACGATACGGATGTGCGGCGCGCGCTCGACGCGCTCGAGCGGGCCGGGCGCGAGTGGTCGGCCGAGGCCGGCCTCGCGCTGGAGCCGCCGCGGGCCCAGGGCATCATCCGCTTCGGCGAGTCGGACGTGGGGCTGCGGCTCGCCGTCAAGGTGATGCCGGCGGCCCGCGGCGATGCCGAGATGGAGCTGCGCCGGCGCATCAAGGAGGTCTTCGACCGCGAAGGCCTCGAGCTGGCTGCGCCCCACAGAGCTGTGTACCTCAAGCCACAGGTGGCCCGGACATGACCCGAGTGCGCAAGGCCGTCTTCCCCGCCGCCGGACTGGGCACCCGATTCCTGCCCGCGACCAAGGCGCAGCCCAAGGAAATGCTGCCGCTCGTCGACAAGCCCACCATCCAGTACGTGGTGGAGGAAGCGGTCGCCTCGGGGCTCGACGAGATCATCCTCGTCACCGGCCGCAACAAGCGGGCGATCGAGGATCACTTCGATGCCTCCTTCGAGCTCGAGTACTATCTCCAAGACCGCGGCAAAACCGAGGAGCTCGCCCAGATCAAGAGTGTCTCCGAGCTCGCCTCGGTGTCCTACGTGCGCCAGAAGGAGCCGCTCGGCCTGGGGCACGCCATCCTGTGCGCGCGCCCGCTCGTGGGCAATGAGCCGTTCGGCGTGTTTCTGGGTGACGACATCATCGTCTCGCGCGTGCCGTGCATGCGGCAGCTCCTCGACGTGTTCGAGCGTCACCAGGGCCCGGTGCTCGCCGTCATGCGCATTCCCAAGGAGGAGATCGGGCGCTACGGCGTGATTGTGCCGCGCGGGCTCGGGGGCAATGTCTTCGAGGTGCTGGACCTGGTGGAAAAGCCCGATCCCAAGGATGCGCCGTCCGATCTCGCCATCATCGGCCGCTACGTCCTCACACCGGATCTGTTCCCCATCCTCGCGGAGACGGCGCCCGACTCGCGCGGCGAGATCCAGCTCACCAACGGACTCCGCACCCTGCGTGGCCGGCGTCCGATCTACGCCGTCGAGTTCGAGGGAAAGCGCCACGACACGGGAGAGAAGCTGGGCTTCCTCAAGGCCACGGTGGACTTCGCGCTCGCGAGGCCCGACCTCGCCGACGCCTTCCGCGCATACCTAAAAAGCCTGCAGCTCTGAGCAGAACGCCTTGTGGGGCGGCAACTTGCGCTCCTCGCTCTGCGCTCCGCCGATTGACTTCGTAGAGCGATTCTGGGACAATCCGCCCACTTGAGGGCCGGCTGCGCCGGCTCTTCTACCAGCATGGCGAATCAGCCAAAGCGTTTTTTCCATACGGCATCCGAACCCGAGATCAAAGCGGGTCAGGTGTCGGATGTCTACTTCCAGCGCACCATCCAGATCCTCAAGGCCAAGGGGCTCACCAAGCGCGTCAAGGCGGAGATCCGGCTCAAGAGCTTCCCGCAGGCCGATTGGAGCTTCGGCATTCTCGCCGGCATCGAGGAGGCCGCCGCGCTTCTCGAGGGGCTCCCCGTCGACGTGTGGGCCATGGACGAAGGGACCGTGTTCGGCCCGCACGAACCGGTGCTCGTCATCGAGGGAACCTACGTCGAGTGGGCGGAGTACGAGACGGCGCTGCTGGGCTTTCTCTGCCAGGCTTCGGGCATCGCCACCAAGGCCGCGCGATGCAAGCGCGCCGCCGGCGAGCGCCAGGTCATCTCTTTCGGCGCCAGACGCATGCATCCGGCGTTGGCGCCCATGATCGAGCGCAACGCCTTCGTCGGCGGCTGTGACGGCGTGGCGGTGACCAAGGCCGCCGAGCTCATCGACGCCGATCCCACCGGCACCATCCCGCACGCCCTCGTGCTGATGTTCGGCGACACGGTCGAGGCTCTGCGGGCCTTCCATGAAGTGATCGATCCGAAGGTCAGGCGCGTCGCCCTCATCGACACGCTCCAGGACGAGAAGTTCGAGGCGATCCGCGTGGCCGAGGCGCTGGGCAAGGATCTCTACGCGGTGCGGCTCGACACGCCGTCGTCTCGGCGCGGAGATTTCTTCCGCATCCTCGAAGAAGTGCGCTGGGAGCTCGACATCCGCGGCTTCGAGCACGTCAAGATCCTGGCCTCGGGCGGTATCGACGAGTACGAGATCCTCAAGCTGAATCCGCTGGTCGACGGTTATGGCGTCGGGACATCCATCGCCAATGCGCCGGTGCTCTCCTTCGCGCTCGACATCATGGAGATCGAAGGGAAGCCCATGGCCAAGCGCGGCAAGCGCTCCGGGGCGAAGCAGGTGTGGCGTCTGCCCGGCACATTGCAGAATGTCGTGCTGCCCGCCGCGAAGCCCGCCCCCGTGGACGCCCAGGGTCGCCCGGCCGAAGCGCTATTGAAGCCGCTGATCAAGGGTGGGAAGGTCATTCGCGACCTCCCGCCTCCCCGGACGCTGCGCGAGTACGTCATCGAGCAAATGGCGCGCATCGAGCTGGCTCCCGCCCGCGAGCGCGGGCTTCGCGGCGACTATTAGGTCATGGGATGGGCGTGCTCGACGAGATCGTCGCGAACAAGCGGGTGGAGCTTCAGCGGCTGCACGGGGACAGGCCGCAGGCGGAGCTAGAGGCGGCCTGTCGCGGGCTCGCGCCGGCCCGCGACTTCGAGGCCGCCCTGCGGCCACCCGCGCCGGGCGGTGTCCGGCTCATCGCCGAGGTGAAGAAGGCGTCTCCTTCCAAGGGCACGCTCAACGTCGCTCTCGACCCCGCTGCTCAGGCCCGGCTCTATGCCGGAGCAGGTGCGGCTGCCATCTCGGTCCTCACCGACCTGAAGTACTTCCGCGGCACGCTCGGTGACCTCGTAGCCGTGCGCGCGGCCGTCGACGTCCCCCTGCTCCGGAAGGAGTTCATTCTCGAGGAATACCAGCTCTGGGAGTCGCGCGCGGCCGGCGCCGATGCCGTCCTGCTGATCGTGGCGGCTCTGGACGGCCTACGGCTCCGCGACCTGCACGACGCCGCCAAGGGTATCGGCTTGGCGACGCTCGTCGAGGCCCACACCGCGGCGGAGGTCGACCGGGCGGTGGCCCTCGGCGCGCGTGTCATCGGCGTCAACAACCGCAACCTTCAGACTCTCGAGACGAGCCTCGAGCCGTCGCTCACGCTCCTGCCGCGGATCCCGCGCGCGCACACGGCGGTGAGCGAGAGCGGCATCTTCACCCGAGACGACGTCCTGCGGGTGGTACGGGCGGGCGCGCGCGCGGTGCTCGTCGGCGAGGGGCTGGTCCGCGCCCCGGACGTGCCCGCCAAGGTCCGTGAGCTGGCGCTGCTCGACGGCCGGCCGGATCCGCGATGATCAGGGTCAAGATCTGCGGGATCACGAGCATCGCGGACGCGCTCGGCGCCGTCGACGCCGGCGCGGACGCCCTCGGCTTCATCTTCGTCGAGAAGACACCGCGCTACGTGGAGCCCGCGGCCGCGGCGGCCATCATCGCCCAGCTGCCGCCCTTCGTGACGACGGTCGGGATCTTCTGGGATCATGCCCCGGGCCACGTCAAAGCGGTGGCCGAGGAGGCGAGACTGGGAGCGCTCCAATTCCACGGCGACGAGAAGCCCGAGGATCTCGCCGGCTATGATCTGCCGGTGATCAAGACCATCAAGCTGCCGCCGGCGTCCACCATCGAGGGTCTGCCGGAGTACCGCGTCACCGAGGGATTCCAGGTGCTCTCCTACAGCAAGGTCGCCGCCGCGGTGCTCCTGGACACCGCGGTGCGGTGGAGTGAGGGCGAGGCTCGCGAGCCCCTCGAGTGGGGCCACGCCGCCCGGATCGTGGCGACCCACCGGGACCGGCCGAGGCCGAAGGTGATTCTCTCGGGCGGGCTCACGCCCGAGAACGTGGGGCGGGCCGTCGCCATGGTGAAGCCCTACGCGGTGGACGTGAACTCCGGTGTCGAGGCGCGCCCGGGCGCCAAGGACCACGACAAGATGCGGCGCTTCGTGGTGGCGGCCAAGGCAGCGGATCGAGAGAGCGCATGAAGGCGAGGATGCCCGAGCCGGCGAGCCTGCCCGACGCCTCCGGACATTTCGGCCGCTTCGGCGGACGCTATGTGCCCGAGACGCTGATGGCGCCGCTGGTCGAGCTGGACAACGCGTACCGGACGGCGGTGAAGGACGCGCGCTTCCGCGCCCGCCTGCGGGAGCTCCTCACCACCTACGCGGGACGCCCGACGCCGCTCTACTTCGCCGAGCGGCTCACGACGCATTGCGGCGGCGCTCGCATCTACCTCAAGCGCGAGGACCTCTGCCACACCGGCGCGCACAAGATCAACAACGTGCTGGGCCAGGCGCTTCTCGCGCAGCGCATGGGGAAGCACCGCATCATCGCCGAGACGGGCGCGGGCCAGCACGGCGTCGCCTCCGCCACCGCCGCGGCGCTGCTCGGCCTCGACTGTCAGGTCTACATGGGCAGCGTGGATATCGCGCGCCAGGCCCTCAACGTCTTCCGGATGAAGCTGCTCGGCGCCACCGTCATCCCCGTGGAGAGCGGCTCGAGGACGCTGAAGGACGCCGTCAACGAGGCGCTGCGCGACTGGGTCACCAATGTGCGGACCACGTACTATCTCCTGGGCTCCGCCCTCGGCCCGCATCCCTATCCCATGATGGTCCGCAATTTCAATCGCGTCATCGGCGACGAAGCGCGGGCCCAGATGCGGAAGCTCGGAGGCAAGCTCCCCGACGTCATCGTCGCCTGCGTCGGCGGCGGGTCCAACGCGATCGGTCTCTTCTGGCCCTTCATCAAGGACAAGCACGTGCGGATCGTGGGCGTCGAGCCCGGCGGACACGGCGTCTCGACGGGCCGGCACGGCGCCTCGCTCGGAGCGGGCGCCATCGGCGTGCTCCACGGCAGCATGAGCTATGTGCTCCAGAACGACGATGGACAGATCGCCGAGGCGCATTCGATCTCCGCGGGCCTCGACTACCCTGGGTCCGGACCCGAGCACGCGTACTACAAGGATCTGGGGCGGTTCGAGTACGAGTCGGTCACGGATGCCGAAGCGCTCGACGCGTTTCGGACCTTGACGAAGCTCGAGGGCATCATGCCCGCGCTCGAGTCGGCCCACGCCGTCGCCTGGGCGTTGCGCGCCGCGCCGGCCCTGCGGAAGACCCAGAGCATCATCGTGGGTCTGTCGGGGCGCGGCGACAAGGACGTGCACACGGTGGAGTCGGCGCTGGCGGCTGCCTCCGGGAACGGCCATCCGGCGATGTCCGCCGGAGCGGGAGGCCGGCGGTGACGGGGCCGGGGCGCCTCGCCGCCACCTTCGCCGCCCTCCGGCAACGCGGCGAGCGGGCGCTCGTGCCGTACTTCACCGCGGGCGATCCGTCGCTGGCGGGCACCGGCCAGCTCGTCCTCGAGGCCGCGCGGCGCGGCGCCGACATCGTCGAGCTGGGTGTGCCGTTCTCGGATCCGCTCGCCGACGGGCCCGTCATACAGCGCGCGACGCAGCGGGCGCTCGCCGGCGGCGTGACGCTGCCGCGCGTGCTCGAGCTCGCACGCGAGCTGCGCGCGGAGACCGCGGTGCCGCTGGTGTTCCTCACGTACTACAATCCGCTGCTCGCCTTCGGGCTCAAGGCCTTCTGCCAGACGGCCGTCGAGTGCGGCGTGGACGGCGTCATCGTGGCGGATCTGCCTCCCGAGGAATCCCTGCCGCTGCGCTCGTTCGCCGAGCCGGCGGGGCTCGACATGATCCATCTCGTCGCGCCGACCTCCACGCCGGATCGCATGCGCAAGATCGCGCGGGCCAGCAGCGGTTTCCTCTACATGGTCTCGCTCACCGGAGTGACGGGCGCCCGCGCCGAGCTGCCCGCGGAGCTGTCGCAGCATCTGCGCACGCTTCGGGGGATCACCACCAAGCCCATCTGTGTCGGCTTCGGCATCGGGACACCCGCTCAGGCCGAGGCGGTGGGCCGGGCCGCCGACGGCGTCATCGTCGGATCGGCCATCGTCCAGCTCGTCGAGAAGCACGCCGGCTCCTCCGAGCTCGTGAGCAAAGTCGGCGACTTCATCGCCGCGCTCAAGGAGCCGCTCCGCCGCGCCGGCTCGGGCCCCGGTGGTGTGAGCGCATGACCGCGTGGTTCTGGAAGGGGAAGGGGGAGGCGGACGACCGGCCGAAGAAGGTCAATATCGCCGAGGGCCTGTGGGTCAAGTGCGACTCCTGCAAGGAAATCGTCTACCGCGCCGAGGTCGACCGCGCGGGGCGGGTCTGCCCGAAGTGCCGCTACCCGTTCCGGATCAGCGCGCGCGAGCGCATTGCCTCGATCGTGGACGAAGGCTCCTTCGAGGAGCGCGAGATGGGGCTCGCGTCAAAGGATCCCCTGACCTTCAAGGACACCAAGCGGTACACGGACCGCGTCAAGGCCGCGCGCAGCAAGACCGGTCTCGAGGAGGCGGTGCTGACGGGTGTCGGCCGGATCGGCGGGCACCCCGTCGCGCTCGCGGTCTTCGAGTTCGCGTTCCTCGGCGGTAGCATGGCGTCGGTCGTCGGCGAGAAGATCACGCGCGCCGTCGAGCTGGCGATACAAAAGCGCATGCCGGTCCTCATCGTCTCGGCCTCGGGCGGCGCGCGCATGCAGGAGGGGATCCTCTCGCTCATGCAGATGGCCAAGACGGCGGCCGCCCTCAAGCGGCTGGCCGACGAGCGGCTGCCGTACATCTCGCTCCTGACAGACCCGACCACGGGCGGTGTCACCGCGAGCTTCGCCATGCTGGGAGACGTCATCATGGCCGAGCCGAAAGCGCTCATTGGTTTCGCGGGGCCCCGAGTCATCGCCGAGACCATCCGTCAGCCGCTGCCCGAGGGCTTCCAGCGCTCGGAGTTTCTGCTCGAGCACGGTCAGCTGGATCTGGTCGTCGAGCGGCGCGAGCTCCGGGAAACCCTTCGCCGCATCGTCGCCTTCTTCGCGGGTCGCCCCCAGCCGGCTCCATGACGTATCGCGAGGCCGTGGCCCGGATCACCGGGCTGCGGGGGGGCGAGCTGGCCGGCATGCGTCCCGGGCTCGATCGGATCGAAGCACTCCTGGAGGCCATCGGCAACCCCGAGCGCTCGATGACGCTGGCCCAGATCGCCGGCACCAATGGCAAGGGCTCCGTCTCGGCCATGCTGGCGGCCATTCTCCAGGCGGCGGGCCGCCGCGTCGGTCTGTACAGCTCGCCGCACCTCGTCGACCTGCGCGAGAGGATACGAGTCGACGGTCGCCCCATTCCCGAGACCGATCTGGCCGACGGCGTCGAAGCCCTCGGCACCCTGATCGCGAGGCTCGACGCCACGATGTTCGAGGCCCTGACCGCGCTGGCCCTGGACCACTTTGCCCGCGAGGGCGTGGAGGTGGCGGTGCTCGAGGTCGGGCTCGGTGGCCGCCTCGACTCCACCACGGTGGGGCGCCCCGCCGTGGAGGTGATCACGAGCATCGACTACGATCATCAGGCCTACCTCGGCTCGACGCTCGAGGCCATCGCGGGGGAGAAGGCGGCCATCATTCGCAGCGGCATCGCGATCTCGGCCCGCCAGGAGCCGGCGGCCGAAGCCGTCCTTGCCCGCCGGGCCGCCGATGCCGGCGTGCCGCTCTTCGTGGAGGGTCAGGATTTTCGGGTCCGCGTGCGGCGCGCATCGCTGGACGGTCAGTGGCTCGATCTCGAAGGACCCGGCTGGCGGATCGATGATGTCCGCTGCGCGCTCCTCGGCGTTTTCCAGCCCGGCAACGCGCTGCTGGCGGCGGCCGCCGCGCGTGTTCTCGGCGCGGACGACACGGCGATACGGGCGGGTCTCGGCGCCGCCCGCTGGCCCGGGCGCTTCCAGCTGATCCGCCGCTTTCCCCCCGTGATCCTCGATGGGGCGCACAACCCGGCGGGCGCCCGGGCTCTCGCCGCCTCGCTGTCGGCGTATTTCCCGGGCGAGCGGATCACGTTCGTCATCGGCACCTCGGACGACAAGGACAAGGCCGGCATCCTCACTGCCCTCCTGCCGCTGGCTGCCAGGGTCGTCTTCGCGGCAGCCGACAATCCCCGGGCGGCGGCTGCCGAGTCTCTGGCCAGCCTCGCCCGCGCCCTTCCCGCCGGCCGGGACGTCCCTATCCAGACCGCTCCTTCCCCACCTGAAGCCCTACAGATGGCCGTTGCCGGCTCTCGGACCACTACCGTTTGTGTCGCAGGGTCGTTGTTCCTGATAGGCGAGATACTCGTCCAAGCCACTGAAAATACAGATATTTTTAGCCTGAGCGCCTCACCCGGCTGATACCATATGTCCCTGTGTCCCCGAAATCGGCGCTCTACCTCTATCTGCGCAGCCACCTAGCCTCCTGGGTTTTGGTTGCACTTGTCTCTGCTGGCCTCGGCAGCCCCTTGGGGCCGAGCCCGGCCCAGGCACAGCAGACCCCCTCACAGCAGGCCCCCCCACAGCAGGCCCCCCCACAGCAAGCCCCGGTCCCTCTCACCCTGAAAGGTTCCGCTGGTGAGACCAATGTGGTTGCTGACCGCATTCAGCAAGTGGGTGGCGGGTCCGACCTCTACTTGGCCACAGGCAATGTCGAGATCACGCGTGGAGCCAGCCGCCTCGTGGCGGATCGTGTCGAACTCAATCGCGCAACCGGAGAGGCCATTGCCGAGGGCAAGGCAGTCTTCTTCGACGGTCAGGACCGCCTGGTGGGTGAACGGATCGATTTCAACCTCAATACCGGCACCGGCGTCGTTTACAAGGCCTCCACCTTCTCTCCGCCGTACTACCACCTTTCCGCGGACCGCATGGACCGGTTGGGCGAGGGCGTCTACAGCGTCCGGCAGGGGATCTTCACCACGTGCGAGGGGGACGACCCCCCATGGTCCTTCAAGCTGGGTTCCGCCGAAGTCGACTTCGACTCCTCGGTCACGGCCAGCGACGCTTCGTTCCTCGTCAAGGGCGTGCCGGTCATCCCGTACGTGCCGTTCTTCGCGGCGGCCCTTCGGCGCGAGCGACAGTCGGGTTTCCTCTTCCCGGAGTTCGGCCACAACTCACGCAAGGGATTCATCTCGCGCACGCCGTACTACTGGGCGATCAATGAGAGCCAAGACCTAACCTTCGCCATGGACGTGTTCAGCAAGCGCGGAATGGGCGCCGACCTTGAGTATCGCTACATGCTGGCCCGGGACTCCTTCGGCCAGCTGACGGCCTTCGGCGTCAATGAGGGCTTCCTCCAATCCCGACAGTCCGTGGGGATTCCTGAGAACCGAGGCTACTTCAAGTTCCAGCACGTCTGGCAGGCGACGCCGAGCCTGACCTTCAAGATCGACTCCAATGTCACGTCCGACGACCAGATCTACAAGACCTACGCATTCACGACGGCGGACAGGGTCCGGCAGCTCGCCGAGACCAATGCCTCTTTCACCAAGCGCTGGGACAGCTTCAACCTGGTTGGACGCCTGTACTGGTACCAGGACCTGACCCAGCCGCGGGCGGTCGAGCTGCAACGCATGCCCGAGATCAAACTGACAGGTCTGCGCCAGCCCGTGCCAGGCGTACCCGGCTTGCTCTTCGAGGGGCAGGCCTCCTTCGTCGATTTCGTCCGGCAAGTAGGCAGCGCCGGCATCCGCGCGGATCTCCATCCGCGCTTCTACCTGCCGATACCCGTGGAGGGTTGGTTCGTGATGACGCCGTACGCAGGCGGGCGCCTCACCCTCTACAACCAAGAGGCGGTGGGCCAGGCAACCTCGATCGGACCGGCCATCCTGTCTAATCCCGTGACTATCGAGCTGACCAGGTCCACCAACCGGCTCCGCCAGCAGATGGAAGGCGGCGTACTCCTCGAGACGCGGATCTCGCGCGTCTATGCGCTGGACGGTACCGGCAGCATCGCGGCGCTCCAGCACGTGATCGAACCGCGCGCCAACGTCATCGAGATCCGGGGTATCAATCAGAAGGCCAACCCCCAGTGGGAACCGGGCGGGGGTCCGACGACTCGAATCGATCCTGGTTACGAGGCGCGGACAGGCATCGACGCTATCAACAAGGCGAACGAGGTGACGTACTCGGTCACCAACCACCTCAATGCTCGAAGCACTTCCGGGTCGAATGAGGAAGCCAAACGCTGGGAGCTCGCGCGCTTGACAGTAAGCCAGACGTTCAACTTCCTTCCGGTCTCGCAGCCATTCAAGGACCTCATCGCTGAGGGTGTGGTCCAGCCGAACGAACACCTCCGCTTCCGCGCGGATGGCCGGTACAATGTCTACAACTTGGGGCTCCGGGACGCCAATGCGGAGATCGCCGCCGTCTATCCCGACTTCTCCGTCGGTGTGGGCCCGCGGTTCAATGAGCAGCAGAACTTTCGGTTCCTCCAGGCGGGGGGGACGGCCCGCCTGTTGCGGTTCGTAGATGCAAAGGTAAGCTCCGCATGGGACGTCACGGCAGGTCGCGCGACGGAGATAAACGGGGGGGTCGACATCAACTTCGACTGCTGGGCGATCAAGGCTGAGTATATCCATCGCTACGGCCAGGACAGCGAGTTCCGGTTCTCGGTCAATCTATTGGGGGTGGGAAGTGCGAGCACGACCGCGCGGGGGCTGGGCTTCTGATCCCGCAAATCGATCTCAAGCGTCAGCATAGAGCGCTCGGCGCGGATCTCGAGGCGGCCGCCGCGCGCGTCCTGGCCTCCTGCCGGTTCATCCTCGGGCCCGAGGGCGCAGCGCTCGAAGCGGAGCTGGCCGAGGTCTGCGGTGTCTCGCACGGCATCGGCGTCAATTCCGGCACCGACGCGCTCGTCCTGGCCCTCAAGGCGGTGGGCGTCGGGCCGGGGGACGAGGTCATCACGTCGTCCTTCTCGTTCGTCGCCTCCGCCAGTGCCGTGCTGATGGTCGGCGCCCGGCCGGTCTTCGTCGACATCGTCCCGTCGACGTACAATCTGGACCCCGCGCTCGTCGAAAAGGCGGTGACGCCGCGGACGCGGGCCATTCTGGCGGTGCACCTGTACGGGCAGCCCGCCGCCATGGACGCGATCGGCGACATTGCGCGCTCCCGGGGAATCGCGGTGGTCGAGGACGCGGCGCAGGCGGTGGGCGCCACGTACGCGGGCCGGCCCGCCGGGTCGTGGAGCGACGTCGCGTGTCTGTCCTTCTACCCGACCAAGAACCTCGGCGGCTGCGGCGACGGCGGCATGGTGTTGACGTCGCGGGACGATATCGCACAGGCGGTGAGGCGGCTGCGCGACCACGGCTCGCCGCGGAAGTACGAGCACGTGGAGCTGGGTTACTCGAGCCGCCTCGACGAGATGCAGGCGGCGCTCCTTCGGGTGAAGCTCCCCCATCTACCGGCCTGGAACGAGGCGCGCCGGTCCATCGCCGCGCGTTACCGGGAGCTGCTGCGGGGCGCGCCGCTGGGCCTCGCCGAGGAAGTGCCGCCGGCGCGCCACATCTACCACCAGTTCACGGTGCGCACGCCGAAGCGCGACGCCCTGGTGACGGCGCTCGCCGAGGCCGGCATCGGCACCGCCGTGCACTACCCGATCCCCATTCCCGCCCAGCCCATGTTCGCCATGCCGGACGCCGATCGTGCTTTCCCGCACGCGACGCGCGCCGCCGCCGAGGTCCTGTCGCTGCCCTGCTTCCCGGAGCTGAGCGACGAGGAGATCCGGACGGTCGCCGCCGCGGTGAGGGCCGCGCTCCAGAGGCTCGCGTGACCGGAGCCGCCGCCGAGCTCCGGCAGCGGCTCGAGCGCCGGGACGCTACCGTTGGTGTCGTAGGGCTCGGCTACGTCGGGCTCCCGCTCGCTGTCGCCTTCGCGAAGGCCGGGCTGCCCGTCATCGGGGTGGACGCCGACGCCGGTCGCGTCGAGCGGATCGGGCGGGGGCAGAGTCCCGTCGAGGATGTGCCGAACGACGAGCTCGCCCCGCTCGTCCGGACCGGACGTCTCACCGTCACCCGGGAGACCACCGCCCTCGCCGCGGCCGATGCCATCATCATCTGTGTGCCGACGCCGCTCGGGAAATCCAAGGAGCCGGACATCTCCCACATCGTGGCCGCGGCCAACGAGGTGGCGAGAACACTCCGGCCGGGCCAGCTCGTCGTCCTCGAGTCCACGACCTATCCGGGCACGACGGAGGAAGTGCTGCTACCCCGCTTCAGGGGCTCAGGGCTGGCCGCGGGCGAGCAGTTCTTCCTCGCCTTCTCGCCGGAGCGCATCGACCCGGGCAATCGCACATGGCGGCTCGAGAGCATTCCGAAGATCGTGGGGGGCCTCACGCCCGCCTGCCGGGATCTCGCCTGCGCGCTCTACGGGCTCGTCGTCTCGCACGTGGTGCCGGTGACGTCGCCGCAGGCGGCCGAGCTCGTCAAGCTCTTCGAGAATATCTTCCGCAGCGTCAATATAGCGCTCGTCAACGAGCTCGCCATCATGTGCCGGCAGCTTGGCCTCTCGGTGTGGGAGATCATCGACGCGGCGGCGACCAAGCCTTTCGGCTTCATGCCCTTCTACCCGGGGCCCGGTATCGGCGGCCACTGCCTGCCCAGCGACCCCTACTATCTCGCCTGGCGCGCGCGGATGAAGGGGTACGAGGCGCGCTTCATCGCCTTTGCCGACGAGATTAATGGCGGCATGCCCGCGTATACCGTGCAGCTCGCGGCCGATGCGCTCAACGACCACGCCAAGCCCATCCGGGGCTCGCGCATTCTGGCCCTCGGCGTCGCGTACAAGCCCGGGGTCGGAGACGTGCGGGACTCGCCCGCCATCGAGATCATCGACGCGCTCCTGCGGCGCGGCGCCCACGTGGACTACGCCGACCCGCACGTGCCGAGTCTGGCCGTGGGTGACTGCCGGCTCGAGGCGGTGGACTGGATCGCCGTCGATCTGCCCTCCTACGACCTCGTGACGGTGCTCACGGCCCATCGTGAGTTCGATCCGGCGCGGCTCATTCGCGAAGCGCGCCTCGTGCTCGATACGCGCAACCTGACGGGGCCGCTCGGCGCCCAGCCGCATGTGATCCGGTTATAGGGCGCGGCGGCGTGGGCCCGGCTCTGGCTCTCCTTGCCTCGCTCCGCCCGCGCCAGTGGGTCAAGAATCTCTTCGTCTTCGCAGGCGTCATCTTCTCCCAGCAAATGCTCACCCCGCTCGTGTGGACCGCGCTGGGCGCCTTCGCGATCTTCTGCGGCCTCTCCGGAGCGATCTACCTCTTCAACGACGTGGCGGACGCCGAGAGGGACCGCCTGCATCCGTCCAAGCGCCTGCGTCCCATCGCGTCCGGCGAGCTGTCCCGCACCACCGCGTCGATCTTCGGCGCGCTCCTGCTCGCCGGCTGCCTCGCCGCCAGCTTCAGGATCGGAGTCGCCTTCGGCCTCGTGGCCCTGGGCTACGGTGCGCTGCTCACTGCGTACTCCGTGTGGCTCAAGCACATCGTGATCCTCGACGTGCTGACGGTGGCCGCGGGCTTCGTCCTGCGGGCGGTGGCGGGCGCGGTGGCGGTGGACGTCGAGATCTCGGGGTGGCTCCTGATCTGCACCATTCTGATCGCGCTCTTCCTCGCCCTCGGCAAACGCCGCCACGAGTACCGCTCGCTCTCCCGGGACGCCGCGGCCCACCGGCCCATCCTGGCCGAGTACAGCGAGAGCTTTCTCGACCAGATGATCTCGGTCGTGACGGCGTCCACGGTGACCGCCTACGCGCTCTACACGATGTCGCCGGAGACGGTCGCCAAGTTTCACACGCGTCTGCTGCCGCTCACCCTGCCCTTCGTGCTGTACGGCATCTTTCGCTACCTCTATCTCCTCTACCGCCGCGACCTGGGCGGCAGCCCCTCGGACCTCCTGGTCACCGACAAGGCGCTGCTCTTCGATGCGCTCCTGTGGATGCTGGCGACATTCACCATCATTTACGGCTCGCGATGGGCGGGCTGAGCATCGAGTCCGTCTCGGGCTGGGGCCGCCGTCCCGTTGCGCGGGCCGCGGTGGAGCGGCCCGAGCATCTCCTGCTCCCGCGGGACGGCCGCCCCGTCGTGGCGCGCGGGCTCGGCCGCGCCTATGGCGATGCGGCGATGCCGGCAACGCCCGGCGCCCGGGTCCTCGAGACCGTGCGCGCCGACCGTGTGCTGGCCTTCGACCAGGGCTCCGGCCGGCTCACCTGCGAGGCCGGCCTTTCGCTCGCCGAGGTGCTGCGCATTTTCCTCCCTCGCGGCTGGTTTCCGCCGGTGACCCCGGGGACCAGATTCGTGACGGTCGGCGGCTGCGTCGCATGCGATGTGCACGGCAAGAACCACCACCGCGACGGCACCTTCGGCGCCTTTGTCGAGAGACTGGTGGTTCAGGTAGCCGATGGTCGCATGGTCGAGTGCGGCCCGGCGCGCGAGCGCGAGCTCTTTCTCGCCACGGTCGGAGGCATGGGCCTGACCGGGCTCATCACGGAGGTGACGCTACGGCTCCAGCCGGCCGAGAGCGGATGGATGCTCGTGGAGACCGAGCCGCTTGCCGGTCTGGGCGCGATGCTGGACGGTCTTCGTGACGCCGCCAAGGACTGGCAATACACGGTCGGCTGGATCGACTGTCTCGCGCGCGGCGCCACGCTCGGGCGCGGAATACTCATGCGCGGCCGCCACGCGACGCGTGGAGAGGCGCCCGCTGGCCCGGCTCCCGAGCCCAAACGCCTCGCGGTGCCGCTGGATGCTCCCGAGTGGCTCCTGAACCCGGGGCTGATGCGCGCGTTCAATACCGGGTACTACCGAATGCACGCGGGGCGTCCGGGCGGCTCGGCGCGCATCGTTCCCTATCAGGGTTTCTTCTACCCGCTCGACGCCATCGGCGGCTGGAATCGTCTCTATGGCCGCCGCGGGTTCCTCCAGTACCAGTGCGTGGTCCCGCGCGCCGCCGGAGCGGCCGCCGTCGGCCGGCTGCTCGAGCGGCTCGGCGCCGCCGGCGCGGCGTCCTTCCTCGCCGTCATCAAGGACTGCGGGCCGGAGTCCGACGCGTATCTGTCCTTCCCGCTCGAGGGCCCGACCCTGGCGCTCGACCTGCCGTATCGCGGCGCGGCTACCGAGGAGCTGGTCCACGAGCTCAACGCCATCGTGATCGCCGTGGGCGGGCGCGTCTATCTCGCCAAGGACGCCGTCACGCGCGCCGAGGACTTCGCACGGATGGTGCCCCGTCTCGCAGAGTGGCGCCGGGTTCGGGAGAAGTGGGACCCCGAGCGCCGCTTCCGGTCCGCCCAGTCCGTGCGCGTGCTGGGAGATCCCGCGTGAAGGCGGCTGTCGTCGGCGGCACGCGCGGCATGGGACGCGCGCTCGCCCGCCTGCTGGCCGAACGAGGCGATGCCGTGACCCTCCTCGGCCGCGACGCGGCGGAGCTCGAGCTATCGGCCCGCGACCTGACGGCCCGCGGAGCGCGCGGTCCCGTCGCGACGGGGCATCTCGACCTGGCCGAGCCGGATGGGTTCGGGGCCGGACTGGACGCGGCCGACCACGCAATGGGCGGGCTCGATGCGCTGGTGGTGACGGCGGCTGACTTCGCGGCCCAGAAAGACCTCGAACGGGATCCGGCTCGCCTCCGCCGCTTGCTGGACGCCAACTTCACGGGGACGGCGGTGCTCTGCCAGCAGGCGGCGGAGCGGTTCGCCGCGCGTGGCGGCGGGACCATCTGCGTGTTCAGCTCGGTTGCCGGCGACCGTGCCCGGCGCACCAACTACCTCTACGGCTCTTCCAAGGCAGGGCTGTCCGTCTTTCTCGAAGGCCTGGGCCTCGCGTATGGCGATCGTCACGTGCGCGTCGTCTGCGTGCGGCCGGGCTTCGTGAAGACGGCGATGACGGCGGGACTGCCCGTGCCTCCTTTTGCCGGCGAGCCCGACACGGTGGCTCGTGTCGTCCTTCGCGCCATGGATCGCGGGACGCCGGTCGTCTACGCGCCCCCAATCTGGCGGCTCATCATGCTCGCCATACGCATGCTGCCCCGCTTTGTCATGCGGCGCGTGCGGTTCTAGCTTGGCGGTGGTGTCCGCGGGCGGGGCTGGGGGGCTGCCCTCCCGGGACCACGCTGAGCTGCAATCCCCG
>Ga0335084_10001786_pt1 | contig 20371 bp, 16 predicted proteins | sample Lox_Sample_44_FD_206721 | JGI IMG/M metagenome (GOLD analysis project Ga0335084, IMG submission 206721) | Soil microbial communities from Loxahatchee National Wildlife Refuge, Florida, United States - Lox_Sample_4.4 | ecosystem: Environmental > Terrestrial > Soil > Wetlands | place: USA...
GCAGCGGAGAGATCTACGCAGCCCGCCGGTGCAGCGATCAGCCTCGCCCGGCCGGACTCGATCAGTGCGCGCACCTGTTGCGCGCTTTGCTCCGTGCGCGAACCGACCACAAACACCATTTGCTCTTTAACCGCGGGCACGGCGAGTGCCTCCCGGGACGCCTCGAAGCAAGTGTGCGCCACAGCCTCCGAAATCCCCGCCGAGCCAACCAGCAGCGTGTCCCTCAACTGGCTGCTCAGCGAACGCACCGTACTGCGCAGGTCCTCGTCGCTGGCAGCGTCGACGACGAGGATCTGCCGTCGGCCGACTCGCGACAAAGCGACGGATGCGCCGCGTGCGACCAGACGCACTTCGTCTTGCGGCGCCGCGGAGCGGAACAGCAGGTGCAACGGCTCGGCCGGCGGGGGCGACAGCGTATCGCGTGCGAGCTCGGTATGCGCAAGGGGCACGCCGTGGACGTGCACCACACCCGCGACGAGCGTGCGCCCCTGTCGCGGAAACGCAGGCGCCACGACCGCCGCGGCGCGCCCGCTCGCCTCCAACAGGGCCAGGGTTTCCGCCACCGCGTTGCCGCGCAGCGTCGAATCGATCTTTTTGATCAGGATCTCGCAGCCGGGATCGAGCAACCTGGATGACAACGCGCGCACGCGCTGGGCGGCATCTTCTTTGGGTAGATGCCGACTCGCCGCGTTGATGGACACCACCTGTGCCGGTGGAAGCGTCTGCGACGCGTTGCGCTCGGCGTCGGCTACGACCCATGTCGCCAGGCCGCGCTCCGCGAGCGGCGCGGCGGCATCCATCGCTCCGGTGAGATCGTCCGCGACGATGGTGAGTCGTGGAACAGCCGCCATCGCGCCGGCCGACAGCCGTCAGGCCACCGCGCTCGCGGGCAGGCGCTCGGCCATCATGCGCGCATAAGCCACGGCGGCGCGCATGTTGACGTGGTTGGCTTTGCCTTTCCACGCGATGTCGAATGCGGTGCCGTGATCGACCGACGTGCGCCGGATGGGGAGCCCGAGGCTGACATTCACGGTTTCGTCGAAGGCGATGAGCTTGCTCGGGATGTGACCCTGGTCGTGGTACTGCGCAACCACCAGATCGAATTCGCCCTTGAGCGCGCGGTAGAACACGGTGTCGCCGGAAATCGGGCCCTTGACGTCCATGCCCTGCTGGCGCGCGAGCTCGACCGCATGATTGATGTGGTCGATCTCTTCGTTGCCGAAGATGCCGCCTTCGCCGCAATGCGGGTTCAGTCCGGCCACGGCGATGCGCGGGTGCGCGTAGCCGAGTGCGTTGAAATGGTCGCTGCCAGCGCGGATGGTGGCAAGCACGCGCTCAGTCGTCGCGCGCTGGGTCGCGGTCCGCAGGCTGACGTGAGTCGATACGTGTACCACCGACATCTTGCTCGACGCGAGCAGCATGAAGGACGACTTGGCGCCGGTCAGATGCGCAAGCAGCTCTGTGTGACCGTCGAAATGGTGGCCGGCCGCATGCATCGCACCTTTGTTCAGTGGCGCCGTGACGATCACCCCGATCGTCCCGGCCAGGGCCAGCTCCACCGCCTTCACCACGTATTGGTAAGCCGCCTCGCCGCCCGCCGCAGTGATCTCGCCGTCACGGATCTGACCGGAGCCGCGACTGGGCACATGGAACACCGGAACGACGCCGTTGCGCGCGCTCTCAGGCGCCTCAGCATACGTGAGGCCCGCACCCACCAAGCGTTCTGCGCGCTTGAGGAAATCGAGATCACCGACTACCGCCGACGCAGAACGCTGCTCAGGCGACATCTCCGCCAGCGCCTTGACGATGATCTCGGGCCCGACTCCGGAGGGGTCGCCCATCGTGATGCCGATTCTGGGTGGTGAGGTCATGAAGTTTGCCGATCGCTGATCGCTGCGATTATAGCTGCGCCTCGCCCCTCTCCGCCGCGCGCAGCTCGGCGCGCACCTCGACCGCAGTCGCCAGCTCGCCGCCACAGGCATTGATCATGCGAGCGGCCGCCTCCACCAGTTCGACGTTCGTCTGGGCGCAACCGAGCGACGCGTCCTCCAGACCCACGCGGACGTGTCCGCCCTCCGCTACCGCGCGCGGCACGAGTTGCCGGATGTCGACGCCCAGACCGGCCACCATCCACCTGGCGCCCGGCGCCACCTGGTCCATGAGCTTGAGATAGGCCGTGAGACCGTAGTCATCGGCGGGGAACCCAAAGGTGTAGTCCGTGGAAAACATGAAGCGGTAGATGGGAGCCGGACAGGCGCACCGCCAGTGCAGCGACGCCCCCAGCCGCAGAAAGCCCGGCTCGTAGATCGCGTAGCTTGGATGAAAACGATAACGAGCCGCAAGGCCGAGCGCGTAGCGCAGATGTTGCTCGGGATTGCGGTACACGAATCCATCGCGGTCCTGGCGCAGATCATCGTACGAGGCGATGTTGAGCGAACCAGGGTCGACCGCCGCCCACTCCAGCAGGCCGCGTTGCGCGAGCTCCTCGTGCACCGCGAAGCGCTGCTGCGGCGTTTCGTCCACGGGCGAGTGTGCCATGCCGGGAATTGACACGGTCGGATAGACGATCGCGTCCACATGTCGCCGGATGCCCTCGATGATGGCGGCGTAGGCGGCCGCGCTTTCCCGCGGTGCGCCGCTCGACTCGTCGTAGGCGTGCACGTGCACGATCGCCGCCCCGGCACGCACGCACGCTGCGGCCTGGTCCACGATGTCCCGCACGCTCACCGGGATCCCTGGCTGGCGTGCGCGGCCCCACGGACCGTTGAGCGCGACTTCGAGCCAGGTCTTGCGCGCGTCCACGACGCCGATTCAGATGATGGTGACGTGGAGCTCGGCGAGACCCTCGACCTTGCCCACCAGCTTGTCCCCGCGCACCACAGCACCCACCCCCGCAGGCGTTCCGGTGAAGATCAAGTCACCAGCCTGGAGGCGGTAGTAATTGGACAGAAACGCCAGCGTGTCCGGAACGTTCCAGATCATGTCCTTCAAGTCGCCCTGCTGACGCAGCTCGCCGTTGACCGAGAGCGTAATGGCGCCCGCCAAATGATGCCCGTGGCTGGCAACGGGGTAGATGGTGGTGATCGGCGCCGACTCGTCGAAGGCCTTGCCGAAATCCCATGGACGTCCCATGTCGCGCGCCTGGAACTGCAGGTCCCGGCGCGTCATGTCCAAGCCGACCGCGTAGCCGTAGACGTGGTCCAGCGCCCGCGCCGCGGGAATCTGGAACCCGCCGCGGTGCAGCGCAACCACCAGTTCGATCTCGTGATGCAGGTTGGAAGTGCCCGGCGGGTAGTGGACCTCGCCGCCTTCGGGGACCACTGCGTCGGCGGGCTTCAGGAAAAAGAACGGCGGCTCACGCTCGGGGTCCTTCCCCATCTCGCGCGCGTGCGCGGCGTAGTTGCGCCCGACGCAGTAGATGCGATGCACCGGGAAGCGGCCTTTTTGGCCGGCAACGGGAACCGACGGCGTTTGGTGCGCGTCAACGACGAAGGCGTTTGTCATCGGTGCTGGGTTCCAGGAAAAAGGTTGGGAAACTGCAACGGCGCGAATTCTTCAGCTCAGCTCCTCGCGCCACAGTCCGAGCGCCTGCTGCACCGGGCGATCTGAGAAGCTGAACAGCACCGTCTCGCCGTCGGCGTCGAGTCGATGGGTACACCACGCGGGAACCACGAACGTATCGCGTGCAGAGAACGTGAGGCGCTCGCTGCCGACGCTCACGCTGCCCCCACCCTCGATGCAGTGGAACACGGTCCCGTCCGTGCAGCGGCAGGCGCCGCCGCGAAAACCTGCCGGCAGAAGCTGCACGAACGCGCCGATGCTGGGCATCGGGTAACTACCGCTCGCCGGGTTGATGAACTGCATCTTGTAGCCGTGCACCGCATGCGGCTTCCCGTTGCAGCGCAGCTGCTCCAGCGTCTCGCGCGTCCGCCCATAGGGGTAGGCGAAGACGGGCGATGCAAGACCGCGCGGCCGGTAGTCGACCGGCAGCAGATTGGCGCCGTAGCGTGCCAGCGCATCGCCCTCAGGGCGCGCCACCGGCTGCGAGTCCTGCGGATAGTTTTCCTGGAAACCCGCCTCCAGGAAGCGCACGAGCGGAATGTCCAGGCCGTCTAGCCAGACCACGGGCTCGCTGCCGGGATTGCCGTGGTCGTGCCAGGTCCATGCCGGTGTGATGATGAAATCGCCCGGGTGCATCGTGATGCGCTCGCCTTCGACCGCGGTGAACGCGCCACTGCCTTCGACGATCAAGCGCAGCGCCGACTGCGTGTGGCGGTGGCTGGGAGCAACTTCGCCCGGCAAGATCAGCTGCAGTCCGGCAAAGAGCGACTGAGTGATCGCCGAGGCGCCTGACAGGCCGGGATTCTTCAGGATCAGCACGCGCCGAACGGCTTCCTTGGCCGAGATCAGCCGGCCCGATTCCATCAGCCAGGGGCGCACCTGTTGATAGCGCCAGATGGCCGGCACACACGGGGAGCGCGGCTGCTCAGGCACCAGCGCGGACATCACCTCCCACAGCGGCGTCAGATTAGCCTGCGCGATGCGCTGATAGTAGGCGTCGCGCTCCACGCGGATGTCCGTGGCCGCTCGTGTCATGTTCTCCTCCTGTCGTTCAAATCGGCTCCAGCTCAGTTCACCGCGGGGAGCTTCAGGCCGAAGTCGCGTTCAACCAGCTCGGTAACGCGGGTCAGGAAATCCTGCCGCATTTCCTCGTTGCTGCGCTGCTTCAGTTTCCACTTGCGGTAGATCTCGTTGTTCTTGGACTGGCTGCCTCCGAAAAAACCGGGCGTGATCGGGAAGTAGCGGTCGATGGCGTCCTGGACCTCGGCGGCGCTGCCGCGCTGGATCAAGTCCAGGCAGAAGTCCTTGCCGAACTTGGCGTGGAACTTCTCCTCCGGCATGGTAATGCGTGCCAGATTGCGCAGCGGATGGAAGCTGCAGTGGAGCAGATCCTCCACCTGCAGGATCTCGGCATAGTCCGCGATGGCTTTGATCACGCAGAATTCCGGCCAGGTCCTGAGCGCGAAGCTGAAAATCGACAGCGGGCGCTTGTGCTGCGGATCCATGCGCTCCGGCTCGACGCCGATCTCGTCCGCCAAGGCCTTGAAGCGGACGTGATGATGATACTCCTCCATCGCCACCCGGCAGGTCAGCCACTTGGCGTAGGGAGTCGGTGCGAGCTTGATGGCCGGCTCGTCGAACACCTGCGCGCCGTACAGCTCGTTGACCGCGTGGCTGATGACGATCTTCTGCACGGCGGTGCGATACTCCTCCGGCTGCTGGGCCAGCTCGGCCGCCGTCTTCACCTCGGGGATCTGGATTTGCGTGGCTTCCGTGGTGGACATCTTGCGCTCCATAGCTAGAGGATGGGTTCGCTGTCGAATGCTTCGAGGTCGGAGGTGAGCTCGACCAGCTGATCCTGCACCGCGATGCTGATGGCGGCGTCAAGTGACTCCGGCGTCAGGTCCGCCAATGGCGCGGTCAGCACGCGTACTGCGGGCCGCGGCTGGGAAAACAGAAACACCTCGCGCCCGCGCACTCCGAAGATCTGGCCGGTGACATCGCAGCCCGGCGAGCAGAGCCACCCGACCAGGCGCGCGGCATGGCCGGCCGGGATTTTCAGCGCGCGCTCCTTGTATGCCTGTTGCGCCGGGTTGGCCGGCGCGATGGACTCGGTCACGCGCGTGGCGGCAAACGGCGCAACGGCGTTGCAGTTCACCTTGGAGCGCGCCATGTCCAGCGCTACAGCGCGTGTGAGCCCGACCAGACCCGCCTTTGCCGCCGCATAAGCTGACTGAGCGTAGTTGCCGTACAGTCCAGCGGTCGAAGTCATGTTGACGATCCGCCCTGGCGCGCGGCCGCTCTTCACTGCATCGCGCAGGACCGGCGTCGCTGCGGCGAGCAAGGCCCACGCGCCGGTGAGGTTGGTCTGGATGACGCGCTCCCAATCGCTGCGCTGCGACTTGAAGATGAAGCCGTCGCGCAGAATGGCCGCATTGTTGATCACGATGTCCAGCGCGCCGAAGCGCTCGAGCGTCAGCTGCACCGCCGTCTGCGCCGCTCCCGGCGCGGCGATGTCTTCAGGCACAGCCAACGCGTTGGCCCCCAGGGCGGCAGCGGCAGTTTGCACGCTGCCGGCATCGGCCTCCTCGCCTGCTATCGAGACGCCCGGATCGACAAGTGTCACGCGCGCGCCGAGCCGGAGCAGCTCTTGCGCGACGGCGTAGCCGATGCCGCGCGCGCCCCCGCTCACGATAGCGACTTGCCCTTCGAGGCTGAACGGACGGCTCATGCCACCGCCCCCGACGCTGTCTGGTCGATGGCTCTGTAGAAGGCGTCCGCGTGGATGTCGCGCGCCGCAATCCCGCCCGCGCGCAGCAGCTCCGTGGCGGCGTCCACCATCGCCGGCGGCCCGGCGAGATAGGCCTGAAACCCGGCAAAGCTGGCGAAATCACCGCGCACAGCGTCCGTCACCAGGCCGTAGCGCCGCGCCGGAGTGGCGGCGGTCTCGTGCACGTCACCGGGCTGCGGCTGATCGGACAGCACCACGTGCGCTTTCAGCTGCGGATGCTGGGCCTGCCATGCGCGCAATTCCGCCTCGCCATACACGTCGCGCTCTGCGCGCACGCCGAAGTAGAGGTGAAGCGGCTGCACCATACCCTTGGCGAGCGCGGCGGCGATGATGGAGCGGATCGGGGCGAGGCCGGTGCCGCCCGCGACGGCGATCAGCGGTCCGGGGTGCTGTTCGCGCAGATACGACGTGCCGAACGGGCCTGAGACGCGCACCGGATCGCCCACCCTGAGCTGCGCCGGAAGATGGCTGCTCACCCCGCCGGCCATGCAGCGGATGTGAAACTCCAGCATCGCGTCGTCCGGCCGATTGGCCATTGAATAGTCGCGCGGGACATTCGGGGCGAAGCCGAACTCGAGCTTGGCGAACTGTCCGGCGGAAAACGTGTAAGGACCGCCCGACTCGATCGCGAGCCGCAGCCGCAGCACATCGTGCGTTGCGAAGCTCATCTCCGCCACCCTGCATTGCATCACTCGCGAGGGATGCATCACGAAGTCCTCGGCCGTGAGGCGGCGGATCTCGACGTCGCCCCACACCTGCGTCCGGCAGGCGAGGATCACACCGCGGCTGCGCTCGGCCGCTGACAGCGCATGCTCCGAGTACTCGAGCTCCAGGATGTCGCCCGCGACGTATTCGCACTTGCAGGTGCCGCAGTTGCCTGACTGGCAGCTGTAAGCGAACCCTACGCCGTGGCGCAGCAGCGCGTCCAGCACGGTTTCGCCATCCTCCGCTGGTGCGCTCTGCGGATCGCCGGCCAGGGTGATGGTCCAAGTCATGGCGCTGCGAGGGTGATCAGGAAGACACGATAGTCAGCGGCGGCGATTTCCGCTAGGATGAAACAAAGTAACACCTCCAATTGTTGGATGTCAAACAAAACACCGGATGTCGGAAACGCCTAGGCGCAAAGCTCGTCCGCTCGCGGCCTCTGCCGCCGGGGGCGCCAAGCTCGGCCTGCTGCCGGGTTTGCTCGGCTACCATCTGCGCCTGGCGCAGCGCGCCATCTTCGACGATTTCGCCGCGGCGATGGGTGAGCTCGATATGAGCCCGGGCCTGTTCGGCATGCTGGTCATCATCGAAGCCAATCCGGGCCTGAAGCAGACCGAGCTGGCAAACGCGGCCCGCCTCGACCGCTCCAGCCTGGTGCCGGCGCTGGACAAGCTCGAGGCGCGCGGGCTGGTGGCGCGCCGCGCCTCAGTCGAGGATCGCCGTGTGAACGGTATTTCGCTGACGGCCGCCGGCACGGCACTTTTGAAGAGGCTGAAACAGCGGGTCGCGCGCCATGAGAAGCGCCTGGTCAGCAATCTGACTGCCGCGGAGCGCGAGACGCTGGTCGCCTTGCTTCAGCGCATTCTCCCCGAGCACCGATGAAGCGGTGCGTAGCACAGCTGCTGCAACGCGGGTTCTAGCCCTGATCCAGAGCACTCCGTCCGCGCGCCAACTTGGTGCGAGCGCGGGCGCGCTTGTCCCGCAGCCGGCGCTCCTTGGATGCCACGCTGGGCCGGGTGGGGCGACGCGGCTTGGGCGGGTGCGCAGCCTTGCGTACGAGCTCGACCAGCCTGGCGCGCGCGTCTTCCCGGTTGAGCGCCTGGCTGCGGAAGCGGTTAGCCTCGATGACGAGCCATCCGTCCGCCGTGACGCGCCGGCCTGCCAACGCGCGCAGCCTGCGCCGAACCTCCGCCGTCAGGTCCGCGCTCTGTTCCAGCGCAAAGCGCAGCTGCACCGCGGTGGAAACCTTATTGACGTTCTGTCCACCCGGTCCGGGCGAACGCACGAAGGTCTCCTGCAGATCGCGCTCGTCCAGAGCGAGCACCGGGGTGACTCGGATGGTTGCCAACGCGCTTAGCCTTGCTTGAAAACTGACGGTCAAGGCGCTCATTGTCCTATGAAAACGCCGGCGTGCGACGACCCAAGAACAGCGTGGTTCTCCCGCTTCGACGACTTCGCTTGCAAAGGAGTGCGACTGGGACTAGAGTCTCGTCCGGATTTTCCGCAGCGCACTTTCCTGCAGCACAAAACCATAAAACCGAAGGCGCCGACGGCAAGTCCCGAGTTGAACAAAAAGTGATTTCAGTTGTCGTGCGAAGACTCAATATCGGGAGAGACTTATGAAACGATGGAAGAACCAGGTTGCCGGCGGCGTCAAGGCCGTTGCGGCAGCGGCGTTCGCCTGCGTCGCAGCGCAGGCCGGTGCCGCCGACGTGACTTACGATCGTCTGTTGAATGCGGCGGGCGAGCCGGGCAACTGGATGATGTATCACGGCACCTACAAGTCGTGGCATTACAGCGCGCTCGATCAGATCAACACCGCGAACGTGGGACGGCTGCAGGAGGCCTGGTCGCACGTCGCCTCGCGCGCCTATCGTGGGCTGCAGAGCTTCCCCCTGGCCATCGACGGCGTGGTCTACTACACGAGCTCGTACAACCAGCTCTACGCGCTGGACGGGGCGACCGGGCAGATGCTGTGGACCTACAAGCAGAAGCTCAACGAAGATCTGGTCGCCAAGCAGACCCACTCGCCCTATAACCGCGGCATCGCAGCGGGTTACGGCAACATCTACATGGGCACCCTGGACGGCAAGCTGGTCGCGGTCGACGCGAAGACCGGCAAGCTCAACTGGGAAACGAAGCTGATCAACTCCGAGAAGCTGACTGTGGGCTTCACCGGCGCTCCGCTGGTGGTCAAGGACAAGGTGATCATCGGCGCCCAGGGCGGCGAGTGGCCCTATCGCGGTCCCATCTTCGGCGTCGACGCCAAGAGCGGCCAGCAGGTGTGGCAGTTCTTCACGGTGGGTGGCAATGAGGACAACGGGGATTCGCGCAACACCTGGGGCGGCGACTCGTGGAAGACGGGCGGCGGGGGCGGCTGGATGGCGGGCTCGTACGATCCAGAGACCAACTCCGTGTGGTGGGGAACCGGCAACCCGGCACCTCTGTACGACTGGGCCGGTCCCGACTGGCAGAACAACGGCCCGCGGCCCGGCGTGAACCTGTACACCACCTCGGTCGTGCTGCTCGATCCCGACACCGGCAAGCTCAAGGGCTATTGGCAGGAGCTGCCGCATGACGCGTGGGACTTCGACAGCGCGATGGGCGAGTTCATGTTCATCGACCAGGGCGGCAAGAAGTACGTGGTCCACCCGAACAAGGGCGGCTTCGTGTTCGTGTACGACCGCAACGCCAACCCGCAGAAGGTCTGGCCGTTCGTCAAGAACATCAACTTCGTTCAGACCATCAAGGACGACGGCACGCTGGTGGGACGCCGCGACCTGCGCGAGGGCAAGCACGAGAACCTGTGCCCGGCCATCGCCGGCGGTTTGAGCTGGAACTCGGGTTCCTACAATCCGAAGACCAAGCTGTTCTACCGCGTCGGCTACGAGTGGTGTATCGACCTCGAGGTGGTGAAGACCACCCCGGTGCTGGAGCCGATGGCGCAACTCAACATCGGCGCGGACTTCAAGTTCGTGCCGGCCAAGGGCGAAGAGCGCATGTACGGCCACGTCGATGGGCGCGATCCGATCACCGGCAAGGTCGCGTTCAGCATCCACTATGACGTACCGCCGCACGCCAGCCTGCTCACCACCGGCGGCAACCTGCTGTTCGTGCCGGGCGCGGATGGAGTACTGCGCGCCTACGACGCGAGCAACGGTAAGCTGCTGTGGGGTCACCAGAACGGCATGGGCCACAACGGCGGCATCATCACGTACACCGCGAAGGGCAAGCAGTACATTGCGGTGGTAACCGGGTGGGGCAGCCTGGTCGGCGATGGCTACGGCGAATGGTTCGGCGAACCGTACGCGAGCTATCCGAAGGACGCCGGCGTCCTCAAAGTGTTTGCGCTGCCGTAATTTCGCCGCAAACGCGCTGCACATCGGAGGCGGGGAATCTTCCCCGCCTCTTTTTTATGGTGGGATAAAATATCGCTTCAGAGGAGATTCGAGATGACGAGTCTGCAGGCGGCAGCGCGTAGTGCGGTCCACCACGCCGTGTCCGCGACGGCAGTGTGCCTCGCTCTCGCGGCTTGTAGCGCCGCGGCCGACGACACCAAGCCCGCGACACCGATGACGCGCTACGAGACACCCAAAGACGCTGGCCAGCCAGCGCAGACCAAGACCGCGGACCAGTCTGAGCCGGCGAAGGCGCCGGAGTTCAGCGCTCACGGTGCGTTCAGCAACATCTGCGGCTTCTGTCACGAGGACGGCGGGCGCAGGGCAGGCAAAGGGCCTCAGCTGATGGGCACCGAGAAGACCGACGAGCAGATCTTCGAGCGCATCAAGTTCGGCAAGCCCGGACGCATGGCGGCTTTCGGCGGAGTGTTCACCGACGACCAGATCAAGCAGATCGTCGTCTACATCCGCAATCTCAAGCCGCGCTGACAGAACCTGCCTCAACGCGATAGTTCTCGTTTTGAACTTCTGCAGCAACTGCGCAGCACCCGTCGCCCGGCGCGTACCGGACGGCGACACCTTGCCGCGCTGGGTGTGCGACAGCTGCCACGCGATCCACTACGAGAACCCGCGGATGATCGTGGGCTGTGTGGCAGAGTGGGAGGGCCGCATCTTGCTGTGCCGGCGCGCGATTGAGCCGCGCCACGGCCTGTGGACGGTCCCGGCCGGCTTTCTGGAGAAGGGCGAAACCACGGCCGAGGGGGCGCAACGCGAGACTTTGGAGGAAGCCAACGCGCGCGTCGAGATCGCCGCGCTGTTCTCGCTCTACAACCTGCCCCACATCGATCAGGTGTATCTGCTGTTCCGCGGGCGGCTGCTCGACGCCCAGATCGGCGCCGGTGCCGAGACGCTCGAGGCACGCCTGTTCGAAGAGGCCGACATCCCCTGGGAGCAGCTGGCCTTTGCGACCGTGCGCAACACCCTCAACCACTACCTCAGCGACCGCGCAACCGGGAAGTTCGGCTTCCACATCGGGACGATCGAAGCGTCAGGTCGGCCGCGGCATCAGGCGCCGACTCGCCCCTGATCCGGGCGGTTCTGCGCAGGCCGCTCCCCAGCACCGCACGCGTTACACGGCTTGGGCGCGCCATCTTTTGTGTTGCAGCACAAGGTGTTGAGCGCGCTCCCGCGGTTCGCGCGCGATCCGGCGCGAGCCTGCCGCAGTGCGAGAACCTCGTCGAAATGGCGCCCGTCGCTCATGAGGAGCGGCGCACACCATCGGACGCAGTGCCCTGCCCTGCCGTTGGAATGGAATTCGCTTCGTCCGACGCTCGGAGCCCCAACCCGAACCGCGACCCGCCAGATGGCCGCCCCAACAACAGCCCGCGCCGCCGCCCCGCAACGGCAACCTGATCGCAGGCTGACGCTCGATGAGATCCTGCGCGACCTGGTCGCCGATCAGCTCGCCACCCGCGAGGCCGCGGACGCCCTGCTCGCCACGAAAGCGCTGCGCAAGGGGGATGCTCATCCCCTGATCGTCATTGCCGAGCAGAAATGGAAAGACCCGCGCAAGCCCAAGCACCTGCTGAGCCTCGATGCGCTGAGCGAGTGGCTCGCCGCCAAGGTCGATCTTCCTTACATGCACATCGACCCGTTCAAGATCGACTTCGCGGCCGTGACCAAGGTGATGTCCAATGCTTACGCGGCGCGCTTCCGCATTCTGCCCGTGCAGGTCACCGCCAAGGAAGTCGTGATCGCGACGTCCGAGCCCTATGTGCGCGAATGGGAGACGGAGCTCGCGCAGATCCTGCGCCTCGCGATCAAGCGCGTGCTGGCCAATCCCCAGGACATCGCCAACTACCAGATCGAGTTCTACAACCTGGCGCGCTCGGTGCACGGCGCCTCGCAGCAGAGCCAGGGCGTCATCAGCGACATCGCCAATTTCGAGCAGCTGGTGCAGCTCGGCCAGAGCGGCAAGCTGGATGCCAACGACCGTCACGTCGTCAGCATCGTGGATTGGCTGCTGCAGTACGCATTCGACCAGCGCGCGAGCGACATCCACCTGGAGCCGCGGCGCGAAGCGGGCAATGTGCGCTTCCGCATCGACGGCGTGCTGCATCAGGTCTACCAGATTCCCACGCCGGTGCTGGGTGCGATGACCAGCCGCATCAAAATCCTGGGGCGCATGGACGTGGTCGAAAAGCGCCGCCCGCAGGACGGTCGCATCAAGACGCGCACCCCAGATGGCGACGAGGTGGAGCTGCGCCTGTCCACCATGCCTACCGCCTTCGGCGAGAAGCTCGTGATGCGCATTTTCAACCCCGAGGTCCTGGTCAAGGACTTCACCGAGCTCGGCTTTTCCGACGACGACAAGAAGCGCTGGAACCAGCTCGTCGGCCGCCCGCATGGCGTGATCCTGGTGACCGGCCCGACCGGCTCGGGCAAGACCACCACTTTGTATTCCACGCTCAAGCAACTCGCCAGCCCCGACGTAAACGTCTGCACGATCGAGGATCCGATCGAAATGGTGGAGCCTCAGTTCAACCAGATGCAGGTGCAGTCGGGCATCGGACTCGACTTCGCGAGCGGCGTGCGTACGCTGATGCGTCAGGACCCGGACATCATCATGGTGGGCGAGATCCGCGACACGGAAACCGCCGACATGGCCGTGCAGGCGGCGCTCACCGGTCACCTCGTGCTGTCCACCCTGCACACCAACGACGCGCCCTCAGCAGTGACGCGACTGCTGGACATCGGCGTCGAGCCGTTCCTGCTGCACTCGACTTTGCTCGGCGTGCTGGCCCAACGGCTGGTGCGCACGTTGTGCCCGCACTGCAGGGAGCCGGGCACGGTCGACGAGGAGAGCTGGAAATCGCTCACGCATCCGTGGCAGGTGCCGCTCCCGGGGCGCGTGAACTTGGCCAAGGGCTGCCTGGAGTGCCGCATGACCGGCTACATGGGACGCATCGGTATCTACGAAATGATGACGCTCACGCGCTCCCAGCGCGGCTTGATCGGCCCGCAAACCGACCTCAACAAAGTGCGCGACCAGGCGATCCGCGACGGCATGAAGCCGCTGCGCGTGAGTGGTGCACTGAAGATCGTGGCCGGAATGACCTCGGTGGAAGAGGTCATGAAGGTCGCGCCGCCCGCCTCCGGTGAACGACGCGCGGTCTAGCGGGGCCGATCGGCCTAGCCTGCACCGCCACGCTTCCGGCGCGATGCACGCTGTCCGAGGCGAAACCGCACTCCCTGCATCGCACCGCCCGCTGCTGAGGGATGCCGGATGGCTGCTGCTTGTGGCCGCGGCCTATTTCCTGATCGCGCGGGCCAGTCTGCAGGCCGCGCACACGAGTTTCGTCTGGCTCCCGGCCGGGCTGGGGCTTGCCGCCCTGCTGCTCGGCGGCTTGCGTCTGGCACCAGCGATTGCAATCGGTGCTTTCGCGGTTCAGTACGGCGCGGGCGCGAGCACAGCGGTGTGCCTGCTGTTCGCCCTCGGCGGCACGCTCTCGGCGCTGACTGGCGCCTGGGTATTGCAGCACAAACTCCGCTTCTCCCGGGCGCTGGAGCACCCGCGCCACGTCCTGTCGCTCATCTGCGTGGGCGCCTTCCTGAGCTCGATCATCGCGGCCACCTGCAGCGCGACCGGCGCTCACTGGGGTCACCTCGAATACTGGCATGGCTGGATCGCAGCCTGGGGCACCGCGTGGGGAGGCGATGCGCTGGGTGTGCTGCTGCTGACCCCCGTGCTGCTGTCCTGGACAAGCGGGAGCATCCGGCTGCGTTTCGCACCCAGGCGGCTCCTGCTCGTGCTGCCGCAGCTGGTGGTCGGAGCGAGTGTATTTGCGCTGCCCTCTGGCAGCGGTGGCGCCTACGTGTACCTCAGCCTGGCGTTGCTTACCGCCATGCACCTGCCACTCGCGTGGGTCACAGCGCTGAACCTGCTCACTTTCGCGGTTGCGGCGGGCGCAACGTTGCTCGGTACAGGGCCGTTCGCGTCGGCCGCGATGCAGGACGGCCTGACTGCGCTGCAGACCTACGGTATCGTCTCATCGCTCGCCACGCTGCTGCTGAGCAGTCTCGCGCAGGAGCGCGTGAGCGTGGTGGCGGAAATCGCCGAGGCCAAGCGCTTTCTCGATGCGCTGATCGATGCCATCCCGACCCCGGTTCTGGTGAAGGACGAGCACCACCGTTACATCGCCGCGAACGCCTCGTTCTGCGACTTCTTCCGCAACCCGGTCGAGCAGATCCTGGGTAAAACCGACTACGACTTTTTCGCCGAGCAGGACGCCGCGTACTACCAGGAGACCGACGATCAGGCGCTGTCCGGTGCCGTGCTCGTCGAATACGAGCGTCCCTACACGATCGGTGACGATGTTCGTTGGATGCTAGTGCGCAAGTCAGCGCTGACGCGCCCCGACGGCAGCCGCGTGGTGGTGCTGGTGCTGATCGACGTCACCGAGCGGCACGCCGCGGAGGAACGGCTGCGCGCGAGCGAGCAACGCTTCCGCAGCCTGACCGAGCTGTCGGCCGATTGGTACTGGGAGCAGGACGCGGAGCTGCGCTTCAGGTTCTTTTCCGCTGGCACGTCCGGCAAGACCATCACGCCGCCGGAGGAATTGATCGGCAAGACGCGATTCGACCTCGATATCGAGTGGGAGTCGCCGGAGGCACGCGAGCAGCATCGCCTCGCGCTGGCCGCGCACCTGCCATTCAGGGATCTGGTGTTCCGCGACCGCCGCAGCGGGCGCTATGCAGTGGTGCGCGGGGAACCGATGTTCGACGCGCAGGGCCGCTTCAGCGGCTACCGCGGCACGGCGGCCGACATCACCGACCGCCGGCTGGCGCGCCAACGCATCGCACGCCTGAAAGACATGTATGCGGCGATGAGCGAAGCCAACGGCGCCATCGTGCACAGCCGCAACTCCGAAGAGCTGTTCGGCGCGATCTGCCGCGTCGCGGTGGCGTACGTCCATTTCGTCTTCGTCAGCATCGCGCTGATCGATTTCAAGACTGGATTGGTGGAAACAGTTGCCTCCGCCGGAGATGACAAGGGGCACGCCAAGCGCTTTATCGCCTCGACCGATCCGGGCAAGGCGGAAGGGCAAGGGATTTCGGGGCACGCCCTGCGCAGCGGGGTGAACGTGGTGTGCAACGACGTGTCGGCCGAGCCGCGCACGGCCCCCTGGCGCGACGTCCTGGCCGATCTCAACATCCGCTCCATGGCCACGTGTCTGCTGCGCTGCCAGGGCAAAGTGGTCGGCACGCTCGAGCTGTACGCGGATCAGACCGGGTTCTTCGACGATGAGCTGGTCTCGCTGCTCGACAAGCTGACGATGAACCTGTCCTTCGCGCTCGACAACTTTCAGCGCGAGCAGGCGCGGCAGGCGGCGGAGGCAGCTCTGCGCGAAAGCGAGACGCGCTTCCGCGACTTCGCGGCCGCGGCCGGCGAGTACGTCTGGGAGGCCGACCTGGAAGGCCACCTGACGTACGTCTCCAGCCGGGTGCAGAGCGTGTGGGGCTACTCGGACCAGGAGCTGATCGGACGCGTGCCGACGGATTTCATGCCGCCCGGTGAAGCCGAGCGGGTGCGTGACTGGATCCGCCACAATATGCGGCCGGACGGATCGTTCAACGATCTCGATCACATGATCGTCAACCGGCAGGGCGAGACGCGCTGGATTCTGGTCAACGCCGTCGGCATCCTGGACGCCGCCGGCCGGCGCATCGGACAGCGTGGCACCGGGCGTGACATCACCGACCGCAAGACGGCGGAAGCACGCATCAGCTATCTCGCCACCCGCGACCCGTTGACCGAACTGCCCAACCGCGTGCTGTTCAACGACCGCCTGGAGCAAGGCATCGTCGCGGCGCGGCGCACGGGGCAATCGCTGGCGCTGCTGTTCGTCGACCTGGACCGCTTCAAGAACATCAACGACTCGCTCGGGCATCAGGTGGGAGATCTGCTGCTGAAGGAAGTGGCGAGCCGCATGCAGACCTGCATCCGCAAGGGGGACACCCTGTCGCGCCTGGGCGGCGACGAGTTTGTCGTCACCCTGGAGGGACTGCAGCAGGCCGAGGATGCCGCGCAGGTCGCGGGCAAGATCATCAAGGCGCTGGCGCGGCCTTGCGAGGTTGCCGGCCACACGCTCAACACTTCGTGCTCGATCGGCATCAGCATTTTCCCGCTGGATGCGGAAGACGACCGCGCTCTGATGAAAAACGCCGACACGGCGATGTACCACGCCAAGGAAAAAGGCCGGAACAACTACCAGTTCTTCTCGCCCGAGATGAACGTGCGGGCGGTCGAGCGGCACACTCTGGAAACAGCGCTGCGCGTGGCTCTCGAGCGCCAGGAGTTCACCCTGTACTACCAGCCGCTCGTCAGCATGCGCAGCGGCAGGATCGTGGGCATGGAGGCGCTGCTGCGCTGGCTGCATCCCGACCGGGGCGTGCTCTCCCCCGTCACGTTCATGGCGGTGGCCGAGGAGTCGGGCTTGATCGAGCCGATCGGCCAGTGGGTGCTGCGGACGGCGTGCCAGCGCGCCAAGGCGTGGCTGGACAACGGCTATCCGCCGCTCAAGGTGGCGGTGAATATCTCGGCGCGGGAGCTCATCCATCCGCGCGAGTTCGCGCGCGGCGTCTCGCGCGTGTTGAGCTCCACCGGCCTCGACCCCCGCTACCTCGAGCTCGAGATGACCGAATCCCTGCTGGTGCAGAACGCGGAGGAGAACATCGCCGTGCTGCGCAAGCTGGGGCAGGAAGGGGTGCACATCGCGGTGGACGATTTCGGCACCGGCTACTCATCGCTGGCTTATCTGCGCCAGCTGCCGATACACTCGCTCAAGATCGATCGCAGCTTCGTACGCAACATCGAGCACGAACGCAGCGACGTGGCCATCGTCCAGGCCATCGTCGCGATGGCTCACTCACTCGGCCTGCAGGTGACCGCCGAGGGCGTGGAAACCCGCGCGCAGCTGGACGCGATGGCCCGGCTCGGCTGCGACGAGTACCAGGGCTATCTGTTCAGCAGGCCGCTGCCAGCGGCGGAGATCGCCGCGCGTTTCCTCGCGCCGGGGGAGCTGGATTTCGAGGCGCGAGAAGCGAGCTAGCGTCTCAGTGGGTGAGCTCGCGCATCCCGGCCTCCAGGCCGCCGAGCGTGAGCGGGAACATGCGGCTGCCCATCAGCTCGCGCACCATCCCGATCGAGTCGTAGTAACCCCAGCGATCCTCGGGTTGCGGGTTGAGCCACACCGAATGGCTGTAGACGTCGAGGAGCCGCTTGAGCCACAGCGCACCCGGCTCCTGGTTGTTGTGCTCCACCGAGCCGCCCGGATAGGCGATCTCGTAAGGGCTCATGGTGGCGTCGCCCACCAGGATCACCTTGTAGTCGTGGCCGAAAGTGTGCATGAGATCCCACAGGCCAATCTTTTCGGTGTGCCGCCGGCGATTGTCTCTCCACACTGTCTCGTAGACGAAATTATGGAAGTAGAAATACTCCAGGTGCTTGAACTCGGCACGCGCGGCGGAGAACAGCTCCTCGCAGATGCGCACGTGGTCGTCCATCGAACCGCCTACATCCAGGAACAGGAGCACCTTCACCGCGTTATGACGCTCGGGCACCATCTTGATGTCGAGCCAGCCTGCGTTTCGTGCGGTCGAGCGGATGGTGTCATCCAGATCCAGCTCCTCGGCGGCGCCTTCGCGAGCGAAGCGCCGCAGCCGCCGCAACGCGAGCTTGATGTTGCGCGTTCCGAGCTCCACCGTATCGTCAAGGTTGCTATAGGCGCGCTGATCCCAGACTTTGACCGCGCTGCGGTTGCGCGAGGCAGTCTGCCCGATGCGCACGCCCTCCGGGTTGAAGCCATACGCGCCGAAGGGTGATGTGCCGGCGGTCCCGATCCACTTCGAACCGCCCTGGTGGCGGCCGCGCTGCTCCTCCAGCCGTTGCCGCAGCGTCTCCATCAACTTCTCCCATCCGCCGAGCGAGCGGATCAGCGCCTTTTCCTCCTCGGTCAGCAGCAGCTCCGCCTGCCGCCGCAGCCACTCTTCGGGAATGCTCGCGAGAAGGTCGTCCTGCAGTGCCGTTACGCCCCTGAAATACGCGGCGAAGACGCGGTCGTAGCGGTCGAAGTGCGTCTCGTCCTTCACCAGGCACACGCGCGCCAGGTAGTAGAACTCGTCGAGGCTCCCGTTGGTGAGCCGGCTGCGCAGAGCTTCCAGCAGCACCAGGAACTCCTTGATGGTGACCGGGACGCCGCCTTCGCGCAGCTTGAAGAAAAACTCAGTCAACATGGGCTATGCAAAGCCAACCTCAATAGCCTAAGTTCGAGTTCGGCGAGACATGAACACCAGCCGCTCGAACAGATGCACGTCCTGCTCGTTCTTGAGCAGCGCGCCGGCGAGCGGCGGCATGATCTTGTGCTGATCGCGCGAGTGCAGCACCTCGGGCGCGATGTCCTCGGCCATGAGCAGCTTGAGCCAGTCGAGCAGCTCCGAGGTCGACGGCTTCTTCTTGAGCCCGGGGACCTCCCGGATCTCGAAGAACGCCTCCAGCGCCTCGCGCAGCAGCGCTTTCTTGAGGCCTGGATAGTGCACGTCGACGATCCGCGTCATGGTGTCCTTGTCCGGAAACTTGATGTAGTGGAAGAAGCAGCGTCGCAGGAACGCATCCGGCAGCTCTTTCTCGTTGTTGCTGGTGATGATTATCGTGGGGCGGTGCGTCGCGCGGACCAGCTGCTGCGTCTCGTACACGTAGAACTCCATGCGGTCCAGCTCGCGCAGCAGGTCGTTGGGAAACTCGATGTCCGCCTTGTCGATCTCATCGATGAGCACGACGGCGGGGACTTCGCTGTGAAAAGCCTCCCACAGCGGGCCGCGCTTGATGTAGTTGGCGATATCGTGCACTCGCCCATCCCCGAGCTGCGAATCGCGCAGACGTGACACGGCGTCGTATTCGTACAGGCCCTGCTGCGCCTTGCTCGTCGACTTGATGTGCCATTGGATCAATGGCCGCTCCAGGGCCTTCGCCACCTCGACGGCCAGCATGGTCTTGCCGGTCCCCGGTTCGCCCTTGATCAACAGAGGCCGTTCCAGCGTGATGGCGGCGTTGACCGCCATGGTCAGATCTTCGGTGGAGACGTAGCTGTCTGTTCCGGTGAAACGAGTCATGAAGTGGAGCTCCGCTGCGAGACACAGGCGACGGTCGATTATAGCGGGGCGGCGTCTCGGTGCGGGAGCAAGTACAATTCTCCATTCCGAACGCCGGGAGATTGCGCATGCCCAAGCTCAACGCCAACGTGTCGATGATGTTCAACGAAGTCGACTTCATGGACCGCTTTGCAGCCGCGGCGCGAGCCGGCTTCAAGGGTGTCGAGTTCCTCTTTCCTTATACCTACGACAAAAACCAGCTCGCTGAGGTGGTACGGGCGAGCAAGCTCGAAGTGATCTTGTTCAACACGCCGCCAGGTGACTGGAACGCCGGCGATCGGGGAACCGCATGCGATCCAGCCCGGGCCGGCGAGTTCCAGGAGGGCATCGGCAAAGCAATCGAGTATGCGGTCGCGCTGGGCTGCCGGCAGATCCACTGCATGGCGGGTCTCAAGCCGCGTGGCGTAAACGAAGAGAGGATGCGCGAAGCCTATATCGCCAGTCTGCAGTTCGCCGGAAAAGAGACGGCCAAGCACGGGCTGAAGGTTTTGATCGAAGCCATCAACACGCGCGACATTCCTGGCTTCTATCTCAATACCTCGCGCCAAGCCTTCGACATCATGCATTACGCGCAGGTGCCAAACCTCTCGTTCCAGTACGACATCTACCACATGCAGATCGTGGAAGGCGACCTGGCGCCGACCATCGAGAAGAATCTGGCGAAGATCGGCCACATGCAGCTCGCCGACACGCCCGGCCGGCACGA
>Ga0335084_10001787_pt1 | contig 20369 bp, 18 predicted proteins | sample Lox_Sample_44_FD_206721 | JGI IMG/M metagenome (GOLD analysis project Ga0335084, IMG submission 206721) | Soil microbial communities from Loxahatchee National Wildlife Refuge, Florida, United States - Lox_Sample_4.4 | ecosystem: Environmental > Terrestrial > Soil > Wetlands | place: USA...
AATCGATGCCGCCCGAGATCAGCGCCGCCACCAGACCGCCGGAGCCGACCGGCAGGCCGCCCGGTCCGGGCCGGCGGTCGGGATAGACGAACGCCTCGTGGGGCAGCACCTCGACGTGGACGTTGAGCGCCGCGTGGTGAAGGTCCACGCGGGCCTCGGGCCGGCGGCCGAGCACGTGGGCGCCCAGCTCGCGATTGAGATCGGTGGAGGTCAGCGGGAAGGTCTTGAAGGCGCGCCGCGCGGTGATGCGGAAGGACGCGAAGGTCTGCCGGTCGATCACGTGATCCACCGCGGCCTTGATCCTGTCGAGAGACGAGCCGGTTCGCAGGGCGAGCGCCGTGTTCGCGATGCCACAGACCCGGTCGAGCCGTCCACGCACCGCGTCGGGATCGGGGTTGCCCTCGAGATCGAGCACGATGCGCCCGGGCCGCTGGATCACCCGAACGGGCCCCAGGTCGCTCACGGCGCGCGCGATGTTCTCCTGGAGCTTGCGAAGGAAGAGCGGGCGGTTCCCGCGCTTGAGGCTGATCTCGTGGTAGTGGACGATCACGCAGGGCGACAGCTCCGTCAGGCTCACGGCTCGACCTCAGGGCGGCGGGGGTGCTTGGGACGCCGCCGGTACGCGGTCTTGGGCACCTCGACCTTGGGCGGCTTGCGCGGCATCGGCTTGCGGACGCGAGCGTGGACGGGCTTCTTCGCCTTCACCCGCCTAGTATATCCCGCCGGGGAACGTGTTCATGCCGGCGTGCCGGCCGGGGGCGCGATACATCTTCACTCCGCCCCAGGCGCCCGGGGACAAGCCGTCGTGGAGCGCCCAGCTCCTCCCCCTGACCGTTGCGGAAGCCTCGGGCGAGCGAAGCGGCGACGAGCCGTCGAGGGCTGAGGCCATCGGGCCTCCCAGGGCGAAGCCGTCGTGGATCTTCTCCATCACCTCGCGCCCGAGGAGATAGCCGCACCCCTGGCGCTCGTACAGGACCGCCGAGTGGTAGAAGAGCGGCTCGACGAGATAGAGCTCGGCGCCCATGAGACGGCAGAAGCCGTCCATGGCGTCGAGGACGCGCGGCAGGAGCTGGAGCCCGCGCCTCACCTGCCCCGGCGCCAGCCCATCCTTGAAGGCCCGCAGCTCCTCGTCGATGTTGCGCGAGACCGTGCCGAAGAGCGTGTCGCGCCCTTCGAGGTCGCGGTCGATGCCGTAGCGCGCGCTGTGCGGGTCGGTGATCTGGACGAACGCGAGCTCTGGCACCGAGAGCGGCGACATCTCGACGTCCACCAGGAGCGCCGGATCGCGGTCTTCGGGAGACGAGCGCACCTCGACGCGGGCCCAGGGCTTGTCGGAAGGCGCCGTGACCCTCACGAGACGCGTGCCTTCCGGGCCCGTGAGCGTTCGGGGGTCGATGGCGAAGCGATCGAGCATCTGCTCGGGCACGAGACGGAGGTAGACCGCCTCGACCATCTCGCGTGGCAGGTGGTTGATCTCCTGGATCGAGGAGAGCCTGAGGCTGCCGGCCCGCGCGTCCATGCTAGCGCCGCGCCTCAGCATCCGCGATGCTGCGCGCCCGCTCGAGGTCCTCGGGAGTGTTGACGTTGAGAAAGACCGTGGCAGGATCGCCCAGGCGCACGACATCCTCCTCCGGGATCGCAAGCACCCGCACCTCGTCCCAGAAGCCCGTGATCTTGAGCTGCCCGGCGCCGAGCCGCCGCTCCATCGGCCCCAGGCAGGCCCGAGCATAACAGGCGTGGAGCGTCTCGTAGTGGGGGCCGACCCGCGGCACCACCACGTCCGCCTCCTCGGCGCGCGAGGTCACGAGGCGGCACACGGCTGGGGAGAGGAACGGCATGTCGCAGGCGACCGTGAAGACGGCCTCGCCGGTCGCCGCCTTGAGCCCCGAGTAGATGCCACCGAGCGAGCCGCAGTCGGGGAAAGCGTCGGGCACCATGGCCAGGCCCATCCAGCCGAAGAGCTCGGGCGTGTTGGTGACGAGCAGCACATCGTCGGCGACCTGTCCGAGCACATCGGCGACGCGCTCCACGATGCGCCGACCGCCCACCTCGAGCAGCGCCTTGGGCTCTCCGCCCATCCGGATGCTCTTGCCGCCGGCCTGGATCACACCGGTCAGCCTCACAGGCGGCCGAGCGCCCTCTGGCCGATGTCGCGCCTGGCTTGCATCCCGTCGAAGCGGATCCGCCCGACTGCCTCGTAGGCGCGCGCGACGGCCGTCCGGATATCGGCACCCAGCGCCTGGACACCGAGCACGCGTCCCCCTGCCGTGACGAGGGTGCCGTCGCGGCTCGCCGTGCCGGCGTGGAAGACGTTTACGCCGGGGAGCGACCCGGCCGCTTCGAGGCCACTGATCGGATCGCCGACCTTCGGCGCGGCGGGATAGCCGCGAGAGGCCAGGACAACGCAGACGGAGGACTCCGCGCGCCACTGCAGCGACGCGGGCAGTCTCCGGCCCCGCGCGACGGCGTCGAACACCGGCAGGATATCGTCGTCGAGACGCGGGAGGATCGCCTGGCACTCGGGATCGCCGAAGCGGCAGTTGAACTCGACGACGCGCGGCCCTTCCTTCGTGATCATGAGCCCGACGTAGAGCACGCCCGAGTAGGGCGCGCCCTCCTTGGCCATTGCCGCGATCGTCGGCGTGACGATCTCGTCCACCACCCGGCGCTCCGCCGCCGCGTCCATGACGGGCGCCGGAGAGTACGCGCCCATCCCGCCCGTATTCGGTCCGCGGTCTCCGTCGAAAATGGTCTTGTGGTCCTGCGCCGCCTGGAACACCAGAGCGGACGACCCGTCGGTGACAACGAAGAAGGACGCCTCCTCGCCCTCCATGAACTCCTCGACGACCACGGTCCGGCCGGCGGCGCCGAACGCGCCCTCCTCCAGGCAGAGTCCAAGCGCCGCGTCCGCCTCGCCGAGCGAGCGGCACACGATGGCACCCTTGCCGGCTGCCAGACCGTCGGCCTTGACGACGAGGGGCGCGCCGAGCTCCCGGCAGAAGCGCCCCGCGGCGGCTGTGTCCTGGAAGATCCTGAAGCCCGCTGTCGGGATCCCGTAGCGCGCCATGAGATCCTTCGAGAACGCCTTGGAGGTCTCCAGGCGCGCCGCGGCCTGGCTCGGGCCGAAGACGGCGAACCCCGCCTCCCGAAGGCGGTCCGCCAGGCCGAGCGAGAGCGGCAGCTCGGGGCCGACCACGACCAGGTCGGCCCGCTCGCGCCTCGCCAGGGCGACAAGCTCCTCGGTTGCGGTGTCCTTGATCGGCACGCACTCGGCATGGCGCGCGATGCCGGGATTGCCAGGCGCCGCGACGAGGCGGGTCAATCGCGGGCTCTGGGAGATCTTCCACGCGAGCGCGTGCTCTCGTCCGCCGCCGCCGACGAGAAGCACCCTCACTGGCCGGCCTCGGGGCGGTCGTCTCCCTCGTCGAGACCTTCATTGCCCTCTTCGAGGTGCGAGCGAGCGATCCTGACCCAGGGACTGCCAAGGTCGAGCTCGAGGTAGCGCCGCCAGTGGAGCGCCGCTGCCTCGGACTGCCCCGCTTTGCCGAGGACGCCTGCCAGGTTGAAGTGGGCGTCCGCGTAGTCGGGCTCCATTTCGAGCGCGCGGCGGTACCATCCGATCGCGGTCGAGAGATCACTCAGGTCTTCGTGGAGCGAGCCCAGGTTGAACGCGGCCTGGCAGCAGGAGTCGTCGGCCTCGAGCGCGGCCCGGTAACACGCCTGGGCGCGCTCGTAACGCCCCATCCGATGCTGGAGGAGGCCCAGGTTGTTCCACGCCGCCGCGTACCCTGGGTCGAGATCCACCACGCGCTCGTAGGCCTCGACAGCCGCCTCCCAGCGCTCCGGGTCGCCGTCCCAGGCCGACGCGCGCGCGAACCAGATCTCGGCTGCGTCGGATGGCGGGATGAGCGGGCGGACCATGCCCATCAGGAGGGACTCGCGGGTCTCGCGCTCGAGGTCGCCGCTTTCGAAGTCCAGCAACACCTGGCCGGTAAGCGGATCGAGGCGCAGGCTGTCCTGCTCGACCACGATCCTCTGATCCTGGACGACCAGCCGCAGCTCGGCCAACGGCATGTCGGCGTCGGGCGCGAGCCTCCGGGCCCCATCCAGCGCTCCGCGGACCTTGCGCACCGTGGCACCGTCCTCGAGGAGGGCGGAGGCCGCTCGAGCCGCCACGAGCTCGCGGAAGCTGTAGCCGGCCGCGTCGCTTCGCAGCAGGCCGAGGCGCTTGAGCTGCCCCGCGCGCTTGGGCGTCAGCCTCAGGAGCCGAGTCAGCTCCCGCAGAGTGAAAACCCGCTCAGGCTTGGGCATGCCGGTCGGACGCGCGACGTCGCGCATGACACGGAATCGCCATGGCGAGAAGCGAGCAGCCCGAGGCCCGAGGGAGAGGCCGACCGGAGCGCACGATTCTGTACGTGAGGATCGGCCCCGATCGAGAACGAACGGATGCGAAGCTTATCGGCATGGTGATCAGTGCTTGAAGTGCCTGATGCCGCATACGACCATGGCCATCCCGTGCTCGTCCGCGCCCTTGAGCACCTCCTCGTCGCGGACGGAGCCGCCAGGGTGGATGACGGCCGTGGCACCAGCCTCGGCCACGACGTCGAGCCCGTCCCTGAACGGGAAGAAGGCGTCCGAGGCGCAGACCGTGCCCTTGGTCTCGAGACCGTTGGCGCGCGCCCGCATGACCGCGATCCGCGCCGAGTCCACGCGGTTCATCTGCCCCGCCCCTACCCCCACGACCTGGTCGGCGCCGGTCAACACGATTGCGTTGGACTTGGCATGCTTGGCCACCCGCCACGCGAAGCGGAGCGCCCTCATCTCAGCCGCCGTCGGGGCGCGCTTCGAGACGACCTTGAGCGCCGCCGGATCGAGGTCGGTGAGATCCGAGTCCTGGACCAGGAGGCCGCCCAGCACGCTGCGGATATCGCGCATCCGGCCCGGATAGTCGGCCGCGTGGCACGGCAGCCGCAGCACCCGGCATTTCTTCTTGGTGCGCCTGAGCTCCTCGAGGGCGTCGGCCGCGAAGTCGGGGGCGAAGAGGATCTCGAGCAGAATGCCTGAGAGCTCCTTGACCACGCCCATGTCGAGCGTCCGATTGACGCCCACGATGCCGCCGTAGATGGACACGGGGTCGCAGGCCTTGGCCCGGGTCATGGCATCGGCGACACTGCCACCGAGCGCCACGCCGCAAGGATTGGTGTGCTTGATCACGACGGCCGCCGGGTCGTCGAACTCGAGCAGGAGCCCGAGCGCGGCCGACCAGTCGAGCAGGTTGTTGTAGGACAGCTCCGGCCCGTGGAGCTGTTCGGCGGCCGCCAGGCCCTCGGCGGGGCCCGCAGGGCGGTAGAACGCGGCCGACTGGTGCGGGTTCTCGCCGTAGCGAAGGTGATGGAGCCGCTCCGCGAAAATGGAGATGCGCTCGGGAAAGTCCGACGTGCCTCCAAGGTACGCGGCGATGGCGGCGTCGTACTGCGACGTTCGCCGGAAGGCTTCCAGCGCGAGCCGGGCGCGGGTCTCGTCCGACAGGACGCCGCCGCTCTTCCGCAGCTCTTCCAGCACCGGGGCGTACTGCGAGGGGTCGGTCACGACGCCGACGCCGCCGTGGTTCTTGGCCGCGCCGCGGATCATGCTGGGGCCCCCGATATCGACGTTCTCGATCGCCTCTTCGAAGGTCACGCCCGGCCTGGCGACGGTCTGCTCGAAGGGGTAGAGCGCCACGACGACGAGGTCGATGGGCCCGATGCCGTGGGCCTCGAGCGCCCGCATGTGGGCCGGCAGGTCCCGCCGCGCGAGGATGCCGCCGTGGACCTTCGGGTGGAGCGTCTTGACGCGGCCGTCGAGCATCTCCGGGAAGCCCGTCACCTGCGCGACGTCCACCACGGGGACGCCCGAGTCCCTGAGGAGCTTCGCGGTGCCGCCTGTCGAAAGGATCTCGAAGCCCAGGTCGTGGAGCCCCTTCGCGAAGTCCGCCACCCCGGTCTTGTCGTGCACGCTCAGGAGCGCGCGCTTGAAAGTGCTCATGGATTCTCCCTGATGTGGACCCTGCGTCCCTCGATGGTCAAGCGCCCCTCCGCGAACAGCCTGGCGGCCTCCGGGTAGATGCGATGCTCCTCGGCGAGGATCCGGCGCGACAGCGTGTCCTCGGTGTCGCCCTCCAACACGGGCACCGCCGCCTGGAGCACGATGGGCCCCGTGTCCACGCCGTCGTCGGCAAAGTGCACGGTGGCGCCCGCGACCTTCACGCCGTGCTCGAGAGCCTGCCGCTGCGCGTGGAGACCCGGAAAGGCGGGCAGGAGCGACGGGTGGATGTTGAGCGCCCTGTTCCGAAAATGCCCGATGTAGGTCGCCGTCAGAATCCGCATGTAGCCCGCGTGGCACATGAGCCCGACCCGGCGCTCCTCGAGCGCCGCGATCATGGCCTTCTCGTGGGCCTCCCGGTTGGGGTACTGCTTGGGGTCGAGGAAGAGCGCCTCGACGCCGTGGGCGCGCGCGATGTCGAGAGCCGGGGCCGCGCCGCGGTCGGAGATCAGCACGGCCATGACCGCCGGCAGCCGGCCCGCCTCCGCGGCGTTGACGAGCGCCTCGAAGTTCGAGCCGCGGCCCGAGGCGAGAACGCCCACGCGGAGCGGCTCAGGCATAGACGACCGACCGGGGCCCGGCCCTGATCTCGCCGACGTCGAACACGCGCTCCCCCGCCGCCCGGAGCACCTGGGCCCCGCGCGCCGCGTCGCCCGGGCGCACCACCACGAGGTAGCCCACTCCCATGTTGAAGGTGCGCCGCATCTCCGCGTCCTCGATGCGTCCCGCCTCCTGGAGGATGGAGAAGATGCGAGGCACAGGCCACGCGCGAGGATCGATCACCGCCTGGCACCCGTCGGGCAGGACGCGGGGGAGGTTTTCAGTAATGCCGCCGCCGGTGATGTGGGCCATCGCGAGCACCGGAACGGTCTTGAGCAGCGCGAGCACCGGCTTGACGTAGATCCGCGTCGGCTCGAGCAGCTCGTCGGCGACCGACCGTCCAAGGCCGGGGAGTGCATCGCCGACCTTGAGACCCAGGCGCTCGAAGACGACCCGGCGAATCAGCGTGTAGCCGTTCGAATGAAGGCCCGACGAGGCGAGCCCCAGCACGCGGTCTCCCGGCCTGACGTCGGCGCCCGTGACGATCCCGCCCTTCTCCGCCACGCCGACGACGAAGCCGGCCAGATCGTATTCGCCTGGCTCGTAGAGGTCGGTCATCTCGGCGGTCTCCCCCCCGACCAGCGCGCAGCCCGCGCGGCGGCACCCCTCGGCGACGCCGGAGACGATGGTCTCGATCCGGTCTGGGTCGACCTTGTGCACGGCCAGGTAGTCGAGGAAGAAGAGCGGCTCGGCGCCGTGGACGATGACGTCGTTGACGCCCATCGCCACGAGGTCGATCCCCACGGTGTCGTGCCGATCGGCGAGGAAGGCGACCTTCACCTTGGTGCCGACGCCGTCCGTAGAGGAGACGAGGACGGGCTCGCGGTAGCCGGCCGGAATTGAGACGAACGACGCGAAGGCGCCGATCCCGCCCAAGACTTCCGGGCGATTCGTGGAGGCGGCGAGACGCGCGATCCGGCGCACGGCGAGGTCGCCGGCGCCGATGTCCACGCCGGCCGATCGATACGTCAGTGGGTCCATGAACTCCGGTCTACGAGTCGAAAAGCTTCAGCTGCGCGAGCTCCCCGTCATCGAAACCGACCTTGTACTGCCCCGTGAAGCAGGCGTGGCAGAAATTGGCCGGGTCGTTGCCGGTGGCCTTGAGCATGCCGTCCAGAGAGAGGTAGCCGAGCGAGTCCGCGCCGAGGTACTTCTGGATCTCCGGCACTTCGTGGCTCGACCCGATCAGCTCCTTGCGGGTCGGCGTGTCGATGCCGTAGTAGCAGGGCCACTGGATGGGCGGCGACGAGATGCGCATGTGCACCTCGCGGGCCCCGGCGGCCCGGACCATCTTGACGATCTTGCGGCTGGTCGTGCCGCGGACGATCGAATCGTCCACGACAACCACGCGCTTGCCGGACAGCACCTCCCGGTTCGGATTGAGCTTGACCTTGACCCCGAAATGCCGGATGCCCTGCTTGGGCTCGATGAAGGTGCGACCCACGTAGTGATTGCGGACGAGCCCCGAGTCGTAGGGCAGCCCAGCCTCCTCGGCGAAGCCGAGCGCCGCCCCCACGCCAGAGTCGGGCACGGGGATGACGAGGTCGGCGGCGACGGGATGCTCCCGCGCCAGCTGGTGCCCCATCGCCTTGCGGACGACGTGCACGTTCCGGCCCCAGAGGAGCGAGTCGGGGCGGGAGAAGTAGACGTACTCGAACACGCACTGGAGCTTGTCCGCGGGCCGGAAGGGCTTGAAGCTCTGGAGGCCAGAGTCGTCGATGACGACGATCTCGCCGGGCTCGATGTCGCGCACGACCTGCGCTTCCATGAGGTCGAGGGCGCAGGTCTCGGAGGCCAGCACCCAGGAATCCGCGAGCTTGCCGAGGGTCATGGGGCGGAAGCCCGAAGGGTCACGCACCGTGATCATCGAGATCGGCGTCAGGAGCAGCAGCGTGTAGGCGCCCTTGACCTGATTGAGCGCGCGTGCCAGCTGGTCCACGAGAGTGCCGCCCTCCGCGCGTGCCAGGAGGTGCAGGATCACCTCGGTGTCGGAGGAGGACTGGAAGACGGCGCCGTCGGCCTCGAGCTGGCGCCTCAGGTCCTCAGCGTTGATGAGGTTGCCGTTGTGCGCGATCGCGACGGGCCCGTGGGCGGTGGTCGCCGTGATGGGCTGAGCGTTCCGCAGGTTGGAGCTGCCGGCCGTCGAGTAGCGCACGTGCCCGATCGCGCGGTGGCCCGGCAGACGCCTCAGGCGGTCGCGGCTGAAGACGTCAGCGACCCATCCCATGGCCTTCTCGACGTGGAAGGCATGCCCGTCCGTGGCCGCGATGCCCGCGGACTCCTGCCCGCGATGCTGAAGCGCGTAGAGCCCAAGGTAGGCGACGTTGGAGGCTTCGGTGTGGTTCCACACACCGAAGAGCCCGCACTCGTCGTGGAACTTGTCGTCGAGCCGGAGCTCCTCGTCCTCAGGCGACATGTCGCTCAAAGCCCGCCCTCCACGCGTGAGCCATCCGATCGAGCGGAGCGGCGATCACCACGGCGCCGTCCCGGGTCACCACCAGCGCCCCGCCCCCGACCCGCCCTATCCAGCGCCACGGCAGCGCGAACTCGCCCATGAGCCGCTCAAAGTGCCGCTCAGCCTCGGGGGGCACCGAGACCACGACCCGCGACGGCCCCTCCCCGAAGAGTACCAAGTCCGCGCGCCTACCGTCACCATCCAAGTTCACCGTGGCGCCGATGGACTGTGGCCCGGACACGCAACTTTCCCCGAGCGTCACGGCGAGTCCGCCCTCCGCGCAGTCGTGCGCGCCCCGCACCAGCCCCGCGGCGATGGCGGCGCGGCAGGCCTCGTGTACCCGGCGCTCCTGCTGGAGGTCGAGCGGCGCCAGTCGGCCGGCCATCGCGCCGTGAATCGTCCAGAGAAACTCCGAGCCGCCGAGGCTCACGTCGGCCGGACCCAGGAGGGCGATCCGGTCGCCCTCGCTCTCGAACCATTGCGTTCGCCGGCTCTCGGCCGGGTCGATCAACCCCGCCATGCCGATGACGGGAGTCGGCAGAACCGCCTGACCCAGGGTTTCATTGTAGAAGGAGACGTTGCCGCCGACCACAGGGATATCGAGAGCGCGGCAAGCCTCCGCGATACCTGCCACCGCCTCCTTGAACTGCCAGAGGATCTCTGGGCGCTCCGGCGAGCCGAAGTTGAGGCAGTCGGTCAGACCGAGCGGCCGTGCGCCTGTAACGGCAAGGTTTCTCGCCGCCTCGGCCACGGCCATGGCTGCGCCCCTGCGAGGATTGAGATAAACGAAACGGGCGTTACAATCCGTAGTTACGGCGACCGCCTTCCGAGTTCCCTTGATGCGCAGAACTCCGGCATCCGAACCTGGCATGACGAGCGTGTTGATCCCCACCTGCTGATCGTACTGGCGGTAGACCCATTCCTTGGACGCGATGGCGGGAGAGCCCAGCAGCGAGAGAAGCGCCCCGGCGAGATCGGCCGGCGCTGGCAGCGACAGGGGATCAAACCCCTCGAGCCCGTCCTGCCACGGAGGTCTTGATACCGGCTTCTCGTAGACGGGTGCCTCGTCGGCGAGCGCTCGCACCGGCACCTCGGCGACCACGCGACCGTCCATCTTCACGCGCAGGATCCCATCGTCGGTGACGTGGCCGATCTCGACGGCATCGAGCTCCCACTTGGAGAAGACCCGCGCGATCTCCTCTTCCCGACCGCGCACGGCAACCAGGAGCATCCGCTCCTGCGACTCCGACAGCATGATCTCGTAGGGGGTCATGGCGCTCTCGCGCTGCGGCACGCGCGAGAGCTCCACCTCCATGCCCGTCCCGGCGCGCGCGGGCATCTCGGAGCAGGCGCAGGCGAGCCCGGCCGCGCCCATGTCCTGGATGCCGACGATGGCGCCCGTCTCCATGGCCTCGAGGCAGGCCTCGAGGAGGAGCTTCTCCGTGAACGGATCGCCCACCTGCACCGTCGGCCTGCGCTCTTCCGCTCCTTCGTCAAATGTGGCCGATGCCATGGTCGCGCCGTGGATGCCGTCGCGCCCGGTCTTCGCGCCGACGTAGAACACGGGGTTGCCCGCACCCTCCGCGCGCGCGCGGAAGATCCTGTCCTTCCGGACGAGCCCCACGGCCATCGCGTTGACGAGGGGGTTGCCCGCGTACTCGGGGGCGAAGGCGACTTCTCCGCCGAGGTTCGGAACACCGAAGCAGTTGCCGTACCAGCTGATGCCCGAGACCACGCCTTCGATGAGGCGCCGGCTCTTTGGATCCTCCGCGGGACCGAAGCGGAGAGAGTCCAGGACGGCGATGGGGCGCGCACCCATGGTGAAGATGTCTCGCAGGATGCCGCCGATCCCCGTCGCCGAGCCTTGCATGGGCTCGATGAACGACGGGTGGTTGTGACTTTCGATCTTGAACGCCAGCGCCAAATCGCCGCCGAGATCGACGATACCGGCGTTCTCCCCCGGCCCCTGCAGCACGCCCGGTCCCGTCGTGGGAAGGCCCCTCAGGAAGACGCGCGAGTGTTTGTAGGCGCAGTGCTCGGACCAGAGGGCGGAGAAGAGGCCGAGCTCGGTGAAGGAAGGCTCCCGGCCGAGGCGCCGGATGATGCGGTCGTACTCCTCGCCGGTGAGACCCGAGGCAAGGGCGAGGTCCAGCGTGACCTTAGGCTCGGCCCCAGTCACCCCGTCTCCACCCCAAGCGCAAGCCTCCTAACGCTTGAGGAACGAGCCATCCTCGACCAGGCTGCCGAGGAGCGAGTGGAAGATCAACAGGCCGTCCGTGCCGCCCATGACGTTCTCGCCGGCGCGCTCCGGGTGGGGCATGAGCCCGAGCACGGTACCCTCCTCGTTGACGAGACCCGCGATATTGTCCAGGGAACCGTTGGGATTGGCATCCTTGACGACGCGACCATCCTCGCTGCAGTAGCGGAAGACGATCTGCTTCTGATCGCGGACCCGGCGAAGCGTCTCGGCGTCGGCGTAGAACTTTCCCTCGCCGTGCGAGATGGGCATCTTGAGCACCTGGCCAGGCCGCATCGCCCGCGTGAACGGCGTCTCTGCGTTCTCCACGCGGAGCCATGTGGACTGGCAGCGGTACTGGAGGCACTCGTTGCGCGTGAGCGCACCCGGCAGGAGCTTCGCCTCGCAGAGGATCTGGAAGCCGTTGCACGAGCCCAGGACGAGGCCCCCCTTGGCCACAAACTCCGGCAGCGCTTCGACCACCGGGGAGCGACCGGCCACCGCGCCCGCGCGCAGGTAGTCGCCGTAGGAGAAGCCGCCCGGCAGGATGAGGCAGTCGAAATCGCTCAGCTGCGCGTCCCGGTGCCAGACATAGCGCACCGGCTGGTGGAGGACCTCGCTGACGATGTAGTGAAAATCGCAGTCACTCCACGTGCCCGGGAACACCACGACGCCGAAGTTCATGGGGCTAGGCCATCCTCCCTGTGTGGGTGCAATCCCACTCTACCCTGCCCGTCCGTATCTGACAAGAGGCAGAGGGACTAGCCCACCATCTCGACGGAGAAGTCCTCGATCACGGGATTGGCGAGCAGCTTCGCGCACATCTCCTCGATCCGCCGCCGCGCCGTCTCGGGGCTCGTCCCGGCTAGTTCGAGCTCGAGCAGCTTGCCCACCCGCAAGGCTTCGACCTCGCCGAAGCCCAAGCCCACGAGCGCCCGCTGGACGGAGGCTCCCTGGACGTCGAGAATGCCGGGCTTGAGCCTCACGAAGACGCGGGCCCTCACGACCCCGATCCCACGATGCGCCGGTAGACTTCCTGGTACGCCTCCTCCACGTTGCCGAGGTCGCGGCGGAACCGGTCCTTGTCGAGCTTCTCGAGCGTGTCGGCGTCCCAGAGCCGGCAGGTGTCGGGGCTGATCTCGTCGCCCAGGTAGAGCCGGCCGCCGTGGCGGCCGAACTCGAGCTTGAAGTCGACGAGGATCAAGCCCTTTCTCTTGAGGAGCGGACGCAGGACCGCGTTCACCTTGAGCGCCGTGCGCCGGACCCACGCGAGCTCCTTGGGCGAGGCGAGCTTGAGCATCCGCACGTGGTCCTCGGTGATCATGGGGTCGCCGAGCGGGTCCGACTTGTAGAAGAGCTCGACGATCGGCGGCTTGATCGCCACGCCCTCCTCGAGCCCGGTGCGCTTGGCGAGCGTGCCAGCGACCACGTTGCGCGGAATGACCTCGACCTTGATGATGTCCAGCCTGCGGCAGAGCATCTCACGGTCGGACAGCGTGGCGAGGTAGTGCGTCGGGACGCCCGCCTTGCCGAGACGCTGGAACAGCGCCGCCGACATCTTGTTGTTGATGACGCCCTTGCCGATGATGGTGCCGCGCTTCAGCGCGTTGAACGCCGTGGCGTCGTCCTTGAAGTACTGGATGACCTTGCCCGGATCGTCGGTCGCGTAGACGATCTTGGCCTTGCCTTCGTAGAGCTTGTCCCGCTTCTCCATGTCAGGGATTCCTCAGAGCAAACCTGCTCGGCGATAGATGGCGTCCACGTTCCGGAGATACCACGACGGCTCGAAACAGGCGGCGAGGTCGGCGGGGGCGAGGCGCGACGTCACCTCGGGGTCGGCGGCCAGCAGGGCGTGAAAATCGGTCCGCTCGCGCCAGGCCCGCATGGCGTTCCGCTGGACGATCTCGTAGGCCTGCTGGCGGGGAAGGCCCTTGTCCGCGAGCTTGAGCAGCACCCGCTGGGAGAACATGAGCCCGTAGCTCCGCTCCATGTTCTCCTTCATCCGCTCCGGATACACCTGCAGTCCCTCGATGATCCCGGTCATCCGGTGGAGCATGTAGTCCACGAGGATGGTCGAGTCCGGCAGTATGACGCGCTCGACCGAGGAGTGGCTGATGTCTCGCTCGTGCCACAGCGCGACGTTCTCGAGCGCCGCCAGGGCGTTCGTCCGCACCAGCCGCGCGAGCCCGCTGACGTTCTCGCTGCCGACCGGGTTGCGCTTGTGCGGCATGGAGCTCGAGCCCTTCTGGCCCTCCGCGAACGGCTCCTCGGCCTCAAGGATCTCGGTGCGCTGGAGCGAGCGAATCTCCACCGCCACCTTCTCGAGCGAGGCGGCGACGATGGCGAGGATGGCGCACAGCTCGGCGTGGCGGTCGCGCTGGACGACCTGGGTCGAGATCGGATCGGGCTCGAGACCGAGGAGGCGGCAGACCTCCTCCTCGACGTCCGGGTCGACGTGGGCGAACGTGCCGATCGCGCCCGAGATCTTCCCTACCCGGACCGCCTCTTTGGCCCTCTTGAGCCGCTCGATGTTGCGCCCGGCCTCCGCGTACCACAGCGCCGGCTTGAGCCCGAAGACCATCGGCTCGGCGTGGATGCCGTGGCTGCGCCCGACACAGAGCGTGTCCTTGTGGCGGAGTGCCAAGGCGCGCAGCGCGCCGCGAAAGCGCTCGAGGTCGCCCAGCAGCAGATCGCAGGCCTGTTGAAGCTGGAGCGCCAGCGCCGTGTCGAGGACGTCGGAGGACGTCATGCCGATGTGGACGTGGCGCGAATCCGCCCCGATCGATTCCTCGAGGTTCGTCAGGAAGGCGATGACATCATGCCGCGTCTTTGCCTCGAGCTCGTCGATCCGCGCCGCGTCGACCCGGCCCTTGGCCTTGATCCGCCCGAGTGCATCCGCCGGGATGACGCCGCGCTTCGCGTAGACCTCGCACACCGCGATCTCGACCCTGAGCCACGCCTCGTACTTGGCGTCCTGGGTCCAGAGCCGGGCCATCTCGGGACGCGAATAGCGCGGGATCATGTCTGAAGACCGAGCTCGCGCGGCACGTTTCTCTTGTCCACGGGGCCCAGGGTGACGAGACAGAGCTGCTCTTCGTCGAGCACGCGATGGATCAGGGCCTCGACCTCGTCGGGACGCACCCGGTCGATCTCGCCCAGCATCTCGTCCACCGAGTGGAACGCGCCGAAGCGCAGCTCCTGTTTCGCCAGCCGGTTCATCCTCGAGGAGGACGACTCGAGCGAGAGCATGAGGTTTCCCTTGAGGTGGTCCTTCGCGCGGGCGAGCTCGTCGGCCGTCACCCCGTCCTTCTTGAGCGCCCGCACCTCGCGGAGGAATGCCTTGAGCACCTTGCCGAAGTTGCCGGCTTCCGTGCCCGCGTAGAGGTACACGACGCCGCTGTCGCGGAACTGCTGGGCGCCCGAGTGGACGGAATAAACGAGCCCCTGGCGCTCGCGAACCTCCTGGAAGAGCCGGGAGGACATGCTGCCGCCCATGATGTCGTTCAGAAGGTACAGCGCGTAGCGGTCGGGCGCCGTGTCCGACACGCCTGGAAAGCCAAGGACCACCTGCACCTGCTCGAGCGGCTTGGAGATCAGGTGCACGCCGGGCAGCAAGGTCGGGGCGGCGCTTACATGCTGGGCCGCCGGCCGCGTAAAGCCCTCGAAGCGCCTCGCGAAGGCGTCCACGACGCGCGCGTGTTCGGCGTTGCCGGCCACGGCGACGGTCACGTGGGCCGGGGCGTACTCGGCGTGGAAGTGGCTCAGGATGGTGTCGCGGTCGAGCGCCTCGACGACCTCGCGCCGCCCGAGGATGGGCCGACCAAGCGGGTGCCCCGGCCAGACCTTTTCCAGGAACAGGTCATGGACCAGGTCGTCCGGCGTGTCCTCCACCATCTTGATCTCCTGGAACACCACCGCCTTCTCGCGCTCGATGTCACCGGGTGCGAACCGGGGCCGCAGGAGGACGTCGGCCAGCAGGTCGGCCGCCAGCTCGAGGTGCTCGTCGAGCACGCTGACGTAGAAGCAGGTGTGCTCCTTGGCGGTGAAGGCGTCCATCTGCCCGCCGACGGAGTCGATCGCGCGGGCGATGTCCTCGGCCGAGCGGGTGTCGGTCCCCTTGAAAACGAGGTGCTCGATCAGGTGGGAGATGCCGCCGCGCTCGACGGGCTCGACGCGCGAGCCCGTCTCGACCCAGATGCCGACCGCGACGGAGCGCACCCAGGGCAGCGACTCGGTGACGACGCGGATGCCGTTCGGCAGCACCGTCTTGCGGTACGCCTCCGCCCGGCTAGGCGATGCCACGCGCCCCGCTCCTCTCCACCGGCGCTAGGAGCCGGCCGTGGGTGCGATCTTCAGCTTCTCCTTGTCGACCAGCGCCGGCTGGTCGCGCAGCGCCTGCTTCCGCGACAGCCGGACCTTGCCGTTGGCGTCGATCTCGATGACCTTGACCAGCACCTCGTCGCCCTCTGTCAGCACGTCGCCGACGGCGCGGATTCGCGCCTCGGCGATCTGCGAGATGTGCAGAAGCCCTTCGGTCCCCTGCATGATCTCGACGAAGGCGCCGAACTCCTTGATGCTCTTGACCTTGCCCAGGTAGATGCGGTCCAGCTCGGCCTCGCGGCAGATGTCCTGGATGATGTCCACAGCCATCTGCGCCTTTTCGCTGGAGGAGGAGAATACCGTGACCTTGCCGTCGTCCTCGACGTCGATCTTGGCGCCGGTCTTCTCCTGGATGCCGCGGATGACCTTGCCGCCTGGGCCGATGATCTCGCGGATCTTCTCCGGCCGGATGCGGATCGTGACGAAGCGCGGGGCGTACTCGGACAGCACCGTGCGGGGCGCCTTGATCGTCTCGGCCATCTTGCCCAGCACGTGCAGCCGCGCCTCGCGCGCCTGGGCCAAGGCCTGGCGCATGATGTCGACGGAGACCCCCGCGATCTTGATGTCCATCTGGAGCGCCGTGATGCCGTTCGAAGTCCCGGCGACCTTGAAGTCCATGTCGCCGTAGTGGTCCTCGCTGCCCATGATGTCGGTCAGGATGCCGACCTTGTCCCCCTCCTTGACGAGGCCCATGGCGATGCCCGCCACAGGCGCCTTGAGCGGCACCCCGGCGTCCATCAGCGACATGGACGCGCCGCACACCGTCGCCATCGAGGAGGAGCCGTTGGACTCGAGGATCTCGGAGACGATACGGATCGTGTACGGGAACACTTCCTTCGCCGGCAGCACGGCGGCGATCGCCCGATGGGCCAGCGCCCCGTGGCCAATCTCGCGACGGCCGGGGTTGCCGAAACGCTTCACCTCGCCGGTCGAGAACGAGGGGAAGTTGTAGTGGAGCATGAAGGTCCGATAGCTGTCGCCTTCGAAGGACTCCACCCTTTGCTCGTCGTTCTTGGTCCCGAGGGTAGCGGCGACCAGGGCCTGGGTCTCGCCACGCGTGAAGAGCGCCGAGCCGTGGGCGCGCGGCAGATAGGCGATCTCCGACCAGATGGGCCGCACTTCCTTGACGCTGCGCCCGTCGACGCGAATGCCCTTGTCCACGATCAGCCGCCGGACTTCGGCCTTCTCGACCTTCTCGAAGTACTCGCGGGCCTTGGCCTTCGACTGCGGCTCGTCCGGCACATGATCGACGCTGATGAGGTGCGCCCACACCGACTCGAACGCCGCCGCCATCGCCTCGGCCCGCGCCTGCTTCTGATGGATCGCCAGCGCCTCCACCACGCGTGGAGTCGCGGCCTGCTGGACCTTGGCCCGGAGCCCGGGGTCCGCCCCCGCCTGCGCGTCGAAGGCCCAACGCGGCTTGGCCGCCTGCGCCATCAGCTCTTTCTGGATGCGCACGAGCTGCTTGCAGTGCTCGTGGCCGAAGGCGAGCGCCTCGAGCATCTGGTCCTCGGCGATCTCGTTGCCGCCAGACTCGACCATGAGGACCGCGTCCTCGGTGGCCGCCATCACGAGCTCGAGCGTCCCCGCCGCGACCTGCGCGTACGTCGGGTTGACCACGAGCTTGCCGTCGGTCATGGACACGCGCACGGCGCCGATGGGCCCCGCGAACGGGATGCCCGAGAGACAGAGCGCTGCCGAGGAGCCGATCATGGCCAGCACGTCCGGGTCGTTCTCGTTGTCTGCCGAGATCACGAGGTTGATCACCTGCATCTCGTTGCGGAAGCCCTTCGGGAAGAGCGGGCGGATGGGACGGTCGATCAGGCGGCAGGTCAGGGTCTCCTTTTCGTCCGGCCTGCCTTCGCGCTTGAAGAATCCGCCCGGAATCTTGCCGCCGGCGTAGGCCTTCTCGCGGTACTCGACCGTGAGCGGCAGAAAGTCGCGGCCTTCCATGGGTGATCTGGTCGCGACCACGGTGGACAGCACCATGGTGCCGCCCGTGCGGACCACGACGGCCCCATCGGCCTGCTTGGCGACCTTGCCGGTTTCAATGGAGATCGCGGTGCCGTTGAGCTTTGTCTGTACGGTATGGCTCGTCATGAGTTCAATCTTTCTCCAGCCAAGAAGGCATGGGAGCAGCCAGCGAAGCGGCGGCGGCCGGCATTGACGCGGCAGCGAGCGGTGCCCGGGCTGATTCAGGAATGTGGGAAACGTGGGTCCTGCGAGCCCGGCGCGTCCGGGCCGTCGAGGGTCGACTCCAGTCGGGATCCGCGGTCACTTGCGGATTCCGAGCTTATCCGTCACGACTCGGTAGCGCTCCGTGTCTTTCTTGCGCAGATACTCGAGCAGCCCGCGGCGCTTGCCGATCAGCATGAGCAGGCCGCGACGCGAGTGGTGATCCTTCTGATGGGTTTTGAAGTGGTCCGTCAACCCGTTGATCCGCTCGGACAGCAGCGCGATCTGCACCTCGGGTGACCCGGTGTCGCCTTCGTGGGTCTTGAACTGCTCGATGAGGCCCTTCTTCTTTTCAACGGACAGCTTCATGCGCGGATCCTCCCGGGGGTTCCCCCCCCAATCGCCACGCCCCCAGGGCCCTGGCTGCGGCTCCGATGGGACGGGTTCGTGTGGATGGCCTAAACCTGCAGAGACAAACGGAGGTTACCACGGGCACCGCGTGGTGTAAAGACGCTCACGGCCTCTCGCCGCGCCCAGCCAGGCGCGCCCGCGCGACCTCGATATCTTCCAGCACCTGACGCTTGAGCGCGTCGACCCCGGAGAACTTCATCTCTGCCCGGATGCGGTCGAGAAACTCGAGCTTGAGCGTCCGGTCATAGAGATCGCCGGAGAAGTCGAGGAGGTAGGCCTCGACCCAGTACTCGTCCTCGCCGAAGGTCGGTCGGTAGCCGACATTGACCAGGGCGTCAGCCGCCCCTTCCCCGCCACTGCCGGCCCAGCTAGCCCGCGCGACGTATACGCCCGGTGCCAGCGCCAGCGGCCTGTCGGGTCGGAGGTTGGCAGTGGGGAAGCCGAGGGTCCTCCCCCGCCCCGCCCCGCGCAGCACGGCGCCGGTGACAGCGTACGGGTGACCGAGAAGCTCGGCCGCATGGGCGGCATCGCCTTCGCGCAGGAGCTCGCGGATGGCGCTCGAGGACACGGTCTGACCGCGGAGTTTCAACGGCGGCAGCACGCGCGCCGCGAAGCCGTGCTGGGGCCCGAGCTCGGTCAGGAGCGCCGCCGTGCCGCGGGCGTCGTGACCGAAGGTGTGATTGAATCCGACGACGACTTCCCTGGCGCCGAGAGTACCCACGAGCACCTCGGCGACGAAGGCCTCGGCCTCCATGCGCGAGAACTCGAGCGTGAAGCCGATGACCAGCGCCGCGTCCGCGCCGAGGCCGTCCATCCGCTCCAGGCTGTCCTCGAGGGTGGCCATGGGCAAGGCCGCTCGCTCTGGCCGCAGCACGGTCGCCGGATGCGGGTCGAACGTGCACACGACCGAGGGCAGGCCGAGCGCTCGGCCCCGCTCGACGGCCGTCGTGATGAGCTTGGCGTGGGCGAGATGAATGCCGTCGAAAGCACCCAGCGCCGCCACGCAGGGGCGAAGGTCAGGCGGGTAGGACGCGAGGCCGCGCAGGATCCGCATGGAGGAGCCGTTCAGGCTTGATGAGTGCCCCGCGCCGCGCGCCGATCCCGAGGAAGGCGCCATCCGGTCCGTACACGCGGACGGAACCCGGCGGGCCGGCGTCCGTCACCGATTGCCCGTTGACGAAGGCCCGCGCGGCGTCGGGAGACAGCCGCGCAGCCGCCAGGGCCTCGAGCGCTGAGTCGGGCGGAAGCAGCCTCGGCCAGAGCGCGCCGCCATCGCGGGCTTGGATCACGGCCTCCCACGTCACCGCGTCCTCGAGGCGATATGGTCCGACGCGGGTGCGCACGAGCGTCGCCAGCGCGCCGCCGGGCCCGAGCGCCGCGCCGAGGTCGGCCGCAAGCGTGCGAACATAGAAGCCCTTGCCGCAGCGGACACGAATGGTGAAGTCAGGCAGCGCGAGGGATTCGAGCGTGATCGAGTGTACCGTCACCTCGCGCGGCCGCCTCTCGACCTCGACGCCCTCGCGCGCCAGCTCATAGAGTCGGCGCCCCTCATGGTGGAGCGCCGAGTACATGGGCGGTACCTGGCGAATGGTCCCGACGAACGCCGTGAGCTCCCGCTCGAAGTCGGCCGCGCCGAGGACTGGCACCTGCCGCGTCTCGAGCACCGCCCCGGTGAGGTCCTGGGTGTCCGTCGTGACGCCAAGCCGCACCGTCGCGAGGTATTCCTTGTCGAGGTCCACGAGGTACGGCGTGAGCTTTGTAGCCTCGCCCACCAGGATCGGCAGCACACCGGTGGCAGCAGGATCGAGCGTGCCGCCGTGACCGATCTTGTGAGCGCGCAGCACGCGGCGCAGGTGCGCCACGACCTGGAAGGACGTGAGGCCGGCGCCCTTGTCCACCGGCAGGACACCGGAGCGACCTCCGTGAGCGCGTTCAGGGATCACGACAGCGAGGCGCCCAGCGATTCCCGGACGACCTTGAGCAGGGCCGCCGACGCATCCGCCAAGGTGCCCGCGAGCGTGCAACCTGCCG
>Ga0335084_10001788_pt1 | contig 20368 bp, 19 predicted proteins | sample Lox_Sample_44_FD_206721 | JGI IMG/M metagenome (GOLD analysis project Ga0335084, IMG submission 206721) | Soil microbial communities from Loxahatchee National Wildlife Refuge, Florida, United States - Lox_Sample_4.4 | ecosystem: Environmental > Terrestrial > Soil > Wetlands | place: USA...
CGTCGACCGTGAGGGCAAGGTCGTACCACCGGCCGGTACCACCGGCCTCCCACTTCACCACTTCGGCCTCGCGTGCGCGCAGCTCGATCGTGCGTGATCGCCCGCTGTACTGGTCGGTGAGCCTGACCGTGGCCCTGCTGCCCGAGCGGTTCTCGAGCAGCAGCTGCAGCGCAGCGTCATCGTCGTCGCCGCGACCGTCGTGCTCGTAGCGCGCGCGGACCTGCACGTGGGCGCGACTGGCGCCGGCCGACGCCCCGCGGAAGGCACGCAGAAACCCATTCGGCCCGTGGACCTCAAGGTCGTAGACGGGTTGTCCCGCCCACGCCGCTTGCCAGACGCCATCGAGCTTCTTGCCCGGTTCAACCGTGAAGCAGCGTGGCAGGTCGGCCGCGTTGGCCGAGCGCACGTGGAACGCCGCGGCGCCGATTGTCGCGACCGATGGTGTCTTCGACGCTGACATCACCACATCAACCGCCACCGGCCATGTCCACTTGAAACGCCAGTGAGGTCGCGTCGCCTTGCTGCCTCGCGACGTGGGGCGAGCCGGCGTCGGCAACCCTAACAGGGAAGGGCCATGTAGCGCTTCGCCCGATTGATTCGGCGCCCTGCTTGAGGTGCAAAAGGCTGCGCCATTTCGGTGTCCCCTCTTTGCTGCGTCCCTTGCTGTCGGCGATGGGTCGGGAGTACACCCACATGGCCCGCTATGCGTCAGCGTCTTCGATGCGTCACTGCCGCGAAGAGAGTGTTGGCGTGCCCATGCTATGTAGGACTGCCTAAGCGACACCCGTTGGACTAGAACGGGATTTCCAAACTTCCGTAGCGAAGGAGAACGGAAATGGCGACGACCCAGAAGCTGAACCACGGCGGCTTCGTCCACTGGGCGAACCTGTTTGGTTGATCAGAACTGCGAAGGCGAGAACCCATAGGTGGGTGCAGTTTCGCTGGCGAAGCCGTTACCGCACGGACGACGCTGACCGGACCGGCCGTGCGGCCATCTGAGCCAGCGGGCGCATCTCGCCCGATACCGGATCCCGGGCCGTCGCTGCGAGCGAAGGCGCGTCGCCTCCGACTTGTAGCCCTTCGATCTGGAGCCGAGGGCATCGCTTCGTCGTTGATGCGGATTTCCTCACCTGGCCGACCGTTTCTCCCGCTCGCGCTCGCGCCGCAACTTGCCGAACCCTTCCACGTTCTTCAGGCCCCAATCCCGCATGGCCTTGACGATCGGCCCGAGACTGCGCCCCTTCTCGGTCAGCACGTAGACCACCCGCGGCGGCCGCTCGACATACAGCTCGCGGCGCACCAGGCCGTCGTCCTCCATCGACTTGAGCCGGCTGGACAGGATGTTCGGAGCCACACCGGGCAGTGAGACCTGAAAGTCCTGAAAACGCCGCGGCCCGTGCAGCAGCAGGTCACGCAGCAGCAGGATGGTCCAGCGATGCCCGATCAGATCCAGCGTCTTGGCCACCGGGCAATCCTCGATCGCGTAGTGCTTGGCCATAGCGACATTGACTTTCTATTTGCAAGCGACTATACCAACACCTGTGACTTGTTTTTTGCAAGTTATTCCAAAGGAGCCGCCATGAAGATCCGAGGCACACTCGCCGCCCTGGCTGTGTTCGCTGCTGCAGCGCTGCCGGCTACCTTGCTCGTTCACGCTGACGATTCCCCAGTGGGCGGCTCGGCCGCGCGACAGACACCCGAACTGCAATACCTGAAGCAGGTCAACGCGTGGCGACCGCCGTCGGACCCGCAGTTGCTGTTTCTGCTGATGGGTCAATACGCCAACGCCGGTCAGGCCCTGGAAGGTGCGCGCTACGTCGGCGGCTTGCTCGACCGCTTCGGCAGCGGGCTCAACCCCCAGCAGCGGTCGACCTACCTGCTGGCGATCGCCGCGCTGCGCGCCGCTGGTGCAGATCAAGTGCCATTGCTCCAGCGCATCGGATGGGTGCGCGACACCCTGGCGATGATCGATGAGGTCAAGCGCCTCAGCGGCGGCAACTCCTTTGCAGCGCGCTGGATGTCCGGTGTCGTCCGCACCCAGATGCCGGCCTTCTTCGGTGAGCGCGAGGTGGCGCTCGAGGATCTTCGCTGGGCAGAGGCCCATGCCTCCCAAGCGCCCCATCCGGGCTGGCTGCGCGAGGTCTATGCCAGCCTCGCGACACTGCTGGAGGCACGCCGGGAATATGACGACGCGCAGCGCTACCAGCGGCTCAGCGGCCTGCCCGCGGGCAAGCGGTCTGCGAGATTCACGACGCCGTTCGCTGAAAGCCCCACCGCGGGGCACACCTTCTCATCGCGCCGCATCGCCGAGGTGGTTCCGGGGACTGTCTACGCGTTGTCGGGCTTCGAGTTCACCGAGTACTACTTTGTCGTGTCGGCGAACGGCCGCGAGTTGATCTCGATCGACGCCGGCACGCGGCCCGATGCCGCCCGCGAGGCACACGAGGCGTTGCGTGCCCTGGTGCCGTCACTGCCGCCGATCACGACGGTGCTCGTCACCCACGCGCACTGGGACCATGTGGGAGGCCAGCGGTACTTTCGCGAGCTCGCATCGGCGCCGAAGTTCATTGGCCGCAGCAACTACCGTGACGAGCTGGCGCGCGACGCGATGGCGCATAAGCCGACGCTGGCACACTTCTTCGGCCAGGGGTTCAGCGCCGACGACGTTGCCGCGTACCGTCCCGACGCGGCCATCGACCGGCCGATGGAGCTGGTCGTCGGCGGCACGCGAATCGAATTGATCCCCACTCAGGGCGGTGAGACCGACGACGCGATGCTGATCCGCTTGCCTGAGCACGGCGTGCTGTTCGTCGGCGACATCCTGATGCCGTACGCCGGCGCGCCGTTCACCGAGGAAGGGAGCATCGACGGCATGCTCGCGGCCATCGCGCAGGTGCATGCGCTGGCGCCACGCAAGCTGCTTCACGGGCACGAGCCGCTGACGCAGATCTTCTCTTCAGTTTCGATGCTCGATGACCTGGCTCCTCACGTTGCATGGCTGCGCGATCAGGTGATCGACGCCATCAGGAGCGGAGCCGAGCGTGGCGCGATCCACGCCGCCAACCTCGTGCCACCAGGCCTGGAGCGCAGCCCGTCGAACGTGCACCTGGCGTACCTGGTGCTGCGGGAGAATCTGATCAATCGGCTGTTCGACCAGCACAGCGGCTACTGGCAGAACGGTCTGCAGGGGCTGGATGCGCTCACCGACGCCGACCGGGGCGACGCCCTTTTCACGTACCTGGGCCTCGGCGCCGATCAGATTGCGACTGCCGCTGAACGCATGATCGCCGACGGCCGACACGAGCTGGCGGCCGAAACGTTGCGCTGGGCGCAGGCCAGGTCCGGCGCCAACCCGCATGTGCAGACGGCGCGTCGGCTCGCCTATCTCAAGCTGATCGAGAAGTACCAAGAGTTCAATCCGTTCAAGGTCATCCTGTACTCTGCCGAGATCGAGCAGGCGCTGCCGCAGATCAATCTTGGGCAAGGGTCACCGTCGGCAACCGCACAGCGGTAGCAGGTTTGCAGGCGTTGCCGGACGAGCGAGACCCGATTGCAACTGTAATCGTGACGCTCGCGCGCTGAAACGAGCGCGCAACGGTGTGCCACCAACGTGCCTCATCCAGAGGCAGCGGCACGCCGCTGAATTGACATGAACCGCAGCAGGTTGCAACGGGCACCGATCAGGCTCGATACAGGCGCAGCGCTGCGCCTCCACGACAGCGTCGGAAAAGGCGTCTCGCTGTGCGGGGGCAAGCTGTGGATCACCCAGCAGGGCGACCCACGCGATATCTTTCTCGACGCCGGAGAATCGTTCGTCTTCGACCGACCCGGACTGGCGCTCGTGCAGGCGGTCGCGACCAGCTCGTTGGTGCTGTGCGAGCCCGAACCCGGCGCGCGCTCAATGCGCCCGCAAGACATCAGCGTCAGCACCGGTGCCCCGTAGCCGCACCCCCGGCGCCTGTTGTCAGGCCGCATCGCAGCCGCGCGACCTGCGTGCGCCAGCATGAGCCTTGCCGCATCGATCAAAGCGCTGCGGCTGCGCGGCCGGTCGCGGCACAGCTTTGCCTGGATCGGTGGCCTGTTCGTTGCGGTGATCGTGGCGCTCGCCGGCTGGGACATCCTGCGCGGCTACCACACCGCGGCCGACGACACCCAGCGTGAGCTGGAGACGCAGGCGCGCGTGATCGCCGAGCAGACGGCGCGCAGCGTGCAGGCGATTGACGTCGTGTTGCGCCACGTCGCCGCCGAGTACAAGCGCGGCCGCCTCGCCCGCCTGAGCCCCGACGAGATGCACGCCTACTTGCGCGAACTGTCCGTGGGCCAGCGACAGATCGACGGCTTCGGCATGTACGACGCCCACGGCGAGGCGATCGCGCTGTCGTGGATGCCATCGGACATAACCACGCGAAGCATCCGCGACCTGCCGGGGTTCCAGGTGATGCGCGCTGACCCGACGATCCAGCTGGGCATCGGCAACGTGTTCCGCGCCGACGACGGCGTGTGGGCGCTGCCGCTCGGGCGCCGCCTGGAGACGCAGTCGGGCGAATTCGCCGGCCTGGTGGGCGCGCGCGGCCTGGTGGCTTACTTCCAGGACTTCTACCGCGACATCCGCACCGACCCCGGAACGAAGGTGACGTTGATGCACAGCAACGGATCGTTGCTGGCGCGTTATCCGCCGGTCGAGAGTTCGCTCGGCAAGAAGTACCGGACGGTCGACGCGACGCTCGCCGCCCGTGCGGCCGGCGGCGGCGGCCCGTTTCGCGCCCGCAGTCCGGTGGACGGCGTCGAGCGCTTCGCCGCGGTGCGCGTCGTACCCGACTACCCGCTCGCAGTGGTTGTCTCACGGGATGTCGACGCCGCGCTCGCCGAGTGGCGCGGCCAAGCGCTGGGCACCGCAATGCGCACGCTCGCGCTCGCCATGCTGGCGGCGCTGCTGCTGGCGATCGTGACGCGCCAGCTGCGCCGGCTCGATGCCGCGCACGAATCGCTGGACGCGTCGCGCGAGCGTTTCGCGCTCGCGGTGGCCGGCTCCGACGACGGCATCTGGGACTGGGACCGCCACAGCGACGCGATCTTCGCGTCGGCGCGAGCGCGCAAGATCTATGGCTTGCCGCCCGGACCCGAGACGGCACCACGCGAACAGTGGTTCGCGCAGGTGCAGCTCCACCCCGACGACATCGCGCCTCGGCGCGCCGCGGTCGAGGCGCACCTGGCCGGCAAGACGCCGCTCTATGAGTTCGAGTATCGCGTGCGCCACCCCGACGGCAACTACCGCTGGCTGCGCGCACGCGGCCTGTGCGTGCGCGACCCGAACGGCGAGCCGCTGCGCATGGCCGGGTCGGTGAGCGACATCGACGCGCAACGCCGCGCCGAGGAAGCGCTGCGCCTATCGGAGGAACGCTACGCGATCGCGATGACCGGCTCGGACGAGGCGCACTGGGTCTGGAACGTCAAGACCGACGAGCTGGACGCGTCGGCGCAACTGCACCGGCTGACCGGCGTCGGCGGCGACGTGGCGCCGGCGACGCGCAGCGAGTGGCGCGACCGCGTGCCGATGCATCCCGACGACCGCGAACGCACACAGCGTGCGGTCGAGGACCACTTGGCCGGGCTGACGCCGCGCCTGAGCGTCGACTACCGGATCATCGACCCGGCGACCGGCGACGTGCGCTGGATCGACACGCGCGGCCAGTGCTTCCGCGACGCCGACGGCCGGCCCGACCGCGTGGCGGGCTCGACGTTCGACATCACCGAACGCAAGCGCGCCGAGGAGGCGCTGCGCGAGTCGGAGGAGCGTTACCAGCTCGCCGTCGCCGGATCGAACGAAGGCATGTGGGACTGGGACATGCGCAAGGAGACGTTCTTCTTCTCCGCGCGTGCGCAGGAGCTGCTCGGTCTCGATCTCGGCGAGTCGATGCGCCCCTGCCAGGAGTGGTGGAGCCTGTTCCGGCATCACCCGGACGACGAGAAGCGCGTGCACGACGCGCTGAAAGCGTACCTCGACGGTGCCGGCGCGCACTGGGAGGTCGAGTACCGGATCCATCATCGACGTTCGGACAGCTGGCGCTGGTTCCGCGAACGCGGCGTGGCGCTGCGCGACGAGCAGGGACGCCCATACCGCATGGCCGGCTCGCTCGAAGACATCACGGCCCGCAAGAGCGCCGAGACCGAGCGCGCCCAGCTCGAGTCCCAGTTGCGCCAATCGCAGAAGCTCGAGGCGATGGGCACCTTGGCCGGCGGCATCGCGCACGATTTCAACAACATCCTCGCCGCCATCCTCGGCTACGGTGAGATGGCGCAGCGCGACTGCGACGAAGGCACGTCTCTGCGCAGGCACGTCGATGCCGCGATGAGCGCCGCGTTGCGCGCGAAGTCGCTGGTCGAGCGCATCCTCGCGTTCAGCCGCAGCGGCGTCGGTGAACGCGTGCCGGTGAACGTGCAGGCGGTGGTCGACGAAGCACTGGTCGCGATCGCCGCATCGCTGCCAACCGACGTGCGGCTGGAGCGCAAGCTGACGGCCGGTGACGCCGCGGTGCTCGGCGACGCGACGCAGATACATCAGGTGGTGATGAACCTGTGTGCGAACGCGGTGCAGGCGATGCGCTCGCGCGGCACGCTCGGGGTGTGCGTGCAGACCGTGCATGTGGCCGAAGCGCGCAGCGTATCGACCGCGCAGCTGGCACCCGGCGGCTACGTCAAGCTCGAGGTGCGCGACACCGGTACCGGCATCGCGCCTCACGTGCTGGAGCGCATCTTCGATCCGTTCTTCACCACCAAGGCGGTCGGCGTGGGCACCGGCCTCGGGCTGTCGCTGGTCCACGGCATCGTCGCCGACCTCGGCGGTGGCATCGATGTCGACAGCCGTGTCGACGGCGGCAGCACCTTCACCGTCTACCTGCCTTGGCAGGGCACGGCACCCGCCGCCGAGACTCACAGCGAGCCGGTCGCCGGCGGCAGCGGCGAAACGATCCTGCTGGTCGACGACGAAGAAGCGCTGGTGCGGCTGGGCGAGGAGATGATGGCCGAACTGGGCTACGAGCCGGTCGGCTTCGCGTCGAGCGCCGCCGCGCTGCAGACCTTCCGCGCGACGCCGCAGCGTTTTGACGCGGTGTTGTCCGACGAGGCGATGCCCGAGCTGACCGGCTCCGAACTGGCGCGCGAGATCCGCCGCATCCGGCCCGACATCCCGATCGTGCTGATGAGCGGCTACGTGACGCCCGCGCTGGCCGCTCGCGCGCGCGATCTCGACATCAGCGAGGTGCTGGCCAAGCCGCTGGTGGCGCGCGACATCGCGCGCAGCCTGGCCAGTGCGTTGCAGGAATGAGGAACAGTCACACCCACATGCTGCGAACGTTCGGCCTCGGCGTGCGGCTGAGTTCCGACTTTTGACATGCTGTCGTACGAAGCGTCGCTGTCCATCGCCGCCTCACGCGAGTCGGTTTGGAGCGTGCTCGCCACGGTGATCGCATGGCCCGAGTGGCTGCCCACCGTCAGCAGCGTGGAGGCGCTAGATGGCGGCCCGCTGCAAATGGGGTCCAGGTACACCGTGCGCCAGCCCAAGCTGCGCCCAGCAACCTGGGTCGTCACCCAGCTTGAGCCGCCCCGCTGTTTCGTGTGGCAAGCGCGCTTGCCGGGTCTTCAGATGATCGCCAGCCACACGGTCGACGAACGCTCAGCGGGCAACTGCCAGGTGACACTTCGCTTCTCCTTTGCGGGTCTGCTGGGGGCACCGATCGGTTGGCTGTTTCGCGCGGTGACCCAGCGCTATCTGGCTCAAGAGCTGGCATCCCTCAAGTCCAGGGTCGAAGGGCAGCCGCAGGGCGAGGGCCAAGCCGCTCGCACTTCAACTGAGAGTGGGGTGCCGTCGCTCGGACAGACGCGTTAGCGCATGGCCGTTCACTTCAGACGCCACCCACACCACGTCGAGGCAAAGATGAGAGTCCATGGTTCATGTCACTGCGGAAGCATCACTTACGAGGCGGAGGTTGATCCAGGGCGAGTGGGCATCTGCAACTGCACCGATTGCCAGGTACTCACTGGTTCGGCGTTTCGCGTGTCGGTGCCTGCAGCGGCGCAGTCCTTCCGTTTTCTCACCGGCAGCCCCAGGACATACGTCAAGACCGCGGACAGCGGGGCCAGGCGAAGGCACTCCTTCTGCCCGACGTGCGGAACGCCTGTGGCCGCATGCGCCGACACTGACGATCCGCCGAGCTACTCGCTCAGAGTGGGCTGTCTGGCCCAGAAGGCCCAGCTACCCCCGCAGCGGCGCATCTGGTGCAAGTCTGCCTTGGCGTGGGCACAGAACGTGAGCTCGATTCCTGGCATCGAGGGTCAGTAGGTTTCCGCGTCGCGAATTGCGCGACCTCGGCTGAACCGCCAGGGCCGGCGATGTCAGCCCAGGACAGGCTGCGCCGAGTGCGAGTGCGCTTCCTCGCTAGGGCGCAGGCACTGCCGTGCGATTGCCGGGCACGATCATCGCCTGGTACGAGAAGACTTCGCGGCTACCCGGCGTGACAGTCACCTTGATCCAGTTGACGTCGTTGTTGCCGTTGGCTGCGTTGTCGCCGAAGGTCTCGACCCGTGTGAAGTTCTCCAGCCGTTGGCCCGCCGCGTTCAGCAGGGGCTTGTCGATGCGGTAGTAGTGCGAGTCGCCGTGCACATAGGCCACGGGCTTACGAAATGCGATGGCCTCGTCGCGCAGCGCGATCAGGTAGTCCTTGAAGCCATCGGGTTGGCTGTCGATTTGCGCCAGCGTCTTCGCATCACGCAGTGGCGCCCGTGTCGGGTCGCTCGGATCCCAACCGGGGTTGCCTTGAGCGATCAGCATCACGGCCACCGCGCGGCGCGCCTTGGCGGCCGCGAAGGTCTCGCGCAGCCACTTGATGTTGGCCGTGTTGCGTGCGGCCCACTCAGCGGAGTCGGGGGCCGTATCGCACAAGTTGTTGCACGAACCTTGGACATTGAGCGTCGCATAGGTCACCCGCCCGATGGTCCAGCGGCGGTTCTCGACGCACGGCACGAGTCCGCCGCCGAAGCCCAGGCACAACGCCTCGGTCTGCACCTCCTGGCGCAGCCTGCGCTGACCCAACGAGAACGGCGTCGAGAAGAAGATCGCCCGCTGGCGGTCGAGGCGCTCCAGCGAATTGAATCCGCCGTTGGCCGGACGATCACAATCCGTCCAGTCGTTGTCGCCGGGCGTGAACATTGCCGGCGCGGTCAGTGCGGCGAAGTAGCCCAGGGCCTGGAAGTACAGGTTGTCGTCGCACGGGCTGCCGGAGCCGGCCTTCAGGTCGCCATCGTGCACGGTGAATTTGAGCCGGTGGGCGTTCATGTCGGCAATCAGGTTGGGCACGCCCACACTGGCCTGCAGCGGCGAGTACGGCAGGTCGCCCCACAGGCCGATGGCATAGGATTCCTCGTCATCGTCGTCGTGCGCGATCGCCGGCGCAGCGGCGCAAGCGGCGCCCAGCAGGACGAGACACTGTGCAAGACGGCGGCACGCCGCGAACGAAGCTCGGCCCATGCGGGCGGACGGTTCTTGGGTCATCTTTCGGTTCTCCGGGTTAAGACGATCTGGCAAGTTGCAAGAAGGCGCGTGACGCCCGTGGCTCAGTCATCGTCCCTGTCGTCGTCGCGCTCGTCAGCGACCAGGGACACCGGCAGGCGGATGCGCAAGAACTCGGTGTTGTCCGACGCCAATTGGCGCCCGCCGCCATAAGGGAAGTTGTTGTCGTTCACCACCAGCAAGGGTGCGTGGATCGAGCACCAGCACGTTCTCGATCGTGACGTAGGGCAGCATGAAGGCCGCGCTGCCATCGCCATCGAGGTCGTGCGGGTCGACCAGTTCCATCTTCCGGGGTTTGATTGGCATGCAAGGAGGGTTCTGAAGATTTGTGACACAAATGAGGCGAATCCCCATCGCGTTGACGAAACGCAAGGCCCTGTGCAGCGTGGCCTGATCGCGGGAGCGGCCTCATTGACCGCGCGGTCGTCGGTGAGGCGCGGCTGCGTGATCGTCTAGGTGACTCCGAAGGAAGCGCCAGCCGTCATCTCGTGCGGTACGCCGACACCGGCGCGGGTTCGACCGCCAGCGACCAGGCGGCCCATGCAAGTACGAACACGGTTGCACCGACGGCGCCCCGCTTCAACCAGCCGCATAGACCATGGCGCCGCGGGTGGTGGGGGCGCGGGGGGCCTGCTTTCTCTTCCGCTCGCCGTTCAGCCAACGCCAGAAGGACGCGGGGCGAAGTGGGTTCGTCGAGATCGTATTCGCGCGGCATCCTTGTGCTCGCTGGTCCGGGGCCGAAGAATTTCGTGTCGCGGTCGATGCTCGGCGCGCACGATGTCGATGTGATGACAGCCCGTGTCCTTTCCTCTGCGGCCGGCAAGCTTCAGTATGGGGTGAGCCAGCATGAGAGGACCGCGCCCAGATCAGGCCATGCCTTCGTGCGCTTTGCTTCGCGGCAACTTACTTAGAATGCGCGCTCGTTGAAACAGCCCTTCGCACGGAGTGCGGCCTTGAACGCAATCAAAGAGTTTCGCGAGTACTTGCAGCATCACCGCTCAAGTCCATCGGCAAAGGTCCTTGCCAGGCTGGCGGTTGCACTCGCCAACGAGCGCGAGTTCGCTCTGTCCGAACTCTACCGACTTCCACTGCACGAATTCGAACTCGCCATGGCGTTGATGCACGACTGGCGTCTTGACCGCTACTACGCGGCGCGCCTCCGATTGTTCGATGTCGTGTTGAACGACGTGCTTCCGGAAGAGGCACGAACCTGAACGCACGTTAGCTGGGGCAGAGGGAAGCGCACGACTTGACAGAGTCAGCGCGCGCGGCGCATGCCCCCGGTGTGGTGCGCGAAGCGTCGGCGCCCAGGCAACCGATACCGACCAGCGTCGCAACGTCCAGCGGCGTGTGCCGCTCGCACCCCAGCGTCCCATCGGACGGAAAGTGCTACTGCCTCACGGCGGCGCGGGCGGCCTCGTACCCAGCCACGATCGCGCGTTCCTACTCGTCCCTGTCTGAGATCCGCGGCGCGCTAACGGCCGGCGCGATCAGAACGTCGGCTTCCGCCTTTTCAGACGCGGCGAGCAGGCGGCTCTGAGTGTGCATGACCTTGCTGATGACGGTCGGCACGGGGAGGCATTCAGCACGAGCGCCCTCGCAATAGATATCGACCGCAATCACGGCATCCGCGCCCAACGCACGGGCAAATCGCGCCTTCCACAAGAGCATGTCCGACGCGGCGTTTCCTTCAGGCTCTGGAGCTCAGCAACCAGCCTGCCACGAGCCGGTCACCTCAGGTCCGGCGGTCCCACATGCCGTGACTAATAGCGTCCTCAAGCAACGAGGTGGGCGCATCGGTGCATTCGCTGGGCCTGCAGGGCGGTGCGATGAGCCGCGCCGAATGCCAACGCTTCGAGGCCATGCCGTACGCCGAGGACGCTGTCGTGCTGCGCCGCTGGGACGACAGCGCGAAGGTGCCCGGCCGCAAGACGCCGCCGCTGGCGTACTACCTGCCGCTGCTGCGCGAGTACCACACCGGCGCGCAGCCGGCGGCGCTGTGCACGGTGATCGGCAGCCTCGACGCCTGAGCGCCTGCGATCGGCGCCGCGAACAGCAGACTCGGCAGCGGCCGATCGGTGCTCGGTTCGACGCTTGAGCAGAAGTTCAGGAGCAATGCCAGTTCCGCCATCCGACCGGCCTCGACTTAGGGGGCCGGCCGGACTGGCGACCCGCTGATCGCGCGTTTCACGCGAGGCTTCGGTGGTCACAGCTGCGGCGTCAGCGTCGTGTTCCACAACGACGCGCCGGTCAGGTCCCTCAGGTGCACGGTCATCGCTCGCGATCCGCCGTCGATCTGTACCTCGCCGAAAAACTGCAGACCGGCGCTCGGCGGCAGGTTGACCTGTCCGGCGGGCGGGGCCTTGACATACTCGACCTTGGGCCCGAACGTGTTGTCCAGCGCGTTGGGCCCGAAGCTGCCGGCGTGCAGCGGCCCGCTGACGAACTCCCAGAACGGCTCGAAGTCCTGGAACTGCGCGCGGTTCGGGTGGTAGTGGTGCGCCGCCGTGTAGTGCACGTCGGCAGTCAGCCACACGACGTTGCGCACCCGTTCGCGCTGGATGAACTGCAGCAGCTCTGCGAACTCGAGCTCACGCCCGAGTGCGGGCCCGTCGCCGTTGGCCACCGCCTCGAAACGATCGCGGCCCTGCGCGTCTTTGCCGTCGCCGACCACCAGCCCGATCGGCATGTCGCTGGCGATCACCTTCCACACCGCCTTGCTGTCCTTCAGGCCTTGGCGCAGCCAGGCCAGCTGCTGCGGCCCGAGGAACACCGACTCGCCGTCGATCGACGATTGCCGGTTGTGCGTGTTCGGGCCGCGGTAGCTGCGCATGTCGATCACGAACACGTCGAGCAGCGGACCCCAGGCGACCTTGCGGTACACACGCTCCTCTTCCTGCTGCGCGTACCAGCGCATCGGCGCGTTCTCGAGGAACGCGCGTGCGCCGCGCGCTGTCAGCAGCGCCACGTTCTTCTCGGTGTAGCGGTTGTCGGAGGCCAGGCTCTTGCTGTCGGACCAGTTGTTGGTCACCTCGTGGTCGTCCCACTGCCAGATCTGCATCACCTCGCTGTTGAAGCGCCGCACATGCGCGTCGAGCTGGTTGTAGCGGTACGAGCCGCGGAATTCCCTGAGCGTCTCGTTGACCTTGCTCTTCTCGTCGGTCAGCACGTGGTTGCGCCAGACGCTGCCGTCGGGCAGCTTGACCTCGGGCACGATCGGGCCGTCGGCGTAGATGGTGTCGCCGCAGTGGATGAAGAAGTCAGGGTTCAGCGCGCGCATCACCTCGTAGATCTTCATGCCGCCGAAGTCGTTGCTGATGCCCCAGCCCTGGCCGGCGGTGTCGCCCGACCACAGAAAGCGCACCGGCCCGGCAGCGGCCGGCGCGGTGCGGAAGTGCCCCGGCATCGCTGCGCTGAGGCCGCCACCGGCGAGGTCTTCCCACTGCACGCGGTAGAAGATGTCCTGGCCGGCGGGCAGGCCGGTGAGGTCGATGCGCGCCGACAGGTCGGTGGCCCCAAGCGCGAAGGGCCCGCGCAGGCGCTGCGCGTTGGCGAAGTTCGATCGCGTCGACCATTCGACCCACAGCCGCGCCGGCCGGTCGCAGCGCGACCAGACCATGCCGCGGTCGGCGAGCACGTCGCCGCTTTGCACGCCCGACGGAAAGCCCGGCCGCGAGCCGGCCACCACGGCCGGCGCCTGCGTTTGGGCCAGGATGCCTGGCAGCCCGCCGGCGGCGACGCCGGCGACCAACAGGCGCCGGCGCGATGGGATCCACGACGTCATGATGTTCAGCCTCCTCGCAACGGTGGGTTGCCATCGTTGCGGCGCGGTGTGTCAGCGCGTTGAAGCTTGTGTGGCAGCGGCGCGGCAGGCCACGGCGTCAGGTGCCGATCACGCCGCCATCGGCCTTGCGGATCACCACCGTCGCCGAGCGCGGCCGGCCGTTGGCGTTGAAGTCGGGCCAGTTCGACACGCTGCGCGGGCTGTCGGGGTTGCTGCGTTCGTTGGCCGGCTCGCCGGGATGCTGGATGTTGATGAACATCGTGCGCCCGTCGGGCGTCGAGGTCGCACCGGTGATCTCGCAACCCGCCGGGCCGACCAGGAAGCGGCGGATCTCGCCGCTGGCCGGGTCGGCGGCCAGCATGCAGTTGTTGCCCAGGCGGGCGTAGTCGCCCTTGCCGAGCGCGGAGGTCGAGATGTCGCACTGGATCCACAACACACCGCGGCCATCGACCCACAGCCCATCGGGACAGCCGAAGGCATCGCCCTTGACGTTGCCCTTGGCCTCGGCGCGCTCGTTGGCCGGGTCGCCGGCCAGCACGAAGTGGTTCCACTCGAAGGTCGTGCCGTCGAAGTCGCCGCTGTCCTTCCAGCGGATGATGTGGCCCATCGTGTTGTTGGCGCGCGGGTTGGCGGCATCGACGGCAGGCTGGTTGCTGCCACCGCGGTTGCTGTTGTTGGTCAGCGTGCAGTAGACCCAGCCGGTCTTGGCGTCCACCGCGGTCCACTCCGGGCGGTCCATCTTGGTGGCACCCAGCAGGTCGCTGGCCTGGCGGGTCTTGACCATCACCTCGCCGGCGTCGGCGAAGCCGTTGGCCGCCGTCAGCGGGCCCGCGCCGTGCTGCAGCGGCAGCCAGTGGCCGCGCCCGTCGGCGTCGAAGCGCGCGACGTACAAGGTGCCGTGATCGAGCAGCGTGGCGTTGGCCGCCGCGCCGCCGGGCTTGATGGTGTCGCGGCTGACGAACTTGTAGATGTACTCGAAGCGCGCGTCCTCGCCCATGTAGACCACCGCGCGGCCGTCGCGGGTGGTGGCCACCGTCGCGCCCTCGTGCGCGGCGCGGCCGAGCGCGGTGCGCTTGACCGGTGCGCTCGACGGATTGAACGGATCGATCTCGACCACCCAGCCGAAGCGGTTGGGCTCGTTGGGGTGCTTGGTGGCGTCGAACCGTTCGTCGAACTCGTGCCAGCGGTAGCCCACCGGGTCGCCCTTGCGCAGCCCCCAGCGCTGCTCGTGCGGGTTGGGCTGGTCGGGGCCCTTGAAGTAGAAGATGAAGTTCTCTTCGCAGGTGAGGTAGGTGCCCCACGGCGTGATGCCGCTGGCGCAGTTGTTGATGGTGCCCAGCACGCGCGTGCCGCGCGCATCGGCGGCGGTGCGCAGCAGCGCATGGCCGGCCGCCGGTCCGCTCACCGCCATCGGCGTGCCGGCCGTGAAGCGGCGCGCCCACGGCGACGGCCGCACCACCTCCCAGCGGCCGCCTTGCTGGCGCACCTCGATCACCGACACGCCGTGCGCAGCCTGCGCCTTGCGCACCTTCTGCGCGGTCCAGGTCTTCATGCCGTCGGCGTGCAGCAGGCCGTCGTCGGTGTATTCGTGGTTCATCACCAGCAGGCCGGCGTTCGAGCCGTCCTGCGCGAAGTAGTGGATGCCGTCGTGGTGCATGCCGAGCTGCGCTTCCTGCTCGGCTGCGGTGTTGGCGGCGTCGAACTTGAAGGCCGGGTTGTCGCCCGACAGGCCCACCGGGTCGCCCCACGGCGCGATCACCTGCGCCGTGTAGCCCTCGGGCACGCTGATCGCGTCGGCCGTGCCGACCGGCACGCTCTTGAAACCGAGCCGCGATCCGCCGGCCATCGTGGCGCAGCCGGCGAGCGCACCAAGTCCGGCCAGCGGCGCGAGCAGGCCGCCCACCGCCGCCGCGGCGCCGCCGCGCAACACGACGCGGCGCGAGGGCGCTGACACGTCGTGGATGCTCGGATTGGACGAGTGGTTGCTGTTCTCGAGCGTGTCGAAGTCCTTGGCCATCGCAGCAGTGTCCGGTCAAAAAACCAGACAGCTTTGCCGCCGATGGTGTCAGGCCGATGACAGCGTCATCATCGTCAGTGCGCCGCGATCAACTGCAGCGCACCGAGGTGCCTTCGTCGGACCGCGCGACTGCCGCGTCGGGAATGGTCTACCCGCATGGCCTCGCGGCTGCGCGGGTTCGGTACGCACGATCGGGGAAGCTGCTAAACGAGCGTGACGGACGGATGACGCTGCATGGATTAGGCGGGCGCCATGCTCAAGAGGCACCGCGAGCGGGCACGCCGCAGTTGATCAGGGGAGTGCGGTTTCTCGACGGTGCCCGCCGAGGGGTCGGGGTGAATCTGCCGGGTCAGTGCAGGACCACGATGACCGTCGCGATCACCGCCAGAGCCACTGCGCCCAGGAAGACCACCACCGCCCAGCGACGGTCCTCGATACCCGCCATCGGGCAGCCGGCCGTGACATGACCGGCATGCTGGCGCATCAGGTCTGACGGGACGTTGAGCAGCGAACTGGGGTTCATGGCATCGGACTCGGTGAGGGCAGTCACCTGTGTTGCACGCCGCTGGCGATGGGTTTAAGTCTGCTCCCTTCTGCCCGGCACCGGCGACGCGCGCGTCGCTGCGCGACGTCCAAGCCGTGCATTGATTCTCGCCGCGCCCAATCCGATTGCGCACCCACGCCTTCGTGCGCGATGCGTGGCACCGGCCCGTGTGGGGTCAATACACCTCGGGCACGATCATCGACAACGGCACTGGCTGCCGGTTGTAGTCGGGGTGGCGCACGCGCGCGGGCATCTCGACCAGTGGGCGTTCGATCTCGCGGTACGGCATCTGCCGCAGCAGGTGGTGGATACAGTTCAGGCGAGCCCGCTTCTTGTCCACGGCCTGCACCACCCACCACGGTGCCTCAGGGATATGCGTGCGTTCGAGCATCGCCTCCTTGGCCTTGGTGTAGGCCTCCCAGCGGCTGCGGCTTTCGAGGTCCATCGGGCTCAGCTTCCACTGCTTCAGCGGGTCGTGCATGCGGCCGAGGAAGCGCAGGTGCTGCTCGTCGTCGGTGATCGAGAACCAGTACTTGATGACCTGGATGCCCGAGCGCACCAGCATGCGCTCGAACTCAGGCACCGAACGGAAGAACTCCTCGACATCGTCTTCGCTGCAGAAGTCCATCACGCGCTCGACGCCGGCGCGGTTGTACCAGCTGCGATCGAACAGCACCATCTCGCCGGCCGCCGGCAGGTGCGGCACGTAACGCTGGAAGTACCACTGCGTGCGCTCGCGGTCATTGGGCGCCGGCAGCGCCACCGTGCGGCACACCCGCGGGTTCAGGCGCTGCGTGATGCGCTTGATCACGCCGCCCTTGCCAGCGGCGTCGCGGCCCTCGAACACGATCACCACCTTGTGCCGGGTGTGCGCCACCCAGTCCTGCAGCTTGACCAGCTCGCCCTGCAGGCGGAACAGGTTCTTGAAGTAGCTGGCGCGGGCCCGGCGGTCGCCGTCGGATTGTTCAGCGAGCGGATCGAGCGAGCGGTCTTCGAGCTCGAGTTCGATCTCCTCGTCCAGGCCGTCGATCAGGTCGTGCTCGATGCGGCGCACCAGCGCCGCGTGCAGCTCGGGCGAGAATTCTGCTGCCATGGCGGCAAGCCTCGAAATTCGGCGATCCTCAGGTCGCCGCGTGACGAATCGATGACGGGGCGAGGCGGCACGATCGCAGGAACCGGAAGTCGGATTTCCGCCACACGGAAAGGCGCATCGCACTTTTGCGTTCTGGTGAGCGGGCGCTCAGCAATTCGAGGGCGCGCTGCCTCGCAGCCGGGCCACGTATCACTCACGACACTGGGGAGCAATCCGACGCCCTTTTCTTGCGTCCGCGATTCGTGTGGCAAAGTATCCCATCGGGTCCCGGGTTCTCCGGGATGCCCGCCCACCCGAATATCAACGCACGTTGGAGCTACCCATCATGCAGAGTCTTGCGGTGTCGCTATTCCTCGACTCGGAAGTCAGCGTGGATCAAGAACTCCCGCACGCCGGCTCACCACTCGAGAATCCATTCGTCTACGACTCCGTGGCCCGCGAGTTCAAAGAGATGGCAAAGCGCGGTGTTGTCGAAATCGTCCAAGAACGTTCGCACGACAGCAGCGCCGGACCCTTGATCGATTCGCTCCGCTTCAGGCGCGTGCGCGTCGGTTGACGCGTAAGCGTGACGTAGAGGTGGCAGCGCTTTTCGCTAGCGCAGCACGACTATCAGCAAGGCCGCGACGCGGCGAGCACCAAACAAACCCAGATTGCCCAATTGCGGTCGCTGGCGGCGGCCATGGGATAGGTCGACACGCATTGCCGACGTCGCGGGCGGTGGTACTGAACGCTCCTGTTGGGTAGCAAAAGCGGTCGCACAGAGGCGGCGCAGATGTCCCAACAGCCACGGATTGGCTGTCCGTCGCTCAGACACCATTAGCGTCCAACAGGCTTTGAGGTCAGAAGCGAACGCCTGGGAGTTCAATAGTGAACGTGTGTCATCTAGTGGCCTCGATACCCTAGTGATCCAATCGCGGATGCATTGACTCCGTAGAGGGGGACATGCAGCGGAGAAACCCGTTAGGTGCGGATTGGCGCGGCACGATGCTGCGCGCGCGTGAACGCGTCCCGATACCGTTCCCCACGACGGCCGACGAGGTGATCGAGTGAGGCGTCGCGGCTTGTTGACAGCGGCCGCTGCCGCGCTCTCAGCGCCGTGGCTCATCGACGCTGCGCGGGCCGATGCGCGACGCATCGGAATCCTCTCGGCAGGCGCCGACCCTGGCAGACCGCCGCTCGAAGCCAAGGAGTTCTGGGCAGGCTTCGGATGGACGCTCGGCGAAACGCTGCTGGTCGAGCGCCGGTATGCCGGGTGGCGCGCCGAGCGCATGCCTGACTTGGTCGACGAACTGTTGCGCCGCCAGCATGTCGAGGTGCTTGTCTCCCTCGGTCCGGACGCAACTGGCGCCGCCGCGCGTGCCACGCGAACGGTGCCGATCGTCTTCAGCTGGGCCTTCTCGCCGATCGAGTGCGGGTTGGTCGAGTCCTACTCGCGACCGGGTGGCAACTGCACCGGCGTCACGGCAAGCGTCGGCGAGGCCAACTTCTTTGAGAAGCCCTTCGAGTACCTGCGTGCCGCCGCACCATCAGCACGACGCGTCGCACTTCTCATGCCCGACACGAGTCGCTTCAGGCGAGGGGGCAGCCAGTTGGATATTCGGCCCACGGCTGCGGCCCAGGTCCTGGGGTTCGAGTACTCGTTCCACACGGCGAGGCATCTCGAGGGCGTCGATGCGATCCTGAAGGAGGCTGCCGCCACGCGCGCTCAGGCGGCCTTGATCGGTGGCCTTGCCTACGCGGGCCAGGCGGCGCGGGTCGCCGACTTCGCGTTGCGTCAGCGCTGGGTCACGTGGACCCCGGACATGGAATTGCGTGACGCGGGGCTGCTGATGTACCAGGGATGGTCAACAGACTCATGGGATCGTGTCGGTCACATGGTCAGCCGGATCCTGCGTGGCGCGAAGCCGGCGGACATACCGGTGGAGCTGCCGTCGACGCGCTCGGAGTTTGTCCTCAACCTCCGGACGGCGCGCGCGATCGAACTGGAGGTGCCTTACTCGCTGCGCTTGCGAGCGGACAGGGTGATCGAATGACCAACTCTGGGGCGCCGTGCGCGACGCAGCCATGGCCTGATGAGCTACGGGTGCGATGTCAGCGATTACCTAGCGACTCCACGGGCCAAATTGATCGCATCTTGCGCGGTGCCGACCCGGCCGAGATGCCGAAAGCGGCCGCTCAAAACGACGGATGGAACGATCCGTTGCACCACACATCGACAGCGGCCTCCATACGTGGGACACCTGCGGAGCGCCAGGCGTTTACCGGAAGGACGCTGCAACCAGGCGCGACGGGCGGGCCGCTTCCCGCACCCAATGTGGGTCAGCCAGTACGGCGGGTGAGCGCCGCAAGGTCCCACTGCCCGGTCGTTTCCTCGCATCGAAGGACATAGGTCTGATCGTCGTCGGCGTCAACCTTGCACCAGCGTAGTGTCGGAGCAAACCAGCGATCAGTGATGGCGCGCACGACCAGTCGCCGGGCACCGAACCAGAAAGCGACGGGCTCCTGTTCACCGCGATAGCCGGCGTAGCACTCCACGCGCAGAACCATGGCGTGACGATACAGGTAGGGCCCGGACACCAGCCAGCGTCCTCTCAGAGACTTTGATCTGACATCAACGACGGACTGGCCATCCGGCGATTCTTGCAACCACTCTGGAAGCCTAGAAAGCGGCCCTTCCCGAGCAGACGAGATCGGCCATCTGCTGACGGCCGAGCTCACCGGCCGGACGACTAGATCAGACTGGACCCAGTCACTCGCAATCGAGAGCCCGAACGGCCGCTCTGGCGATCGCCCGTCGTTCGAAGAACGCGGCCTCGATCGACCGCTGCACTTTGGCCACCGGTCACTCGACCGTTGTCGGCTGGGTGGCGATTCGCGAACGACTCCTTGCGCCTGAAGTGATCGGCTCTACCCGACCCACAGCAGTCAATCGCCAATACCAAAGCAGACACGGCAAGTGCGCGTGTCGCTTTCACTGCCAGCCATTCTGCAAGTGGTATCCGCGCTCGCTGTCCCTCCTAAGGCTTGCGCAAGACCTTCTTCGCCGCCGCGGCCGCGGCACTCAGCTCCTTCGCGCCGAGCACGTAAGTCGGCGTGTCCTGCAGCCGCTGGATCGCCAGGTCGATGAACGCGCGCACGCGGCGCGGCTGCGCGGCACGGCTGCCGTAGTACACGTGTACGCCGATGTGGCTGGTCATGTGCTGCAGCAGCAGCGGCACCAGCGCACCACTGCGGATGTGCACCGCTGCAGCCAGGTTGGCGACCTCGCCGATCACCTGCCCGGCCAGCACGGCCTGCAGCTCCAGCTCGATGTCGTTGGTGGCGAGCGTCGGCGCGACGTGGCGATGCACGATCTCGCCATCGAT
>Ga0335084_10001789_pt1 | contig 20359 bp, 15 predicted proteins | sample Lox_Sample_44_FD_206721 | JGI IMG/M metagenome (GOLD analysis project Ga0335084, IMG submission 206721) | Soil microbial communities from Loxahatchee National Wildlife Refuge, Florida, United States - Lox_Sample_4.4 | ecosystem: Environmental > Terrestrial > Soil > Wetlands | place: USA...
GTGGCGCACTAGCCGCACCCTACACCGACATGCGCTATCCCATCGGCTATCGCCATTTCGCCCGGCTTGCGGTGCGGCGCGACTACGACAGCGCCGCGCCAGTGCGCGGTGTCCGGATCGGCGGGGGGCGAGGAGGCGATGGAAGTCCGGGTGAAGATGACTGAGGCAGTGGCCCAAGACGATTTGGTCTCGCGGCAGGCTGTGGAGGAGATCGCATGACCTACTGCGTCGGCATGCAGCTCGACCAGGGGCTGGTGTTCCTGTCGGATTCGCGCACGAATGCCGGCGTGGATCACATCTCGACGTTTCGCAAGATGACGGTGTTCGAGCACCCGGGCGAGCGCCTGATCGTACTGCTCTCTGCGGGGAACCTCGCGGTGACGCAGGCCGTGCGGCAACTGGTCTGCGAGAACGTGGGGCCGCATGTCGACAGCGTATGGATCGCCAAGACCATGTTCGATGCGGTTCGCGTCGTCGGCGAAGCGGTGCGCGAGGTCAACCGGCGCGACGGGCAGGCGCTGAAGGATGCCGGCATCGAGTTCAACTGCAATTTTATCTTTGGCGGGCAGATTCGCGGCGAGCGAATGCGGCTCTTCCACGTCTATTCGGCGGGCAATTTCATCGAGGCGACGCCGGAGAACGCGTATTTCCAGATCGGCGAGGCGAAGTACGGCAAGCCGATCATCGACCGTGTGATCACGCCGGGGACATCGCTCGAGGAGGCCGCCAAGTGCGCGCTGATCTCGATGGACTCGACCCTGCGCTCCAACATCTCGGTCGGCCTTCCGCTCGACCTCCTCGTCTACGAACAGGGTGCGCTGCGCGTCACCAAGTTCGTGCAGATCGACCACCACAACCAGTACATGCAGATGATCCGCAACACATGGGGAGCGAGGCTCAAGCAGGTGTTCCAGGAAATTCCGGATCCGACCTGGCGCGATGCGCTGCGCGACAGCGCTGCACCGAAGCTCGAGACCGAGATCACCCAGCCCCCACGTGCTCCGTTGCCTCCCACCCTCGAGGGCGAGGTCGCCGCAAACGGGGCATCGATGCAACTGGTGGCCCAGTCCGCCGCGCAAGCTGCACCGCGGTGAGCTTCCGCAGAACACGTCGCCCCGGGCGTCGCGACGGTCCCTGATGGCCTGACCCGCTGAACGGAGTCCTGGTGTCGATCCACGTCGCGCTGAATCACGTCACCCAGTACCGCTACGACCGGCGCGTGGGCCTCGGCCCTCAGGTTGTCCGCCTGCGCCCGGCACCCCACTGCCGCACGCCAGTGCTGTCGTATTCGCTGCGCATCGAGCCCGAACTGCATTTCATCAACTGGCAGCAGGATCCATTCGCGAACTACCTTGCGCGCGTCGTGTTCCCGGAGAAGGCGACGGAGTTGCGGGTCACCGTCGATCTGGTCGCGCAGATGGCCGTCTACAACCCGTTCGACTTCTTCCTCGAGCCTGTCGCCGAACAGTTCCCGTTTCCCTACGAGGCGGGCCTGGGGCAGGACCTGCTGCCGTACCTCGCGCGCGACGATCTGACGCCGAGGCTGCGCGACTTCATCGCGGGTGTCGATACGCGCGAGCAGCGGACGATCGATTTCCTCGTGGAACTGAACCAGCGTCTGCAGCGCGAAATCCGTTACCTGATCCGGCTCGAACCCGGAGTGCAGACGCCGGAGCAGACGCTGCAGCTCGCCGCGGGTTCGTGCCGCGACACCGGCTGGCTGCTAGTGCAGGTTCTGCGTCACCTCGGCCTCGCCGCACGCTTTGTGTCGGGCTATCTGATTCAGCTGAAGCCGGACGTGAAGGCACTCGACGGCCCGTCGGGCGCCGAGCATGACTTCACCGACCTGCATGCATGGTGCGAGGTGTATCTGCCGGGTGCGGGCTGGATCGGGCTCGATCCGACCTCTGGGCTGCTCGCAGGCGAGGGGCATCTGCCGGTCGCTTGCACGCCGGAACCGACGACGGCGGCACCGATCAGCGGAATGGTCGACGATTGCGAGGTCGACTTCCGCCACACGATGCAGGTGACGCGCATCTATGAAGCCCCGCGCGTCACCAAGCCGTATAGCGACGAACAGTGGCACGCCCTCGATGCCCTCGGACGCACGGTCGACGCCGCACTCAAAGTCATGGACGTGCGCCTGACGCAGGGCGGGGAGCCGACCTTCGTTTCGATCGACGATCGCGATGGCGCGGAATGGAACACCGCCGCGCTCGGGCCGCCCAAGCGCGGCTACGCCACGGCGCTGCTGCAGCGGCTGAAGGAGCGCTATGGCGCCGACGGGTTCCTGCACCTGGGGCAAGGCAAGTGGTATCCCGGCGAGCAACTGCCGCGCTGGGCACTGTCGATCTTCTGGCGCGCCGATGGCGAACCCTGCTGGGCCGATCCGCGTCTGTTCGCCGATGAGCGGGCGCCTTCTGAATGCACGGCTGCTGATGCCGAGCGCTTCATCCGGCGTCTGGCTCAGCGCCTTGGGATCGACGCCGGCTGCGTGCTGCCGGGCTACGAGGACGCCTGGTACTACCTCTGGCGCGAGCGGCGACTGCCGGTCAATGTCGATCCTTTCGATTCTCGCCTCGAGGACGAACTGGAGCGCGCACGGCTGCGTCGGGTGTTCGAACAGGGACTTGCGAGCCCGATTGGCTACGCGCTGCCAATTGCGCGCAGCGAGTCGCCCGAGGAAGACGCGCGCTGGATCAGCGGTCCGTGGTTCCTGCGTGACGAGCGCATGTACCTCGTTCCGGGCGATTCTCCGATGGGGTATCGGTTGCCGCTCGATTCGCTGCCATGGGCTGCGTCTGGGGACCGACCTTCGCTTTACGAGCACGACCCGTTTGCGCCACGGGCGGCGTTGCCGTTGCATGCCGACATCAGGGCGCAGTACGCGCCCCACGCAGTCGGCGGCGGGTTCGCCGAGGGTGGCGCGGTGGCGCTGCAAGCTGGATTCGCACCCCATGGCGACAGCCATGCCGTTGCGGGCGATGCCGCAACAGCTGCTGTGGCCGGTGGCCGCAGAGCGCGAGGGACGCGCGCCGGAAGCGCCCCGGCGCGCGCGCCGGAGCCGCGTCGCTTTGAATCGGCAGCGTCAATCACGCGTACGGCGTTGTGCGTCGAGGTCCGCGACCCACGCCGCGCCAGCGGTCCCGCAGCCGAGCGCGAAGGAACCGCGAGCCGCGTGCTGTACGTCTTCATGCCGCCGCTGCCGGTGCTCGAGGACTATCTCGAGCTCGTCGCTGCGGTCGAGGCGACCGCCGCCGAGCTGGGCCTGCCGGTCGTACTTGAGGGCTATCCGCCGCCACGCGATCCGCGCCTGAAGATGCTGCAGATCACTCCTGATCCCGGCGTCATCGAGGTCAACATCCATCCGGCGTCGGACTGGGAGCAGCTCGTCGACCACACCGCAACGCTGTACGAAGCGGCGCGGTTGTCACGTCTGTCGACCGAGAAGTTCATGCTGGACGGCCGACACACGGGCACTGGCGGCGGCAACCACATCGTGCTGGGCGGCGCCACGGCGGAGGATTCGCCGTTCCTGCGACGCCCCGACCTGCTCGCGAGCCTGATCGCCTACTGGCACAACCACCCGTCGCTGTCGTACCTGTTCTCGGGTCTGTTCATCGGCCCGACCAGCCAGGCGCCGCGCGTGGACGAGGCGCGCAACGATCAGGTCTACGAACTTGAGGTCGCTCTGGCCGAACTGCGTCGCAGAAGCCAGGGCGAGAACGCGCCGCCATGGCTGGTCGACCGCACGCTGCGCAATATCCTGATCGACGTGACCGGCAATACGCACCGATCGGAGTTCTGCATCGACAAGCTGTACTCGCCGGATGGACCGTCGGGCCGCCTGGGCCTGCTGGAGATGCGCGCGTTCGAGATGCCGCCACACTGGCAGATGAGCCTCGCGCAGCAGTTGCTGTTGCGCGCGCTGCTCGCGCGCTTCTGGCGCACGCCGTACACCGCGCGACTGACCCGCTGGGGCACCGAGCTGCACGACCGCTTCCTGCTGCCGACCTTTGTTGCGCTGGACTTCGATGATGTCCTGACCGAACTCGCCGAAGCGGGCTTCCCGATGCGCGACGCGTGGTTCGCGCCACACTTCGAGTTCCGTTTCCCGCTCTACGGGGAACTCGCGCTGCGCGGCGTCAGGCTTGCGTTGCGCGGAGCGCTCGAGCCGTGGCACGTGATGGGCGAAGAGGGCGCGATGGGCGCCACGGTGCGCTACGTCGACTCATCCCTCGAGCGCGTCGAGGTCAAGGCGACGGGTCTGAACGGGTCGCGCCATGTCATCGCGGTCAATGGCAAGGCGCTGCCGCTGCATCCGACCGGCCGCGCCGGCGAGTTCGTGTGCGGCGTGCGCTATCGCGCGTGGCAGCCGGCCTCGGCGCTGCATCCGACGATCGGCGTGCATGCGCCGCTGACCTTCGACCTCGTCGACACGTGGATGGAGCGCTCACTGGGCGGCTGCCAGTACCATGTTGCCCATCCTGGCGGCCGCAACTACGTGACCTTCCCCGTCAATGCCTACGAAGCCGAGAGCCGGCGCCTTGCGCGCTTCTTCAGGACGGGCCACACGCCGGGCCGCATGCGTGTGGCCGACCCGCGGCGCAGCCTCGAATTTCCCTTCACGCTCGACCTGCGGCAGGCGTAGCGGCATGTGGGGTCCGGCGCTCACGAATTTCCGCCGGCCGGCGTGACCCAGAGCCTCTTCGACTTCGATCGCGGCCGCGACGCGAGCGCGCTCGTGACGCGTTACGCGTTGCCGGCGCCCGCAGGCCATCGCGACGAACTGCGCGGCGCCGATGGCACGCTGCGTCCCGCGTGGCGCGAATTCTTCGAGCACCTCGGACCCGGCGGATGGGCGGATCTGCCCCGGCGCCGGGGGACGATCGAGCAGCAGGTGCGCGACGACGGCATCACCTACAACGTCTACAGCGAGGAGGGCAAGGTCGAGCGCCCGTGGCCCCTCGACCTGATGCCGTACCTGCTCGAGGCCGACGAGTGGGCCGCGATCGAGGCCGGTGTGGCCCAGCGGGCGGAACTGCTCGCGCGCATCATGGCCGACTGCTACGGACCGCAGCGGCTGTTGGCCGACAACCTGCTGCCTCCTGCGCTGGTGTTCGGACACCCGGGCTATCTGCGGCCGCTCGTTGGGCAGCGGCCTCCCGGCGATCACTTCCTGCACATCGTCGCCGTCGATCTTGCCCGGGGGGGCGACGGCCAGTGGTGGGTGGTCGGCCACCGCACGCAGTCGCCGTCGGGACTCGGCTACGCGCTGCAGAACCGGCTGATCGTCTCGCGGCTTTTCCCGGAGGCTTTCCGCCAGATGAACGTGCAGCGGCTGGCGTCGAGCTATCGCCGCCTGCTCGGCATGCTGCAGCGACTGAGTCCGCGCCCGGAAGGCGACGCTGCGCGACTGGTGCTGCTCACGCCCGGGCCCTATGCGGAAACCTATTTCGAGCACACGTACCTCGCACGCTATCTCGGCATCCCGCTGGTCGAGGGCAGTGACCTGACCGTGCGCGACGAGCGCGTCTACCTCAAGACGCTGCATGGGCTGCAGCCCGTTCACGGCATCCTGCGCCGACTCGATGACAACTTCTGCGATCCACTCGAACTGAGGCAGGACTCGACGCTCGGTGTGCCCGGACTTCTGGGCGCTGTGCGCGCAGGCCGCATCTTGCTTGCAAACGCGCTGGGCTCGGGTTTTCTGGAATCGCCCGCGATCAACGGCTTTCTGCCCGCCATTGCGCGCCGCGAACTCGGCGCCGGCCTGATGCTGCCGTCGCTCGCGAGCTGGTGGTGCGGCGAAGCGGCAGCGTGGTCCCAGGTCGCCGGTGAGCTCGGCGACAAGGTCGTCAAACCGACGTATCCACCCAGTGCGCATCGGCCCGGGTTCGAGGCCGTCATCGGCGCCGGGCTCCCGCGCCGGCAGTTCGAAGCAGTGCGCAGTCGGGTCGAGGCCGATCCGGATGCCTGCACGGTCCAGGCCTACCTTCCGCTGCCGATGAACCCGACCTGGCACGAAGGGCGCCTCCAGCCGCGCGCGGCGATGGTCCGCGTCTATGCCATCGCCGATGCGACCAGTGGCTGGCACGTCATGCCCGGCGGGCTGACACGGATCGCGCTGCGCGAGCAGCGTGTCGTTTCGATGCAGAAAGGCGGCGGCAGCCAGGACACCTGGGTGCGCACGTCGGGAACCGTAGACACGTTCTCGATGCTGCCGATGCCGCTGCGGGCGGAGGAACTCGCGGGACAACGCCGCATCGTCTCAAGCCGCTCGGCGGAAAACCTGTTCTGGATGGGACGCTATGCCGAGCGCGCCGACCAGTCGGTTCGACTGGCGCGAACGGCGCTGACGCTGATCGGCGACAACGCACGGTCGCCGTCACCGCTGCTTCAGATGCTGGCGACGCTGTGCGAGGAGCAGGGCCTCGTGCCCGAAGGCGTGCCATCGCCGACGCAGTCGGTCGCAGTGTTCGAGCGGACGCTGATCTCGGCGCTGTCGGATCCCGGCGCGCGCAGCGTGTCTTACAACCTCGCGGCCATGGTTCGCGCCGCAAGCCACATACGCGACCGGCTCTCGGCGGATCACTGGCGGCTGCTGTCGTCGTCAGTCGAAGAGCTCGGTGCCGGCGCAGGTGAGGCCCATTCGACCGACGAAGCGATCGCGGCGCTCGGGCGCCTGGCCGTGCACCTGTCGGCAATCGCAGGCAACCAACTCGACCACATGACTCGCGACGACGGGTGGCGCCTGATGACCATCGGTCGCCAGCTCGAGCGGCTCGAGACGCTGGCGCGGGTGCTCGGGCTGGCGTTCGAGGCCGGAGCCCTGGGACGCGAGGACGGTTACGACTTTCTGCTGCAACTCTTCGACAGCACGATCACCTACCGCGCGCTTTACCAGCGCCGCCTCGAGGTTCCACCGCTGGCTGACCTGCTGGTGCAGGAGCAGGCCAATCCACGCTCGTTGCGAGGTGTCGCGCGCCGGGTCTCGAACCAGATCGAGCGGCTCGGGGCTCCGGGGGCGGAGGAATTGCAGGCGTACCTGCCGCGCCAGCGCGATTGGCTCGGACTGGCAGAGCTCACCGCAGTGGATGCCGATGGCCGCTACTCGGCTCTGCTGCAGCTCGCCGCGCGGCTGGTTAGCGGCAGCCGTGCGCTTTCCGACGCGATTGGTGCGCGCTACTTCAGCCACGCCGCAGAGGCGTTCCGCGGGATGAACGCATGAGCGCCGCACCGGGCCGCCCCAAGCAAGCTCGCGCCGCAGCGCGCAGCGCGGAGGCTCCACGATGAGCGCGGTGGTCCGCCTCGATGTGACGCACACTACGATCGCGCGCTATTCGGCGCGGGTCGAAGTCGCCTACCATTGCGCGCACCTGACGCCCCGCAACGATGATCGCCAGCATGTCGATGCGTTCCGGCTGGCGATCGACCCGCTGCCGTCGCAAAGCATGTCCCTGCGCGATTCGTTCGGCAATCTGCGCACGGAGTTCGCGCTCTACGTGCCGCACGAAGTGCTCGCCGTCACGGCGCGCAGCCGCGTCGCTTTGACGCCGCGCGCAGAACCGCTCGATGCCGCCGCAAGCGCGCCATGGGAGAGCGTGGCAGCCGGGCTGCGCTATGCGGTTGCGGCCTCGTTCCAGCCCGCGGCTGAGTTCGTGTTTGCTTCGCCGTGTGTGCCGTTGCTGCCGGCGCTGCGCGACTACGCGGCGGAGAGCTTCACGCCAGGCCGCCAGTGCCTCGCCGGCGCGATCGAGCTGATGGAGCGGATCCACCGCGACTTCACCTACGAGCAGGGCTCGACCGACGTGAACACCCCGCTCGAAGAGGTCTTCCGCGACCGAAGAGGCGTGTGCCAGGACTATGCCCACCTGATGCTCTCGATGCTGCGCGGGCTCGGCCTGCCGGCGCGTTATATCAGCGGCTATCTGCTGACGCATCCGCCGGCGGGACAGGCCAGGCTGCTGGGAGCGGACGCCTCGCATGCGTGGGTGTCGGTCTGGTGTCCGCCTTTGGGCTGGATCGATCTCGACCCGACCAATGCGGTGCTGCCCGACCTCGGGCACGTGACCCTGGCGATCGGACGCGACTACGGCGACGTCACTCCGCTGCGCGGAGTTATCCAGGGTGGCGCGAGCCACGCGCTCGAAGTGTCGGTCGACGTGACCCCGGTGATCGCGCGCGCCGCGTGAGTGCGCGACCGAACGGCGTCCTACTGTGCGACCCAGCCGCCGTCGACGTTCCAGGCCACGCCGCGCACCTGGTCCGCGGCCGAGGAGCACATGAAGACCGCCAGCGCGGCGAGCTGCTCGGCCGTCGCGAACTGCATCGACGGCTGCTTTTCGCCGAGCAGCGACTTCTTCGCCGCTTCCTCGCTGATGTGGTCTCGGGCGGCGCGTGCCTCGACCTGTTTCTGCACCAGCGGCGTTAGAACCCAACCCGGGCAGATCGCGTTGCAGGTGATTCCGGAGCCCGCGGTGTCAAGCGCCACCGCCTTGGTGAAGCCGACGATGCCGTGCTTGGCGGCGACATAGGCCGACTTCTCGGCCGACGCCACGAGGCCGTGCACCGATGCGACGTTGATGATGCGTCCCCAGTTGGCCTGCCGCATCTTCGGCAGCGCGAGACGCGTCGTGTGGAAGGCCGAGCTGAGGTTGATCGCGATGATCGCGTCCCAGCGCTCGACCGGGAATGTGTCGATCGGGGCGGTGTGCTGGATGCCGGCGTTGTTGACGAGGATATCGACGCGCCCGAACTCCGATTCGGCTGCGCGGATCATCTGCTCGATCTCGCCCGGCTTGCTCATGTCGGCGCCGTGATACAGCGTGCGCGCGCCGCGGCCCTGTAGGTCGCGCTCGGCCGCGCGGATCGTGTCGGCATCGCCGAAGCCGTTGATGACAATGTGGGCGCCCTCGTCAGCGAGCGCGCGCGCCATCGCCAGCCCGATTCCGCTAGTGGACCCCGTCACCAGGGCAGTCTTTCCTTTCAGCATGCCGGCCTCCTCTTCTTCGAGGCGAGTATGCCACCGCCCGCTGACTACAATCGCCGCCGATCCGCCCCTACTGAATCCATCGAGGCCAGATTGAACGCATCCAACGAGCCGCGCCAGCATCGCGTGAAATGCCTGAGCCCCGTCGGCTTCCACGAGATGGTGTACGTCGAGTGGGGCAACCCGGCCAATGCAAATGTCCTCATCTGCGCCCACGGCCTGACGCGGATGGGACGCGACTTCGACCGTCTCGCACGTGTGCTGAGCGATCGCTACCGCGTGGTCTGTCCCGATGTGGTCGGGCGCGGCCTGAGCGATCGACTGCGCGATCCTGCCTACTACGCCATTCCGCAGTACGTCAGCGACATGGTGGCGCTGATCGCGCGGCTCGGCGTTGACCAGGTCGACTGGGTCGGCACTTCGATGGGAGGGCTGATCGGCATCGCGCTGGCCGGGCAGCCCGGATCGCCGATCCGCAGGATGGTGATCAACGACGTCGGGCCGCGGCTCGGGCCAGTGGCCATCGCACGGATCGCCTCCTACGTCGGGCAGCCGGTGTCGTTCGCGAACCTCGACGAAGCCGTCGGTTACCTGTCGGTCGCGGCCGCGCCGTTCGGGCTGAAGACGCGCGAGGACTGGCGCGAACTCTTCGAACCAACGCTGCGGCGCGAGGGCGATCGCTGGGTGCTGCGTTACGACCCGGCGATCGCGCTGCCGTTCAAGAGTGTCACGCCGCAGGCGGCGGCCGCCGCGGAGGCGGCGACCTGGGCGCTGTACGACCGGATCAGCGCCAGGACGCTGCTTGTGCGCGGCGCCGAGTCCGACCTGCTGACGCCGGAGACTACGGCCGAAATGGCGGCGCGCGGGCCGCGGCCGCGGGTGGCGGAGGTTCCCGGAGTCGGACACGCGCCGACGTTCATGCTTCCCGGCGAGATTGCGCTGGTGCGCGACTTCCTGCTCGAGGACGCGGATCGGACGACCTAAAAGATGCCGCTCGCCAGGCCCGCGGCGAGCGCGGTGCCGAGTTCGCGCGCGAGTTCGAGGTCGGCTACCGGCACGGTTTTCGGCGCAAGGATGTCTTCAGGTGTCTGGGCACCGTTGCGAATCACCAGCGGCTGCGCTACTTCGCGCAGGCGCAGACCGGTCGCGATGCGCTGCACCTGTCGCGCGGCCCCGGCGCCATCGGTGCCCGCGGCGATGATCGCGGCATAGGGTCGGCCGTTGATGCGCTCGAGCACCGCGTAGTAAACGCGGTCGAAGAAGTCCTTCATCAGCCCGGCCATCGTTGCCAGGTTCTCCGGCATCGCGAAGAGGTAGCCGTCGGCGGCCAGCACGTCGGCATCACCGACCTCAGGCGCGCGGTGCACGCGCACTTCGACGCCGTCCTGCGTGCGCGCACCCGCGGCGGCGGCCAGCGCGAGCTGCTCGGCTGCGCCGGTCATCGAGTGATAGACGATCAACAGCGCCTTCATCGGCGCAGCGGTTCCTGTCGGAAAAATCGCGTCAGTAGGTCATACCAGAGCGGGAACGCAGCCTGCAGACGCGCCGGATCGACGAAGAAGGCCTCCGACGACACCGCGAAGAATTCGCCTTCGTCCTGGCCGGCGTAGGCGTCGAGCGGCAGGTGTGCGTAGTAGCGATCCGCGGACTCGGAGTCGGGGTCGACGTCGAACGGCAATTCGTTTTCGACGAGGTCGAGCTCGGCGACGAAACTCTGATAGGCCTCTTCGAGCGCTGCGCGCCAGGCCTCCGCCCGCAACTGCGGATGCAGTGTCGGCGAGAACGCCGGGACGCCATCGGCCGCGCCGTTCAGCAGGTCGAGCTTGTGCGTGAACTCGTGGATCACCACCGAATACGCGATGCCGGACTCCGATCGTGTCTTCAGAGCGTCGTCCCACGACAGGAGCACCGGACCGCCCTCCCAGGCCTCGCCGGTGATCGGCTCCGTGTATTCGTGCACGACGCCGGACTCGTCGGTGATGCTGCGTGGAACGAGGAACTCACCCGGATAGACCACGATGCCGCTCCAGCCGCGATACCACTCGAGTCCCAGCTCGAGGATCGGCAGGCACGCCTGTGCGGCGACGTTCACCTGCATTTCTGCATTCAGTTGCAAACCGCCAGCACCCGCCATCTGTTTCTCGGCCAGGAACGCGGCGGCGAGCGAGCGCAGGCGCTGCAGTTCGTCGATCGTCAATCCGCCGAGGAACGGCAGTCCGGCCAGTGCCGCCTGCCACAGTGCATCCGGCACCGCGACGGGCTTCCGCGGCGCACGGCCGAACAGACCTCTGAGCATGCGTCGATTGTGCCGCAACGGTCGAACGCTTCGGGCGGGATAATCGCAGCATGACGGCCGATCACTTCGACCATGAAGCCATCGCGTTGAACGCCGCGACGCCGACGCTGGACCCGGTCGCCACGCGCGCGCTTGTTGGGCCGCTCTACGAGGGCAAGGCGCTGCGCACCGGCGAGCCGTTCGCCGCCCACGCCGACGGCATTGGCGCGATTGTCGGCACGCTGCGGCCTGATCCGGACCTGCTGGTGGCCGCGCAGCTCTTCGGCGTTCACGATGTGCTGCGCGATCCGGACGACTGGCTGCGCTCGCGCTTCGGCGCTGCCGTGGCGCAGCTGGTTGCGGATCTGCGGCAGCTGATGCGGCTATCCGAGCTCACGCGCGCGCGCGAGGAGGCCAAGGGCCGAAGCCACGTCGAGGACCAGCCCGAGGCACTGCGGCGCATGTTGCTCGCGATGGCGAACGACCTGCGCGTGGTGCTGCTGCGCCTAGCTTCGCGGCTTCAGACCCTGCGCTTCTATGCACTGAGTCGCCGCCCCGGCGCGGAGCCGTTCGCACGCGAAACCCTCGAGCTGTACGCACCGCTCGCCAACCGCCTCGGCATCTGGCAGCTGAAGTGGGAGCTCGAGGACCTGTCGTTCCGCTTTCTCGACCCGGACACCTACAAGGCGGTCGCACGCATGCTCGATGAGCGGCGCGTCGAGCGCGAATCCTTCATCGAAGGGGCGCTGGCGACGCTGCGGCGGCTGGTCGACGAGGCCGGCCTGCGGGCGGAAATCAGCGGCCGGCCGAAGCATATCTACAGCATCTGGAACAAGATGCGCGCCAAGGGCCTCGCGTTCGAGCAGGTCTATGACGTGCGCGGCCTGCGAGTGATCGTCGACGAAGTATCGCAGTGCTACCAGGTGCTCTCCATGGTGCACTCGGCCTGGATGCCGGTCGAGCGCGAGTACGACGACTACATCGGGCGTCCGAAACCGAACGGCTACCAGTCGCTGCATACCGTGGTCCGCGACGAGCATGGCCGCACGCTCGAAGTGCAGATCCGGACGCGGCGCATGCATGAGCACGCCGAGCTCGGCGTCGCGGCGCACTGGCGTTACAAGGAGGGTGGGCGTGGACGCGAAGACGACCAGCAGCGCGTCGCGTGGCTGCGCCAGCTGCTCGCGTGGCGCGACGAGGTCGATGCGCCGCCCGCCGGCGGCCCGGCGCGCGAGGAGCGTATCTACGTGCTGACGCCACAGGCGCGGGTGGTGGAGCTGCCGGCCGGTGGCACGCCGGTCGACTTTGCCTATCACATCCACTCCGAACTCGGGCATCGCTGCCGCGGCGCCCGCGTCAACGGCGCGATCGTGCCGCTCAGTACGCCGCTTGCGAGCGGGCAGACCGTCGAGATCGTCGCGGCGAAGAGCGGGGGCCCGAGCCGCGACTGGCTCAACCTCGAACTCGGCTTCCTGCGCAGCGCGCGCTCGCGGGCGAAGGTGCGGCAGTGGTTCAACGCGCTGGAACTCGAACAGTCGGTTGCGGCGGGCCGCGAGATCGTAGAGAAGGAGCTGCAGCGCCTGGGCAGGACGGCGGTCAAGCTCGAAGACCTGGCGCGACGCCTCGGCTTCGACAAGGTTGACGAACTCTGCGCGGCGGCAACCAAGGAAGAATTCAGCCTGCGCTCGATCGAGCATGCCCTCGCGCCGCCGCCGGCCGAAGCGCCGGAACTTCCCGCGCTTGTCGGCAAGCCGCGTGAGGCACCGGCCGGCCGCGGCAAGGTCCTCGTCGTTGGCGTCGATTCACTTTTGACCCAACTCGCGCGCTGCTGCCGGCCCGTGCCGCCCGACGAGATCGGCGGCTATGTCACGCGCGGGCGCGGCGTATCGATCCACCGTGCGAACTGCTCGAATCTGCAGGCACTGATCCAGCGTGAGCCCGAGCGCGTGGTCGAAGTCGCGTGGGGCCGACAGGCTGATGCGGTCTATCCGGTCGAGGTCCTCGTCATCGCGCAGGACCGTTCGGGTCTGCTGCGCGACATCTCGGAAGTGTTCGCACGCGAGAAGCTCAACGTGATCGGAGTGTCCACCCAGAGCCAGCGCGGCGAAGCGCGGATGGGCTTTACCGTCGAGGTCGGCACTGCAGCGGATATTCCCCGGGTCAGCGGCCTGCTGCGCGAAGTCACCGGTGTGTTCGCGGTCCGGCGCCGCTGAACGCGCTCGCCGCGCTCAGTTGGCGGTAGCGGCCCTCTCAGCGGCGTCGCCCTGCGCCGCCAGCAGCTCGAAGTGGCGCGCATAGCGCGGGTGCAGCTTCGAGAGCGAGAGCCACACGAGGAAATCCGCCGTATTGAAATCGGGATCCCAGGCCGGTTCGCCGCAGATTCGCGCGCCGATCCGCAGATAGCCCTTCAAAAGCGGCGGCATGTCGCTTGCGGCGGCCGGTTCGATGCGCTCGAAGGGATACGGCAGGTGCGGAAACACCCGGTATTCGGGGTCGGTCAGGTACTTCTGCAGGTCGAGCCGAATGCGCGCAGCGCTGCCGCCGCCGTCGTTGAGCGGCACGCTCGCGCATCCGATCAGGTGACCGTAGCCGCCCGCCTTCATGTAATGCGCCATGCCGGCCCAGAGCAGCAGGATGGTGCTGCCCGAGCGATAGTCACGATGCACGCAGGAGCGGCCCACTTCGACCATTGTTGGCGCGATGTGATGCAGCCGCGACAGGTCGAATTCAGTCTGCGAGTACAGCCGGCCGAGCTCGCGCGCCCGATGCGGCGCCAGGATGCGGTAGGTGCCGACGACGCGCAGCGTGTCCAGGTCGCGAACGATGAGGTGGTCGCAATACGGGTCGAAGTCGTCGGCGTCGATTCCGGTGTCAGGGTCGCCGACCTTGGCTCCCATTTCCTCGGCAAAGACCTCATAGCGCAGGCGCTGCGCATCCTCGACATCGGCCGGGGAGTGTGCGAGCGCCACGCTCAGTCGAGGTTCACCGGGACCCGCGGTGGGGAATGCGACGCCCGATGGGCTGTCCGAACGCGCCATGAAATGTCCGATCGTGGCTGAGGTCGTGCAGGATGCGCTCGGTCGGATCGAACGCCCAGATCGCCGGCACTTCCACGTTGCAATGTTGCGTAACAGCGCAAGTGGTGTCAATCAGGTCCATGCACAAGTGCGGTCAACTGTAGTGATCTCGCTGATATACTTTGTATCTTCAGGCGCGTAGCTCAGCTGGTTAGAGCACCACCTTGACATGGTGGGGGTCGTTGGTTCGAGTCCAATCGCGCCTACCAGGAACTCCACACGCAAAGGACGCGGAGAAATGCTTCGAACTCGATTCACGGAGGGCTGATCCCGGAGGACGAGTACGCCTTTGCAGTGAAGTGCGGCTCGCCCGCACTTTTTTTTCGCTTGGAGTTTCCGATGATCTCAATCCGATTACCCGATGGCTCAAGCCGCGCGTTCGGTGCGCCAGTGCGTGTCGCCGACGTTGCGGCCGCAATCGGCCCGGGGCTGGCGAAGGCCGCTCTGGCCGGGCGCGTTGACGGCAAGCTGGTCGACACGTCGCACCTGATAGACCGTGACGCCGAGGTGGCGATCGTCACCGACCGCGATGCCGACGGCCTCGAGGTGCTGCGCCACTCGACGGCGCACCTGCTGGCCTACGCGGTAAAGGAGCTTTTCCCGGAAGCGCAGGTCACGATCGGCCCGGTGATAGACAACGGCTTCTACTACGACTTCTCGTTTCCGCGCGGCTTTACGCCCGAAGATCTCGACGCGATCGAAAAGAAGATGGCCGAGCTGGCGAAAAGGGACGAACCGGTCGTGCGCGAGGTCTGGAAGCGCGACGACGCCGTGAAATTCTTCGAGTCGATCGGGGAGAAGTACAAGGCCGAGATCATCGCGGCGATTCCGGCCAATGAGGACATCTCGCTCTATCGCGAGGGCAAGTTCATCGATCTATGCCGCGGCCCGCATGTGCCGTCGACCGGCAAGCTGAAGATCTTCAAGCTGATGAAGGTCGCTGGTGCCTACTGGCGCGGCGACAGCGCGAACGAACAGCTTCAGCGGATCTACGGGACGGCCTGGGCGAAGAAGGACGAGCAGGACGCATACCTCAAGATGCTTGAAGAGGCCGAGCGTCGCGACCACCGCAAGCTGGGTCGCGAACTCGACCTGTTCCACTTCCAGGAAGAGGCGCCGGGGCTCATCTTCTGGCATCCGAAGGGCTGGGCGATCTGGCAGGCGGTCGAGCAGTACATGCGCGGCGTCTACCGCGACAACGGCTACCAGGAGGTCAGAGCCCCGCAGATCCTCGACCGTTCGCTGTGGGAGAAGTCGGGGCATTGGGAGAAGTACCGCGAGAACATGTTCACGACCGAGTCGGAGAACCGGTACTACGCGCTGAAGCCGATGAACTGCCCGGGGCACATCCAGATTTACAACGCGAATCTGCACAGCTACCGCGAACTGCCGCTGCGCTACGGCGAGTTCGGCGCCTGCCACCGCAACGAGCCGTCAGGCGCGCTGCACGGCATGATGCGCGTGCGCGGCTTCACCCAGGACGATGGCCACATCTTCTGCTCCGAGGAGCAGATCCTGGACGAGTGCGTGGCCTACACGGCACTGCTGCAGAGGGTCTACCGCGACTTCGGTTTCGAGCACATCCTCTACAAGGTCTCGACGCGGCCGGCGCAGCGGATCGGCTCGGACGAAAGCTGGGACAAGGCCGAACATGCGCTGATGGAGTCGCTGAAGCGCTCGGGCGTCGAGTTCACGATTTCGCCGGGCGACGGCGCGTTCTACGGCCCCAAGATCGAGTACACGCTAAAGGATGCGATCGGCCGCGAGTGGCAATGCGGCACGATGCAGGTGGACTTCTTCATGACTGGCCGCCTGGGCGCTGAATACGTGGCTGAGGACAACAGCCGCAAGACGCCCGTGATGCTGCACCGGGCCATCATCGGATCGATGGAGCGTTTCATCGGCATGCTGATCGAGAACTACGCTGGCGCGATGCCCCCGTGGCTGGCGCCGGTGCAGGTCGCCATCGCCAACATCTCTGAAGGGCAGGCCGACTACGCGAAGGCTGTTGCGCAAACGCTGAAAAAACAAGGCTTTAGAGTTGACGGCGATTTGCGCAACGAAAAGATCACCTATAAAATCCGCCAGCTTAGCCTGCAGAAAATTCCCTATGTCCTCGTTGTCGGGGACAAGGAGAAGCAGGCTGGGATGAATGAGATGCGGGTGGCCGTACGTGCCCGCGGCGGAGCCGACCTCGGCGTGATGCCGTTGTCCGCCTTTGCGCAGCGTCTTGCAGAAGACGTTGCCAAGCGCCGCAACGTGGGTGGTACGGCTGGATTATTTTGAAACCAGGAGAAGCCAACCATCGCTCAGGATCGCTCGCACCGGATCAACGGTGAAATCAGCGCCCCGGAAGTCCGCCTGACCGGAATCGACGGCGAGGCACTCGGGGTCGTGAAGCTGGCCGAGGCGTTTCGCCTCGCAGAAGAAGCCCAGGTTGATCTGGTCGAAATTGCTCCCACGGCTGTGCCGCCGGTCTGTCGCCTGATGGACTACGGCAAGTTCAAGTACCAGGAGCAGAAGAAGGCGCACGAGGCCAAGCTCAAGCAGAAGCAGGTCATCGTCAAGGAAGTCAAGTTTCGCCCGCAGACGGACGAGAACGACTACCAGACCAAGCTCCGCAACCTCACGCGCTTTCTCGAGGAAGGTGACAAAGCGAAGATCACGCTGCGCTTCCGCGGGCGTGAAATGGCGCATCAGGAGTTCGGTTACAAGCTGCTGGAGCGCGTGCGCGACGATCTGACCACGCTGTCGCAGGTGGAGTCGATGCCGCGACTGGAGGGCCGACAGATGGTGATGATCCTGTCGCCAAGGAAGAAGAAGTAGTGAGGTTTCCGGGCGCGAAGCGCCCGGTGTCGCAGTAACAGCCGCCCTGGCGGCTCAACAAGTGGCGTCAGGCCCGAAGTCCCCGGTGTATGCCGGGGCGCCAACCGCCACAAATGAAAGGGACGGCCACGATGCCGAAGATGAAGACGAAAAAGAGCGCCTCAAAGCGCTTCGAGGTCCGTGCGAGCGGCTCGATCAAGCGGGGACAGGCGTTCAAGCGCCACATCCTCACGAAGAAGACCACCAAGGCGAAGCGTCACTTGCGCGGCCCGGTGCAGATCCACGAGGCCGACGTGAAGTCGGTGCGGCGCATGATGCCGTACGCGTAAGGGAGGAACGACATGCCCCGAGTCAAGCGTGGTGTGACCGCCCGCGCGCGGCACAAGAAAGTCATCGCCCAGGCGGCGGGCTATACGCGTCGCCGCAAGAACGTCTTCCGCGCTGCCAAGCAGGCGGTGATGAAGGCGGGCCAGTACGCCTACCGTGACCGTCGCAACAAGAAGCGTGTGTTCCGCTCGCTGTGGATTGCCCGCATCAATGCGGCGGTGCGCGAGCACGGCATTACCTACAGCGCGTTCATCAACGGGCTGGGCAAGGCCGAGATCGGCATCGACCGCAAGGTTCTCGCCGACATGGCGGTGCTCGACAAGCCGGGTTTCGCGGCGATCGTCGACAAGGTGAAGGCCTCGCTCGCCGCCTAGGCACGCCCTTGCCGGTCCGGTGGACCGGAAGCAAGAAGGAACGGGGCCTCACGCAAGGGCCCCGTCTTTTTTTTGGGTTCGCGAAATGGAACTCGAACAACTGGTCAATGAGGCACGCGCCGCCTTCGCCGCGGCCCGGCTGCCGGCAGCGCTGGAGAACGAGAAGGCGCGCTTCCTCGGCAAGTCGGGCGCCATCACCGAGCGGCTGAAGGGGCTTGGACGGCTCGCGCCCGAACAGAAACGCGAGCAGGGCGCCGCGATCAATCGCGCCAAGGAAGCCATCGAAGCGCTGCTCGAGGTCCGACGCCGCGAAATGGCGGACGATCAGCTCAATGAACGCCTTGCCGACGAGGCGATCGATGTCACGCTTCCGGGACGCAAGTGCAGCGGCGGCGGAATTCATCCGGTGCTGCGCACCTGGATCCGCATCGAAGAGATCTTCGGGTCGGTCGGCTTCGACGTCGCGGACGGTCCCGAGATCGAGAACGACTGGTACAACTTCACAGCGCTGAACAATCCAGAAAACCACCCGGCACGCTCGATGCAGGACACGTTCTATGTGGACGTGAACGACACCGAAGGGCGACCGCTGCTGCTGCGGACCCACACCAGTCCGATGCAGGTGCGCTACGCCCGCATGCATGCGCCGCCGATCAAAGTGATCGCGCTCGGGCGCACCTATCGCGTCGACAGCGATGCGACGCACTCGCCGATGTTTCACCAGGTCGAGGGCCTCTGGATCGACGAGCAGGTGAGCTTTGCGGATCTCAAAGCGGTCTACACCGACTTCCTGCGCTGCTTCTTCGAGACCGATGAACTCGCGGTGCGCTTCCGTCCCTCGTACTTTCCGTTCACCGAGCCGTCGGCCGAGATCGACATGATGTTCACGACCGGGCCGCGCAAAGGCCGCTGGCTCGAGATCTCGGGTGCTGGTCAGGTGCATCCAGACGTCGTCCGCAACTTCGGACTCGATCCCGAGCGCTACATCGGGTTCGCCTTCGGCTCGGGGCTCGAGCGCCTGACGATGCTGCGCTATGGCATCGACGATCTGCGCGTGTTCTTCGAGGGCGATCTGCGTTTCCTGCGCCAGTTCAACTGACCATGGATATCTCCGAACTCTGGCTGCGTCGCTACTGCGATCCCGCGATCGATGGCGAAGAACTCGCAGATCGGCTGACGATGGCCGGGCTCGAAGTCGAAGAGCGGCGCCCGGTGGCGCCGCCGTTCGACGGGGTGGTCGTGGCGGAAGTCCGCTCGGTCGCGCGCCATCCGAATGCGGACAAGCTGACCGTGTGTGAAGTCGATGCCGGCCAGAGAGACTTGCTGCAGATCGTCTGCGGCGCTCCGAACGTTAGTGCTGGCATCCGCGCGCCGTGCGCGCTGCCTGGCGCTTCACTGCCCGGCGGGCCGAAGATCAGCGTGACGAAGATGCGCGGTGTCGAATCGCAGGGCATGCTGTGCTCGGCTCGCGAACTCGGGCTGTCGGACGATCATTCGGGACTGATGCTCCTGGGGTCCGGGGAAATCGGAAGCGATGTGCGTGCCGCACTCGCGCTGGACGATCACGTGCTGGCGATCAAGCTGACGCCGAACCGCGCCGACTGCCTCAGCGTGATCGGCGTAGCGCGCGAAGCTGCGGCGGTCACCGCAACCCCGCTCCGCGTGCCAGCCATCGAGCCCGTCGCGCCGGTCGGCGACGACCGCCTCAAGGTGCGCGTCGATGCGCCGGATCTATGCGGGCGCTTTTCCGGGCGGGTGATCCGCAGCGTCGACGCGCGGGCGAAGACACCAGAGTGGATGCAGCAGCGTCTGCTGCGCAGCGGCCAGCGGCCGATCTCGGCGCTGGTCGACATTTCGAACTACGTCATGCTCGAGTACGGTCGGCCCTCGCATGTGTTCGACCTCGACAAGGTGCATGGGGCGCTGCACGTGCGCTGGGGGCGCCCCGGCGAAACGGTTGAACTGCTAAACGGCCAGACGGTCACGGTCGACGGCGACGTCGGCGTGATCGCCGACGATCGCGGCGTCGAGGCCCTAGCCGGAATCATGGGCGGCGAAGCGACCTCGGTCTCGCTCGACACGCGCAACATCTACGTCGAAGCGGCCTTCTGGTGGCCGGATGCAATCCGCGGCCGCGCGCGGCGCTTCAACTTCACGACCGACGCCGGACATCGCTTCGAGCGTGGCGTCGATTACGCGACGACCGCCGAGCACATCGAGCACATCACACGGCTGATCCTGGACATCTGCGGCGGCGTGCCCGGCCCCGTCGACGACACGGTGGTGGCGCTGCCGCAGCGGCCGCCGGTCACGCTGCGGATCGAGCGCTGCCGCCGTGTGCTCGGCATGCCGCTCACGGCCGACGAGATCGCAGCGGTCTTCGAGCGCTTGGCGCTGCCGTTTGAGCGCTCAGCCGACTCCTTCAAAGTCACGCCACCGAGCTATCGCTTCGACCTCGCGACGGAGGATGACCTGATCGAGGAAGTCG
>Ga0335084_10001790_pt1 | contig 20347 bp, 17 predicted proteins | sample Lox_Sample_44_FD_206721 | JGI IMG/M metagenome (GOLD analysis project Ga0335084, IMG submission 206721) | Soil microbial communities from Loxahatchee National Wildlife Refuge, Florida, United States - Lox_Sample_4.4 | ecosystem: Environmental > Terrestrial > Soil > Wetlands | place: USA...
CGATCATTGGCGTCCCTCGCGCCAGGCACGGTGCACCGCGGGGCCCGCGAAGGCCGCCGCGAGGGCGAGTAGCGCGTACGCCGGCCAACGGATCGGCGGGTTCCATGCCTGGCGCAGGCGGTCGCGCTCGCCCGGGTCGACGGCGAGATACTTTGCCGTCGGCAGGGTCAACGCCGAGGGCTTCACGTGATGGAGCCAGGACTGGCTCAGCGTGTAGTCCTCCGAATGGTAGACCGCGATCCACGGACACTCGCGCTCGAGGATGGCGCGCATCTCGGCGATCAGCGCGGCGCGCTCGGCGTCGTTCTCGCGCACGCGCATGCGCGTGAACAGCCCGTCGTACGCCGGATCGGCGAAGTTGGCGTTGTTCGGCCCGCCGCTGCGCGTGCGGCCCATCGGGCCGTACAGCAGAAAGAGGAAGTTCTCGGGATCCGGATAGTCGGCCCCCCACCCCCACCAGAAGATCTGATAGGCGCCGGTGCGCATCTTGTCCTGGAAGGCATTGTAATCGGTGGCGGTGATCTCGACGTCGAGCCCGAGGCGCTTCCAGCTGTCGCGGAAGAACTGGAACATCAGCAGTGACCGCGCCGCGGTGTCGTTGACATCGAGCGTGAGGTGGAGCGGGCGGCCGGTGGCCGGATCGATGCCGTCCGGGTAGCCGGCGGCGCGCAGTCGCTCGGCGGCGCGGACCAGGTCGACCGTGCGGTACGGGTTCCGATACGCCGGGTCGTAGCCGAAGATGTCGGGCGGCAGCGGGGATTGCGCGGCGAGGCCGCGGCCGTTGGTGAACAGGCGAAGGAACTGGTCGGCATCGATGGCGAGGCTCATCGATTGGCGCAGGGCCCGGCCGCGGTCCCCCGCCGCCGCGCCGACCACCGCGTCGTCCATGTTGAAGCCGAGGTAGTAGACCGTCGCCAGCGTCGTCTTGCCGAGCTGGAGACCGCGCGCGGCGATGTCCGCAGCGAGGAGGCCGTGCTGAACGGTGCGATCGAAGCTCTCGCGGATGATCGTCGATTGGTCGTAGTAGCCCTGCATGAACTTCATGTAGGCGGGCACCGATTCGGGATCGCGCCAGAGCTCGACGCGATCGAGAAACGGCAGCGGCCGGCCGGCCAGGTCGGAGGCCACCAGCCCGGCGGCGGCGTCTCCGGGAGCCCCGCTGCTCGGATACACCGTGCCCGGCGCGTGCCACTCGGGATGGAGCGTGCCGTACCAGGACGGATTGCGCTCGAGCACGATGCGCCGCCGTCGTTCGTAGTGCTGCAGCCGGAACGGGCCGGTGCCGACCGGGTGATCGGCGAAATTGTCGCGCCCGTCGCGGCCGGTGTAGAAGGCGACCGCCTCCCACGGCACCGGCGTCGTGAACGCCATGGCGAACCAGTAGAGGATCTGCGGGTACGGTTCGCGCAGCACCACCTCGAGGTCCGTGTCGCTCAGGGCGCGGACGCCGGCGATGCCGCCGGCGTCGGCGTACTGCCGGTCGATGCGCCGCGCGGCGAAGGCGGGATCCGCGGCCCGCCGCGCCCGCAACCGCTGGCTGAACTCGCGGAAGCCGTCGAGCCGGTTGAAGGTGTCGATCACCGGGCTGGCGACGTCGGGATCGGCGACGCGCGCCAGACCGAAGGCGACGTCGGCCGCGGTCACCGGTCGGCTCCGCTGGCCGCTGCCGTCGAGGCTGAAGCAGTCGTCGTCCTGGAACAGCACTCCGGGCCGCAGCGTGAAGCGATAGGTGACACGGCCGTCGGCCTCGAGCCGGGGGTGGGGCACGGCCTCGGCGAGGGCGGGGATGAGGCGATACGGCCGCTCGAGGTAGTGGTACTCGAGCAGCGTGTCGAACACGTTGCCGGTGACCTGCTGGTCGTAGACCGAGTACGCGACCGCGGGGTCGAGCGTCTTGGGCGCGATCGGGTACGAGAGGTACAGCACCCGGTCGTGCGCGTTCGCGTTCGGATACGGGTCGTTCGTGCAGGCCGCCAGCAGCGCGGCGACGCTGGCGACGAAGCAGACGGCGCCGAAGCACTTCACGCGCCGACACAACCGCCGCGCCGCTGGTTTGTCAAAGCCGGCCGGCGTCCTGGCTCGCCGTCGCCGGATGGCTTATGAAGGCGGCATGACCGACACGTTCACGGGCTACCCGCGGATCTTGCTGCCGATCGACTTCACCGAGCACTGCGAGCGCACCGCCAGGCACGCGGCGTGGCTCGCCCAGCGCTCGTCGGGAACGCTGCATCTCGCGCACGTCGTCGAGAACCCCCTCGACCCGGTGTACAAGCCGGACGAGGTCCAGCATTGGGTGGTGGTGGAGCACGCCAACACCAAGGCGCGCGAGATGCTGGAAGAGGCGGCGCGCCGCTGCCTGCCGCCCGACGCGGCGCGCGAGCTGCACGTGCTCGGCGGCGACCCGTCCGAGAAGCTGGTCGAGCTCGCCGACGCCATCCCCGCCGATCTCATCGTCATGTCCACGCACGGGACCAGCAGCATTGCGCATCTGCTGCTCGGCGACGTGGCCGAGAAGGTGACCCGGCACGCGCGGTGTCCGGTGCTGCTCGTCCGGGTGCCGCGCAGCTGAGGATACCGCGGTGGCCGCGGTGCCCTCTCTTTCGAAAATTCGATATCGCACCGAAGGCGCGTTGCCTTGCCAGCAAGATTTGCAGATCTCTCGGTCTGGGCCTGCGGCCCATCCCGACTGTGGTGAATCCACCCGAGGCACTCCCGATCGACCGGTTGGCTTGACACAGAGAGGGGATGGAATAGAAAGAAGCGCTTAGGCTGCGTGTCCCGGTAGGCGCCCCGCGCGCCGGGGAAAGCCGGCGCAGTGCGGAGTCAGGAGGGAGTCGACCACTACATGGCAGGTGTCCGAGTCAAGGAGAACGAGCCCATCGAGGTCGCGATCCGCCGGTTCAAGAAGCAGTGCGAGAAGGCCGGTATCCTCTCCGAGCTGCGCAAGCGGGAACATTTCGAGAAGCCCAGCGTCCGGCGCAAGAAGAAGGCGCTGGCGGCCAAGAAGCGTTATCTGCGCCGCATGATGCGCGCGGGAGGCTGAAGCGGGCCCAATGCGGCGAGCAGGAGCCAAGAGGCGGCTGGCATGAACGGAATCGACGTCGCACTGGTGGTCCTGCTCCTGCTCTGTGCCCTGCGCGGCACCTGGCGCGGGCTCTTCCGCGAGGGCTTCGGGTTCGCCGCCTTGTTGCTCGGGCTGCTGGCGGCGCTGCGCGGCGCCGATGCCGGGGCGGCGTGGCTGGCCGCACACACGCCGGCGAGCGGGCTCAACAGCACCGCGCTGCTCGGCACGGCCTTCGTGGCGATCTTCCTGGTGGTCAACGCGCTGGTGAGCGTGGTCGGCGTGGCGTGCGACCAGCTCTTTGGGCGCGGGGCGCTGCGCGTGCCGAGCCGCATCCTCGGGGCGCTGTTTGCGCTCGGCAAGGGCGCCGCCGTGCTGGCGTTCGTCCTCTTGTTCTTCCATCTGTTCCCGGTCGTGCCCGGCATCGACCAGCAGATCTCCGGTTCCCGCATCGCCCGTCCGATGGTGTCCGCGGCAGGGGCCGCATTGCGCGCCGGGTGGCGCGAGGGGGCCGGCGAGAGCCGGCAAGCCTGAGCTCACGATGGCGCGCCGGATCCCCGACGAGACCCTGCAAGCCATCCGGGACCGGATCAGCATCGTCGAAGTCGTCTCCGCCTACGTCAGCCTGAAGCGGGCGGGGCGCAACGCCGTCGGCCTCTGCCCGTTCCACAGCGAGAAGACGCCGTCGTTCACCGTCAGCGATGAACGCGGTCTCTACCACTGCTTCGGCTGCGGCGAGAGCGGTACCGTCTTCACCTTCGTCATGAAGATGGAGCGGCTCGAGTTCCTCGACGCCGTCGCCCAGCTCGCCAAACGCGCCGGCGTCGCGCTGCCCGAGCGCGGCAGCGACGACCCGGTGATGCAGCGGCGCGAGCAGCTGTACGACGCCAACGCGCGCGCCGAGCGCTTCTTCCAGGAGACGCTGGCGAGCGCCGCCGGCGCGCCGGCGCGCCGCTACCTGAGCGAGCGCGGCCTGCGCCAGGACACCATCACGCGGTACGGGCTCGGGTTCGCGCCGGCCACCGGGACCGCGCTCGCGACGCGGCTGACGGCCGAGCGCGTGCCGGCGGACCTCGCCGTGCAGGCGGGGTTGTTGGCGCGGCACGAGAGCGGACGGATCTACGACCGCTTTCGCGGCCGGGTGGTGTTTCCGATCCGCGACCGCCGGGGACGCCCCATCGCGTTCGGCGGGCGGACGCTCGGCACCGATCAACCGAAGTACCTCAACTCGCCCGAAACGCCGCTCTTCCGCAAAGGCGAGGGGCTCTACGGCGTCGCGGAGGCCCGCGACGCCATCCGCGCCGCCGACCGCGCCGTGCTGGTCGAAGGGTACATGGATGCCCTGCTGCTCGCGCAGGAAGGCGTTCCCTACACGGTCGCGACGCTCGGCACCGCGCTCACCGCCGCCCAGCTGCACTTGATCAAGCGCTTCGGCGGGGACGCGCTCGCCGTGTTCTTCTTCTTCGACGGCGACCGCGCCGGCCGCCAGGCGGCGTTGCGCGCCTTCGGGGTGTGCGCCGAGGCGGGCGTGTGGGGCCGCGCCGCGTTCCTCCCCGAGGGCTTCGACCCGGATAGCTACACGCGCCGCCACGGCGGCGCCGCGACGCGCGCGCTGCTCGACGCAGCGCCGTCGCTGGTCGACTTCTACTTCGATGCCCTCCTGCCCTCCGGGGCGACGCTGCCGCAGCGCACGCGCGTGGCCGACGAGGTGAAGCGCCTGCTCGCCCGCGTCGCCGACGACGTGCAGTTCGAACTGCTGGCGCGCCACGCGGCGGCGCGGCTGGGGCTCAGCGAGGAGACCTTCCGCCGCGCCCGCTCGGCGGCCCCCGCCGCCCCGGCGCCGCGGCCGACGCCGGCGAAGCCGTCGGCCGCCTGGCCGGCGACCGAGCTGATGCTGGTCAAGCTGATGGCGGTCGAACCCGAGGTGGCGCGGGCGGTGCTGGCCGGGGGCACGCTGGCGCGGTTCAAGGCTGCCGACCTGGCCCAGGCCGGCGAACAGATCGGCGCGGCGTGGGCGCAGGGACGCCCGGTCGGCGAGCTGCTCGACCAGTGGACCGAGCCGCTGAAGAACAGCATCGCGGCGGCGCTGCTGGGCGAGGGGCCGATCGCCGAGACCGACGACCGGAGTGGGACCGCCGCCGGGTTGGTGCAACGGATCGAGCAGGATGCGGCGCGTGCGGAACGCCAACACGTGCATTCAGCGCTTCGGCATGCCCAGACCTTCGGGGACGAGGCGGTCGAGCGGGAGCAGCTCGCCATCCTGAAGGACGAGCTGCGGCGAAAGGAAGGAGGTGCGGGGTGAGGGAGCGCTCGATGCGGAGAATGCCCAACGGAGCTGGCCGGCGCGCGCGGCCGGAGGCGGGGGGCCGGGTGACGAGTGACGGCGCGTCGCTGATCGATCTGGGGCCGCAGTCGGCGACCGAGGACGTGGCGGAGATCTTCGGCCGTTCGATGTGGGAGCCGGCCGCGGACGGGCCGGCGGCGCCGTCGGTGGGCGGCGCGCCCGGCGAGTCCCCCGGCGCCGATCCGGTGCGCCTGTATCTGCGCGAGATGGGCAAGGTGTCGCTGCTGACGCGCGACGGCGAGGTGCGCATCGCCCGGCGCATCGAAGAGGCGCAGCAGCGCGTCCTGGCCGAGGTGCTGAGCAGTCCGGCCGGCCGGCGCTACTTCGCGTTGCTCGGTGAGCGGTTGGAGAACGAGCAGGTGCGCTTGCGCGAAGTGCTGCGCGACCTCGACGAGGACAGCGAGACGGTCGAGCAGGACGAGGAGCGCCTGCGCGCCGACGTGCTGGCGCAGCTCGCGGCGCTGGCGCGGCTGGTGCGCGAGAGCGACCGCGCGCCGGTGCCGACCAGCCCGCGCGGCGAGCGCGCCGCGGCGGCGCGGCAGGCGAAGCTGCTCACGGCGGTCGAAGCGCTGCGGCTGCACGACCGCCAGATCGGCGCCGCCGTGGCCGAGATGCGGCGCGCGCTCGGGGAGCTGGAACAGGAGGGCGCGCCGGCGCGGGTGCTGCCCTTGCAAGGCGGCGCCGGGCACGGCCGGCGCGCCGCGTCGGCGTCCGCAACCGCGACCGTCGAGTTGCGCGCGGCGGTGGAGCGCGTCGAGACAGCCGAACGCGCCGTGCGCGCGGGCAAGAAGGACCTCATTGAAGCCAACCTCCGCTTGGTGGTCAGCATCGCCAAGAAGTACACCAACCGCGGGCTGCCGTTGCTCGACCTGATTCAAGAAGGAAACATCGGTCTGATGCGGGCGGTGGACAAGTTCGAGTATCAGCGCGGCTACAAGTTCTCGACCTATGCCACCTGGTGGATCCGCCAAGCCATGGCGCGCGCCATCGCCGATCAGTCGCGCACGATCCGCATCCCCGTGCACATGATCGAGACCATCAACAAGCTGATCCGCACCTCGCGCGGCATGGTGCAGGACCTCGGCCGCGAGCCCACCACCGAGGAGCTGGCCGACAAGCTCGAGATGCCTCCCGACAAGGTGCGCAGCGTCCTCAAGGTGGTGAAGCAGCCGGTGTCGCTGGAGACGCCGGTGGGCGAGGAGGAGGACAACGTCCTCGGCGACTTCATCGAGGACACCCACGCGATGGCGCCGGCCGACGCGGTGATGAGCCTCACCCTGCGCGAACAGACGCGCCAGGCGCTGGCGGCGCTGACCCCGCGCGAGGAGCAGGTGCTGCGCCTCCGCTTCGGGGTCGGCGAGTCGACCGACTACACCCTCGAAGAGGTCGGCCAGCGCTTCGCGGTGACGCGCGAGCGCATCCGGCAGATCGAAGCCAAGGCGTTGCGCAAGCTGCGCCGCCCGCAACGGCCGCGTCCCCTGGGCGAGCCGCGCGGCGGCGCCTTCGAACGAGGAGACACCAAGGGCCCATAGCTCAGTCTGGTCAGAGCCGCCGGCTCATAACCGGGAGGTCCCAGGTTCGAATCCTGGTGGGCCCATTTTGCATAGGAGCATCATGCCGACAGCCAACGAAGCCCTTGCCGACAATGAGATCGACCGCCTAGCCGCGCTGCAGGAGGTCGATCGCCGACTGAAGGACCAGCGCGACCGGATGACGCTCTTGGTGAGCGAAGCGGACGGCTACGAGCTGGAGATCACGCGCCAGCGCGAGCAGGTCGGCCAGCTCACCACCGAACGCGACACGCTCGAATCGCGCCGGGCGGCGATGGACCGCCAACTCGAGGTCGCGGGCGGCAAGATCCGCGACAATCGGATGCGCATGAACCGGGTGCGCAACGCGACCGAGCTGCTGGCGTTGCAGCGCGAGATCGACCTCAGCAAGGAGGCGAACCAGCAGGTCGAGGAGGAGCTGCTGCGGGTCATGGAGCTGGTCGAAGGCCTCAGCGCACAGCTCGCCGCGGCGCAAGAAGCGCTGCAGCAGCTCGAAGAGCAGGCGGAAGCGGCGGTGGCGTCGCGGCGCGCCGAAGCCGAAGCGCTGCGCCAGGAGCTGGAAGCCGAGCGCGGCAACCGCGAGGCCCTCGCGGCCGGCATGGACCCGTCGCTGCGCAGCAAGTACGAGCAGCTGTTCGAGCGCCGCGGCGGTCACGCCGTGGTCGCGGCGCGCAACGGGATCTGTAGCGGCTGCCGCATGCAGATTCCGCCGCAGCTCTACAACGAGCTGCAGAAATACCGCGACATCCGGCAGTGCCCGAACTGCCATCGCATCCTCTACTGGCGCCCGGCGGCGGAGTGAGGCGCGCCGCCTGACGGCGGCGCGGGGTTCGGCGTTCTCCGTTCGGCGTTGTGAGTGCGCTGCCCCGTCCCCACGTGCTGGCCCATCCCCCAGGGCAGGCAGCACGCCCTCCGCGAGATCGATGCGCACCGAACGCCGAACGGAGAACGGACAACCAGCCGTTGCCACGGCCGCTGGCGACTTGCACGCCCGGCGCGCTCCCACTAGCGTTACAGCCGGTCGGAGAGGGTCTGGCAGTCGCTCGTCGCGGATCGCGGCGGGAGGAAAGTCCGGACTCCAGAGGGCAGGGTGGCCGCTAACAGCGGCCCTGAGCGATCAGGGGAAAGTGCCACAGAAAGGAGACGGCCCTGCGATGAGCGGGGAGTCGGTGAAACGATCGGCAACGATCCGCGGCGCCGGTGACGGCGCCGCGCGGCAAACCCCACCCGGAGCAAGACGAGCACGAGGTTGCGTGGCCCGCGCTTGACCTCAGGTACGTCGCTAGAGCCGGCGGGCAACCGCCGGTCGAGAGGAATGACTGCCGCTTCCCGCGAGGGGGGCACAGAATCCGGCTTATCGACCCTCTCCGGCCGAGTCGTCTGAATTCCGCGCTGCGTGCGGGAGCGCGATCCGCCGACGCGCACACCCGGATACGCGTCTACGCGTCCGCGCGTGTGCGGGGGGGCCGGCGGGACTGGCGTGGCCAAGGGCGTCGATGCCCGCCGCCCACACCAGGCGCCCGCAGGGCGCAGCATCAGGGCCTTAGGCATGTACTTTCTTGTTGACAGGTCTTGGAAGCCGGAATATAGCGGGGTGGGTCAAAGTGGTTGTAGGTGGGTGGTTGGGGTGATCTCGTGGGAGCGAAGGGGTGTTCCGCGGTAGGTTCGAGACCAGGATCGACGACAAAGGGCGGGTCAACGTTCCGGTGAAGTTCCGGGAGGTTCTCAAAGAGCTCGCCGACGATCGCGTGTTCGTGACCAATTTGCGGGTCGGGGATGTCCGCTTCCTGGAGGCGCGCCCACACGCCGAGTGGCTCAAGCTCGAGGCGCGCATCGCCGAGCGCACCGACCTCTCGCCGGCGGCGATGGAGTTCTATGACAACTTCTTTCTGGCCGGCGCGCAGGAGTGCCAGATCGACCGGCAGGGGCGGCTGCTCGTGCCGCCGACCCTGCGCGAGTACGCCGGCCTGATGAAGGAGGTCGTGTTGACCGGATCGCGCAACAAGTTCCGCATCTGGGACAAAGCCAAGTTCCAGGCGGTTCACGCCGCCGGCGAACAGGTCGGCGTGAGCGAGCCGGGTGTGATGAGCGAACTGGGATTGTGACGTCATGGTGCCACCGTCTCTCGCGCACGACGCGGCGCTGCCGTATCCGATCGTCGTCGACCGTCGTCGCCCGGCCAACGTGCGGGCGTCGGTCAGCGCCGAGGTGCGGCGATTGATCGCGTGGGGCGTGGTGCTCGGTGCGGTGGGGGTCTGTCTTTTACTCGGCTACGTGTGGGTGCGGTTGATGGTGGTGGAAGCCGGGTACCGACTGTCGGTCACGCGGCAGCTTGTGGAGGTGTTGGAGCGGGAGGGGCGGGAACTCGCGGTTCGGGCTGCCGCGGCCGACAGTGCGGCGCGATTGGAGGAGCTGGCCACCAAGCGCCTGGGGATGCGCCGGCCGGAGCGGGGTGAGGAGGAGCTGCTGCCGTGACCGGCCGCTCGATGCGCCAGCGGATCGCGAATACCGCGATCCTGTTCGCCGCGATGTTCGCGGCGCTGGGCGCACGCGCGGTGCACTTGACGATCCTGCAGGGCGCGGCGTTGACCGAGCGCGCCACCCGCCAGCATCAGGAGTCCGTTCCGATGGCGGCCCAGCGCGGGCCGATCGTCGACCGCTACGGAGAGCCATTGGCGCTGAGCCGGGAATCGGCGGCGGTGTATCTGCGGCCGCGCGAGTGGGCGGCCGGGCCGGACACGGTCAAGACCGTGGCGCGGTTGCTGAACATGCCGCCGGACGCGGTCCTGCAGCGCGTGTCGGCCCGCGCCCCGTTCGTCTGGCTGAGCCGGCAGGTACCGCTCGACCGCTGGTCGGCGCTCGAAGGGATGAAGTTGCCCGGCATCGGCAGCGAGCCGGCGCACGAGCGGGTGTATCCGCACGGCGCGCTGGCCGGGCAGGTGCTCGGGTTCACGGGAGTCGACGGCCACGGCCTGGAGGGCGTCGAGCGCGCGCTCGATGCGGAGCTGCGCGGTGAGGTGGAGGCCGTGGTCGTCGGCCACGACGCGCGGGGGCGGCAGTTTGTGTTGGGTGGTGAGGAGCCGGAGTCGCTCCCGCGCGCCGGCGCCGAGATCGAGCTGACGATCGACGCCGGCCTCCAGCGCGTCGCCGAGGTCGAGCTCGAACGCGCCGTGCGCGAACAGGAGGCGCGCGCCGGGACGCTGGTCGCGCTCGATCCGCAGACCGGCGAAGTGCTGGCGATGGCGACCGTGCCGCGCTTCGACCCCAACCAGTTCGCGACCGCCAGCGCCGACCAATGGCGCAATCGCGCCATCACCGACTGTTACGAGCCGGGCTCGACCTTCAAGGCGTTCCTCGCCGCCGCCGCGCTCGGGGCCGGCGTGGTCCGTCCCGAGGACCGCATCGCGTGCGAGAACGGCAAGTGGGCGGTCGGCAACCGCGTCATCCGCGACTCGCACCCGCACGGCGTGCTGACCTTCGCCGACGTCATCGCCGAGTCGAGCAACATCGGCGCCGCCAAGGTCGCCGAGCGTCTCGGCAGCGAGCGCTTCGGCCACGTCCTGCAGGCGTTCGGGTTCGGCAAGCCGACCGGCGTCGATCTCCCCGGCGAGGCGGGCGGTCTGCTCCGCCCGATCGAGCGCTGGGGCCGCATCCATCTGGTGACCAACGCCTTCGGTCAGGGCATCGCCGTCACGCCGCTGCAGCTGGCACGCGGCTTCGCCGCCATCGCCAACGGCGGCCATCTCATGCGTCCGTACGTCATCCGGCGCGTCAGCGGACCCGATGGCACCGTGCGCTACAGCGGCCACCCGCAGGACGAGGGACAGGTGCTGACGCCGAAGACCGCCGCCGCGGTCACCCAACTGCTCATCCGCGTCACCGAGGTCGGCACCGGTAAGCAGGCCCGGATCGACGGCTTCACCGTCGCCGGCAAGACCGGCACGGCCCAGAAGGTCGACCCGCGCACCGGCCGCTACAGCGAGCGCGACCGCATGTCGTCGTTCGTCGGCTACGTGCCGGCCGACGATCCGGCGCTGCTGGTCCTCGTCGTCATCGACTCGCCGCGCAAGGCGACGTACGGCGGCGTCGTGGCGGCGCCGGTCTTCCGCGCGGTGGCCGCGGCCGGCCTGGCGCGCCGCGGAGTCCTGCCGCGCGGCGACGGCCGTCCCGACGAGGTCCTCCCCGTCGGCCCGACCGGGCCGCTGCTCCGGCAAGTGTCCGTCGCGCTGCCGGCGACCGTCGCGCCGGGCGGCGTGCCGAGCTTCGTCGGCCTCAGCATGCGCGAAGCGCTGGTGCGCGCCCACGCCGAGGGCTGGCAGGTGCACGTCGAGGGCTCCGGCTACGTGGCCCGTCAGGAGCCGCCGCCGGGTGCCGTCCCCGCCGACCGTATCGTCACCCTCCACTTTGGCGCCAACGTGTCCTGACGCTATGACTGTGGCGGCGGCCTGTGAACGAGGCGGGTCATCGATGGGCTGGACCGGACAGGAAATCATGACCGCCGCGGCTGCCGCAGCTCCTGCGGCGGACGTGGCGCGGATGGCGATCGAGGCGGTCAGCACCGACTCGCGCACCGCCGCGCCCGGCACTTTGTTCGTCGCGCTGCGCGGCGTGCGACACGACGGGCACGACTTCGCGGCCGAGGCCCTGCGCCGCGGCGCTGCCGCCGTGCTGGTCGACCGCGTGCCGGCGGGAGTCGACCCGCGCCGCGCGCTGGTCGTGCGCGACACGCTGCGCGCGCTCGGCGACCTCGCCGCCTACACCCGCCAGCGCTGGGGTGGGCGGGTCGCGGCGATCACCGGCAGCAACGGCAAGACGACCACGAAGGAGCTGCTCGCCGCCATCTGCGCGCAGGCGCGCTTTCCGCCCCCGCGCACCGGCGTGTTGAAGACCCGCGCCAACGAGAACAACTTGATCGGTCTGCCGCTGACGCTGCTGCGGCTGCTCGGCGACGAGGCGGTCGCGGTGCTCGAGATGGGCATGAACGCGCCGGGCGAGATCGCGCGCATGGCCGAGATCGCCAGCCCCGATCTCGGCCTGGTCACCAACGTCGGTCCCGCCCACCTCGAGGGTCTGGGCAGCGTCGCCGGCGTCGCCGCGGCCAAGGGCGAGCTCTTCGCCGGCATGCGGCCCGCCGCGGCGATCGCGGTCAACATGGACGACGAGTGGGTGGTCGGCATCGCCGCCGGCTTTGTGGGCCGCCGCATCGAGTTCGGCCAGGGACGCGAGGTGACAGCGAGCGGCGTCGACGACCGCGGCTTCGACGGCGTCGCCTTCACCCTGCACGTCGGCGCCCGCCGCGCGCCGGTGCGGCTGCGCCTGGCGGGCCGCCACAACGTCCAGAATGCGCTCGGCGCCGCCGCCGTCGCGCACGGCCTCGGCATCGACCTCGACCAGATCGCCGCCGGCCTGGCGGCGGCCGAGGCGCCGAAGATGCGCATGCAGGTGATCCGCCTCGCCAACGGCGTCACGGTGGTCAACGACGCGTACAACGCCAACCCCGCCAGCACCGAAGCGGCACTCGACGCGCTGGCGCGGACCCCCGGGCGCGCCATCGCGGTGTTGGGCGAGATGCGCGAGCTCGGTGCCGAGAGCGCCGAGTGGCACCGCCGGGTCGGCGCACATGCCGCCGCCTGCGGCGTGCGGTGGCTGCTCGCGGTGGGGCCGGGCGCCGCGGACATCGCCGTCGGCGCGCGCACCGCGGGCGCCGGCCTCGAGGTGACCGTGTGCGACGACGCGGCCAGCGCGGCGGCGGCCCTGCTCGCGCGCTGGCAGCCGGGCGACGCGATCCTGATCAAGGGCTCGCGCGGCGCCGACACCGAGGACGGCGTGCGCCGCTACGGCGCGCGCATGGCGGAGGTCGCCGCCCGCCTGGCCGACGCCGGGGGCGCCACGTGATGCTGTATTCGCTTCTGTTCCCGCTCCACACCACCTACTCGGCGTTCAACGTGCTGCGCTACATCACCTTCCGCACGGTGATGGCCGCGCTGACCGCGTTCCTGGTCTCGTTCGTCTTCGGCCCCTGGCTCATCCGCAAGCTCACCGCCAATCAGATCGGGCAGCAGATCCGGCCGGACGGACCGGAGCGCCACCTCTCCAAGGCCGGCACGCCGACCATGGGCGGCGTCCTGATCCTCTCGTCGCTGGTGCTCTCGACGTTGCTGCTCGCCGATCTCACCAACCGGTACGTGTGGCTGGTGCTGCTGGTGACCATGGCATTCGCCGCCATCGGGTTCGTCGACGACTACCGCAAGCTCACTGGCCACAACTCGAAGGGCCTGCCCGGCGTCACCCGCATCCGCTGGGAGCTCGCCATCGGCCTGGCGGCGGGGAGCTTTCTCTACCTGGTGCCGCAATTCGACACCGTGCTGTACTTCCCGTTCTTCAAGAACCTGCACGTCGACCTGGGCATCTTCTACATTCCGTTCGCTGCCCTGTTGCTGGTCGGGGCGTCGAACGCGGTCAATCTCACCGACGGGCTCGACGGCCTGGCGATCGGACCGGTGATGACGACGGGCTTCACCTACGGCGTGTTCGCGTACGCCACCGGCAATGCCAAGTTCGCCGAGTACCTCCAGCTCGCCTACATCGATGGCGTCGGCGAGATCGCGATCTTCTGCGGCGCGTTGGTCTGCGCCGGGCTCGGGTTCCTGTGGTTCAACGCCTACCCGGCGATGATGTTCATGGGCGACGTCGGCGCGTTGCCGCTCGGCGCGGCGCTCGGCATCTGTGCGCTGCTGACCAAGCAGGAGCTGGTCCTGCTGATCGCCGGGGCGGTGTTCGTGGTCGAGGCGCTGTCGGTGATCCTGCAGGTGGGGTCGTACAAGCTGCGCCGCAAGCGCATCTTTCGCATGGCGCCGATCCATCACCACTTCGAGCTGCAGGGCTGGCCGGAGCCGCAGATCATCGTGCGCTTCTGGATCGTGTCGATCCTCTGCGCGCTGGTCGCCCTCAGCACCTTGAAGCTGCGATGAAGACGACGCTCGACGGCATGCACGCCGTGGTCATCGGCGCGGCCCGCGCGGGGCGCGGGGCGGTGCGCGTGCTCGCCGCGCACGGCGCCCGGGTGCGCCTGCTCGAGCGCAGCCCGAGCGCCGCCCGCGACCCCCAGTGGCCGGCGTCGGTCGAGCTCCGTCTCGGCGACGATCAGAGCGAGTCGCTCGACGGCATCGATCTGGTCGTGCCCAGCCCCGGCGTCGCCCGCGATCACCCGGTGCTGCAGCGCGCCGTGGCCCGCCACATCGCCGTGTGGAGCGAGATCGAGCTCGCCGCGCGGCTGCTGCGCTGTCCCGTCCTCGCCATCACGGGAACCAACGGCAAGAGCACGACCACCGTGCTGCTCGGCAACATGCTGCGCGCCGCCGGCCAGCACGTGTTCGTCGGCGGCAATCTCGGCACGCCATTGAGCGACGCGGTGTCGAGCGACGAGCGCTGGGACGCCGCGGTGGCCGAGGTGTCGAGCTTCCAGCTCGAATGGGTCCCGACCTTCCGCCCCGCCGTCGCGGTGCTCCTCAACCTCACGCCCGACCATCAGGATCGCTATCCGAACCCGGCCGACTACGGCGCCGCCAAAGCGGCCTTGCTCAGCCATCAGGAGAGCAGCGACACCGCGGTGCTCAATCGCGACGATCCCTGGGTGTGGGCGCAGCGCCGGCGGACGCGCGCCACCGTGCTGTCGTTCGGGCGCGACGCGGTCGAGTTCGGCACCTTCGTCGACGGCGACGAGGTGGTGGTCTGGGGCGCCGGCCAGCCGCAGCGCTACGCCTTCGCCGAGAGCCCGCTGCAAGGCGCGCACAACCGCGAGAACTTGCTCGCGGCGATCACCGCCGCATCGGCCTGGGGCGTGTCGGGCGATGCCATTCGAGCCGGCATGCGGCAGACCGCCGGCCTGCCGCACCGCCTCGAGCTGGTCGGCGAGCGCACGGGGGTGCGCTGGTACGACGACTCGAAGGCGACCAACGTCGGCGCGGTCGAGAAGTCGATCGACAGCTTCGCGGGCGGCGTCGTCCTGCTGCTCGGCGGCTACGACAAGGGCGGCGACTTCACCGTGCTGCGGCCGCGCATCGCGGCGCGGGTGGCGCACGTGCTCTGCTTCGGCAAAGCCGGGCCGCACATCGCCGACCAACTCGGCGCCGGGACGGGCGCGGCCGTGGTGCCCGATCTCGCCGCCGCGGTGCGGCGCGCCGCCGCGCTGGCGCGGCCCGGCCAGGTCGTGGTGCTGGCGCCCGGCTGCGCCAGCTTCGACGAGTTTCGCGACTATCAGGAGCGCGGCGCGCGCTTCCGCGCCCTGGTGGAGGGGCTGTGAACCGGCTGCGTCAGCTGAGCCGCCTGCAGGAGCGCGTCATGATGCCGCGCCTGACGCGCCCCGACGGGTGGTTGCTCACCGCCGTCGCCGGGCTGCTCGGCTTCGGCATCGTGATGGTGTTCAACGTCAGCTACTTCAACGCCGAAGCCCGCTATGGCGACCCGTACATCTTCTTCAAGAAGCACCTGGTCGCGGTGGCGGTCGGCCTTGCGCTCATGCTGGTCGTGTCGCGCGTCCGCCTCGATCTGCTCGAGCGCTGGTCGAGCCTGATGCTGCCGCTCTGCGTGCTGGCGCTGTTGATGGTGCTCACCCCCGGCATCGGCGCCGAACGCGGTGGGGCGCGGCGCTGGATCGCGTTCAGCGGCTTCAGCATCCAGCCGTCGGAGTTCGTCAAGCTCGGCGTCGTGCTCTTCTTGGCGCGCTGGATCAGCCGCCACCGCGAGGTCATGCACCGCTTCCGGACCGGCGTCGTGCCGGCGCTGGTCAGCGTCGGGGTGTGCAGCGCCCTCATCCTCGGCCAGCCCGACTTCGGCACCGCGGTGATTCTCGGCCTGCTGCTGCTCCTCATGCTCTACGTCGGCGGGGCGCGCCCGGCGCACGTCCTCAGCCTGGTGTTGTGCGGCGCGATCGGTATGGTGATCGCCGTGCAACTGGCGCCGTACCGGATGCGCCGGCTGCTCGCATTTCTCGACCCCTGGCAGCACAGTCAGGATGCCGGCTTTCAGTTGGTCCAGTCGCTCATCGCCTTCGGGTCCGGCGGGCTGAGCGGCGTCGGCTTGGGCCAGAGCAAGCAGAAGATGCTGTTCCTCCCCGAGGCGCACACCGACTTCATCTTCGCCCTGGTCGGCGAGGAGCTCGGTCTGATCGGTGCGGCGGTGGTGCTGGCGCTCTTCGTCGTGGTCGCCGTGCGCGGCTTCCGCGTCGCCGCGCGGCACCCCGATTCCTTCGCCAGTCTGCTCGCTTTTGGCCTCACAGCGGTGCTAATTCTGAGCGCGGTGGTGAACGTTGGGGTGGTGTTGGGGCTGTTGCCGACGAAGGGCTTGCCGTTGCCGTTCCTCAGTTACGGCGGCTCTGCGTTGCTGGCGACCATGCTCGAGGTGGGCCTGTTGGCCGCGCTCTCGCGCATGACGGGTTGAGGATGCGGATGGTCGTGGCGGGCGGCGGTACGGGCGGGCATCTCTTCCCGGGGCTGGCGGTGGCGGAGGCGGTGGCCGGTGCCGACCCGGACCGCGTGCTGTTCGTCGGCAGCGCATACGGGATCGAGGCGCGCGTGATCCCGCAGACGCGCTTCGCCTTCCGGCCGCTCGCCATCCACGGGCTGCGTGGGCGCGGCGCGCGCGGCGCGCTGCAGCTCGCGGCGCAGCTGCCGCAGGCGATCGTGCAGGCCTGGCGCATCCTCGGCCGGTTCGGCGCGGACGTCGTCGTCGGGGTCGGGGGCTACGCCTCGTTCCCGGTGGTCGTCGCGGCGTGGCTGCGCCGCGTCCCCACCGTCCTGCTCGAGCAGAACGCGCATCCCGGCTTGGCCAACCGCGTCCTGGCGCGGCTGGCGCGCCGGGTGTGCACGACGTTTGCGGAGGCGGAGCGCTACTTCCCCGCCGGCAAGGTGGTGCTGACCGGCAACCCGGTGCGTCTGTTCGCGGCGCCGGTCGCCGCCCCGCGCCACGGCTTCACGCTGCTGGTGTTCGGCGGCAGCCAGGGCGCGCACCGGCTGAACGAGACCATGGCCGACGCCGCGGCGGCCCTGCGCGACGCCCTCCCCGGGCTGCGCATCATTCATCAGACCGGCGCCGCCGACTGCGCCGCGCTGCGCGCGACCTATGAACGCCTGGGCGTGACCGCCGAGGTGCGCGAGTTCATCGACGACATGGGAGCGGCGTACGCCGCCGCCGATGTGGTCGTGTGCCGCGCCGGCGCGACCACCGTGGCCGAGCTCACCGCGCTCGGCAAGCCGGCGATCCTGGTGCCGTACCCGTTCGCGGCCGACGACCACCAGCGCGCCAACGCCAGCGTGCTGGAGGGACACGGCGCGGCGATGATGATCCTCGACCGCGCTCTCACCGGCGCCGCCCTGGCGCAGACGGTGAGCGAGCTGGCGCGCGATCCGGGGCGCTTGGCGAGGATGGGAGACGCGGCGCGGCGGCTGGCACGGCCCGACGCCGCCGCGCGGGTGGCGGCGACCTGCCGTGAGGTGGCGGGGGGAGGTGTGGTGGGATGACGAAGCTGTTCCGGGGACCGCGTCGGATCCATTTCGTCGGCATCGGCGGGGTCGGCATGAGCGGGATCGCCGAGGTGCTGCTGACCCTCGGTCACCGGGTCAGCGGCTCGGACCTCGGCGAGAGCGACGCCACCCGCCGCTTGATCGCGCGCGGCGCGTCGATCTCCTACGGGCACCGCGCCGATGCGGTCCCGCCCGACGTCGACGTCGTCGTGATCTCCTCGGCGGTGAAATACTCGAACCCCGAGGTCGTCCAGGCGCGGGCGCTGAAGATCCCCGTGATCCCCCGCGCCGAGATGCTCGCCGAGCTCATGCGGCTCAAGCACGGCATCGCCGTGGCGGGGACGCACGGCAAGACCACCACGACGTCGCTGATCGCGGCGATCCTGGCCAAGGCCGGGCTCGACCCGACCACGGTCATCGGCGGCGTCGTCCACGCCATGGGCACCAACGCGCGCCTCGGCCAGAGCGACCTGCTGGTCGCCGAAGCGGACGAGAGCGATGGGACGTTCCTGCTCCTCTCGCCGGTGATCGCGGTGGTGACCAACATCGACCCCGAGCACCTGGACTACTACGGCGACATGGATCGGGTGCGCTCGGCCTACCTCGAGTTCATGAACCGCGTCCCCTTCTACGGCGTCAGCCTGCTCTGCCTCGACAGCGTCAACGTGCGCTCGCTGCTGCCGCAGGTGCGCAAGCGCGTCATCACCTACGGGACCACCGACGACTGCGACTACGTGGCGCGCGACCTGTGCGTGATCGGCATGGAGACCCTGTGCGAAGTCGTGCGCCACGGCGAGGTGCTCGGCACCCTCCGCCTGCGCCTGCCCGGACGCCACCATGCCCTCAACGCCATCGCCGCCATCGCCGTGGCGCGGGAGCTCGGCGTACCGTTCGACACCGCATGCGACGCGCTGGCCGAGTTCGGCGGCATTCACCGCCGCTTCGAGCTCTGCGGCGAAGCCGGCGGCGTGATGGTCATCAGCGACTACGGCCATCATCCCACCGAGATTCGCGCCACACTGGCCGCGGCGCGCGAGGGCTTCGGGCGCCGTCTGGTCGTCGTCTTCCAGCCGCACCGCTACACGCGCACCCGCGACCTCTTCGGCGAGTTTCTCGACGCCTTCGACGCCGCCGACCATCTGGTGCTGACCGACATCTACGCGGCCGGCGAAGAAGCCGTCGATGGCCTCAGCGGCGAGGTCCTGTTCTGGGCCCTCAAGCGGCGCGGGCATCTCGAGGTGAGCTACGTGCCGCGCCGTGAGGACGTGGTCGCCGCGGTGCGACCGATCCTGCAGGTCGGCGACATCGTGGTCGTCCTCGGCGCCGGCAACATCCACGGCGTGGCCGAAGAGCTCGTGCACGGCCTGGTCGGCACGCAGAGCTCATGGACGGTGCAATAGGACCAGCGATGCGCGCCTGGCTCGACCAGCGCTTCGGTGCGCGGGTGCGGTTCGACGAACCGCTCAGCCGCCACACCTCGTTTCGCATCGGCGGCCCCGCCGACGCGTGGGTGGAAGTGTCGAGCACCGCCGAGATCGCCGCGCTGCAACGCGCCGCGCGCGATGCCGGCGTTCCGCTCTCCATCCTCGGGATCGGGACCAACGTGCTGGTCAGCGATCGCGGCGTGCGCGGGCTGGTGGTGAAGCTCGGATCGGCGCTCGGCCGGCTCGAGTGGCGGCGCGAGGACGAGCGCATGTACGTCCGCGCTGGGGCCGCGGCGCCGTTCAAGAAGCTGGTGATGGATGCCGCGGCGCGCGGTCTCACCGGCCTCGAGTTCGCCGAGGGGATACCCGGCTCGATCGGCGGCGGTCTGCTGATGAACGCCGGGGCGTTCGGGGGCGAGATCAGCCAGGCGATCACCGGACTGGTGGGCGTCGAGGCCGAGGCGGGCGAGCGGTACCTGCCGCGTGACGAGCTGCGCTTCGGCTACCGGCGCTTCGACCTGCCGCCGAACCTGATCGTCGCGGCGGTCGATTTCGCGCTCGCGCCCGGCGACCCGGCCGCGATCCGCGCCGCCATGGCGGACGCCAAGCGCCGCCGCGACGCCAAGCAGCCGCTCGGCTGGCCGAACGCCGGATCGATCTTCAAGAACCCGCCCGGCGAATACGCTGGCCGCCTCATCGAAGCCGCCGGGTTGAAAGGGCGCCGGGTCGGCGGCGCGATGATCTCGGACCAGCACGCCAACTTCATCGTCAACGTCGGCCACGCCACCGCCGCGGACGTCAAGCAGCTCATGGACGAGGTCGCCGACACCGTGTGGCGCGCCCGATCGATCCGCCTGGTGCCCGAGATCAAGCTGGTGGGCGAGTGGGAGAGCGCCGCATGATCGCCGCGCTCACCCGCCACCGCTGGGGCTGCCTGAGCGCCGTCGCCGCGCTCGGCGCCGCCGCTGCCGTGTGGGCCGGCCACGGCCCGGCGACGGCGGCGCTGCGCGAGCATCCCTATTTCGCCATCAGCCAGCTGGTCATCGACGGCTGCGGTCCGGGAGTGACCCCCGACGACCTGCGCGCCTGGCTCGGCTTCACCGACGAGTCGACGCTGTGGGACGCCGCGCCGGGACGCGTCCGCGCCCGCCTCGAAGCGCATCCCTACATTGCCCACGCGGCGGTGCGGCGCGAGTTTCCCGGCCGCCTCGAGGTGGTCGTCCGCGAGCGCCGCCCGCAGGCCATCGTCGTGCTCGACGATCTGTACTACGTCGATCGCAGCGGCGCGCTGTTCGGGCCGCTGCGGCCGCGCGACAGCCGCAACTACCCGTTCATCACCGGGCTCGACCCGGCGGCCGGCGACGGCGCGCGCACGTGGATGCTGCGCCGCGCGTTGCGCCTGCTGCGGCGCTGTGACCGCGAGCCCTGTGTCGGCGAGCTCTCCGAGG
>Ga0335084_10001793_pt1 | contig 20335 bp, 15 predicted proteins | sample Lox_Sample_44_FD_206721 | JGI IMG/M metagenome (GOLD analysis project Ga0335084, IMG submission 206721) | Soil microbial communities from Loxahatchee National Wildlife Refuge, Florida, United States - Lox_Sample_4.4 | ecosystem: Environmental > Terrestrial > Soil > Wetlands | place: USA...
CTGGCATCCTTTACGCGAAAACGTGACTGTCATCAAGGGAACTTTCAAAGTTGGCATGGGCGACACCTTCGACGGCGGCAAGATGGCAGCCTTCCCAGCAGGAAGCTTCGCCTACCTCGACCCAGACATGCACCACTACGCGATGGCCGCCGGTGAAGTCATCGTGCAGGTGCATGGCAAGTCCCCTGTTCAATTCAACTACGTCAACCCTGCGGACGACCCGAGTAAAAGTCACTAATTAAACACACGAGAAACACGGAGCTTCCCGATACGAGGGGGGACTTCGTGTTTCTCAACACCCCAAGAGCAGATCGAAATCAATACAAGCAAAATGGAGGAAGTCATGGCAGTTGATTCAAACAAGTTAAACGAGTTCCTTGGTAAGTTTGTCACCGACTTGGGCGCTACGGCCCATGCCGGGATGGTTGTAATCGGCGATCGGTGCGGCCTGTACAAGGCTCTTGCCACGAAACCGATGACAGCCAAAGAACTCGCGGCAGCAACGAAAACCGACGAGCGATATGTTCGCGAGTGGGCAGCGTCGCAAGCTGCGGGCGGATACCTGACCTACGATCCCTCGACTCAGGAGTTCGGTATGACGGAAGAACAGGTAATGACCCTGGCAAGGGAAGATGGTCCAGCGTATCTGCCGGGAGCATTCGAACTGGCGTTGGGATCGCTGGCCGCGGTGCCTCGTATAGCCGAGTCCTTTCGCTCGGGGGCGGGCATGGGCTGGTTCGAGCATGCGGAAAGCGTGTTCCACGGCTGTGACAAGTTCTTCCGTCCGGGTTATGCGGCGAATCTCGTTGACTCGTGGATTCCGGCGCTCGATGGCGTGGCAGACAAACTCGCGCGCGGCGCCAAAGTGGCCGACGTCGGCTGCGGTAAGGGAACGTCGACGATCCTCATGGCGAAGGCGTTTCCCAAATCGCAGATCTTCGGATTCGATTACCACGATAAGTCCATCGAGATGGCCATCGAGTCAGCAAAACGCGAAGGCGTCGCCGACCGGGTTACATTCCAACTCGCAAGCGCCAAGGAGTTCCCCGGAGCCGGGTATGACTTCGTTGCCGTCTTTGACTGCCTGCACGACATGGGCGATCCCGTCGGCGCTGCTGCCCACGTTCGCCGCGCGTTAAAGGACGATGGTGCGTGGATGATCGTCGAGCCTTTTGCTCACGATCAATTGCAGGACAACTTCAACCCAGTCGGGCGCGTTTACTATTCGTTCTCGACGCTCCTGTGCACGCCGTGTTCTCGCTCGCAGGAAGTGGGGATGTGCCTGGGTGCGCAGGCCGGGGAGAAACGAATGCGCGAGGTTGTGAGCAGTGCGGGTTTCAGCCGGTTCCGGCGAGCGACCGAAACACCGTTTAACCTGGTATATGAAGCTCGTCCGTAAGTGATGTGCGAGGGGTGAGCCAGCGGAAAGTTAGTTGACCGTTGGCTCAATTCCGAGCTCCACTCACTTCGTTGACGAAGACTGGACTTGTTCTTTCTCCAACCGCTCAACCATTTCTTTCGGCAGAGCGTGCAGCAGTTCCAGAAATGCCGCGTTGGTCCACCCGAAGCCGATGACGTTCATGTGATATCCCATCTCGGCATGTGCTTCGGAGGAGCGCGTGATAACGTTGTACTTCTCCCTGATGTCGCCGTCGTGACGGAAGTTTTCGGCGATCATCGATAGGAACTCGTACGACGTGCGGTCGGCATCGGCGGAAAATCCGTAGCGACGCAGGCCTGCAATGCAAATCATCTCGATGTTGCCCCAACCGTAGGGGAGATCCCATTGCGCACCTGTGTCGGTTGCACTCAAGGCTAGTCCGCCCGGATGTTCAAAAACTTTCACGTTCGTGGCTACGGCCCTTGCTTGTTCCGGCGTAGCTAATCCTGCCCACAGCGGATAAAAGGTCGACGCGTATCGATATTCCGACATTTTGCCCGTTGTGAAGTCATAGTCGAAGAACATCCCTTGCTGCGGGTTCCACAAATATTTCGTGATCAATTTCCTGCGTGACTCAGCATGCGCCTTCCACTTCTTTGCGTCATCGGCGCGGCCTAGCCAAAGGCTGATCTGCTCGAGATCTTTCTCGTTCTTATAGAGCAGACTATTGAGGCACACGGGGGCAAAGTGATGCGTTCCCGAGCCGAAAGGTCCGAAGCGGAAACTGACGTCGAACCCTGACTCCCGCATGGACCTGTCGCCTTTGTAGTAATCGCCACTCAGTTTGAACTGTCTGGATTTCTCGCACTCCGGCCGCGCCATTGTTGTTGAAGCGTCACACACCTGAACTGAATATGCGCTTCCCGCCATCTTCTGCCTCGAGTTTGAGTCCGTCTCGACGACATAGCTATCCGCAACCGCAGGATGCAAAAAGAAGTATTGAGAGACCTTGCGATAGAAGCCGGTTTCATCCTTCACGGCTTCGGGCGGGGGGCCTTCTCCGAAATCGTAATAGCGCGAAAGACCCGTCTGACCTGCCAAATGCGGATCGCGCGTCCACATCTCGTAGTCTTTGCTCAGGTCGGTGTAGGCACGTTCGAGCCAGGCTTTGTGGTCTTGTCCGGGATTCTGTTTTTGGATTGCCTCATACACATCGACAAACATCGAACTGACAAACGGCGGCTGCGAACGCGTCAGGTAGTACGTGCGATTGGCATTCAGCATCGCGCCATAGTGCTCGATCTCGAAGAAAAAGTTGTCGACCATTCCTCGGGCAAGTTCCACACGCCCGGCTTGCAACAGCCCCCGAATAATGAAGTAGCTATCCCATCCATACATCTCGTTGAAGCGTCCACCGGGCACAACGTATTTGTTCTCAAGATAGAGAAGGCCATGCGGCTGAAACTTGCTAGTATCGATCTCGCCAAGGCTATGGATTTCGATCGGCAGATGCTCGATTCGCACCTTGCAGTCTGCGGCTAACTTCTGCACGGCCGCTGGTTCCGCGAAGTCTTTCGGCAAGTACAACACCGGAGCCTCAGCCACCTTGGGATCGCCAATGCTCTGGCAGTCGGTCATGGAACGGGTCAGCGTGTCCCAACCTGTAGAAATGTATTCGAGGATCGGCTTGAGTCCTTGACCTTCGGAAGCGTCAGAGGTTGCAGCAACGGCGCGAGTGTCAAAGAGAAAGCAAGTAATCAGGATTAGAAAGCAGCATAGGAAGATCGATCGCCGATGAGCATTCATCCAAGTAGAAGAAGTCATGTGATTTCGAAAAACTCCGACATCATAAACGTGACGAAGTGGGGGTACCACATCAATCTTGCCGCCATTCAGGAGACGTGATGCGACAAAGTTGATTTATCCTAGCTGGTTTGCTGGTTCACGTTTGAGGGAGCTCACGATGCATACATCGCGCAGGATTCGCCGATTTTCATCCTTCATCGTTCTGGTGTTCGCGGTTCTTGCCTGGAGCCAGGTTCCGGAAAACACCTACCAGGAATTGCGCTGGAGGATGGTCGGACCATTTCGCGGTGGGCGCACGCGTGCTGCCACGGGCGTTCCCAGTCAACCGAACGTCTTCTACGTCGGACAGGTAAACGGAGGAGTCTGGAAGTCAGACGACTATGGCGTCACGTGGAAGCCTATTTTCGACCACGAGCCGACGCAATCGATCGGGGCAATAGCGGTTGCTCCCTCGGACCCGAACATTATTTATGTAGGCAGTGGTGAGGGACTGCATCGACCTGATCTTTCCGTCGGCAACGGCATTTACAAGTCCACGGATGCTGGAAAGACATGGACCCATCTCGGCCTTCGGGATGGCCAGCAGATTCCCGCCCTTGCAATCGATCCTCGCGACCCGAATAAAGTTTTCGCAGCGGTGCTTGGACATCCGTACGGTCCCAATGAAGAGCGCGGAATCTATCGCTCCACAGATGGTGGTCAAACCTGGCAGAAGGTGATTTCGAAAGACGAAAATACCGGCGGATCGGACGTCGAGATCGATCCTGCGAATCCCGATGTTGTTTACGCGTCCATGTGGGAAGCTCGCGAAGGACCATGGGAAGACGGCAACAAGTTCGACGGTCCGGGTGGCGGACTTTTCAAATCGACAGACGGCGGCGCCAACTGGCATCCTCTGACGAATGGCCTGCCCAAGGACCTCGCGCAGATCTACGTCGCGATTGCACCAAGTAATCCGGGGCGACTCTACGCAACCGTAGCCTCAGCGTCTGGAAAACTTGGCGTCTATCGCTCAGATGATGCTGGCGACGCGTGGTCGCAGATCACCGAGGATCCACGCCCCTCAGGCCGCATCGGTGGCGGCGACCTTCCGATTCCACGAGTGGACCCTAAAGATCCAGACCTGGTCTATGTGGCTAGCACTGTGTGCATGCGTTCGACCGATGGTGGAAAGACGTGGTCCGGATTTCGCGGCGCTCCCGGAGGCGATGATTACCAGAACCTCTGGCTCAATCCCAATAACGGCAGCATTATCCTGCTCGTTGCGGATCAAGGCGCAATCGTTACGGTGAATGGCGGCGCCAGTTGGAGTTCCTGGTACAACCAGCCGACGGCACAGCTTTATCACGCGATCGCTGACAACTCTTTTCCGTACCGAGTTTGCGCCGGGCAGCAAGAGAGCGGCTCCGTCTGTATTTCCAGCCGCGGCAATGATGGCGCCATTACATTTCGCGATTGGCACCCGGTGGGAGTGATCGAGTATGGATACGTGGCTCCTGATCCCCTCAATCCGGACATTGTTTACGGAGGTGGAAGGACGGAAGTCTCCAAGTTTCATTGGTCGACTGGACAGGTCCAAGACGTAACCCCGATTCCTCTGCGCAGTTCGAAATACCGGGCGAACCGCACTGAACCGCTGATGTTCTCTCCCGTCGATCCTCACATTCTTTATTACGCCACGAATGTCCTTTTCCAGACGACCGACGGCGGCAACTCATGGCAAACCATCAGCAAAGACCTGACGCGCGAGAATCCGGGGGCGCCGCCGAGCGTCGGAACACTAATGAATAAAGGTATCGAGAAACAGCGTGGTGTGATTTACGCACTGGCGCCCTCGTACAAGTCAGTGAACACGTTGTGGGTTGGAACTGACGATGGATTGATCTGGATCACTCACGATGGAGGAAAGACGTGGGTCGATATCACGCCAAAAGAACTGACGCCGTGGAGCAAGGTCACCCAGATCTCGGCTTCACATTTCGATGAACAGAGCGCCTATGTGTCTGTAAGCCGTTTCCGCATCCACGATACGCATCCTTATATCTATCGCACGCACGATGGAGGGAAGACCTGGCAAGCGATTACGAACGGCCTGCCGGATTTCGGTCCGGTTGATACGGTCCGGGAAGATCCGGTGCGCAAGGGACTCCTGTTTGCGGGAACCGAAAACTCGGTTTGGGTTTCATTTGATGACGGCGAACACTGGCAGTCGCTGCAGTTGAATCTACCGCGCACATCGATGCGCGATCTCTGGATTCACGATGATGATCTTGTAGTGGGCACACACGGCCGCGGATTCTGGATCCTCGATGACATTGCGCCACTGCGCGAAGCCTCCAGCATTGACGGGAACGCAGTTCATTTATTCACTCCTGCCTCTGCATACCGCGTGCAACGGGACACCAACACGGATACTCCGCTCCCGCCCGACGACCCGGCTGCTGCAAATCCTCCGGAAGGCGCGACCATCGACTACTACCTACCCTTGGCTGCTACCACGGTCAAGCTTGAGATCCTGGATGCGCAAGGTCATCTTGTGCGCAGCTTCTCGAACACCGACAAGCCTGATGTAACCGAAGATGAGCTCAAGAAGCAGATCATCCCTCTGTATTGGATTCGCGGTTTTCGGGCTCTGTCTGCCGACGCAGGAATGCATCGTTGGACATGGCCGTTGCACTATCCGACACCAACCGCCACGCAACACGAATTCACAATTGCTGCGATACCGCACGATACGCCGCGCATGCCACTCGGTCCGACGGCGTTACCCGGAACATATACCGTCCGACTCACCGTGGATGGGAAGACACTCAACGCGCCACTGAATATTAAGATGGACCCGCGGGTGAAGACTTCGAACATAGGACTGCAGAAAAAGTTTCAAGCGGAGATGCGATTGGCCGCCCTGCTTACCGATACATCGAAGGCTACGCTGCAGGCCGAATCTTTGAAGAATCAAATCGACAAAGCGAACGCTCAGGCGGGAAATCAGGCCAAGGAAAGCATCGAAGAGTTCGAGAAGAAGCTTGCTGCATTGCTTGGAGCCCCCGGAGGTTTTTTCTCTCCTCCGTCATCGGATGTTACGCTGAGCCGCGTCAACGGTGAAGTCAGCACCCTTTATCAGCAGATCTGGCAAGTCGACGCTGAACCCACGACGCCGCAAATGGAAGCTCTTGCCGCGACCGAGAGCGCCAGCACAGCGGCACTCAAGCGTTGGAGCGAATTCACCAAATCAGATTTACCCGCTCTGAATCGATTGCTCCGAGATGCGAAGATTCAGGAAGTTCAGGTCGAAGCCAATCCTCACCTGCCCGAAACGCAGGTCGATGAGGAATAAAACGCCATTTCGGAATTCAAACGATTAAGAGCCTTTCGACTTGGAGTCTTTTGCCCTTTCAACGTGAAATGAGTTTGCAATTTCTTGCAAACTTTTCTTCCACAGAATCGCATTTTTGTAACATCTGAGAGTCCTTGTAAAAATAGTTTGTAATTTTTGAAGGGCAATTGCTCCGGAGCAACGATAGGCAGGTTATAATCCCCCGACTTTGGGACTTCGAGTTGGACTGCCTTGGGGAAACTTTTCTGTGGGAAGTCGATGGAAGTCCGCGTCCGAAGCCGTTTTTCGAATAACCCAAAAAATGCGAGGTCAATTGACTATGAAGGTGTTCCGCACGCTCGGAATTGCTCTGCTCGCGCTGGCTTGTTGCAGCATCGCGATCGCCCAGGAACCTTTTACCGCGGGAACATGGACAAAGGTAAAGAATGCTCCAGCGTCAGATGTTGCACACGCCATTCTGCTCAATGACGGCTCCGTGCTGGTCAACAGCATGTTCTTCCAAAATCACGCTGACCCCTGGTATCGACTGGTGCCAGACTCCAAAGGCAGCTATATCAATGGAACTTGGGTGAACGCGGGAACGGCACCCAGCGGCTACAACCCCCTGTATTTCGCCTCGCAACTGCTTCCGGATGGACGCGTCGTGATCTTCGGCGGTGAGTACAACAACGGCAGCGCGGTGTGGACAACGAAGGGCGCTGTCTACAATCCAATCACCAACACCTGGGCGAGTCTGAGTTCCCCGGCCGGCTGGACGACCATTGGTGATGCACAGAGCATCGTTCTCCCGAACGGACACATGATGCTGGCCAATTGTTGCACGACCGACTCGGCAATCCTTACTCTGAGCCCCGCGAATGTTGCGAGCTGGGCCACCACCGGTACTGGCAAATTCGACTGGTTCGACGAAGAAGGATGGACCATGCTTCCTGACGGCAGAATTTTGACCGTCGATGCATATGTCAACACCAGCTGCTGCAACAAGCAGTACGAGATTTACGATCCCACCACCGGCGCGTGGACACAACAGCCTGGTACAACCGTGGTGAATTTGATTGATTCCGGCTCACGAGAAACCGGGCCAGCCCCGCTCCTGCCAAACGGCACTGTGTTTGCCAGCGGCGCCACGACGAGCAACGCGATCTATACGGTATCGAGCAACACTTGGGCTGCAGGCCCGTCGTTCGGCGGAAGCCTCGACATCGCCGATGGTCCGGCGGCAGTTCTGCCGAACGGCAACGCCCTTTTCGACGCAAGCCCGGGAATCTTCAATACCGGCAGCAAGTTTTTCGAATGGGACGGAACCACTCTGAACGCGACCTCGGCTCCGCCGAACGCCGCGATCGATTCGTCGTATGTCGGCAACATGGTTGTTCTTCCCACGGGTCAGGTTCTCTTCACAGATTTCACGTCTGACGTCGAGATCTACACTCCGGCTAGCGTCACGCCCTGCTCGGGCTGCGCTCCTGTGATCAAGAACGTGGCTACAACGTTGACACATGGCAGCAAGAACAATCGCATCGCAGGCACACAGATGAACGGCGTAACGCAAGGTTCGTACTACGGTGACGACAACCAGGCCGACTCGAACCATCCGACGGTCCGCATCACGGATTCGACAGGCAGAGTTGTGTATTGCAAGACGCGCAACTGGCTTGGCGGCGTGGCGCAGGGAACAAAAGTCACGACTGCGGTGTTCGACATTCCGGCAAACATTCACACCGGAACGGCGAGCCTCGTCGTTGTGACGAACGGCATTGCATCTGCAGCCAAGACGGTCACCATCAACTAACAGATACTTAGTCGCAAGAATAGTTTTATGAATGTTGTATCCCCCGGGCGCCGCATTCCTCGTCAACCAGCCAGGAATGCGCGCCCGGTTTTCTCAACTAGGCCCCTGTAAAGGACTCGGCTATGAGGTTTACGTCTGTTTTCTTGCTGTTGATCTTGGGCATGCAATGGAATGGCATTGCCGCAGCTCAGTCATCCCAACCAGCATCACCCAACTACCTCATCACAAATGACGACCCTCCGCGCAAGATCGGAGCGAGTTCGGGAACTTTCTTTACGATTGCCTCCGACGGCACTCCGCAAAACGGGACGAAGGTAACTTTGGGTGGCTCAGGCGCCGGTGGCGGATTGTTCAACGCAAACCGCGTCAGCGTCATGCGTACTTCCGCCTGCGCTTTTCTGTCACTCAACGGTGCCGGCGAAGTGGGAGGAATCGACATCAACGCTTTGCAGGATGTCGACAACACAGCCGGGTCTTCGTCGGACAGCGGCTTTCCGGATGGGATGGGACTGGTGAATAACGGATCTTATCTTTATGCCAGCTATTCCGCGTCCCAAACGATCGGCGTGTTTTCGATCATGCCCGGGTGCTCGCTGACTTTTATTGGTGACATTTCGGTTGCGGGCAAGCAGGCGGGGAACGTCAAGGGCATGGCAACGCACGGCGATATGCTGGTAGTGGCCTACGGAGACGGCTCGATCGAATCATTCGACATTTCCGGCGGAATTCCCGTATCTCATGGCGACTTGCAGAATGCCACGGGCTTTAACACTAGCCGCTTTCCGGCCGGAGTCGATATCACGCAGGATGGACGCTTCGCGATCTTCGGTGACCTTTCGACCACGACCACGATTGAGGTATCCGATATTTCTTCTGGCAGGTTGACGAAAACCAAGCTCTACGACGTAGGCGTCGCTGGCAATGCGGTGAGTATCTATCTGAGTCCCGACCAGACCCTGCTCTACGTTGCCAACACCAATGTTGGCAAGGTTTCAGCGGTGTTTTTCAACGCGACAACTGGAAAGGTCTCCCACGGCTGCACTTCTGCCAAACTGCGAGGCTGGCCGGATGACTGGCAATTTCTGACTAGCCCGGTGACACAACTCAATAGCGGAACCGGCTCGGTCTTATATATGGCAGAGTATGGCGCCATTGCCGGGATCGCGATCGTAAACGTGAGTTCGAGCGGGGGAAAGTGCACGTTAACGGAAGCGGCCGCATCACCGTTGCTGGCCCCCACCACGACGCTGTTATCGATTGGTGTGTATCCGGCTCGGCAGTTCTAACGATTAACGAAGATCCTACGAATTTGAAGGGGTGGGGTATGGGCACGTTTCTGAAATGGGGATTCGCAGTGCAATTTGTTCTAGGGGCCTTTCTCACAGCATCCGCACAAACGCCAAGGTGTCCGCTGAGGCCCGATCCGGGAAGCGTGGTGCTCGACGCTCCCAGTCTCAACAGTCAGAATGGTGCGCTTTCCGTAGATCTGACGATGCGCAACGCGATCGACCCCTTGAACTTCATGCACTATTGCTTCGACTACATGTCTTCGTCCGGACTGATCGAGGCGCCGACGTTGCGGGTCAATCCAGGGGATACGCTCACCATCAATTTCACCAATGATCTCGTGACAACTGCCTCCTCCAGGCTAGCGAATGAACGTCACGCGCCCGTGCACATGCACGGGATGGCAGATGCGCCCGGCACCGATCCCTGCAACAGCAAGGTCATCACGCCAAATACCAGCAACATCCATTTCCACGGGCTGAACGTTCCTCCGGTCTGTCATCAAGACGACGTGGTGAACACCTTGGTTCAGCCCAGCAAAACGCCGTTCCAATATCAGATCCAGATCCCGGCCAACGAACCGCCGGGCCTTTATTGGTACCACCCGCACCCACACGGATTTACCGGCCTCCAGGTAAGTGGCGGCGCTGCGGGAGCGATCGTGGTCAGCGGCATCGAGAAGATCAAGCCACAGGTCGCAGGACTGACTGAGAGGATTTTCTTTATCCGCCAACAGATTCCAGTGAACGGCACGGACGAAATCGGCTCGCAACTGACCCTGAATTTCCAGACCGCGATTTATCCCAAGGCGGATGCCCCAATCATCCGCATGAAGCCTGGCGAGAAACAGTTTTGGCGCATTGCCAATGCAACGAACACTTCATTTCTGAGCCTGCAAGTGCTCTTCGGCGGCGTGGCTCAGTCGCTTGAACTTATCTCGCTCGACGGGGTTCCGATCACTGGTGATCGTTCCGTAACTCAGCTTGATATGCCTCCGGCGGGCCGGGCCGAGGTCATCATCACAGGTCCTCCGTCAGGAACGCCCGCAACGTTTATCCATAAGGGATTCGACACCGGCGCCACCGGCGACCCGAGTCCCGAGCAGATGCTGGCTAAAATCGTCACCAATGCTAACGCTGCGGAACAGCCGGCAACTGCGGCAACGGCGGCAGTACCACGACGACCAGTCACGCCGCGTTTCTCCGGCTTAACTGCGATCAAGCCCTCGACAACCCGCAAGCTGTTCTTCTCTGAATCTGCTCTCGGCACCGCAGGTCCCGTGAACTTTTTCCTGGCGCTCGACGGACAGATTCCTCATTTGTTCACGATGGATGAACCGCCTGCCATCAAAACCAAGGTGGGAGCCGTGGAGGACTGGACCTTCGAAAACCGCACTCCCGAACAACACGCATTTCACATGCACCAGATTCATTTCCTGGTGACTGCGATCAACGGTGTAGCGGTTCCCAATCCGACGATGCAAGACACGGTGATCATCCCTCACTGGACCGGCAAAGGGCCGTATCCGAGCGTGACGGTGCGCATGGACTTCCGCGATCCGGAGATTGCGGGCACGTTTGTATATCACTGCCACATTCTGGATCACGAGGATGGCGGCATGATGCAGAAGATTGAAGTAGATCCGTAAAGAACTTCAGAGAATCGCGATGCGCTCACGCAGGTCTGCTGCAATCGCCGCTGCATCTTTGTCCGCGGCAAACATGACTGGAGTTCCGATCCGCACGACGATCTTTCCCGGTGGCGCGAATTTCTTTCCTGCCTGTTTGACTTCGAACAGGCCGTCGATGCGCATGGGAAGAACCGGAATTTGAAGGTTCTCGGCCAGCAGCCCTATGCCGGCTCGAAATGGACACAACTGCCCATCGGTCGTATGTCGTCCCTCGGGAAACACGAGCACGCTATAGCCGCGGTCGACTGCCTCTCCAGCGTAGGCAAAGCTACGCCGGAATCCAGCCTCGCGCGGCAGTGGGAACAGATTGAGTAACGAAACACCAAGGACCCACTTCATCTGATCGACAATTCTGAACAGCAATCCTCGATCTGGCGCAGGGCTGCGTAGAGCGTCCAACGCTTCTCCCCCAGCTGCGATAGCCAGCCGGTGGCGAAATCGCGCGGGTAAAGCAGTGAGAATGAATCCGGGATCGACGTCACCAAGGTGATTGGAGATCACCAGCAAAGGTCCGCGAACATTTCTCAGGTTCTCGCGTCCGATGATTCTTGGCCATCCGAGCAGAAGAATCGCCGGGCGCATGAGCAGATAGTGGGCGAACAGACGTATCCAGGTGATGGGCCAGCGCAGCACCCAATTGGGGTAGTGATACGCGGATTCGGGAGGGGTTCCGCCGCGTAACATGCGGTCCAAATCTCCAACCGTTCGCACGGAACTGAATCTTGTTTCGCTCAGGTCAATCTGGTATCGATCTTCGATCGCGCCAAGTAGTTCCACGCGATCGAGGGAACTCAGGCCCAGATCTGAGTCGAGGCTGGCCTCTGCAGGGATCTCTTGCACAGAACGCCCCGCAATGCGCGAAATCAATTCATCGAGAGGCCGGGCTGCGGGTTCTGCCCGGGGACCTGAGTGGCGCAGTTGAGTACTTACCGCCGACGCGATTACGTTTCGACGTGGTTTCTGCGTGTTCGTTCGGGGGAAGTCTTCCTGCGGCCATTCGACCCACATCGTTATCCGCTGATACTCAGCGAGGTGATCATTCGCCCGGCGCACGATCGCTCCCAGGTCGCTTTTTTCGCACAGGATTAGTACTGCGCAAGGCTCCGCATTTCCGTCGCGCTCCAATCCGACTACAACACAGTCTTTCACTTCCGGCTGCTGGCGCAACGCAGCTTCGAGGTCTTCCGGGTAGACGTTGGTGCCGCCCGGCGTTACGATCACATCTTTTTTGCGTCCTTTGAAATAGAGATTGCCAGACGCATCGAGTGCGCCGATGTCGCCAGTGCGATACCATCCGTCTTCGTCCGACACTCCCTGTGGTCCGTCCGCTCCCCAATATCCGGAGGCAACACCACTGCCCTTGACCAGAATTTCTCCATCGTCTGCGAGCATCACCTCGCGGCCTGGCAAAACCTTGCCGATCGATCCCTTCCCGAGCCGGAATGGATGATTCACGCTGATCAGAGATGTAGTTTCCGTAAGCCCGTAGCCTTGTATCGCTGCATATCCCAGCCGCCCCCAGAATTCCTCGGTGTCGGCATCGAGGGCAGCGCCGCCGCAGATGAACGCCCAGAATTTCCAGCCCAATTGTCGGCGAACCGCTCGAAAGACCCACCAGCGATGGAGGAAGTGTTTACCGTTTGCAGCCCCGAATCTCCTCCTGAAGTCGTCAGTCTGTCCCTTATCCTCGAGATCCCGCTCGACCTTCTGTTTGAGAGATTGCAGCACTCGCGGAACACTCACGAGAACAGATACGCGCTCCCGCCGAATCGTGCCAATGACCTCTGAAGGTTTAAGGTCGTTCTGGAAAATCACGGTCCCGCCGAGAATTGGTGGCAGGAACAGCCCCAGGAACTGGCCGAAGACGTGGCTCAGGGGCAAAAGATTGAGGAACCGAATGGGATGAACAAGTCGCTCGTACTTCAGGTAGGCGCGTATTTCACGGTCCAGCGGAGCGATATTCGCCAACACGTTTCCGTGGGTGATCACGACTCCTTTTGGGTCGGCTGTTGTTCCTGACGTGAAGACAATCTGCAAGACGTCCTCGCGACGGGGTACGGCTGGTGCGGATGTGGTTTTGTTGTTGAGCGGCAACTGACGAATGTCTTCTAGAGCGATGACTGGAAGAGAGGATGCACCGAGCACGTTCTCGTGTGTACGCGAAGTAATCACCGCCCGCGCCCGGACCTGTTTACACACGCGCAGTGCAAAGTCGATCGCAGCTCCGTCATCCATGGGGACCACCACCACTCCGCGGATGGCACAAGCAATGAAAGCTGCTGCCCACTCTGCGCTGTTCTCACCCCACAACAGGACCCGGTCTCCCTCGGCGATGCCTTGCCGTTCCAGTTCGTGCTCGACGCCGAGTGCGAGATCCAGGGTTTGGCCGTAGGTGAAAGACTCCCACCGGTATCCACGGCGCTGCCGGAAGGCACACTCATCCCGGTGAGCCTCGAAATTTTCTATCAGGAATTCCGCGATCGATCCGGCCATGCTGTGGCTCACGCCTCTCGGGCGTGGACACATAGAGTCTATTGAAAAGCCGGTCTCTTGGGTGGTGCGAACGAGAATCGTCGGACGAGATTTTGAATGGCGGAGCCCCTGTTACGGAAACCGAACAGATTACGCCCGGAACTTGCCGGGCTTGCGGGTTTGTGCAAGATACTAAGGATGCTCAGCCGCATAAAACTGCCGCTCATCGTAGCCCTACTTGCAACATCTGTCCTTGGCTTCGCGCAGGAGAAATCCGACGCCGCCACAATCCGCGCTCTTGAACTGAAATGGACCGAATCCTATAAACAACGCAGCATCGATATTCTGTCCTCTTTGCTGGCTGACGAATTCGTAATCACGGTTGAAGACGGCACGGTTTACAGCAAGGCCGGGTACATCAGCCACACGGCCGATTCCAAGACGCGGGTGCAGATCGCCGAAATGTCTGATCTTAAAGTACGCCTGCACGGGGACACCGCCATCGTAACTGGCGCCTATCACGAGAAAGGCGAATCCGAGGGGAAACGTTACGAGTACCGCGATCGCCTGACTGATGTCTGGATCAAGAACAGCGGTAAATGGCAGGTGGTGGCTTCCCACTACAGCATTCCATTCAAGCAGTAAATCTTTGACAAATCCGTGACAACAGTGCGGCTTGGCCGCACTACCATGGCCACTCCCCCGTCGGCCCTATGCTTCGGGCTGACTAAATTCCCCAGAGAAGGCCATAAAAATGAAGACCTATGCCCCTTCGCCGATCATGCGTGTGCAAGAGTGCCTTAAGCTTTCGTGCTTCTTGCTTGTTTTATCGGTAGGTGTTGTTGCCCAGTCCACTTCCAACCCCGCCGCGCCCGTCATCGTTACCAGCAAGTTCGGTGGACAGATCTTCGGATTCGATATTGATCAGAAAGGAACGGAGGGCGTGTTGGCTGAAGCGCAGACTTTGAACAACGGAAACATTCTTGCCGCCGTGGAAACGTTCGACCAGAATACCGGGAAGATCCTCAACGTCCTGATCAAGACCAATTCGATGGACGACTATCTCACGCTCGGTATCGTGGGAAATTCCGTGGGTTTGGTGGAACGCGAACATGAAATCAGCTTCCTCAATCTCCAGCGCTCATTTCTGACCATCAACCCGGTGTCGGGCAATAAGTTCACGGGCAAATGGAATCCGCCCATCGGGCAAAAGCACCTGATTTCGCTGATCAGCCGCAACCAGGGAACTCCCAACTCTGCGGTCTTTGCCGAAGACAACAGCGGTAATTTCGTTCCCTTCGTTTTCAGCTCCAATGTGGCTGCGAACACGTTCGGTCCCGTCATCCGAGTTCCCGACTCGGCCAATTTTGGCAGCTTCACCCCTCCCATGGCGCTCAACATCAAGACCAACAAGGCGTATCTCGCCGGGGGTAACGGATGCTTCGGCTGCATTCCCGTCTTCGGCGTTGCAGACCTGACCAGAGGTACGTTCACGGAGTTCAATGGGACGGGATTTGGTTTCGTGAATGGGATTGCTATCGATTCGGATGACAACATTGCCTGCACCACCACCGAAGATGACGCCAGCGTGGAGTTCTATGATCTGAAAACGCAGTCGGGATTTTCTGAGCTGTTGCCGAACTCAGGTTCCAATCAGTTCTTCAGCGGCGCGGATGTCGAGTACGACTCCATCCATAAACTTTTTCTGGTCGCCCAGCCGAACTCAAGTTCGGCACCGTCAGGCAGCACGATCTATGTGTACGACATCAACGGTGTTCTGCTGAATACGCTAAACGGGTTCAGCTTCTCGAACGCATTCAACGTAGTGGCTGCGCATATCGCGCTGAATCCGGCCAAGCGGATCGGTTTTGTGGATGGGCCCTCGGTAAATGTGAGTTCGATTCAGTCGTTCAGCTACTAGGCTGAGGGTTGACGGCACGATCCTCGCCATAGACGTGACTACTCGCGGCCGACGCCAAGCGCATCGGCCACGCGATTGATGTAGTTGAACCACGATGCAATCAATGTAATTTGAAGGATCCCGCGGTCGTCAAAACCCACGGATCTGAGACGCTCAATATCATCCTTCCAGACCTTGGTTGCGTCCTTAGTGAGCTTGACGACGTAATCGACCATCACGCGTTCCTGGGGCGTGATCGGAGCTGTGGTGTAGTCCTTTTGCAACGCTTCAATAAGCTCTTGATCCAGGGTCACTCGACGCAGAAACTCTGCGTGGGACTCGATTCAATACACGCACCGATTAGTGACCGACACCATCGTAGCGATCATCTCGTGTTGCCGTCGATCGAGTGGCAGATCGGGCGACATTAGGGCTCCGAACGTGCTGAAGGCGTGGTACAGCGCGTCAGGAATCAGAGTATGTGATCCCACAATCGACGATGCGCCAGAAGGATCGGGATGTACTGGCTCGGCGTATTCTTTCGGGTAGAGGAGCTTTTCTCCTTCAATCGCTTTACGCAGTTTCTCGTCAGCTTCTGTTAACGAAAGTGTACGAATCCAGGTCATCGTCGCCGTTCTCCTCGGTTATTCCAACGAAATGCGTGTTGGAAAAATACACTGCCTTCGGAGTGTAACCCTATACCACATTCATATTAGTTGCCGGTATACCATGGGCAAATGAACCTTCCCGTGAACCCGCCGCTCCTGCCAATGCTGGCGAAACGCGTCGAGGAACTGCCGCCGGGAGAAGATTGGATCTTCGAGCCTAAGTGGGATGGATTTCGGGCGCTGGTATTTCGCGACGGAGACGAAATCTTCATCCAGAGCCGAGAGGAAAAACCGCTGAACCGCTATTTCCCGGAACTCCTCGAACCATTGCGCGCGACTCTGCCAACTCGGTGTGTGCTCGATGGCGAGATCGTCATTGTCAAAAACGGCGAACTCGATTTCGATCGTTTGCAACTCCGTCTGCATCCGGCTGCATCGCGTGTGAATAAACTTTCGAAAGAGACACCGGCGTCATTCGTGTTCTTCGACATCCTCAGTCAAGAGGAACTCGACCTTCGCAGCCAGCCATTTGAGTTTCGTCGCAAACGGCTCGAATCGCTGCTGCCTTCGGCGAAGCCTCCAATTCACATCACCCCAGCGACACGGGATCGTGCGCTCGCGGAGGATTGGTTTCGACGGTTTGAAGGAGCGGGATTTGATGGCGTGGTTGCGAAACAGATTTCCAGCGTATACGAACCCAACAAGCGCGTGATGCTCAAGGTAAAACACGAACGCGACTGCGATTGCGTCGTTGCAGGATTTCGCTGGCACAAAAAAGGCGACCGCACTCTCGTGGGCTCATTGCTCCTCGGACTCTACGACGATGCAGGAGCACTGCAACACGTCGGCGTCTCCGCGAGCTTCAGCACCGCGAAGCGAAAAGAACTCGTAGATTTTCTCGACCCCTACCGGCAGGATGCGCTCAACGGTCATCCCTGGGGACATTGGGCAGAACGCATGGCTGAAGATGGAATGAAGCGGATGCCCGGCGGCCAAAGCCGCTGGAGCCAAGGCAAGGACCTTTCATGGGAACCGCTGCGGCCAGAACTTGTGGTTGAAGTTGCCTATGACCACATGCAGGGAGATCGCTTCCGGCATACGGCCCAATTCCGTCGTTGGCGAACCGACAAGAAGCCTACCGAGTGCACGTATGCGCAACTCGAAGTCGTGCCGCCACAGGAATTGGCAGCGATCTTCCCTAGCGGAAGATAGGTCACTCCTCCTTCTTTTTCCGCGTCCTGCTCCACTCGCGCCACTCCCGCGTCGGATCGTCATCGGGATCGGGCGTCTCTTGCGGCGGTCGCAGATCTTCTGGCACATGCTGCAGGTTTATTCGTATGCGAGTCCAGGTCGATGACCGCCCGCGCATGGAATCGACCAAAACATCCTCGGGGGCAAGCAATTCGACGACCTGTGCATGTCGAGCTTTCCAGCGTTCCAAACCTCCGAGGGCAGCCGCCTTATCCGGCGAGTTGGCCACCACGATTAGCGGCATTTTGACGCGTGGCTTTTTGGCAGCCTTCTTCGCCCGAGACGGCGCAACCCTGGGCGCCTCCGAATCCATCTTGCGGAAGTGCGGTGGCCAAGGTGCATCTGTAAGGCCGGCCGCTTCATCTTTGTCCGCCAAGTCCAGCAATTTATCAAGTGAGCCTGCCGCGGCGTCCATTTGTGCATGGGGATCCCCGACTTTGGCGAATCGATCAGGCACCGTGAAGATCGTGAAGTCCGCAGGATCGCAGTAGGGAACTTCGTTCCAACCGAGCGGCGTCGACACTCGCGCGTCCGGCAGAGGGCGCACTGAATACGCCGAGCATGTAGTCCGGTCTTTCGCATTCTGGTTGTAGTCGAGGAAGACTCCGTGCCGTTCTTCCTTCCACCACTTGGAGGTCGCGATATTCGGAGCTCGTCTTTCGACCGCACGTGACAATGCAACTGCTGCCCGCCGCACCTGCTGGAAGGTCCAGCGCTGCTCGATGCGAACGTTGACATGCATCCCGCGCGAACCACTCGTCTTCGGCCAGCCGCGAAGCCCAAGTTCTTCCAATAGATTCTTGACCTCGAGCGCAACCTTACGCACATCGTTCCACGCAACGCCGGGAACCGGATCCAGATCGATTCGCAATTCATCAGGATGGTCGAGATCGCTGGAACGAACCGGATGCGGATGTAGTTCGATGCATCCCAGGTTTACGATCCAGGCAAGTCCGGCCGCGTCATCGACTACGACCTCCTCTGCCGTACGACCAGAAGGAAACGACAATGTGACAGTCCTCAGCCAACCGGGGCGATTCTCCGGTGCGCGCTTCTGATAAAAAGCATCTCCTTCGGCGCCATTCACAAAGCGTTTGAGGACAATCGGACGACCCCGAATCCCTGAGAGAGCTCCCGGTGCAATGGCCAGGTAGTAGCGCACCAAATCGAGCTTCGTAACGCGGGCCTGTGCAGAAAAGTAAAGTTTATCGGGATGCGTGATATGGACTTCACGGCCCGCAATCATCAGCACTTCATTTGCTTCTTTGGCCACGAAACACAGGCTATCACCCGTTTGAGAGTGGGGTGTTTCATCTCAACTGAAATCGTGCCCGTTCGCACTTCTCGTGCTCCACGAAATTCTCGTTGACAATCGATGCACATTTGGCTATATAGCCAAGTAGTAATATATACGATGAGTCATAAAAAAATTCTAGATCCGCTGGACGTTACGTTTTCCGCATTAGCCGACGCGACCCGGCGCGCAATCCTCGCACGGTTGGCTTTAGGAGAAGCTTCCGTGAATGAACTCGCGGCACCGTTCCGCCTCAGCCAGCCAACGATCTCCAAGCACCTGAAAGTGCTGGAGCGCGCCGGGCTGATCTCGCAGGAACGATCGGCACAACGTCGTCTGCGACGCCTTGTGGCCAAGCCTCTCGAACATGCGACGGATTGGCTCAACGGCTATAGGAATCCTGGGACTTTGCAGTTGACCACACCAACGGATTGCGAGATTACATTCCGTCGAGTCTTTGCCGCATCGCGGCGCGCCGTCTTTGACGCCTTCACACAGCCGGCCTCACTCAAGCATTGGTTTTTCGGAGCTCCGGGAGGCAGCCTGGCGGTCTGCAAAGTAGCGTTGAAGGCGGGAGACTCTTTTCGATACGTGTGGGAAAGCCCCCACGGGAGAATTGGCATGAGTGGTCAATGCCTGGAATTCCTCAGGCCCGAAAAAATCGTGGCGACGGAGAAATTTGATCAGCCGTGGTATCCCGGTGACGCAGTGGGGACGATCACTCTGAAGGAGATTGGAGGCGTAACCACGCTGACACAAACCATCCGCTACGAATCGCAAGAAGCGCGGGACACTGTTCTCAGGACGCAGGTCGAACATGGCGTGGCCCTGGGGTATGACCGGCTGGCGAAGTTCCTGGTGTCGCTGCCGGCCAGGAAGGGAAGGAAATGAACCCCGACGTAACAGGAAAGGCCGGATCGCAACACCGTATCGGAAGAAGCACTATTGCTCTCATTATTGGCATGTTGGTGGGCATCTTTTTGTCTATCGGAAGCGATTTGGGATTACATGCCCTTGGAGTGGCGCCTTCCCTGGCGCAGCGTTGGCCTGATCAACTTCTCATACTGGCCACGGCGTATCGCACGCTCTATGGAGTGATCGCCAGCTACATTGTTGCGCGGTTAGCGCCCCGTCGGCCGCTGCTGCATGCACTCATCGGCGGATTTCTGGGGCTTTTCGTGAACGCCGCCGCCGCTATCGCAACCTGGAATACAAGCCCAGGGCCTCACTGGTATCCCTTAGCCTTGGCCGTTCTTTCGGTTCCACCTGCCTGGCTGGGTGGCAAGCTCCACGAGAGGGAACGGCGCTCGCAGTCGGCAGCGACGACAATTCCGTGAGAGACAGAAACGAGATTCCGCATGAAAACGAAAGCAGAGCTCCTCACCAAGGCGTCCGAACCCGACAAAGTCGATGCCTACATGAAGAAACTCAAGCATCCGCTGGTAGAGGTCGTCGAGGCTCTGCGGCGAATCATACTCAGCACCGATAGCGAGATCGGTGAAGAGATCAAGTGGAAC
>Ga0335084_10001795_pt1 | contig 20328 bp, 20 predicted proteins | sample Lox_Sample_44_FD_206721 | JGI IMG/M metagenome (GOLD analysis project Ga0335084, IMG submission 206721) | Soil microbial communities from Loxahatchee National Wildlife Refuge, Florida, United States - Lox_Sample_4.4 | ecosystem: Environmental > Terrestrial > Soil > Wetlands | place: USA...
TCGCGCGGGACTTGAGCCGCGCGAGCTCGACTTCGTAGACGATTTTCACGTTCGCCACGGGCTGGTGGATTTCCTGGGCGAGCGCGTTGACCACGGACTGGTGGAGCACTTCTTCGTCGCGGTCGTCGTAAGGGGTCTGCATTGCCTTCTCCAAGTTGTCACCGCCCCGCCATTGCGTTCTGGACGGGGCCGCTCATGTGTTCGTACGGGGTCTTGTTGCAGAGATATGAAGGTCCGGCTGCGACGAAGTCTACCGCGGCCGGCGAACGCTTGTCGCCTGTCCAGTCTTCATCATTCGACGAGGGAAGATGAGGACATCGCGGCAAGAGCTTGAGCGCGCGAAGGTTCGTCGCGACGCGGGATCGGATTTGTGAAGAAATTATTTCAGCGCGCTTCCATCGTGCGGATGAAATCCGCGAGCCGCTTGCCCGCTTCGTCGGGGTAGCGGCGATCGAGCGTCTGCAGGCCCGCGATCCGGTCGACGCGGAAATTGCGGAAGTCCTCGCGCCGCTCGCACCAGGCGCCGATGGTCCAGGTGCGGCCCCAGTAGTAGAGCGCGAGCGGCCATACGTCGCGCTCGCTCGGCTTTCCGCCGGAATCGCGGTAATCGAGCCGCAGCACGCGGCGCGCGCCGATCGCCTCGCGCACCGACTCCAGCTGGCGCATGGCCTGCCCGTCGACGTGGAAGGCCGGCGCGTACAGCCGCGTCCTCTCCACCGCGATGCGGCGGTCCGCGGGCAGCGCCGCGACGATTTTCTCGATCGCGGTGCGCGCCGAGTCCGCGAGCACCGGCCCGCCCCAGGCCTCGACCATGCGCGCTCCTACCGCCAGCGCCTCGATCTCGTTCAGCGTGAACATCAGGGGAGGAACATCGAAGCCCGCGCGCAGCCGGTAGCCGACGCCGGCCTCGCCCTCGACCGGCACGCCCGAGAGCGACAGGTCGCGCACGTCGCGATAGACCGTGCGCAGCGACACGCCGAGCCGGCCGGCCAGAAACGCGGCCGTCGTGAGACGGCGGCCGCGCAGGTGCTGGACGATGCGGAAGAGGCGATCGGCGCGCCGCATGGCCTCGCTAGCTCATCGCATGCAGCCCGATGCGGTTGCCCTCCGAATCGGACACGTGAGCGATGAAACCCTGGTTGCCGGGCAGCGCGGTCTTCGGCAACAGGACTCTCGCGCCGGCCGACCACGCGCGCTCGAGCGCCGCGTCGATTCCCGGCTCGGCCATGAGGTAGGTCACCGTGCCTTTCGCCGAGGGCTCGTAGCCCTCGCCCTTCATCAGGCAGCCGCCGACGCCGTCGTCGGCATGCGGGAACAGCGCGATCTGGTAGGGCCCGAAAGTCTCGGGCTTGAGCTTGCCGCCGAGCAGCTTCTCGTAGAAGGCCGTCGCGCGCCTGAGATCGGATACCGCGATTTCGCTCCAGACCACTGCATTCTTCATTTCAAGTCTCCTTCAAGTTGAGTGCGGGATTCGCACCACCGAAAGGATGAGGCGGCCCTGCTGACAGCGTGGTGTCAGCAGGCCGGCGAGCAGGGCACCGTGAGTCGCCCGCCGGCCAGGCGAGAGTCTAGAACAAAAAAAAGGCCCGGAGAGACTCCGGGCCTTCGCTCCAGCTAGGGGGAAGCTGGCGCTATGGTCAGCTGTACATCTCCGGCGCGGCGTCGATCAGACTGTCGACGGGCTCCTTGGGGAAGACCTTGGGGAGGCCGGTGTCGCCGTCGGTGTCGATCGCGGGTTCGATCTCCTTCGCCTGGTTCACGAACTGGTCCGGGAAGTAGCCGGCGGAGGTCGGGTAGGCGCTGCTCGCCGAAACCGGCGACAGGGCTCCCAGGATGAGGGTGCCGCAGACAGCGATCGCGGCGGCGAAGAGCGCTACGGTGCTGGAGTTCCTGATCATTTGCCTCTCCTCTATTCTCGTTGCAGGCTCGCGGAAATCGCTCGCCCTACGCCCTCCACTTTAGGCTTGCGCTTCCCGGGATTCGCCGTCGCGTGACGCAGGAATTCTGTGCGGTATGCACATTTCGCCGCCCGGCCAGGGCGATGGCTCTCGTACGCTTGACCCGGGCGTGGTCGCTCTGAATAATCGGATCGCACCATGGCGACAAGGCGAACCAGGGCTGCGCAAGCGCCCGCCGCAAAACTGTCGGCGCCGAGGCTTCCTGCCGTCCACGCGCGCACGCGCCTCTTCGGCGTGCTCGACCGGGCCTTCAAGGCACCCGCGGTCTGGATCGAAGGACCGCCGGGAGCGGGCAAGACCACGCTCGCGGCGAGCTGGCTCAAGGCGCGCAAGCGCCCCTGCGTGTGGTACCAGGTGGATCCGGGCGACGCCGATGCGGCGACCTTCTTCCACTACCTCGGACTCGGCGCGAAGCACGCGGCGCCGCGCTACAAGCGGCCGCTCCCGCACCTGACCCCGGAGTTCCTGCCCGGCCTGGAGACGTTCGCGCGCAGATATTTCGAGGAGTTGTTCAGGCGCCTGCCGAGCGGAAGCGTCCTGGTGCTCGACAACGCGCAGGACGCCGGCGCGGACGGCGCGTTCAACGACGTGCTTCGAGTTGCCATCGAGACCCTGCCCGCGCACGTGCGCATGCTGTGCCTGTCGCGCGCGTCGCCGCCGCCCTCTCTTGCGCGGCTGATCGCCAACGCCCAGATCGCCGTGCTCGCGCCGTCGGTCACGCGCCTGACGCTGGAGGAGGCGCGAGGCGTGGCGGCGGTGCGCGGAGTAAAGGATGGCGCGAGGATCGCAGCGATCCACGACCGCACGCGGGGCTGGACCGCAGGCCTCGTCCTGATGCTCGAGCGCGCGGGAGCGGACGCCGGCCGGGAGGCGAGCGATCCGCAGACGCTGTTCGACTACTTCGCGACCGAAATCCTGCGGCGGCTGGACCCGGGCACGCGCGAGCTGCTGCTGAAAAGCGCCCTGCTCCCGAAGATGCGCGCAGCCGACGTCGAGTCGCTCACCGGCCGGGCCGAAGCCGGAAGCGTGATCGCCGACCTGCAGCGGCGCAACTACTTCACCTACCGGCTCTCGCCGAAAGAGCCCGTCTACGAATACCATCCCCTGTTCCGCGAGTTCCTGCTCGCGCACCTGGACGAGGCGCTCGCGCGGCGAGACCTCGATCGACTGCGCTCCGAGGCGGCGCGCCTGCTCGACGCGTCCGGGCAGATCGAGGCCGCGGCCGACCTGTGGCGCACCGCGGGCGACTGGCCCGCGCTCGCGAATCACGCGCGCACCCACGCGGGAATCCTCATCAAGGAAGGACGCGCACGAGTCGTCGAAGCCTGGCTCGGCGCGCTGCCGGAGGAGCTGACGGACGCCGATCCCTGGCTGCGCTACTGGCAGGGCGTGTGCCGCATGGGGATCGACCCGGAGGCCGCCGTCGCGATCTTTTCCGTCACCCACGAGCGCTTCCGCGCGAGGGGCGACGTCGTCGGCGTGTTCCTCGCCTGGGCGGCCGCCGTGGACGCCATCTGGCTGCGGCAAAGGGACGCCACGGTCTTCGACGGCTGGATCGGGCGACTCGAACAGGACCTGGCGCGCTTCGGCGCATTCCCGGACACCGACGTCGAGGCCAGCGTCGTGTCCGTCCTGATCTGGATACTCCTCTGGCGCAGGCCGTGGCACGCCGACATGGCCCGGTGGACGGCGCGGGCGGCGCCGCTTCTCGAGCGTAAATTGGACCCCCTGATCAAGGCCCGGCTCGCCTGCGCGCTGGTCCTGTACTTCCGGCTGACCGGCGACGGCGCGAGCGCGCGGGCGGCGGCGGGCGCGGCCCACGCAAGCCTAGCCGCGCAGGACGCGAATACGCTGGCGGCGCTGCTCGCGGAGATGGTCCGCGTATACGACCTGCTCTTCAGCGGCCGTCCGGCGGACGCCACCGAGCACGCCCGCGCCCTGCTGCGCAAATCCCTGACCACGGGATTGCACGTGCTCGACAACATGTTCGACGGCCTCGCGACATACGGGGCGCTCACCGAAGAGAACACGACGATGGCCGACGAATTCCTCGGCGGCATGGAGCGCGCCCTCTCCGGCCGGCCGGAGACGCTCGACACGGCGCATTGGTATTGTCTGCGCGCCTGGCGGCTGCGGATCGCGGGCGATCTCGCCGCGGCGGTGCGGCACGCGAGGCGCGCGGTGGAAATCACGACTGAAGCCGGCGCGAGCCAGCCCGAGCTTCTCTCCCGGCAGAGCCTCGCGCATGCCCTGCTCGACAGCGGGGACCACGCCGCGGCCAAGGCGGAAAACGACGAAGCCCTCAAGCAGGCGCAGGCGGCGGGATTCTTCATGCACGTGTTCGAGTCCACGATGTTCGACGCGCGACTGGCGCTCACGCGCGGCGACGAGCCCGCCGGCGCGGCGCGGCTGCGCGACGCCTTCGAGCTGGCCGGCCGGAGCGATATCACCGGCTACCGGCCCTTCTGGCGGCGCGAGGCCTGGGCGCGGCTGCACGCGGCGGCGCTGGAGCACGGCGTGCTGCCCGATGTCGTACGGCGCCGGATACGCGAAGAGCAGCTCGCCGGCTACGGGCCGGACTCCTATCTGGAATCCTGGCCCTGGCCGGTGCGCATCCGCGTGCTGGGGCGCTTCTCGGTCGAGCGCGAGGAGAAACCGCTCGCGGTGGAACGCGGCGCGAAGCCCCTCGAGCTGCTCAGGGGCCTGGTCGCTCTGGGCGGGCGCAGCGTTCCCGAGGCCGAGCTCGCCGAGATGCTCTGGTCCGGCTCCGACGGCGACCGCGCGCACCAGAGTCTCAAGGTCACCGTCCACCGGCTGCGCCGGATGCTCGGCGAGGACCGCATCGTCTGGAGCGGCGGCGTGCTGTCTCTGGATACGCGCAGCGTGTGGGTGGACGCCTGGGCGCTCGAGCGCGCACTCGGGGCGCTGGATTCGGCGCTGACGGAGCGGCAAGGCAAGCGAATCGCGGCGCTCGCCCTGGCCGCGCTCGCCCTGTACCGCGGAGCGTATCTGCGTGCCGACGCGAGCGCCTGGGCGCTGGGCGCGCGCGAGCGGCTGCGCGCGAAATTCCTGCGCGTCGTCGGCGCCGCTGCCGAGACGCTGATCGCCGACGGCGGGACCGCCGAGGCGCTGCGCTGCTACGAGAAGGCGCTCGAGGTCGATCCCGCCGCCGAGCGCTTCTACCAGGGCCTGATGCGCTGCCATCTCGAGCTGGGCGAGCGCGCCGACGGCCTCGCCGTATACAACCGCTGCCGCGACGCGCTTGCGCGCGAGCTCGCTCTCGCACCCTCCCCCAAGACCGAAGCCCTCCGCGCTTCCCTCCTAAGCGGCTGATTCGCTTCGGCCCCGCGGCTGTATCCCGGGTGTAACCCGCCCGGTTCTATCGTGCCCGCTCATGAGCAGCGAGAGCTATGTGGTGCGCATCTACCGGCGCGAAGCGCAGGAAGCCTCGCGGGCGCGGCGCTGCTATGACCGTCTCGCGCTCGACGGCATCGTCGAGGATGCCGAAGGCGGAGGGCGCTGGAGCTTTCACGGGATCGAGGAGCTGTGGGAATTCCTCGCGCGCCGGCCGGGAAAGCCAAATCGCAAGTCGGAAAAGGGGAAGCCATGAGGACGAGCCGGGAACTCCGCTGGATCGCAGCGCTGGCCATATTGATCTGCACGCACGCACCCGCGGCGGGGCCGATCGGGGTGCCGAACACCTTCACCGCGGGCAGCACCGCCAAGGCCTCGGAGGTGAACGACAACTTCACCGCGGTGGTGAACGGGGTGAACGCCAGCGACTCGCGTCTCACCGCGATCGAGTCGACCGTCACCGGCGGCAACATCGTGCTCGATTTTTCGAGCCCGACGACGGGCAACATTCTCAAGGGCACGACGCCGTTCCTGCACGACTCCGGGATGTTCAACACGTTCATCGGCGCGGGCGCGGGCAATTTCACCCTCACCGGCACTGCCAACACCGCCACGGGCTCGTCGGCGCTCCATAGCAACACGACCGGCACCCAGAACACGGCGAACGGGACGACCACGCTCAACAGGAACACGACCGGCTCCTTCAACACGGCCAGCGGCGCGTTCGCGCTCGGCAACAACACGACGGGCAACAACAACACTGCGACCGGCACATCGGCGCTTCAAGACAATACGACCGGGTTCGACAACACCGCCAACGGCGGGTTCGCCCTCCTTTCCAACACGACCGGCACCGGCAATACGGCGAGCGGAGCCCGCACGCTCCAGAACAACACGACAGGCGGCAACAACACCGCCGCCGGCGCGGGCGCGCTCCAGCACAACACCACCGGCTCCAACAACACGGCGCTCGGTCAGGGCTCGCTCCAGGCCAACACGACGGGCGTTGCCAACACGGCCGTCGGTCAAAGCACTCTCCTGAACAACACCACAGGCGCCCTCAACACCGCCGCGGGCGTCAATGCGCTTCAGGCCAACACGACGGGAGCGAGCAATACCGCGACGGGTTCGAATGCGCTCATCGGCAACACGACCGGCAGCGGCAATACCGCGACCGGCTCGAGCGCGCTCTTCCACAACAGCACGGGACTCAACAACACCGCGATGGGCGTGAATGCGCTCGGCAGCAACACGACCGGCGCGCAGAACACCGCCGTCGGCGTGCAGACGCTCGAGGCGAGCACGACGGCCGACAACAATACGGCGTTGGGTTTTCGGGCCCTGCAGGTCAACACGACCGGCGCAGGCAACACGGCTGTGGGCGAGCTCGCCCTCCAGGCCAACACCACCGGAATCGCCAACACCGGGTTCGGAGCGGGATCACTCTTCAGCAACACGACCGGCGGCAACAACGTCGCGATCGGAACCAACGCCGGAAGCTGCCTGACCACCGGAAGCAACAACATCCACATCGGCGTCGTTTGCAGCCCTGCCGCCGAGAACTCCGCTATCCGCATCGGTGAGCCCGGCACCATCACCGCCGCGTTCATCGCCGGCATCAGCGGCGCCACCGCCAGCGGAGGCGTGCCCGTGCTGGTGGACGGCGTCGGCCACCTCGGAACGACCACGTCCTCCGGCCGCTTCAAGGAGGACGTTCGCGCGATGGGCGACGCTTCTTCCGGCCTGATGCGCCTGCGGCCGGTGACCTTCCGCTACAAACCCAAGTACGACGACGGCGCGCACCTGTTGCAGTACGGGCTGGTCGCGGAAGAGGTGGCCAAGGTCTATCCGGGGCTGGTGGCGTCCACGCCCGACGGCAAGGCGCAGGCGGTGCGCTACCAGTTCCTCACGCCGATGCTGCTGAACGAGGTCCAGAAGCAGCAGCGGACGATCGAAGCACAGACTGCACGCATCGCGCTGCTGGAGAAGCAAGCCGCGGAAATCGCCGAGCTCAAGGGACAGGTCGCGCGCATGACGGCGCTGCTCGCGCGCCTGGATGGCCGCGACAAGGTCGCGGCCGCGGGCCGCTGACATGCAATCCATCGAACGAGGAGAACCGACATGACGCTTCGACGGCTCGCGGCGATCGCGCTCATCGGTGCAGCACTGCTGCTCGATTCCTGCGGAGGCGGCGGGGGGGGCGGGGGCGACAATCCCGCGCCACCGGCGAACAACTGGGATTCGATGGTGTGGGACCAGGGCAGCTGGGGATGAGCGCGCAGAGCGCCAGAATCACTCCGACGGAGGGACATCATGACATCCAGATGGACATTGCGGATCATGGTTTTGTGGGTACTAACAAGCGCGCACGCCGATGCGGCGGGGCCCATTGGCGTGCCGAACACCTTCCAATCGGGCGCAACCGCCAAGGCGGCGGATGTAAACGCGAATTTCACAGCGGTGGTGAGCGGCGTGAACGCAAACGATGCGCGCGTCACCGCGATTGAGGCTACTGTTAGCGGCGGCAACGTCGTGCTCGGAACGTCGACAGCGTCCGCCGGCAACATCCTCAAGGGACTGCTGCCCTTCATTCACAACTTCGGCTCGGACAACACTTTCGTCGGGGTAAGCGCCGGCAATTTCGCGATGACCGGAACGGGCAACACCGGGACCGGCTTCCAGGTTCTCTCGAGCAACACGACGGGGAACACGAACACCGCGAACGGCGTCCAGACCCTCCTTCACAATACGACCGGTGCCCGCAATACCGCCATCGGTGCAGCGGCGCTCACGAGCAACACCACCGGCAACGACAACACTGCGATCGGCGTGGCGGTACTCGGCAACAACACCACCGGCAGCGGTAACACCGCGACCGGCGTGGGCGCGCTCCTTTTCAACACCGCCGGCGGCTCCAATACCGCGAGCGGCTACTCGGCGCTGCAGAGCAACACTCTCGGCTCTTTCAACACCGGCTTGGGCTACGGGGCGCTCTTCGCCAACACCCAGGGCTTCGGCAACACGGCCGGCGGCGGCAATGCGCTGACGGCAAACACGATCGGCAACGACAACACCGCTTTCGGCATGAGCGCGCTTTTCACCAACACGGCCGGGAGCTCCAACACCGCGATCGGCACCGGAGCGCTCCAGAGCAGCACAACGGCCAGCAACAACACCGCGGCCGGCTGGAACGCGCTGGTCGCCACCACGACCGGCGAGGACAACAGCGCTCTCGGCATGCAGGCGCTCTCCAAGAACACGACCGGCTTCGAGAACACGGCCATCGGAAGAGGCACGCTCGCCGCCAACACCACCGGCATCCAGAACACCGCCGTCGGGGCGTTCGCGGCCTCGCAAAGCACCGGCAGCGGAAACGTCGCGATCGGCGATCAGGCAGGGACCGCCTTGCGCGCGGGCTCTGGAAACATCTACATCATGGACAGCGGGGCTCAGGGCGACGAATCGCACACGATCAGGATCGGCAACGGCGCGCACACCCGCGCCTTCATCGCCGGCATCCGCGGCGTGACCACCGGCGCGGCCGCGATCGCCGTCCTCGTCGATACCAACGGCCAGCTGGGCACGGTCAGCTCCTCGCGACGCGCAAAGGACGACATCGCCGACATGGGGGCGGCGAGCAACGTGCTGATGAAGCTCCGCCCGGTGACCTTTCACTACAAGTCCGACAGGAATCCCAAGGGCCGCACGCTTCAGTACGGCCTGGTCGCCGAGGACGTTGACCGAGTTGCCCCAGGTCTCGTCGCTCGTTCAGCCGACGGCAAGATCGAGACGGTGTACTACCAGTTCCTTGCGCCGATGCTGCTGAACGAATATCAGAAGCAGCAGCGCACCATCGAGGCGCAGGCAGCGCAGCTCGCGGAGCAGAAGGTGGAAATCGCCGAGCTGCGGCGGCAGGCCGCGCGGATCGCGGCGCTCGAGAAGGAAGCGGCGCGCACCGGAGCGTTGCTGGTGCGGCTCGAACGCGCTGGAACGGTCGCGACCGCCGCTCGGTAGTCTCTGTCAGTCGATGTCAACCCAATGGAGGAATCAACCATGAAAGCTTTTCGCGCCATCACCGCAGTCCTGCTCGTCCTCGCGCCGGCACTGGCGGCCCAAGCCGCCGAGATCTTCTCGCCGGGACTTCCGGCGCGCGGCAGCCAGTTCCAGGTCTGCAGCATCGTCAACATCAGCGGCACGACCCGGACGGTGACCACGCAGATCTTCGACTCCACCGGGGCGATCGTCTACTCCGCGGTGCCGCAGGCCCTCGCGCCCGGCCAGGCCGGCGGGGTCTCCGTACCTGCGACGGTGGTGGGGATGTATTGCAAGTTCGCCGTCGAGGGGAACGTCAACCACTATCGCGCAGCGATCTCGGTTCTCGACCCGGTGACCGACACGATCGTGGTAGCACTTCCGGCCGAATAGCCCGGCCAGGACAGGTCCCGGAAAGAGTCAGCGGGTGCGGCGGCCCGCAGCGGCTTCGCGCCGCGTCTTGTGGGCTGCGTGCGACGGTTCCTTCGCGCGCTTCACGCGGCGCAGGTAGCTCACCACGGGAGGGGCGAGATCGTCGGCGTGTCCCCAGACTTCCGCTCCATGCGTGAAGCGGCCGAACAGATAAGCTATCCCCAGCCCCGCCAGGGACCAGACACCCAGTATCGCCATCCATGTGATCCAGCTCATGGCCCGCCTCGAGAGGAAGTGAAAATTCCCGGACGCGAACAGCAGCTTTCACGTTATACCAAGTCTGCGGCGGGGCCAAGAGCGAATGCGAAATTTCCTCCGATTCTTTGTAACCGGGGAGGAAAACGCCGCGATTTGTCTCCTGCAGACGACATTTCTCGGAACCGCGCACTATCGATGTCGGGAAATCTCGCTGGTGCCGTAGGAGAAACTCCTACAAACGATATCAAGGGATCTCGAGAACGACGTCAGGCGATGCTCTCGCGTAGCGCCTTCGCGGCCTCCTTGCCGCGGTCGAACTCGGCTCGCCGCCGTGCCAGCTCCTCGGGGCCCAGGCGAGCGGCGTTGGAGTAGTCGAGCTTCCACTCCGCGCTCTCGCTCCAGCGCAACGGCGACTGCAAGGTGGTGCGCGGCTCCGCCGCGGTTTCGAGCAGAGCCAGCGCCAGCTCGAGCGTGATTTCCTGCGACGCGACGTCGTGCGGCTTGCCGGCGCTGTTCCCCAGCGGAAAGTCGCTGAAGAGGAAGCGCGCCACGCCGCAGTGCTCGACGATGTCCCTGGCGCAGCCCATGACGACGGTCGCGATGCCGTTCGCCTCGAGGTGACGGGCGACGAGGCTCATGGTCTGATGGCACACCGGGCAGTTCGGCACCAGGATCGCGCAGTCGGCCCGGTCCTCGCGGCAGCGCCTCAGGATTTCCGGCGCGTCGACGTCGAGCGTGTGCTCCTGGCTGCGGTTGGTCGGCACGCCGTGGAACCGCGGCGCGAGCTGCAATCTTCCCGCGACAGCGGCGCGGCGCAGCGCCGGGAGCGGAAACCAGGTGCCGCTGTCCTCCATGCTGGTGTGCTTGCGGTCGATGGCGACGTGCGCGATGCGCACGTCGTGGTCCACGCTCGTGTCGCCCGAATAGACCGCGTAGAACTTGGCAGCGGCATTGTAAGGCGCGCCCGGGCCCTGGTCCCCCTTGTCGGGCTGATAGGGCGCGGCCGTGGTGAGGAGCACGACGCGCGAGTCGGCGAGCGGCTTCTTCAAGGAGCAGAAGGGCGCGTCGTCGTGATGCGCCCAGACGTAGGGATTCCCGTAGCCGAGCGCCAGGTAGTAGTCGCGGGTGCGCTCGATGTACGCGATCGGACGATCGGATTCGGGAACGAAGCTCACGCGCGTGTCGAACCGCTAGCGCTCGTAGGTCCCGATCAGCTCGGCGCGCGCGATGACGTGTCCCTGCATGGCGCGCTCGACTGCGGCCTTGTCCGGACGGCTCAATCCCTGGATCACCGCGTCGAGCGCGTACAGTTTGTGGAAGTAGCGGTGCCGGCCGACGGGCGGACACGGGCCCCCGTAGCCGGTGCGCTGCCAGTCGTTTGTCCCCTCCGCGGTGCCCGCGGGAAGGCTCATCACGCTCTCGGGTAGGCCGCTGGCGGAGGGCGGAAGGTTGTATAGCACCCAATGCACCCAGGTCATCTTCGGCGCGGCCGGATCCGGCGCGTCCGGATCATCCACGATGAGCACCAGGCTCTTCGCCTGCGCCGGAACCCCGGTCCAGGAAAGCGGCGGCGAACTGTCGTTGCCGTCGCAGGTGTGCTTCTTCGGAATCGCGCCGTTGTGGGCAAACGCGCTCGATGCAAGATTCATCGTTCCGGTCCCTTCGAGAACCCGCCCGGGCAAACCCTAGCGTAGCACGCGCAAGATCCTCGGGAGGGATTCGCCGTGCCGGTACCGCCTGCTTTCCCGCCGGACTAGATCCGGGCCTGCGCGTGTTTACGTGGGCACGCGCCCATCATCGCCTGCCGTGCTGCACCGCATTATGACCCGAGGTAGTGGCAAGCCAGAAAGTTTGGTTCATACTCCCCGACGCCACCTAATCCGCGCGGGCAGCGTCCGCTGTCCGCATCAAAAGGAGGAAAAAGAATGCGCCTCACCATCAACGGCAAGTCCCACGAGGTCGACGTCGATCCGACCACGCCCCTGCTCTGGGCGATCCGCGAGAACGTCGGCCTCACCGGCACCAAGTACGGCTGCGGCGTCGCGCAGTGCGGAGCCTGCACCGTGCACATCAACGGCCTCCCGGTGCGCTCTTGCTCGATCCCGGCGAGCGCGGCGGTCGGGGCGAAGATCACGACCATCGAGGGCCTCGCCACCGGCAAGACGCTGCACAAGGTGCAGAAGGCATGGCTCGACCACGACGTGCCGCAATGCGGCTACTGCCAGTCGGGCATGATCATGGCGGTGGCGGCCTTGCTCAAGACCAACCCCAAGCCGACCGACGCGGATATCGACGCGGCGATCACCAACATCTGCCGCTGCGGCACCTTCCAGCAGGTGCGCGAAGCGATCCACATGGCCACCAAGGCCGCGTGAGGGAGCCGACCATGACCGCCATGCCGAAATTCAAGATCAGCCGCCGCAAGTTCCTCATCTCGAGCGCCGCCGTCGGAGGCGGGCTCGCGCTCGGGTTGCGCCTGCCGCCGTTCGGGCCCGAAGTCGTGCGCGCGGCCGACGGATCGCCCGAAATCACCGTGTGGGTGGTGATCCGCCCGGACAACTCCACCGTCATCCGCGTGGTGCGCGCCGAGATGGGCCAGGGCACGATTACCGGCCTCGCGCAGCTCGTCGCCGAGGAGCTCGACGCCGACTGGAGCCGCGTGTCGATCGAGTATCCGACCCCCGGCGAGAGTGTGGCGCGCAAGCGCGCCTGGGGCGAATTCTCCACCGGCGGCAGCCGCGGCATCCGCCAGTCGCACGACTACGTGCGCAAGGGCGGCGCCGCCGCGCGCATGATGCTGGTGCAGGCCGCAGCCAACCAGTGGAAGGTAGCCGCCTCCGAGTGCGTCGCCGCGAACAGCGTCATCACGCACACGCCGACGGGGCGCAAGGTCACCTACGGCAAGGTGGCGGAAGCCGCCGCGCGCCTCGAGCAGCCTAAGGACATCCCGCTCAAGGACCCCAAGACCTGGAAGATCGCGGGCAAGCCGCTCAAGCGCCTCGACACGGCGAAGAAGGTCAACGGCACCATGATCTACGGGATGGATCTCAAGATGCCCGGGATGCTGTGCGCCGCGGTCAAGGACTGCCCGGTGTTCGGCGGCAAGGTAAAGAGCTTCGACGCCGCCCGCGTCGCCGGCATGCGCGGCGTGAAGAAGGTCGTGCCCGTCGGCGACACCGGGGTCGCGGTGATCGCCGATACCTACTGGAACGCGAGGACCGCGCTCGAGCAGCTGCCGGTCGTGTGGGACGAGGGGCCCAACGCCAAGATCTCCAGCGCCGACATCGCCGAGGTGCTCAAGGCGGGACTGGACGCGGAGCAGGCCTTCGTCGGCAACCAGGCGGGCGGCGACGTGAAGGCGGCGCTCGCCGGCGCGGCGAAGAAGGTCGAGGCGGTGTACTCGTATCCGTTCCAGAACCACGCCTGCATGGAGCCGATGAACGCGACCGTGCGCTGGACGCCGGAGCGCTGCGAGATGTGGGGCCCGACGCAGAACGGCGAAGGCGCCTTTGCCGCGGTGCTCGCGGCTTCGGGCCTGACGGCCGACAAAGTCGACGTGCACAACGTCATGCTCGGCGGCGGGTTCGGCAGGCGCGGCAGCTACCCGAACGACTACGTCGAGCAGGCCGTGCTCATCGCCAAGCAGATGCCCGGCACGCCGGTGAAGATGATCTGGTCGCGCGAAGAAGACATGGCGCACGGCCGCTATCACCCGGTGATGCAGTGCAAGCTCACGGGCGGCCTGGACGCGAGCGGCAACCTCACCGGGCTGCACATGCGGCTCTCGGGCCAGTCGATCCTCGCCGCGGTGCGCCCGGAGGTGGTGCAGGCGCAGAAGGGACGCGATCCCTTGAGCTTCCAGGGCGTGTTCGAGTCGGGCGAACACGCGTTCGGCTACACCGTGCCGAACCTGCTGATCGATCATGCGATGCGCAACACCCACGTGCCGCCGGGGTTCTGGCGCGGGGTGAACATCAACCAGAACGCGGTGTTCATCGAGTCGTTCATGGACGAGCTCGCCGAGGCGGCGGGCCAGGATCCGCTCGAGTTCCGTCGCAAACTCATGGCGAAGCACCCGAGGAATCTGGGCGTGCTGAACGCCGTGGCCGAGAGGATCGGCTGGGGCAAGCCGGCGCCGAGCGGCGTCTACCGCGGCATCGCGCAGATGAAGGCCTTCGACAGCTTCGTCGCCGCGGCCTGCGAGATCTCGGTGAGGGACGGCAACAAGGTCAAGGTGCACCGCATCGTCGCCGCCACCGACCCGGGCTACGCCGTGAACCCCGCGCAGATCGAACGGCAGGTCGCGGGCTCCTTCGTCTACGGCCTGTCGGCGCTGTTCTTCCAGGAATGCACGGTGAGGGACGGCCGCATCGAGCAGACCAACTTCCACCAGTACAACTCGATGCGCATCGCGCAGATGCCCAAGGTGGAGACCATCCTCATGCCCACGGGCGGCGCGGTGTGGGGCGGCATCGGCGAGCCGACGATCTGCGTCGCGGCGCCGGCGGTGCTGAACGCCTTCGCCAAGGCGACCGGCAAGCGCATCCGCTCGGTGCCGCTGAAGAACCACGGTATCGAGCTGGTGTGAAGCTGGCGGCGGGCCTTCTGGCGCTGTGCCTGGGGCCCGCTATTGCGGCGGAGAACCTGCCGGGCTCGCTGACGGGAAAGAAGGGAGATCCCCAGAGGGGCCGGCAGATCGTCGCCAACCGGCAGGTCGGCCTGTGCCTCTTGTGCCACAGCGGGCCGTTCCCGGAGGAGCGCTTCCAGGGCGACCTCGCGCCCGACCTCAAAGGAGTCGGCTCGCGCCTGTCGGAAGCCGAGATCCGCGCGAGAGTCGTCGATCCCGGCAAGACCAATCCTGACACCATCATGCCCGCCTACTACAAGACCGAGGGCCTGTCGCGCGTGGCGTCCTCGTTCCGCGGCAAGACCATCCTCGGCGCGGAACAAATCGAGGACGTGGTTGCCTATCTGTCCACCTTGAAATGACGACGCGCCGCGAATTCCTGGTTCTAACCGCCGCCTCGCTCGCCGCGCCGACTGCGGCGAAGGCGCAGCTCGACCCCAACCTGGCGGCGAACCGCAGGGCCGCCTTCCAGGAAGCGCTGCGCCGGATCGTGGGCGACGCGCAGGTGCGGCGCGGCCGGGTCAAGCTCACGCTGCCGCCCCTCATCGACAACGGCAACTCGGTGCCGCTCTCGGTCGCGGTCGAGAGCCCGATGACGGCCGCCGACCACGTCAAGGCGATCCACGTCCTCACCGAGAAGAACCCGCTGCCCGACGTGGTGAGCGTCGCTCTCGGCCCGCGCGCCGGGCGCGCGAGCCTCGCGACGCGCGTGCGCCTCGCCGACACCCAGACCGTGACGGCGATCGCGCAGATGAGCGACGGCTCGTTCTGGTCCGACAGCGCCGAGGTCGTGGTCACGCTCTCGGCCTGTCTCGAGGAAGGGTTGATCTGATGGCGCGCGCGGTCGTCACCCTGCCCGCGCAGGCGAAGCGCGGCGAGATCATCGAGATCAAGACGCTCGCCCAGCACTCGATGGAGACCGGGTTCCGGCGCACGCAGACCGGCGAGCTGATCCCGCGCGACATCATCCGGCGGTTCACCTGCACCTACAACGGCGTCGAGGTGTATCGCGCCGATCTGCACCCCGCGATCGCCGCGAATCCCCTGATCGCGTTTACCACCGTCGCGACCGAGACGGGCACGCTCACGTTCCAGTGGGTCGGCGACAACGGCTACAGCGTGACCGAGATCGCGCCGATCCGAGTCGAATGAGCTTCGGCGCGGGCGTGCGTCTTCTGCCCCTCGCCGCCGCATTCCTCGCTTCCGCAAGGGTGGTCGCGGCCGAGATTCCGCTCGGCGAGCGCCGCTCGGGCTACGAGCTCATGGCGCGCGAGACGCGCGCCATTCAGGACGACGACGCCACCAATCCCGGCATGCTGTGGGTGCTCGACGGGGAGACGCTGTGGAGCAGAAAGGCGGGCGCCGCGGACCGCTCGTGCGCGGACTGCCATGCCGATGCGCGAGAAAGCATGAAGGCGGTCGCGGCGCGCTACCCGGCTTTCGACCCGGCGCGCGGCCGGCCCGTGACGCTCGAGCAGCGCATCAACGGCTGCCGCACCGGCAGGCAGAAAGCGGCGCCGCTCGACTACGAGAGCAAGGACCTGCTCGCGCTGACCGCGTACGTCGCGCGCCAGTCGCGCGGAGTTCCGATCGAGGCCGCGATCGACGAACGGATCCGGCCGTTTCTCGAAGCCGGCAAGGAAGCCTTTCATCGCCGCCAGGGCCAGCTCAACCTCTCCTGCGCGCTGTGCCACGACGATAACTGGGGGAAGCACCTCGCCGGCAGCGCGATTCCCCAGGCGCATCCCACCGGCTACCCGCTCTACCGTCTCGAGTGGCAAGGCCTGGGATCGCTCGGGCGGCGGCTGCGCAACTGCCTCGCCGGAATGCGTGCGCAAGTGCCGGCGTTCGGCGCCGACGAATTCGTCGACCTCGAGCTCTACCTGATGTGGCGGGCGCGCGGGATGAAGATCGAAGCGCCTGCCGTGCGGCCGTAGCGACCGGCTCAGCTGCGCGACCGCGTCGCGCGACTCTTTCGCTTCTGCTTCTCCTCGTACATCCTGCGGTCGGCGCGCCGGATGAGATCCTGAATTCCGTCGCCGTCGTCCGGCACGATCGCCACACCGATCGAGACGCCGACCTGCAGCTTCAGGCCGGCGTAGTCGATCGGGGTTTCCACCGCGCGGCGCACGCGCTCGACCAGCTCCGGGATCTTGTCGCGTCCGGCGTTCTCCAGCAGCACGATCATCTCGTCTCCGCCCCAGCGCCCCACGCTGTCGATGTCGCGCACCGCTTTCAGGGCGCGCTCAGCCACGCCCTGCAGCACCGCGTCCCCTGCGCGGTGCCCGTGCTCGTCGTTGATGCGCTTGAAATCGTCGAGATCGGCGAACAGCAGGGCCGATACCGCGGCGGGATTGCGCCGCTGCGCCGCGATCGCCCGCTCGAGACGGTCCTCGATCAGCGTGCGGTTCGGCAGGCCCGTCAGCGCGTCGAACATCGCCAGCCGCGCGAGCCGCGCCCGCTGCACCAGCAGCGCGTACACGCCCCAGCCCAGGAACACCGCGAGGCCCCAGACGAGAAACCGCAGGCGCCAGGCGGCCTCGGTCAAGGGGAAGGAGGAAGCCATGGCGCGCAGCGCCAGCACCCACTTGCCGCCGGGCACGTCCATGTCGATCAGCTCGACTCCGCGCGCGCCGAACAGGCGCGCGTCGCCGCGGATCACCTCGCCCTGCATGCCGCGCGCGTCCCTCCCGCGGACGGCGAATTCGACGTTCTCGGCCTTGGCCCGGGCGAAGGCGTCGGCAAAGAAGGTATCGGAATCGATGATCGTCGAGATGAGACCCCAGTACTTGCCGCGGACCGAGACCGGGACGCGATAGATCAGCCCCTGGCCTCCCTGCACCAGCTTCATCGGCCCGAGAAGGATAGGCGTACCGCCCTCGATCACCCGCTGGACGGCGGGCCACTGTCCCGGCACCTTGCGGTAGTCGAGCCCGAGCGCCTTTTCGTTGCCCTTGACCGGATAGATGTAGAGAAGGTGGTAGCCGACGGCGACTCCGAAGTTGCGCACGTGGCGCGAGTCCTCGAAGAGCTTCTTGAGAATCGCGTCGACCTCGCGCCGGTTGAGCACGCCCTCGCGTACCGACAGGTAGCTTTTCAGGCCGCTGGTGAGGAACAGCACGTTGTCGAGCTCGCGCGTGAGACGCGTCTGCACGAGCGAGCCGAACGAGATCAGCTCGACCCTGCGTCGTGCCTCGAACCGGTTCTCCAGAATCGCGCTGCCGATGAGCCCGACCAGCAGGAAAACCCCGAAGCCGGCGGCCGCAAATCCCCAGCGGGCCCAGAATCTGCGCAGCCGCTCGCGAACGTCCTTCGGCTGTTCCGGAGAATCCATGAACGAGTCCCCTCCCCTTGGGGGCCATGCCTGATGTCGCCGCAGCGGCCGGACGGCGGCCGTCTTGCGCGAATGATACCGCGTTGCCCGTGGAAACCGAAGCTGCGAGACCCCGGATCAGTTCTGTTCGAGGGGCCAGGCCGCGACGTCGAAGTCCTCCGACATCGCCACGTGGACGAAGCCGCGCACATCGCGAAGCGAGCGCGTGATGTGGCCCTTGCCCTCGAGGTCCTCTGCGAAGATGAGGTCTCCGGGGCGGCAAACAAAGCGCTTGCCGTCGCTCGCCTCGATCTCGAGGATGCCCGAGCTGAGGAAGATCAGCTGGCGCCGCGGCGCGTTGTGGTAGCCCTGCTCGTGGCCCTGCGGCGTCTCGCGGAAGAAGATCGATTCGCAGCGGAAGGACTTCGACGCCGGGCGCGCGTCGCCCGTCATCGGGACACGGCGGACTTCGATCGCCGACCCCCCCTCTTGCGTAGTGAATATCCTGACGAGCCGCATGAGCCTAAGACCGATGCGATGCTACCGCAGTTCCGCCCGAACCGCGACGGGCGGCACCCGCCCGGAGCGCAGGGCGTAGAATTCCCGTTGCACGCATGCGTCGTTCCACCATACGCGTTCAGCTTCTGGTCCTGGCCCTGGCGGCGATCGTTCCAGTCGCCGGCGCGGTGATCTATGCGATTGTCGACGCGTCGCGCGCAAGCCTCGCACAGATGGAAGACCAGGTCCGCAATGTCGCCGCAATGACGGCGAGCGAAATCGCGACCCGGCTCGCGGAGAACGAGGAGCTGCTGTCGCGGCTCGCACGGCGGCCTCTGATCAAGACGATGAACCCCGCGCGCTGCGATCCCTTCGCCGACGAGTTCGCCAGGGTGCATCCCGACTACTTCAACCTCACCGTGCGCGACGCCGTAGGCAACAGGATCTGCTCGGTCCTGCCCGTGCCCCCGGCGGGCGTGGTGGCCAAGTTCCCCTGGTTCCAGGAGGTGATACGCGGCAGCCGACTCGTCGCGGGCGACGCGGTTCGCGACGTGGCCACCGGGCTCTGGTTCTCGGCGCTGCTCTATCCGGTGCACGACGACCCGGGCACGGTCATCGGGGTGCTGGTGATCAGCGTCGACCTGATGAAGCTGCAGGGACGCGTCATGCCGACCGCGCCCAAGGACGTCGTGGTGTCGGTGATCGACCGGCAGGGGAAGTTCCTCATGCGCTCGGAGAATCCCGACCTGTGGATCGGCACGGGCGTGAGGAACATCGAGACGATCAGGGAAGCGCAGCTTCACGCCGAGGGAAGCTATCGCGCGCAGAGCGTGGACGGCGTGCACCGGTATTTTGCGCATCACGCGGTTCCCGGAACCGGTTGGCTGGTCTCGGCCGGCATCCCGGAGGACGCGCTCCTCGCGCCGTTCAGGCAGAAGCTGTGGATCGCGGTAGCGGTCGTCGTAGCTACGCTGCTGGTCACCCTGGTGCTGGTGCGCCGGCTAGCGGCCGCGATCGCCAAGCCCGTCCACGATCTCGAAGCGGCGGCGGCGAAGGTCTCCTCGGGCGATCTCAGCGCCCGCGCCCCGGTCGGCGGGCCGGCCGAGATCGCCAACGTCGCGCACGAATTCAACCGCATGGTGGAAAGCCGCTCGCTTGCGGAAGCCCGCATCAGGAACCTGAATCGCATCCATGCAATGCTCAGCCGGATCAACGCGCTGATCGTGCGCGTGCGCGTGCGGGAGGAATTGTTCCGGGAGTCCTGCCGCATCGCGGTCGAGGCCGGCCAGTTCCGGATGGCCTGGATCGGCCTCGTCGGGCGCGGTGCGGAGGAGGTGAAGCCGCTCGCCTGGGACGGCGACGTACGCGATTTCTTCGAAGTCGTGCCGCTCGAGCTGACCCAGCCCCAGCCCGAGGGCCACGCTCTCACGGCCAGGGCCGTCAGGGAAATGGAGCCGGTGGTTTCGAACGATGTCGCCAACGAGCAGCAACGCATGCTGAAGAAGGAGCTCGCACGGCGGGGCATCAATTCTCTCGCCATCATTCCCCTTATCGTGGGCCGCGAGGCGGTCGGCGTGATGGCGTTGTACGCCGCGGAGACCGGCTTCTTCGACGCGGAGGAAATGAAGCTTCTCGGCGAGCTCGCCGACGACATCGCGTTCGCGCTCGAGCACATCGAGACAGCGGAGAAGCTCGACTACGTCGCCTACTACGACGTGCTGACCGGGCTTGCCAATCGCTCCCTCTTCAACGAACGGCTGACGCAGCGCATGAAGGTCGCCGGCGACGAGCAGGGGCTCGCCCTGGTGATCCTGGACATCGAGCGCTTCAAGACCGTCAACGATTCCCTGGGACGGCATGCCGGGGACGAGCTCCTGAAACTGATCGGGCGTCGCCTTGCGCATCGCAGCGGTGAC
>Ga0335084_10001796_pt1 | contig 20324 bp, 13 predicted proteins | sample Lox_Sample_44_FD_206721 | JGI IMG/M metagenome (GOLD analysis project Ga0335084, IMG submission 206721) | Soil microbial communities from Loxahatchee National Wildlife Refuge, Florida, United States - Lox_Sample_4.4 | ecosystem: Environmental > Terrestrial > Soil > Wetlands | place: USA...
GTCGGGGATCTGGGTGAGCCCGGCCGGTGTGAAGGCGATGCCGCCGGCGCCGGTCTGCACCGTCTGCGCCGCATCGCCGCCGAAGACGACGAGGGGATCCGGCAGCTCCACCGTGAAGGGCGGATCGCTGTTGCGAGCGATCGAGAGCCGGGCGAGACGGCCGTTCGCCCCCGTGCCAACGTCGCCGTTGAAGTCGACGCGCGGCCCGGCCTGGATGTCGAGCGAGGCGGAGTCGGTCCCGTCGGCATTCACGTCGCCGAGGAAGCTCAGCAGGTTCGTCGTCACGATGGAGCGCGCGCCGCCCGAGAGCACGACGTTGCCGTCGAAGACCAGACCGCGCAGGTCCTTCGTGACGCCGATGTCATGGCTGATCTGGATGTCGCCCTTCGTTCCCGGCGCCCGCGTGCAGCTCTCCTTCGCGTCGCAGGCGACCACGCCGAGCGAGCGCACGCGGTTCACGAGCGTCGGGTCGCTGTCCGTGTCGATCGCGCCGTCGAACTCCACGTTCCCCTGGCGGCTCCGCACGCGCGAGTCCTGCATCAGCGTGACGTCGCCGTCGAACGTCAGCTTTCCGTTGGCGTCCGCGTCGAAGATGGCCGGCGGCGAGTTGAACACGATGTGCGAGCCCGAGGGCACGCGCAGCGTGACATTGCCGCCGTTGTGGCTCGTGTCGCCCGAGGTCTGCACGCTCCGCTCGAGCACCAGGTTGCCGACGGTGTTCTCGAGCTCGATGTTGCCGGCGCCGGCGGCCGTGCTGACGCCGCTCCCCACCAGGTTCCCGCCCTGCGAGACGGCGCCGACGGTCAGCGTGTCGCCCGCGGCGCCGTCGTTGCGGAGGAAGACTCCGCCGCTCTGCAGGCTCTGCGCGGCGACGCGGCTGCTTCCGACCGTGACGATCGGGTCACCCTGCAGGCCGATGTCCTGCGATGCGACCGCGGCGAGGCCGCCCGCCGTACCCGGCGTGCCGTTCACCGGCAACGGCTGATAGAGGACGAGCTCCCCGCCGGCCGCGCCCGCGACACCGTCTCGGATCGCGCCGCCATTCGGGTGAGCCGTCGACGCGTCGCGGTCGGAGTCCGCGTTGAGCAGCAGCGAGCCGGAAACCCGCGGGTCGTTCGGATGCGCGGGATCGATCGGCAGCTCCTGCATCGTCGCGACCGTTCCCGGCGAAGTCCCGACGACGATGTCGCCCTCGGAGACGACGCGCGCGTTGCCCCCGGCATGGAGGCTCCCGGTCTGGAGCGTGAAGGCGAGGAGCGCGCCATCGTCGTGGACGTCGTTGGTGCCGTCGAGGCGGTCCTGCAGGCCGACCGTCAGGTCGGGCCCGTGCGCCGTGGTGTCGGCCTGCACGAGCTGCGCGTTCTGGATGCGGATGATCTGCGAGGCACCTTCGACGACCTGGAGGTCGGCGCCCGTGCCGAATGCGACGACCTGGAAGTCGTTGAAGGTGCCTTCGTCGACCACGACGCGGGCGAGCGTGTCCGCGCCGAGACCGAGCAGGCCGGTCGGCGAGGGGTCGCTCGCGTCCCGGCGACCGCTGACGACGATGGGCGAGACCGCGCCCACGTTGGCCGCGTTGAAGATCACACTTCCCTGCGTCGTGATGTGGGGGCCCGCCTGGCCGCCGTGCTCGATGGAGTCGTGCGCGCGCAGCTCGGCCCCGCCGCCGAGGCCCTCGCCGCTCTCCGGGCCGGTCCCCTTGCTGCCGCCGAGCAGGACCATGTTGCCGTTCAGATGGATGCTGCCGGTGCCGCCCGTGTCGCTGCCGGCGAGCATCTGGACCTCTCCCGCGGTGCCGCCGAACTCGAGCGGCTTCGGCTTCATCGGATCCGAGAGATCGACGTTGTTGCCGTTGGTTGCACCGCCGCTCGTGTCGATCGCGCCGACCGTGATGTCTCCGTGCAGGGTCCTCATCCCGACCGTGCCGCCGAAGCCACCATCGCTGGCGTTCGCCGAGCTGGCGTCGCCGCCCCGGCTCGTGATGTCGCCCGTCGTGATGGAGCCCTGCTGGTCGGCAGTCGCGATCACGAAGCCCGCCGCGCCGCCGCCGGACGCCTCCTTGCCGCCGGCGGTGTTGCCGCCGGACGTATCCACGTTCTGGAAGACCACGTCGCCGTTGGTGCTGCCGAGATTCACGCGGCCCCCGGTTCCGCCGACGCTCGTGTCACGGGTGCCCTGCGAATCCCCGCCGCGGGTCGTGATGTTGCCGAGCACGGTGATCGAGCCGCCGCCGACGGGCGGAGGCAGCGCCGGCTTCGGCCTGGTGACCAGGCTGATGACGCCGCCGTTGCCACCCGCGCCGCTCGTTCCGTCACCGCCGCGCGTCACGAGGTCGCCGCTGACGAGGATCGCGGAGCCGCCGCTGCCGTTCTTGTCGCCGGCCTGGAGCACGATGTCGCCCCCGTCGGCCCCGGTCGCGCCGCTCGCGCCCGCGGTCGTGATGCGGTTGGCGGTGATGCCGCCGTCCTCGGTCTGGAGGCCGACGACCCGGCCGTCGGTCCGGAGCACGCCGACCGCGATCGGCGCCTCGGGGCCGTCATTCGTGCCGGTGCCGGTCGCGATGCTGATGAGGCCGTCGCCCGTCGTGCGGAACTCGAGGTTCGCGCCGTGCGTCGAGCCGGTGAGGTCGATGCCGGGCGCCTTCGTCGAGCCCGTCTCCTCGCCGGCCTGGTTGCTCGTCCGCATCGTGAGGTCGTTGCCCGACTGGATCACCACGACGCCCGCGCCCTCGCCGCCAGCGTCGTGATCGAAGGTCCCGCTCGCGGTGATGCTGTTGCGCGCCTCGAGCACGATGTTGGCGTTCGTGCCCTCGAGCTCGGACTCGAACACCTGGAAGGGCTCGCCGCTGCTGCCGACGTCGGCGAAGAGGATCTGGCCCGCGGTCGTCTGGGAGAGCTGATCCGGCGCGGTGTTGGGCTGGTCGCCGCCGTCCTGCGTGCCGCCGACGATCACGATGTCCTGCGGGTCGAAGAGAATGGTGCCCGCGGCGCCGTGCGGCGCGGAGAGATCCTTGCTGCCTTCGTCGACGAGGCGCCCGCCGCTCGAGAGCTCGGCGAAGCCGCCGTTGCCGCCCGCGGCGCCGCCGCGCGCGGAGATCGTCCCGAGGAAGCCCGCCGCCTCGGTGCCGTAGACGACCGCGCTGCCGCCGTTGCCCTCGTCGAGCGCGTCGGCGCGGAGCGTGCTCTGCGCATCGACGAAGGTGCGCCGCGCGTCGGGCATCGGGCCCGCGCCGCGGACGTCGCCGCCGACGCGGATCTCGCCGCCGCCGGCCGCGCCCGACGCGTCGAGCGTCGCGCCCTCGAGCGAGACGAGATCGCCGGTCGCGCGGATCGTGCCGCCCTTCGCGCCGGCCGCCGCGTTCGAGGCGTCGAGCGTGCCGGCCACGCGCACGAGCCCGCCGTCGCCGCCCGAGAGATCGATGTCGCGCGCGCGCGTCACGCCGGAGTGGTTGATGGCGAGCGAGTAGTGGTCGCCGACCGCGAAGCTCGCGCTGCCCATGCCCGCGTCGACGAGGCCGCTCTGCTCGATGCCGGTCTGCCCGCCCTCGGGCGGACCGTCTACCTCGATCGCGATGCCGCCCTCGAGCTTCGTCAGTACGACATGGTCGCCGGCCACGAGCGCGATGACGCCGTCCGGCGTCACGATCTCGCCTCCGTTCGCGACGCTCGTGCCGAGCAGCTTCACGGCGGACGCGCGAAGCGTGCCATGGTTCTCGACGGGGCCCGAGAGGTCGATGCGGTCGATGCCGCGCGCGAAGTCGCGGTTGCTGAGGTCGCCGCCCGCGGCCATCAGGCCCTTCACGTCCACCACCGCGGTACGTCCGAAGAAGACACCGGACGGATTCATGATGTAGACGATGCCGTTGGCGGAGAGCTTGCCCTCGATCAGGCTCGCGGGGCCCGACACGCGGTTCAGCACGCGCGACTTCGAGCTCGGCTGCTCGAAGCGCACCGCCTCGTTCCGCAGGATGTCGAAGCCGGTGAACTCGATGATCGCGCCGTTGCTCGGCCGGATGACCGTGAGGTCGCCGTCGCGCACGAAGCTCGCCTTGCCGCGCACGACCTTCTCGCCCTTCGGCGCGGCGAAGGCCGAGGGAAGCCCCGGCGGCGCGACGGAGAGGCCGACGAACAGCGACGCGGCGAGCGCGCGCGCGGCGCAGGAGCGGAGCATCCGGGGGCGTCGCGACATGGGTCCTCCACGTCCTAGTAGAGCACGCTGATGGAGCCGTGCAGCATGGGCTTCTCGAGCTCGGGGTTGTTCGTTTCGAGTCGTCGCTGCGGCCACGCGAGATCGAGGCGCGCGGAGAAGTACCGCAGGATGCGGAGCTCCCCGCCGAAGCCGAACGAGTGGATGTCCTCGTTCGGCTCGTTCAGCTGACTGCACTGACCCGGCTGGTTCAGGGCGGGAACGGGAGGGACGCACGTGTTGTGATGGCTCTTGTATTGCACGACGTGCGCGGCGTCGACGAAGGCGCGCGCGATCAGGTCCCAGTCCGGGAGGCCGAAGGCGTTCTCGGGGCGCACGCGGAAGCTGCCGAGCAGCGGAACCACCGGCGCGTCGACCGACGGCTCGAGCAGGCGCGGCAGGTGCAGCCGGTATTCGGCGCGCACGATCGCGACCGTGTCTCCGGCCGTCACCGACTGCTCGTAGCCTCGGACGGTGTAGAGGCCGCCCGCGACCTGCTGGAGCTGCGGCACCAGGCGGTCGCCGAACGAGTACTGGCCGAAGGATTCGAAGGCGAGCTCCTGCACGAAGTCGTAGGCGCCGAGCTGCGCCTCCTCGTGCCAGCTCGCGCGCCGCAGCAAGGTCAGTGGATAGAAGGCGGTCTCGGCGTGCCAGGTGAAGAGCGTGAAGTTCCGGTCGGCGTCCTGGCGGCCGAGCGCCGCGAGCGACTCCCCGCTCTTCGTGCCGGCGAGGTCGGCGACGTTGTGCGAGACGCCGGCCTCCGCGTCGAAGGACCAGGCCTCGCCGACGCGCGAGGCCGTGACGCCGGCGCCCGGCAAGAAGAAGTCGCTGTTCACGTGGCTCTGGTCCGATGCGTCGTTGTGGACGCCGATCTCCTGCCAGCGCGCGCCCGCGAAGAGGTCGACGAAGAGGTCGCGGTGCTGGAACACGTTCAGATCGAGGCGTCCGCCGGTGGCCCACTCCGTGCCCTTGAAGTCCACGTTGGAGATGCCGACCTCGGAGGAGTCGTAGTCGCTCCACGTGCCGTCGACGCGCCAGCGCAGGCGCGGCACGCGCCACACCGGCCCGCCGTACTCGCCCCAGATCGCGTGCACGCTTTCGAAGTCGGTCGTGTAGTCGAAGCGCAGCACGTCGTCGCGGCCGGTGAGCTGCGTGTCGCTGAAGCCGAAGCGCTCGCGCCAGTCGCTCGTCGCCGGCGTGCCGGTGTTCGAGACCTCGGCATACACCAGCCAGGGCTTGTCCTCCGCGACGTGGTACTCGAGGCGCGTCGCGCCCTCGAGCTCGCCGGGCCGCAGCACCGGGCTGACGCGACGGCCGGGCTGGCGCGAGAGCTGCGCGGCGTAGTCCTCGACATCGTCGGGTCGCAGCAGCGCGTGATCGCCGCCGGCCGTCACCGGCGAGCCGTCGCGGATCCACGCCTGGTCCGGGCGGTTCGTGCGCGCCTCGATCGGCTCGTCGCCGTAGCGCGAGCCGTCCGCCACCGTCGAGACCTCCTCGACGCGCCCGGTCCAGATGCGCACGAGCAAGGTCGTGTCGCCGGCGTTGCGGTGGTCGGCGCCCTTCGCCTCGTCGAGCTCGGGCAGCGTGATCAGCACACCGCCGATGCCGCGCTTCGTGAACTCGGCGAGCAGCATCCGGTTCACGTAGCGCAGGCCGGCCGGGTAGAAGCGCGAACCGGCCGGTACCGCATCGAGCCGGAAGTGCACGCCCTGCGCGGCCGGATTCGGCGGCAGGAAGCCGCCCGCGGCGACGCGCATCTCGACCTCGGTGGCGAGCAGCTCTGCGGGAGCGGGCTGGCCCGGGGCGTCGAGCGCGTATTCGATGCGGAAGGAGCTCACGGGATAGGTCTCGCCCTCGAAACGCTGCGACTGCGCCGACGCCCGCTGCGCGACGACCGCGCACGCGCATAGAGATGCCGCGAGGAGGAGCCGTCGCAGCGCGGCCGCTCGGCTCGATCGTTCAGTACGTGTGCTTTCTACCACGATCGATTCGCACCCGGGCAGCTCGGAAGGGCCTCACTCATCGGCAACTCGTGTGCATCACAAGAGCATTCCCGCCACGCAAGCGGTCATGAACGATGCGAGAGTTCCCGACGCGATGCTGCGCAGTCCGAAACGCGCGACCTCCTCCCGTCGACTGGGGACGAGCCCGCCGAGACCGCCGAGCAGGATTGCCAGCGAGCCGAAGTTCGCAAAGCCGCAGAGCGCGTAGGAGGTGATCGCGACCGAGCGCGGCGCGAGCGCCCCCTGCTGCGACAGCGCAGCCAGCTGCTGATAGGCGATGAACTCGTTCAGCACGGTCTTGATCCCGAGGAGACCGCCTACCCGCACCGCATCCGACCAGGGGATGCCCATCAGGAAGGCGAACGGCGCGAAGAGGACGCCGAAGACACGCTGGAGTGAAAGGCCCTCGATGCCGAGCGGCGCGCCGATCGCGCCGAGCCCCGAGTTGACCAGCTCGATCAAGGCAACGAAGGCCACCAGCATCGCACCGACGTAGGCGGCCAGCCGCATTCCCTCGGCCGCGCCCTGCGCAGCCGCGTCGAACACGTTGATCGCCAGTCGCTCGATCTGCGCGTGTCCGCCGCCCGTGGTCACGGGGCGCTCGCGCTCGGGCACCATGATCTTCGCGACCAGGATGCCGGCCGGCGTGGAGAGCAGGCTCGCGGTGGCGAGGTGGCCAGCGTAGCCGGGCCCGAGCATCGCGGCGTAGGCGACGAGCACCGAGCCCGCCGCGCCGGCCATTCCGACCGTCATCACGCAGAAGAGCTCCGAACGCGTCATGCGCTCGAGGTAGGGCTTCACCACCAACGCCGACTCGACCATGCCGAGGAGCACGTTGGCCACCGCGGACAGGCTCTCCGCGCCCGAGGTGCCCAGGGTGCGCGCCAGCACGATGCCGATCCAGTCGACGAGGCGCTGCATGACACCGAGGTGATAGAGGACGGCGAAGAGGCTCCCCATCACGACGATGATGGGCAGCACGTGCACGGCGAAGGAGAAGCCCGCGTCCGCGAGTGCGCCGAACACGAAGCGGACGCCGACCTCGGTGACGCGCGAGAGCCCGTCGACCAGACCGTCCATCGCGGCGAAGAACACGGTGCCAACGGGGGTCAGCAGGAGCAGCGCCCCGAGAGCGAGCTGGATCGCGACGCCCCAGAAGAGCACGCGCCAGGGCACGTGGCGGCGATCGGACGAGAGCGCCCACGAGAGCAGCAGCAGCACGGCGAAGCCCGCCGCCGAGACCGCGCGCATGCCGGTGTCGCTCACGCGGCCGACGCCGCTCCGGGTCGGAGCGCCGCGACCAGCGCGCGCGTGGCCGCGACGGGGTCGTCCGCGCCGGCCACCGCGCCGATCACCGCGACACAAGCGGCGCCCGCCTCGCGACACGCGGCCGCGCGCGCGGCGTCGATGCCGCCGATCGCGACGAGCGGCAGCGGCGCCAGCAGCTTTGCCACCTCCGCCAGCGCCGCGAGCCCTCGCGGCGAATGCTCCGACGCCTTCGACTCCGTCCCGAACACGGGGCCGAAGGCCGCGTAGTCGACGCGCTCCTCGCGCGCGGCGCGCGCCTGCTCGAGTGTGTGGGTCGAGCGGCCCACCAGCAGCCGCGCGCGCGCGGCGGCCGGCAGTCGGCCCGGCGGCAGGTCGCCCTGGCCGAGGTGCACGCCGTCGGCCTCCGCGAGGAGTGCCAGGTCGAAGCGGTCGTTCACGATGAAGAGCACGCCCGCCGTGCGCGTGCGCTGGCGGATCGCACGCGCCCACGCGAGCGCCTCGCGGTCGGTCGCGCGCTTGGCGCGGAGCTGCACCACCGCGGCGCCGCCCGCGCAGGCCGCGTCGGCCTGCGACACCGGATCGCGGCGCCAGCGCGGGTCGTCGTCCGCGAGCACGTGGAGGCCGCACAGGCGCTGGTCGTCCACCGTCGAGATCTCCAGCGCGGGGTGGTCGTTAGTCGCGGCCCGGCACGGCGATGCCGAGGTCGGCGATCTTCTTGCGCAGCGTGTTGCGGTTGATGCCGAGCAGGCGCGCGGCGCGGATCTGGTTGCCGTCGGTCCGAAGCAGAGCCGTCTCGATCAGCGGCCGCTCGACTCGCTCGAGCAGATGGCGGTAGACGTCGTCGCCGCCCGACTCGATCGCCTTCTCGATCTCGGCGCGCAGCTGGTCCTTGAAGCTCCCCTGCGCGGGCGCCGCCGCCTGCTCGAGGAACGCGAAGTCCTGCGGCGTCAGCACCTCGCCCGCGCCGAGCACGAGCGCGCGCTTGATCGCGTTCTCGAGCTCACGGACGTTGCCCGGCCAGCGCTGGCGCTCGAGCAGGGCGAGGGCGTCGCGCGACAGGTAGCGAGGCCCGCCGGTGAGCGGCTCTGCGTAGCGCGCGACGAAGTGCTCCGCGAGCGCGCCGATGTCCTCGCGTCGCTCGCGCAGCGGCGGCACCTGAAGCGGCACGACGCGCAGCCGGTAGAGGAGGTCCTCGCGGAAGCGCCCCTCGGCCACCGCGGCGTCGAGGTCGCGGTGGGTGGCCGCGAGCACGCGCACGTCGATCGGCACGGGCTCGCTGCCACCGACTGGCGTCACCTCCGCCTCCTGGAGCACGCGCAGCAGCTTCGCCTGGAGGTCCATCGACATGTCGCCGATCTCGTCGAGGAAGATCGTCCCGTGCGCCGCCTCGCGGAAACGCCCCGGCCGCGACGCGACCGCGCCCGTGAAGGCGCCGCGCTCGTGGCCGAAGAGCTCGCTCTCGAGCAGCTCGCGCGGGATCGCCGCGGTGTTGACCGCGACGAAGGGCCCGCTGTTGCGCGAGCTCGCCGCGTGGACCGCGCGCGCCACGACCTCCTTGCCGGTGCCGCTCTCGCCCGTGATCAGCACCGGCACGTCGCGCGCAGCCACGCGCCCGACCGTCTTGAAGATCTCGAGCAGCGCGGGGCTGCGTCCGACCCAGCGCGCATCGCCGCCGGGCGCGCGACGCCCGCTCTCGCGGCGCAGCCGCTCGACCTCGCGCTGGAGCTCGCGCGCGCGCAGCGCCTTCTCGAGCAGCGCGGTCACCTCGCGCAGCTCGAAGGGCTTGACCAGGTAGTCGAGCGCGCCGCGCTTCATCGCCTCGACCGCGTTCTCGAAGGTGTTCTGCGCGGTGATGATCACGGCGGCGGTATCGCTCTGCTGCGCGCGCATGCGGTCGAGCAACTCGAGCCCGGACGGGCCCGGCATGCGGATGTCGAGGAAGGCGAGGTCGAAGCCGCCCGCGGCGAGCGCCTCCTGCGCGGCGTCGCCGTCCTCGACGAGCACGACCTCGCAGCCCTGCTCCTCGAGCGCCTCGCGCAGCACGAAGCGGATCGAGGGCTCGTCGTCGGCCACGAGCACGCGCGGCACGGGCTTCACGCGTTCGCCTCCGCCTCGGGGCGCCGCAGCGGCAGCGACACGCGCACGCGCGTGCCGCCGCCCGGCGCGTCGCCGATGCGAAGCGTCCCGCCGTGGCGCGCCACCCAGTGACCCGCGACCGCGAGGCCGAGCCCGGTGCCACCGCGGCGCGTCGTGAAGAAAGGCGTCGTCACCTTCGCGCGAAATTCGGGCGGGATGCCGGGGCCGTCGTCCTCGACCGTCACCACGACGCCCGGCAGGCGCGGTCCGGTTGCCTGGCCGAGCCGGTGGTCGAGCGTCGTGCGCGTCTCGATCAGGAGGCGCCCCTCGCCGTCGAGCGCCTGGAGTGCGTTGCGGCCGAGGTTCAGGAACACCTGCACCAGGCGGTCGGCGTCGCCGAGGATCTCCGGGATCGACGGGTCGAACTCGCGCGTCAGCTTCACGCCCGCGCCGAGGGGATCCATCGAGAGAAGGTCGAGCACGTCGTCGAGCACGCGGTGGATGTTCAGCGGCGCGAGCGACAACGCGCCGCCCTGCTTGAAGATCATCAGGTCGTCGACCAAGGTGGCGATGCGGTCGACCTCGCGCACGATCAGCGCGGCCGCGTCGCGCGAGCGCGCGTCGCTCGCGCGCGCCGACAGGATCTCCGCCGCGCCGCGGATGCCGCCGAGCGGGTTGCGCACCTCGTGCGCGATGCCGGCGGCGATCTCGCCGAAGGCGTCGAGGCGCTCGCGCTCGCTCACCCACTCCTGGAGGTTTCGCTGGATCGTGCGGTCGCGCAGCACGATCACCACGCCGGAAGGCCCGCCCGACTCCTCCTCGAAGAGCGGCGAGGCCGCGACGTCGACCACCAGGTCCTCCGCGAAGCGGCGCGGCACCCGCAGCTCGCTCTCCACCTGCGTGCCGCCGGACTCGAGCACCGCGCGAGCGATGCGGACGAACTCCGCGCCGGCGCCGGCGCGCGCGAGCGGCTGGCCGGTGGCGAGCTCCGAGGAGACGCCGAGCACGCGGCAAGCTTCGGCGTTGAGCATCTCGATCCGCAGCTCGGCGTCGAGCACGACGAGCCCGTCGAGCAGGGCATCGAGCACGCCGCGGAGCTCACGCGCCGCCATGCTAGGCGGCCTCCGCCAGGCGGCCGAAGAAGCGCCGCGTGTGCGAGAGCAGGCTCGGCAGATCCCCCGACTCGAGCGCCTGCTGCCGGAAGGCCGCGCTGCCGGGGAGCCCCTTCGAGTAGGCCGCCACGTACTTCTTGAGGTTGTTGGCGAGGACGTCCGCGTCCTCGAAGCAGCCGGACATCAGGTCGATGTGGCGCTCGATCGTCGCGAGCCGCTCCGCATGGCTCGGCTCCGCGGCCTCGCGCCGCGATGCGAGCGCGAGCACCTGGCGGAAGATCCACGGGTTGCCCATCGCGCCGCGCCCGATCATCACGCCGGCCGCGCCGGTGTCAGCCAGCATCGAGAACGCCTCGGCCGCGGTCGTCACGTCGCCGTTCGCGAGCACGGGGAGACCCGACACCGCCTCGACCACCGCGCGGATCGCATCGCGGTCGGCGCTGCCGCTGTAGAACTGCGCGCGCGTGCGGCCGTGCACCGAGACGAGCTCGGCCCCTTCGGACGCCGCGATGCGCGCGAGCTCCGGCGCGACGATCGAGCGCTCGTCCCAGCCGGTCCGCATCTTGACGGAGAGCGTGCCGGTGAAGGCGCGGCGCATCGCGCGGACGATCTCGCCGGCGCGCGGCAGATCGCGCAGCAGCGCGGAGCCCGCGCAGTTGCGGATGAACTTCTTGACCGGACAGCCGACGTTCAGGTCGATCCAGACCGCGCCCTCGCCCTCGAGGCGCCGGCAGGCCTCGCCGAGGATCTCGGGCTCGGAGCCAAAGAGCTGGAAGGCGCACGGCGCCTCGCGCGGCGAGGTGCGGAGCAGCGCCTTCGTCTTGCGCCCCTCCATCACGAGCCCGCGCGCGCTGACCGTCTCGGTGAAGACGAGCGCCGCCCCGGCCTGCCGGGCGATCAGCCGGAAGGGAAGGTTCGAGACCCCCGCCATCGGCGCGAGCACGAGGTTGTTCTCGAGCGTGCGGCCGCGGAGCGCGATCGGCCGGACGAGCTCGGGGCGGACGTCGGGGTGCACGAGGGAATCTCCGGGGGGCGATCGACTCGGTGGAGGCAGGACGTCGGGCACGACGCGAACGGCCTGCCTGCCCAATGATTGGGCATCCTAGCCGCCGACCCTGGGAGCGTCGACGCGGTTCCGGGTCCATCGGGTTAAGGTTCGCGCGTGCGAACCGGCATTTCCGCGGCGGAGGCGCTCCGCATCATCCTCGACGAGGTGCGCCCGCTCGGCGCCGAGACGGTCGCCATCTCCGACGCGGTCGGCCGGGTGCTCTGCGAGGCGGTGGCCTCGTCGCGGCTCCTCCCGCCCGCGGACAACTCCGCGATGGACGGCTACGCGCTCCGCGCCGACGAGGCTCGCGGCGCCGACTCCGCGCGCCCGGCCGTGCTGCCGATCGCGTTCGAGATCCCGGCCGGCGATCCGGGCACGCGCCCGCTGCCCGCCGGAGCCGCGGCCCGCATCTTCACCGGCGCGCCGATTCCGCCGGGCGCCGACAGCGTCGTGCGTCAGGAGGACACGCAGCGCCACGGCGACCGCGTCGAGATCCGCATCGCGCCGAAGCCCGGCGACCATGTGCGCCGCGCCGGAGAGGACGTCCGGCCCGGCGAGCGCGTGCTCGAGCCGGGAACGCGGCTCTCGGCCGCGCACGTCGGCATGCTGACCTCGCTCGGCCGGGGCTTCGTGGCGGTCCACCAGCGGCCGCGCGTGGCGATCCTCTCGGGCGGCGACGAGCTGGTCGAGCCGGACGGCGACGTGGCAGGCGGCCGCATCGTCAGCTCGAACTCCTGGTCGATCGCCGCGCTCTGCCGCGAGCTCGGCGCCCTGCCCGTCTATCTCGGGATCGCGCCGGACCGGCCGGAGGAGATCGAGCGCCGGCTGCGCGCGGGTCTGGCCTGCGATGCGATCGTGTCGTCGGCGGGAGTCTCGGTCGGCGATCGCGACTACGCGCGCGGCGTCTTCGAGAAGCTCGGCTGCCGGCTCCTCTTCTGGGGCGTCGAGATCAAGCCCGGCCACCCGCTGGCCTTCGGCGCCTTCGAGGGACGCGGCCCGCTGGTGTTCGGCCTGCCCGGCAATCCGGTGTCGGCGGTCGTCACCTTCGAGGAGTTCGTGCGGCCGGCGCTGCGGCGCATGGCCGGCCACACGCAGCTGTTTCGCCCGCAGGTCCAGGCGACGCTCGGCGAGCCGCTGCGGAAGGCGCCCGGCCGCCTCCACTTCGTGCGCGTGCGCCTCGCGCGCGAGGGCGGCCGCGTCGTCGCGCGCAGCACGGGCAACCAGAGCTCCGGCGTGCTGCGCTCGCTCTGCGATGCGCAGGGCCTGCTGATCTTCCCGGCGCAGGCGCGCGAGCTCCGCGCCGGCGACACCGCGACCGTGCAGGTGCTCGACGAGGACTTCCTCGCCGCCGACGGCCCCGGCTTCGAGTGACCGAGGGGCGGCTCGGGAACATCGACGCGGCGCTGCTCGTCGGAGGCGCCTCCTCGCGCATGGGCCGCGACAAGGCCGCGCTCGAATTCGCGGGCGAGGCGGCCGCGACGCGGCTGGCCCGACGGCTGTCGGCGATCTGCGAGGAGGTGCTGCTCGTCGGCGGCGACCCGCCCGCCGACGCGCCGGGGCGTCGCGTGCCGGATCCGCCGGGGCCGCGCTGCGCGCTGCGCGGCCTCGTCGGCGCGCTCTCGGCCGCGCGCGCCGAGCGCGTGCTCGTGGTCGCGACGGATCTGCCGCTCGTGCACGAGGCGCTCCTGCTCGGGCTGTGCGCCTGGCCGGAGGCCGACGCGGTGCTCGCGCGCGACGGCGAGGGCCCGCAGCCGCTCTGCGCCGTCTATCGGCGCGAGCGCGCGCTCGCCCCGGCGCGGCGTCTGCTCGCGGACGGCGCGCACCTCGCGCTGCGCGATCTGCTCGCGGAGCTCGAGACGCGCGTGCTGCCAGCCGACGTGCAGTCGGCGCTCGACCCCGACGGTCACGCGCTCTGGAACGTCAACACGCCCGACGACCTCGCGCGCGCGCAGGCGCTGCTGGCCGGAGCACGACGTTAACGCTGGCTGCCCGCCGAGAACGTCGAGCCGAAGTTCCGCACGAGCCGCGCGACCTGCGGCAGCGCCGCCTCGAGCTCGCGCAGGTCGAGCGTCGAGAGCGGGTGCAGGTAGACGGCGTAGAGCACGCCGTCGTGCAGCGCGTAGCGCGCGTCGTAGGTCTTGCTGAAGTTCGCCTGCAAGAGGATGCGCGCGGTCGCGACGGTGAGGATCGACTCCTCGGCCACGGCTGCGACGATGCGCATGCGGTCGGCGTGCACGTCGTAGACGCACACCATGCGCACGCCGCCGAAGGAGAATCGGAGCTGGTCCTCGACCTTCTCGAGGTCTCCGGCCTGCTCGCGCAGCGCGGACTCGAGTCGCGCCGGGGTCATCGGCTCGTCGCGGTGCATCGGGTCGCCGGCGCAGCCAGCCGCGAGCGCAACGCCGAGGACGCAGAGGAGCCGCAGTGTGCGCGCGCCGCGTCCGGCGCCGAGCGCGCGCACGGCGCGCGTGATGTCGTCGGCGCCGGGCGGCGCGGCGCCCGGCGCGAAGCGCGCGCGCTCGAGTGCAGCGAGCAGCGCGGCCGCCTCGCGCGCGGCGGGGCGCTCCGCGCGCGCCTCGATCTCTTCGACGGCGAGGGCGCCGGCGCCGGGGAGTTCGCGCGCGAGCGCCGCCCGCAGCGCACGCGCCTGCGCGGCGAGCTCGCCCGCGCGATCGCCCGACGCGCGAGCCGTCGCGGCCTGCGCGAGCGCCTCGGCGGCCGCGTCCGCCGGACGGCGCCGCAGGCGCAGCGCTCCGGCTCCGCCTGCGAGCGCGCAGGCCGCCGCGACCCACGGAATCCAGCCGACGCGCGACGCAACGACACTTCGCGGAGTCGGCGGGCCAGGCGCCGCCGAGCGCTCTCCCGCGATCGCGCCCGGTACGGCGCGCTCTTCCACCACCACCGGCACCTCCTCCGTCGTGGCCACACGGTAGACGCCCGACTCGGGGTCGAAGTAGGGGATGCGCAGTGGCGCGACCACGACCCTCCCGGCCGCACGCGGCACCGCGTCGAGCACGAGGTGCTGGCGCACGAAGAGCCCGCGCCCGCGCTCGAACGCGAGCTCCGAGGGCCGCGCGAAGACCTCGACCTCGCCGAGCGCGCGGCGCAGCGCCGAGTCGTCGAGCTGCCACAGGTTGCCTGGCCCGCGCGCCATCAGCGCGACCCGCACCGATTCGCCGAGCGCGACGCGCTGCGGAGTCACGGTCAGGCTGAGGAGCACCGGACCGACGAGCCCGGCGAAATCGGGGGGACGCCCTGCCGCGGGGAAGGAGCGCACGTCGAGCGCCGCAGGTGCGACGCGCAGCGGCCGCGTGCCGCCGCCGGGCGAGCGGCAGCGCAGCACGCCCGCGCCGAGCTCGAAGCGCCCCTCGCGCTCCGGAAAGACCGCGCGCAGCTCGTCCTGCGCGTGGTAGAGGACGCCCTCGTCGCGCAGGTCGCCGCCCGGCTCGGGGGGCAGCGCCTCGGCGCGCGCGTTCGGGAAGGCGGGGGGCTCTTCCCAGTCGACCTCCGACACGTCGTCGCGTCGCAGGATGTGCACGCGATAGAGGACCTGCTGCCCGACGACGGCTCGGCCCGGCTCGATCCGCGCCCTCGCGCGGCAGGCGGGCGCGTCCGCGCGCGCAGCGCTCGCGAGCACGAGGGCCCCCACCCACGCGAGCGCGCTCTTCACCAGGCCAGACCGGGCTCTCGCCGCGCGCCCGCCGGCTCTCCTCGGGCCGCGGCGCGCAGCGCGCGGCCCGGATCGTCGTGCACGCGCGCGAGCCAGCGCTGCTGCTCCTCGGGCGAGAGCGACGGAGGCGGCGTCGCCTGCGGCTGCGAATCCTCGCCCCTCTCTTCGGGCTGGGGCGGCGGGGGGGCCGGCGCGCGCTCGGGCTCCTTCTTCTCGGGCGGCTCGGGGCTCGCGACGGGCGCCTGCTGCTTCAGCGCCTGCAACGTCCACTCGAGGTCGAAGCGCGCGCGCTCGTCGCGCGGCGAGAGCGCGAGCGCGTCGAGAAAGGCCGTGCGCGCGGCCGCGTAGTCGCCGCTCTCGAGCGCGGCGACGCCGAGATCGAAGTACGCGACGCCGGCGGCCTGCGCGTCGGAGCTCGAGAGCGCCGCGGCCAGGAAGGCGCGCGAGGCGGCGTCTCGCTGCCCGCGCTCGAGGCGCGCGGCGCCGAGCTCGACGAGCGCATGCGGATCGCCGCGGTGGAGGCGCGCCTCGCGCTCGAAGTCCGCGAGCGGCGCGAGCGCGTCGTCGCCGGCCGGCGCGGGCAGCGCCGCGACGAGCACGCCGGCCGCTCCGGCGAACGCGACGCCCGCGCGGCGTCGCCCCGCGAAGCGCGCCCCCTCCAGCCACGCCTCCACGAGCAGCAGCCCGAAGGCCAGCGCGCCGAGCGGCGCGACCGGCACCGCGCGCACGCGCCGCAACACCGGCTCGCCGGGCGCGGCGCTCGCGCCCGCGTCGCGATGGGTCGCCGCGTCCGCCGCGGCGAGATCGATCTCGCCCCAGGCGTCCGCCGCGAAGAGCTGCCCGTCCGTCGACTCGGTGAGCCGCCCGAGGCGCGCGAGATCACGGCGCGTGACGACCGTCCGCCCCGACCCGTCGAGCAGCGGCGTGCCGTGGTCGTCGAGCGTGCTGCCGACCTCGGTGCCAAAGCCGGCCGCGAGCACGCGCACGTCGGCGCGCGCGAGCTCGGCGGCGCCGGGATCGCCGCGGTGCTCCGGATCCTCGCCATCCCCGAGCACCCACACGACGCGCGGCCGCTCCGAGCCGGCCTCGAAGGCCGAGAGCGCCGCGCGCAGCCCCTCGTCGAGGCGCGAGCTCGCCGGCGCCACGAGACCGGTATCGACCCCGGCGAGCAGCTCCGCGAGCGCGTCGCGGTCCGGTGTCAGCGGCGTCAGCAGCAGGGCGCGGCCGGCGAAGGCCACCAGCGCCGCGCGGTCCCCGGGCGCGAGCCGCTCGAGCAGCGAGGCCACCGCGCGGCGCGCGCGGTCGAGGCGCGAGGGCGGCACGTCGCGCGCCTCCATGCTGCGCGAGACGTCGAGCACGAAGACGACGTCGACCCCGGACGCCGAGACGCGCTCGGTGCGCGAGCCGATGCGCGGTCCGACGAGCGCGAGTGCCAGCGCGGCGAAGGCGAAAAGCAGCGCGAGGTCGCTGCCGCGCCAGCCGCCCGCCAGCGCGAGGCCCGCGCCGAGTCGCGCGCGCCGGCGCCGCGACGCCCCGCTCGCGACGGCGAGCGCGAACGCCGTCGCCCCGACCGCCGCCGCGAGCGGCGCGAGCCATTCCGGATGCGCATACTGAGCGGCGTTCACGGGAGCCGCCTGCGCCAGACGCGCGCGAGCGCGATCTCAGCGAACAGCAGCCCGCCCGCCGCCGCGAGCAGAGGCTCGGGACGCTCGCTCCGGCGAACGCGCGAGGGCCGTGGGTGCTCGGCGCGCTCGAGCCGGTCGATCTCGGCATACACCGCCTCGAGATCGGAGGGGCGTCGCGCCGCGAAATAGCGCCCGCCGGTCGCCGTCGCGATCGCCTCGAGCGCCGCAGCGTCGACGTCCTGGCGCTCGAAGTGGAGCGCGCCGCCGGGGCCCGGCACCGCCACCTCCTCGCCCGCCGTGCCGATGCCGACCGCGTGGACGCGCACGCCGCTCGCGATCGCGAGCTCGGTCGCGATCTCCGGCGACGGCGCGCCCGCGTTGTGGCGCCCGTCCGTCAGCAGCACCACGGCGCGGCCGGCGCCCGGCGCCGCGTTCGCCGTCGCGTCGGAGGCGGCGCTCGCGCGCTTGACCGCGAGCGCGAGGGCCTGCCCGAGTGCGGTCGCCTCGCCCGCGATGCCGGGCGTCACGCGCTCGAGCGCGCGCGCGAGCAGCGCGCCGTCGGAGGAGAGCGGGCAGAGCGTGAAGGCGGTGTCGCCGAAGACGACGAGCGCCACGCGGTCGCCCTCGGCGGCGCGCTTGCCCGCGAAGCGCGCAACCACGTCGCGCGCGAGATCGATGCGACTCCGCCACGTGTCGCCTGACTGCGTGTCGAGCGCGCGCATGCTGCCCGAGGCGTCGAGCACGAGCGTCAGATCGAGCCCCAGCCCCGGCTCGGGCGGCGCGCGGTGGACACCCTCCGGCCCGGCGACCAGCGCCGCGAGCGCGAGCAGCGCTCCGATCCGCAGCGCGCGCGCCGCCGCGCGCACCGGATCGCGGCGCCTCGCGCCCGCGCGCCGCGCCTCCTCGAGTCCCGGCCACTCGAAGGCAGCCGGCGGCGCGCGCAGGGTCGCGAGCCACGTGCAGGCGACCGCCGCCGCGCACGCGAGGAAGAGGAGCGGCCGCGCGAAGCCGTCGATACCGAGCCAGGACGCGCCGATCACCGGCGCGCCTCGGGCGGCGTCGTCTCGTCGACGAAGTCGCGCGCCGCGCGCAACAGGGGCTCCGCGTGGGCCGCGCGCTCGGCGTCGGAACGCGGCGCGAAGCGCACGGCGTCGAGCGACGCGAGCAGCGACACGAACGCGCTCCAGCGCGTCGTCATCAGGAAGGGCGGCGTCGCGGCGAGGAGCTCCTCGACGCTGCGCGCGGGCGCGTCGGCGCCGAAGCGCGCCTCTACATAGCGGCGCAGCGCGCGCGCGGCGGCGTCGAGCGCGCCGCGCGGGTCGGACTCGCGCAGCGCCTGCGCGTCGTCGAGCGCCGACGTGGCGATCACCCAGGCGGGGGCCGACGGTGCGGCCGTCGGCGCCGCGGCGACTCCGCGCAGGCCGCGCCGCCGCCGCGCCAGCGACACCACGCCGACGGCGCCGAGCGCCACGACCGCGCCCGCGCCGAAGGCCAGCGCCGCGCTGGTGCCCCCGACGCGTGGCGCCGGCAGCCGGCGCACGCCGAAGGGCGTCCGGCGCTCGGGCCCATCGGAGAGGCTCGAGAGCACCTCGAGCGCGAGCGGCTCGTAGCGAACCGTGAGCGCCTCTCCCTGCTCGTTCTCGCCGCGCACCTCGCCGCCCGGAAACTCGAAGCGACCGACCTCGACCGCGCGGATGCGAAGGCGCGTGCGATGGACCCAGCGCGCGGGCTCCTTCTGCACCGGAAGCTCCTCGCGCTCGACGAACCAGAAGCCGGGGATCGCTCCCGGCGGGTCGACCGGCGCAATGCGTGCGCCGGGGCGCGTCACCACCGAGAGCAGCACGTCCGCCACGTCGCCGAGCGCGACCTGCGGCGGCTCGAGCACGAGCGCGGCCCGCTCCTGCGCGGGCGCGCCGTAGCGCGGCGCCTCTTGCGAGCAGGCGAGCGCGAGCGACGCGGCGAGCGCCGCGCCCGCGCGACGCAGCCAGCCCCGCGGCCTCATCGCGACACGCGCTGGCGTCTGGCCGCGCGCTCCTGGAAGAAGCGGCCGAGCGCCTGGAGCGGGCTTCGGTCGGTGCGGAGCCAGAAGAGGTCCGCTCCCGCCCGGCGCAGCGCCGCGGCGACGCGCTCGCGCCGCGCCGCGCAGGCCGCGAGCCACGCCTCGCGCACGCGTCTCCTGCCGGTGTCGAGGACCCAGGTCGCGCCGGGGCGCTCGGGGTCCGCCATCCGGATCGGACCGACGGCGGGCAGCGCGAGCTCGGTCGGGTCGAGCAAGGCGCCCGCCACGACGTCGTGGCGAGGGCCTTGCTCCGCCAGCAGCCCGCGCAGCGGCGCGGCGCTTCCGGAGTCGGGGAGCAGGCGCTCGTCGCGAAAGTCCGAGAGCAGCACCAGCACGCAGCTCCGCCGCGCCTCGGGTCGCAGCGCGCGCAGCCCGGCGCCGATCCGCGTGCCGCCGCGCGCCGCCGCGGCGCAGGCGAGCGCGGTCTCGACCACGCGACGCCCGTGCGCGACGCCGCGCGCGGGCGGGATCCACGCGCGCACTTCGTCGTCGAAGGCGACGAGTCCGACGCGGTCGCCGGCGCGGCCCGCCGCTGCAGCCAGCAGCGCGAGCGCGTGCGCGGCCGTCCCGGCGCGCGACGAGATCCCGCTCCCCGAGCGCATCGAGGCCGAGCAGTCGAGCGCGAAGAGCACGGTCTGGTCGCGCTCCTCGCGGAAGCGCTTCACGTAGGTCTCGCCGTGGCGGGCGGTCGCGTTCCAGTCGATCGTGCGCACGTCGTCACCGGGCACGTAGGGGCGCGACTCCTCGAACTCGAGTCCGCCGCCGCGGAAGGCGCTCGCATAGTTGCCCGCGAACAGGCCCGTCGCCTCGCGCCGGCTCCGCACCACCAGCAGTCGCGCCGCGCGCGCGAGGTCGTCGCTACGCGGCGGCTCGGCGCGGGCCGCTCGAGGGGTCACGGCCGCAAGGAGGCCGACCCCAAGGTCGGCCGACGCGCGCAAGCGCCGAAGGCGCGCGCAGCGAGCCGCAGGCGAGCGAAGGTGGGCCCCCGCGAAGACGGGCGCAGCCGAGCGAAGGCCGGGGGCCCGAGCGCGAGCGAATAGCGAGCGCGAAGGTCCGGCAAAGTCATGCGGTTTCGACGGCCGCGAGCACGGCGCGCACGACGCTCTCGGCCGTGACGCCGGCGGCCTCCGCCTCGTAGCTCGGCACCACTCGGTGTCGCAGCACGTCGGGCGCGACGCGCTTCATGTCGTGCGGCGTCACATAGTCGCGTCCGTCGAGCAGCGCGCGGGCGCGCGCGGCGCGCACCAGATAGATCGAGCCTCGCGGCGACGCGCCGA
>Ga0335084_10001797_pt1 | contig 20316 bp, 21 predicted proteins | sample Lox_Sample_44_FD_206721 | JGI IMG/M metagenome (GOLD analysis project Ga0335084, IMG submission 206721) | Soil microbial communities from Loxahatchee National Wildlife Refuge, Florida, United States - Lox_Sample_4.4 | ecosystem: Environmental > Terrestrial > Soil > Wetlands | place: USA...
TCCCGCGGGGATCCCGGCGGCGCGAAGCTGGAGCGCGAGCCACTCCTGATTGAATGTCACATGCTTTATCGCCCCATGGGTCCAGCTCACCTGCGCCCGGTACACGAGGTGGTACGTGCCGTCCGGTGCCAGGATCAGCGCCGGGTAGGAGAAGCGCAGGTCTTTCGCGTCTTCAAAATCCCAAATCTTCGTGAAGTGCCAGCTGTCCCGCGAGTAGGCGAGGCTCAACGGGGTGCGCTGAGTCGGCGAATCGTTGTACGCGATCAGGATTCCCCCCTCGCCGGTATTCACCGCATCGATCGCCGACTTCGAGTTTGGGAGCGTAAGAGTTTTGGGGTCGCTCCACTTGCCGCCGGCCTGGTCGTATTCGGCTCTGAGCACGTGCGGCACGGTCTGGGTGGCCGATCTCAAGTAGGCGACCACCTGTCGCTGCTCGGCCCATATGAGCGTGGGCTGGAGATGATCGTCCCCGGGAATGCGCCGTGATTCGACCTTTTCGATTGCGCCGTGATTCATCGTCAGCTCGAGGGTGTAACCGTGAATGCCGAATAGCTCATGGTACACGGGCAGAAGCACGCGACCGTTCCCGCCCAGCGCGAGCGGCTTGTTCCTCGGCAGGTTGCCCCAGCCGGCCACCAGCCGGCGGCTGGTGCCCCACGTCCTTCCCAGGTCATTGGAGACCTTGTAATCCACGTGCGAGCCGCTCCAGCCGAGCGGAGCGTCCACGCCGGCGTAGAAGAGCCACAGGTAGCGCTGGTGATCGAGGAACAGCACGGGGTTCCCCAGGGTCAGATTCCTGAGCCACCAGCCCTGCGCGTGCTCCCCGCGCTCCACGACCGGGCGCGGCCGCTCCCAGCTGCGGGAGCCGGGGCCGGAGCGGCTGCAAAAAATCTGCACATCCCTTGCCTTCTCGAAGCTCCCGACCGGCCAGCAGACGAGTAGTGCGCCGTCGGGGAGCGCGGCGATCGTCGGCGCCTGATTCGAAAGCACCTTGCCCGGCTCGATCGTCCACTGCCATGCGTACAGCGGCTCGGCGCCGGCGGGGCTCGCCAGCGATGCAAGACCATAGAGCATCAGGAGGCAGAAGCGCTCACGCACGATCGTGCAGAGGCAACGCCGGAGCGGGCGTGCCGCTCGAACCGACAGTCCCGTCGAGCAATCGGGAAACCTCGAGCGCAGTTCGCTTCCAGCTGAAGGCCGAAACCCGTTCCAGACCGCGCCGACGCAAATCTTCGCGAAGGTCACCATCGGTCAAGGTGCCGTACATGGCGTCCGCCAGACCGAGAGCATCGTACGGATCAACCATGAGGGCGGCGTCTCCTGCCACCTCAGGCAGGGACGACGCGCTGGCCGTGATGACCGGCGTCCCACACGCCATCGCCTCGAGCACGGGAAGACCGAACCCCTCCCCGAGCGACGGCAGCACGAGGCAGACGGCATCCGAGTAGAGCCGGCGAAGACTGTCCTCTCCAGCGTAGCCCGCGAAGGTGACGGCCTCGCGAAGTCCCAGGCTCTCGATCCGTTGCCGCAGGAGGCGTGCATAGCCCGGGCGACCTTCCCCGCGGATGATCAGTCGGCACGACCGCCGCCGGCGAAGCAGCGCAAAGGCATCAAGAAGGCGCGGGATATTCTTGTGCGGCAGCAGATTGCCGACGTACAGGATGTACGGATCCCGCCGCAGTTGCGGCGACAAGTCGGGCCCGCCGAAGAAAAACGCGCTCGAGTCGTATCCCGGATAGATGACTTTGACCTTGTCGGCGGGCACGTCATAGTGATCGAGGATATCACTCCGCGTGTGCTCGGAGTCCGCGATCACGAGGTGTGAATCAACGAGGATTCGCGGGACGAGGAAGCGAAAGTAGTACTGCTGGCGCGGGTATTCAGGCGGGAATCTCAGAGGCAAGAGATCGTGAACCACCGTAATCTGTGGAACAGGCGAGCGCAGTATCCCTTCGGGTACGGTGTTGAGAAGTCCCTCCGGGCGGGTCTTCGACAGCCAGAGGCGGAGCGCGCCCTGGAGCCACAGGAGGCGGATGACGTGCCCCCGGCCTCCATAGTCCGGGCGTGTGGCCCGGGGCACTCTTCCGATCGGCGCTCGAAGGGATCCGAATGACACCGCGGAAGACGCGTAGACGAAGAAGTCGTTGCGGATCTCGTCCAGCGCGCGAACGAGCTTGATGGTATAGATGCCAAGTCCGGTCGGGTTGCCCCCGACGATGGACGCGTTGATCGCCAGCCTGGCGTCAGCCGTCATCGGCGTTCCCGTGGCCCCCATGTAGCGCGCCCGCCCTGCGGAATATCGCCGCCGTTGCGTCCACCATGAGCCGGATTCCGAATTCCTCCAGGGCGCGCCGCCGGCCCGCCTCCCCCATCGCCCTGCGTCGAACGGGGTTTGAGACGAGCGACAGGATCGCCTCCGCCAGCGCGGCGCTGTCATCGAGGGGAACCAGGAGGCCAGTCGAGCCGTCGGTCACGACGTCGCGATGGCCCGGCACGTCGGTAGCGACCACAGCAAGGCCGGAGCACATCGCTTCGACGAGAGACAAGGGCAGCCCCTCTTTCTGCGATGCGCTGACGTACAGGTCGAGGACGTGGTAGACGCGAGCCGGGTTCTCCAAGAAGCCGGTGAAGATGACACGGTCGTGAAGGCCCATGTCGAATGCCAGCCGGCGGATCCGTTCCTCCTCCGTGCCGGCCCCCACCAGGAGGAGGGCTGCACGCGGGAGCCGGCCGACCACCCGCTGGAACGCCGCCAGCAGCACATCGAGCCGCTTGATCGGATCAAAGCGGCTGACGCATCCCAGCACGATGTCGTCCGCGCTCAGTCCCAATGTCTCGCGGGAGACGGGAGACCCGGAGGTCGCTTGGCCAGTCTCCTCAAGGGCGATGCCGTTGACCACGACCGCGTTCTGCTCGGCCTTGAAGAGCCGGAGCCTGAGTCCCTCGACGCTTTGGGAGGCGGACACGTTGATGATCGTGCGGCTGAGGCGCGAGAGCCGCCGCTCGAGCGCCAGGTAGAGCCACCGCCCGACGCGCGAGTAACTGGCGTAGTGGATGCCGTGGAAGGTATGGACGGCCGACACCCCCGTCCACCAGGCGGCCAGCCGCCCGTAGAGGCCCGGCCCTTTGCCGTGAGTGTGGACGACCGCGATGTCGAACTGTCGGATCAGTCGGATGGCGAGCAGCAGGTGACGCAGACCCAAGCGGCTCGGCGGGAACTCCACGACCTGGAGCCCGAGGGCCTGAAAGCGCTCGAAGAAAATCCCATCGCGCGGCGCGCCGACCACGACCCCGAACTCGCGCTTGGGAAGGTCGCGCACGAGGTCGTAAACTTGCTTCGGGCCGCCGCCTGGGGTGGACGTGGGCAGCAACTCGAGGACGGCGATGCGGCCGGTCATGGTGGCGAGGCGCTCCCGCCTCGCTGGCTCCCCGCGAAAATCGCCTGATCTGCCATTTCCTGGTGCCGAAGGGGGGACTCGAACCCCCACGGGTTGCCCCACACGCCCCTCAAACGTGCGCGTCTGCCAATTCCGCCACTTCGGCCCGGCGAAGGCAAAGTATGCCGCTCTACGGCGCGGCTTGTCAATCAGCGCCCGAGCCGGAGCACGCGTCCCACCCCCGACTGGCGCAGCCGCGGGTCGAGAGCGTCGCGGATTCCCTCACCCATCAGGTTGTAGGAGAGCACGGTCACGAGGATCGCGAGCCCCGGGTAGAGCGTCAGCCACCACGCGTACGTGATCAGGTCCTTGCCGTCGTTGAGAATGTTACCCCAGGTCGCGTAGGGCGGCTGGACGCCCAGGCCCAGGAAGGACAGGCCGGATTCGGTCAGGATGGCCGCCGGGATGCCCAGCGTCATCGCCACAAGCACGGGCGCCAGCGCGTTGGGCAGGATGTGCTTGAAGATCACGCGCAGCGCGCCGGCCCCGATGGATTCGGACCAGACGACGAATTCGCGCTCGCGGAGCGCCAGGAACTCCGCGCGCACGAGGCGGGTGACGCCCATCCAACCCGTCAGGCCGATCACCACCATGATGGTCCAGATCGACGCTTTCAGAAAAGCCAGCACGGCGAGCAGCAGGAAGAAGCGCGGGAAGACCAGCATGAGGTCGACGAGCCGCATGATGAAGGCGTCCACGAAGCCGCCGTGGTAGCCGGCCGCGGCGCCCAGCAGGATGCCGATGAGCACGGCGATTCCCACCGACACGAAGCCGACCGCCAGCGAGATGCGCGAGCCGTAGATCAGCCGCGAGAGGACGTCGCGCCCGATCTGGTCGGTGCCGAGCCAGTGCTTCATGGACGGCCCCTCGAGGATCCGCTTCATGTCGGTCTTGTTCGGGTCCCACGGCGCCAGCGCCGGCGCCAGCACCGCGATCGCGACGAGGATGCCGACCACGACGGCGCCGCAGCAGGCCAGCTGGTTCCGGGAGAAGGTGCGCCAGAACTGGCGGATCTCCCCTCGCCGCGCGCGGGCCGCCGGGGGCATCCTAGCGCCGGCGCCGGCGCCCGGCAAAGCGGATGCGCGGATCCACGAGCCCGTAGGCGAGATCGGCGAAGAGATTGGCCAGGAGCGTCAGCGTCGCGACGATGACGAGATTGCCCATGATCACGGGGTAGTCGCGAGAGAAGACCGACTGGACCATGAGCTGACCCATGCCCGGGATGGCGAAGATGCTCTCGATGATGACGCTGCCGCCGATGAGCCCCGGCAGCGAGAGCCCAAGGATGGTCACGACGGGCAGAAGCGCGTTCCGCAGCGCGTGCTTGCCGATGACCACGGGCTCGGGCAGCCCCTTGGCCCGCGCGGTCTGCACGTAGTCCTGGCGGATCACCTCGAGCATGCTCTGCCTCATGTAGCGCGAAAGCCCCGCCAGGCCGCCGAAGACGACCACGAAGACAGGCAGGACCAGGTGGCTCAGCAGGTCCCACTGCTTCTGCCAGAAGCCCAGGTACTCGTAGTTGAGCGAGCGCAGCCCGGAGATGGGCAGCCAGTCGAGCTGCACGCCCAGGAGGATCATCAGCAGGAGCGCGAGCCAGAAGTCAGGTGTCGCGAAGCCGACGAAGACGAAGACCGTGGTGACCTTGTCGAAGAGCGAATACTGGCGCGTCGCCGAGGCGACGCCTATGGGGATGGCCAGCGCGACGATGATGAACATCTGGATGAGATTGATGAAGAGCGTGATCGGGAGGCGCTCGCCGATCTTGGTCAGGACCGGCTTGGCGTCGGGCTGGAAGGAGCGGCCGAAATCCAGCAGGGCGATGCGGCCGAGCCAGCGCGTGTACTGGATGTGGATCGGCTGGTCGAGGCCGTATTCCTTGTTCAACCGCTCGATCAGCTTGGGGTCCTGGCTCGTGCTTTCACTTCGCAGATAGTCGAATGGGCCGCCCGGCGCCAGCTGGATCACGAGGAACGAGATGAAGGTGATCCCGATCAGGAGCGGGACCGCCAGCACCAGCCGGCGCAGGGCGAAGAGCGCCATCTAGCCGGACGTATAGCGCTGCAGCTGCTTCGGCACGAACCAGTCGATGAAGTTGTAGGTAATGCCCGCCGGTTCCGGCTTGATGCCGCGCACGCGCGACGTCACCGCCCACAGGCTATCCTGGAAGTAGAGGAATATGTACGGCTGGTCCTCCGCCAGGATCTCCTGGATGCGATGGTACGTCGCGACGCGCTCCTTCTGGTGGCACGACGCGCGGCCCTTCTCGAGGAGCGCGTCCACCTCGGGGCTGGCGTAGGAAACGGCGTTGAGCTGTTCCGGACCCGTCTGGGAGGAGTGCCAGACCGCATACTGGTCGGGATCGGTGCCCGTACCCCAGCCGAGGACGATGGCGTCGAAGCGCTTCTGCCTTATGTACTCCTTGAGGAAAGCGGCCCACTCGATCATCTGGATGTCGGTCTGGACGCCGATCTCCTTCAGCCTCTCCTGGATGATCTCCGCGATTTTCTTCCGCTCCTCGTTACCCTGGTTGGTACGGATCGTGAAGCTGAAGACCTGGCCCTCCTTGTTGCGCAGGAGGCCGTCGCCGTTTCGGTCCGTCCACCCCGCCGCCGCCAGAAGCTGCTTGGCCTTCGCTGGGTCGTACGGGTACCGCTTGACCTTGTCGGTGTAGGCCCAGGTGCCGGGGCGATAGGGCCCCGTCGCCTCGCGCCCCATGCCCATGAGCACGCCCTCGATCAGCTCAGGCTTGTTGATGGCGTGGGCGAATGCCTGCCGCACCCGCTTGTCGGCGAAGCGCGGGTCCTTCAGGTTGAACCCGAAATAGGTGTATCGGTTGTCGGCGTAGCGATACTTGTTGAAGTCCTTCTTGAAGGCCGGGTAGTCCGTCTGGCGCGCGTACTGGATAGCCGTGAGGCGGGTCATGTCCACCCCTTTGGCCTTCGCCTCGAGGAACACGGTCGCCTGGCTTGGAATGATCCGGTAGACGATGCGGCTCAGGTACGGACGCCCCTGGATGTAATAGTCCTTGTTGGCGACCAGCACCACCTTCTCGCCGGTCTTCGATTCCAGGAAGCGGTACGGCCCGGTGCCCACGGGCGTCGTGACCTGCGGCGCCTCGCGAAGCTTGCCGTCCTCCACGTACTTCTCCAGGAGATGCTTCGGCAGCATGGACTGGCCCCAGCTCCCAAGCGCCTTGGCATAAGGCTGCGAGTACGTCACGCGGACGGTGTACGGGTCGGGCGCCTGCAGGTCCTTGACGAGCTCGAAGTCATCCCGGTAGGCCGTTGGGGTCTTCGGGTTCATCATGGCCTTGTAGGTGAAGAGCACGTCCTCGGCCGTAAACGGCTTGCCGTCGTGCCACTTGACGTCTTTGCGCAGCTTGAAGGTCAACGCCAGGCAATCCTTGCTGAACTGCCAGGATTCAGCCATCGAGGGCACGTAGTTCAGGTCCTTGTCGGTCTGCACCAGCCCGTCGTAGATCAAGCCGCCCACTTCGTGGGACGCCGCATCCGTGGTGATGTTGGGGATGAGGCCGGTGATGTCGCCGATCGAGGCCTGGACAAAGGTGTCGCCGGCGGCGGCCTTCTCGTTCGCGGCCGGCGTCTCGTCGGCGGCGATCTCAGCCCGGTGCCCAAAGCTGCCGGCCAAGATGAAGAGCCCGGCGAGAACCAGCAGGACAGTCCCGCGCGCGGCGCGAATCACTTCTGCCCCGGCGCGGGGACAACGGGGGGGGCTGGCACCGTGGGCGTCGCGGGCCCCGGCGTCCCAGCCGGAGCCACCGGCCCGGAAGCCGGCATGATCGTGGTCGGGCGGTGGTGGGACAACACGGCCAGCGAGAAGGACGTCACCATGAAGGTGACGGCGACCACCGTCGTGATCTTGCCGAGGACGGTCGGCGTCCCCATCGAGCCGAACACCGCCTGGCTGCCGCTTCCTCCGAAGGCCGAGCCGATGTCGGCGCCCTTGCCCGCCTGGAGCAGCACCAGGCCGATGATGATGAGGCTCACGATCACGTGGATGATGACGATCAAGGTGAACATGCGCGGGTCACTCCTTCGATGATCCGCCCCTCGAGGCGGATTTCTTCGCGATGGTGATGAAGCCTTGGGCCTGCAGCGAGGCGCCGCCCACGAGGGCGCCGTCGATGTCGGGCTGCTGCGTCAGCGCCGCCGCGTTGTCGGGCTTGACGCTACCGCCATAGAGGATGCGCAGGGACTGGGCGGTCTCCTTCGAGGCGAGCTCGGAGACGAGCCCGCGCAGGTAGCCGTGGACCTCCGCGGCCTGGGCAGGGGTCGCGTTGACGCCGGTGCCGATGGCCCACACGGGCTCGTACGCGAGGACGGTGCGCGCGATCGCGTCGGTGCCGAGCCCCGCCCACCCGGCGCGGAGCTGTCCTTCGACCACGGTGAAGGTCAGCCCCTGGCGCCGCTCCTCGGCGGTCTCGCCGACGCAGAGCAGCGGCTGGAGCCCGTGGCGAAGCGCCGCCCCGACTTTACGGGCGATGTCGTCGTCGGTCTCGCGGAAAAGGTGCCGGCGCTCCGAGTGCCCGAGGATAACGTAGCGGCAACCCAGCTCGGCGAGCATGCCGGGCGCGATCTCGCCCGTGAACGCGCCCTTGTCCTCCCAGTGGCAGTTCTGCGCGCCCCAGCCGATGGGCGAACCCGACAGCACCTCGGCGACCGCTGGCAGCGCCGTGAACGGAGGGCAGAGCGCAACTTCCACGCCGCGCGGGCGCTTGAGGCCGTCGCGCACCGCCGAGGCCAGCTCCCGGGCTTCGGCGACCCCGCCGTGCATCTTCCAGTTGCCGACGACGAGGGGCGTCCGCATCAAGGCGCCTCGCCGAGGGCCGCCACGCCGGGCAGCACCCGCCCCTCGAGGAACTCGAGGAATGCGCCGCCGGCCGTCGAGATGTAACCGATGCGGTCGATGACGCCCGCCTGGCGGACGGCAGCGATCGTGTCGCCCCCGCCGACGACGGTAAAAGCGCCGCCCCCGGAGACCGCGCGCGCCACGCCGAGAGTCCCGGCTGCGAAGGGCGGCTTCTCGAAGACTCCCATCGGCCCGTTCCAAACGACGGTCTTGGCGCCCTGGAGCGCGGCGCCGAACTGGGCCACGGTCAACGGGCCGATGTCGAGGCCCATCAGCTCGCCGGGGATCTCGCGCACGCCCACGGTCCGGATGCCGTCCGCGCTGCCGAGCGAAGGCGCGGCGACCACGTCGACCGGCAGCCGCACCCGCACGCCGAGGCTCCTGGCGCGCTCCAGAATCCCCCGGGCCGCCTCGACCCGGTCGGCGTCGAGAAGCGAGCGACCGACCCCGTGGCCGAGCGCCGCAAGAAAGGTGAAGGCCATGCCGCCGCCGATCAGGAGAACATCCACCCGGGTCAGCAGGTGCTCGACCAGGGCAAGCTTGTCGGAAACCTTCGCCCCGCCCAGCACGGCGGCCACGGGCCGCTCCGGCCGCTCGAAAATCCGTCCGAGCGCTTCGAGCTCGCGCGCCATCAGGAGCCCCGCCGCGGCGGGCTGGAGGAAGCGCGTGATGCCTTCGGTCGAGGCGTGCGCCCGGTGCGCCGCCGCAAACGCGTCGTCGACGTAGACGTCGGCGAGTGCGGCCAGCCGGCGCGCGAACTCCGGGTCGTTGGCCTCCTCGCCGGGATGAAAACGCAGGTTCTCGAGCAAGACGGCATCGCCCGGCTCGAGGGCGGCCGTGGCCGCCTCGACCTCGGGCCCGACGCAGTCGGGAAGGAGCGGCACGGGCCGGCCGAGCAGCTCGTGGAGCCGCGCCGCCACCGGCGCCAACGAGTAGCGCGGATCGACCTTGCCCTTCGGGCGCCCGAGATGCGAGGCGAGGATGACCGACGCCCCCGCCTTGAGGCAATGATCGATCGTGGGCACGACGGCGCGGATGCGGGTGTCCTCAGTGACGCGCCCATCCGCGAGCGGGACATTGAAGTCCACCCTGAGGAAGACGCGTCTCCCCGCGAGGTCCAGTTGATCGACGCTGAGCTTTGGCAAGCTGCCTCGATTCGACTACAGTGACTTCGACATGTACCGGATGAGGTCCTTGACGCGGTTCGAGTAGCCCCACTCGTTGTCGTACCAGGCAAGAACCTTGACCATGGTGCCGTCGATGACCGCCGTGGACGGAAGGTCCACGATGGACGAGTGCGGGTTGCCGTTGAAGTCCACCGAGACGAGCTGCTCGTCCGTCGCGTCAAGAATCCCCCGCAGCGCGCCCGTCGCGGCTGCGCGGAAGGCGTCGTTCACCATCGCCGCCGTCGCCGGCTTTTCGAGCTCCGCGGTCAGGTCCACGACGGACACGTTCGCCGTCGGCACGCGGATCGCGATGCCGTCCAGCTTGCCCTTGAGCTCAGGGAGGACGAGACCGACCGCCGTGGCGGCACCGGTCGTCGTCGGGATCATGCTCACGGCGCCCGCGCGCGCGCGGCGCAGATCCTTGTGCGGGAAGTCGTGGATGGGCTGGTCGTTCGTGTAGGAGTGCACCGTGGAGGCGAAGCCGCGCTTGATGCCGAAGTTCGCGAGCAGGACCTTGGCGACGGTGGCGAGGCAGTTGGTGGTGCACGAGGCGTTGGAGACCAGCTCGTGCTTGACCGGGTCGTACTTCTGCTCGTTGACGCCCAGCACGACGGTGATGTCGGGGTCCTTGGCCGGCGCGGTGATGACCACCTTCTTGGCACCCGCCTGCAGGTGCTTGACCGTCGTGGCCTTGTCCCGGAAGACGCCCGTGGACTCGACGACGATGTCCACGCCCATCTCGCCCCAAGGCAGGGTCGCCGGATCTTTCGCGGAGCAGACGCGCACCTCGCGCCCGTTGACGAAGATCGCCTCGCCCTTGTACGTCACCTCGGCGCCGAGGATCCCGTGGACCGAGTCGTACTTCAACAGGTGGGCGAGCGTCTTGGCGTCCGCCAAGTCATTGACCGCCACCACCTCGAGCTCCGGCGCCTGGAGCGCCGCACGAAAGAACACCCGGCCGATGCGCCCAAACCCGTTGACCCCGACCCGCACACCCATGATGCGCTCCTTGGTGAGGATTATTGAGGATTGACGGCGACTTCCGCCTCACGAGAGACCTGATTATAGGCGGCCCGGCCCAGCGCCGCAAGGCTGGCGACGAACAAGCCCTCAGGGCGACGAGAAGGGTCCGGATGCGAGGCGGCGCCCGATGGCCGCCCGCGGGGCGTACTTTCTGTACGTTGAGCGGGCGGCCGTGGGCGCCAACGAAGCAGCTGGGCCCTTCTCGTCGCCCTGCGCTAGAGGGCGCGCGCGACGGTCAGGACGCCGACGGCGGCCGCCCCCGCCCGGTAGAGCGTGAGGGCGCACTCTCCCGCCGTGGCACCGGTGGTAAGCACGTCGTCCACCAGCACGATGTGGCGACCCGTTATCTTCTCGGACCGGCGCACGGCGAATGCGTCTCGGACATTCCGCCTCCGCGCGGCGGCGTCGAGATCGGTCTGCGGCTGGGTCGGCACGGCCCGCAGGAGAGCGTCCGCCACAACCGGCACGCCCCAAGCGCGCTCGAGTCGCCGGGCCAGCAGGAGGGCCTGGTCGTAGCCACGCTCGCGTGCGCGGCTGGGGTGCAGCGGAACCGGCACGAGGGCGTCGGGCAGGGTGCCCGGCAGCGCGGAGAGACCCAGCCCGGCGAGGAGGTCGCCCAGGGGCTCCACCAGCCCCCGCCGGCCGCCGAACTTGAAGGCGTGAATCGCCTCGCGCACAAGGTCGCCGTAGCGCACAGCCGCGCGCGCGGATGCGAAAGGCGGCCGGCGGATCCGGCAGCCGCCGCAGAGCCCTTCGATGCCGAGCGGGACACCGCAGCACCGGCACCAGGGCGGCACGATCCGCTCGAAGCCCTCCCAGCACGCGCGGCAGAGCGGATCGCGCCGGCCGGCGCCGAGCCTCCCGTGACAGACGGGGCAGAGCGGAGGGAACACGAGGTCGAGGGCGGCGGTGACCCACTGCCGCCACTCCGCGACCTCGCCGAGGGCTACGGGCGCGACGTGTTCCAGGCCCGGCATGACGGGCACCGGTCGATCCAGCGCCCATGCTCGGCCCCACACGCGCCACAGCGGTAGGGCCAGTCGAACGCGCCGCTGAGCGTGAGCGCCCGCCGATATTCCTCGAACGCCTCGGCTGTTTGACCTCGACGCTCGAAGATCGCCCCGAGAACGGCGTGGAGCCCGGGCAAGTCCGGCTCCCGGACCTCCACCTTCTGAAACTGATCGGCGGCCTCGTCCAGCATGGCGAGCTCGAAATACACGCGGCCGAGGGCGAATGCCAGCGGCACGCTCTCCGGAGCGCGCGCGCATGCGGCCTGGTAGAGCGCAATCATCCGTGTCGGGCGACCCTCGACCCTGTACGCCTGCTCGAGACGGGCCAGGAGCGGAAGCTCCGGATGGATCTCCACGGCCCGCTCCCACACGCGGAGGGCCTCCCGGTTGTCACCCGCCGCCCTATGAGCTTCTCCTAGCGAAATGACGGCGGGTATGAAATCGGACTGGGAACGGAGCGCGTCGCGGAAGCGGGCGATGGCGGGCTGCATCTGGCCCTCGGCGAGAAGCGCCCGCCCGAGCTCGTACTGGATGCCGGCCAGGATCGCCTGTTCGGCACGCCGCTCGCCTGAGCCGAGGGCGACGATCCGCTCCTGCGCCCCGAGCGCCCGCTGCCATTCTGCGCCGGCCACGGCAAGATCGCGCAAGGCGCGGAGGGCAACTACGTTGTCGTGGTCTCTGGCGAGCAGGCGCTCGAGCAGCGCCACGGCCTCGACGGGCCGGCCCGTCCGCCGGAAGTCCTCCGCCGCCGCCAGCACGAGCTCCGGCCGCTCGTCGCCCCGGAGCGCGTCCAGGTGGTGGACCAGAGCCCCTTTGGCGTCGCCGCGCGCGAGCGCGAGATCGCCCAGCCGAGCGTGCACCAGCGCGTGGTCGGGATCGCGCTTCAACAGCTCCTCATAGATCTGGAGCGCGGCCGCGGTGCGGCCGGACAGCTGGGCATCCACGCCGCGATGGTAGAGGTCCCCGAGGGACTCGGCGCGCCGGGCCTCCCGCGCGCGCTGATAGTCGCGGTAGGACCGTGCGAGGTCGCGGACGAGGCCGAGGAGCAAGGCCAGCACCGCCCCGGCGAGGAACGCGCCCACCACCAGCGCGGATAGCGGGACCTCCCAGGCCCAATCAGCGGCGAGGGCAACGCGGACGCGCGCGGTATTCAGCGAGGCGAGATACGCGACGGCGGCGCCGAAACCGAGAGCGAGCAAGACGCCGAAGCGGACGGACACGGCCTTGGGGCTCCCGGCGGGCGCTACCCGGCGGCGGTGCGCTCTTCTTCTTCTATGAGCCGCTGGCAGTCGATGCAGTAGCGGGCGAAAGGCAGCGCGTCGAGGCGCTTGTCAGAGATGGCCTCCCCGCACCGCTCGCAGGCACCGAAGTTGCCTCCATCGATCTTCTGCAGCGCGGAAACGACTTCTTTCAGGACCCGGCGGTCACCATTGCTCAACTCGAAGAGGAATTCGCGGTTGTACGATGTCGCGGCCTGGTCGCCCAAATCTTTCGTGGAATCGTCCTCGGGACCTTTGGCGTAGAGCACGGTTTTGCCCACTCCTTCGGAGAGCTGCCGATGCTTCTCCTCCAGCTTCTTCTTGAACTGGGCCAGGCGGTCCTTCCTCATCGCTGTCTCCTCCGCGACACGGCTGTCCGGAGCCGGAATTAGTGGCGAAGGCTACCACGCCCCCCAACGGAAATCAATCGCCGGCGGCCGCGCCGCGCTCCACGGAAAGGAGGGGCGCGTCGCCCCAGAGGCGCTCGAGCGCGTAGAAGTGGCGCGTCACTCCAACGAAGACGTGCACGATGACGTCGACGTAATCCAGTAAGAGCCACCCGCTCTCCGCGCTGCCCTCCTGGTGCCGCGGACGCGTGCTGGCGCCCTTGAGCGCCATGCGCACGGCTTCGACGATCGTGTCGGCCTGGGTCGTCGAGCGGGCGCTCGTGACCACGAAGAAGTCCGCGACCGTGGACAGACCCCGGAGATCGATGATGACGAGGTCTTCGGCGTTCTTGTCCAGCGCGGCGCGGGCCGCCAGGCGTGCGGTGGCTTCGGCGGAGAGGGGCGCCATCAGGGCTCCGAGCGGTACAGGCAGTGCTCGCGGATGTAGGCGGCGACGGCCTCGGGCATCCGGTAGGCGAGGCTCCTGCCTTCACGCGCGCGGCGGCGCAGATCCGAGCCCGATATCGGGAGCGAGGCTGCGCGGTGGAGCACGGGGCCGTCGGGGCGACCGAAGCCGGATAGTCCAAGCTCGTGGAGGACCTTCTGAGCGGCCGGCGCCTCGGGCTCGAATTCAGAGCCCGTGCGCGGTACGACGACGAGGCGCGCCATGCGGGCAATCTCCCGCGGCTCCCGCCAGCTCAAAAGGTCGAGGAAGGTTTCCGAGCCGATGAGCAGATGGAGATCGCCTTCACCCCGGAGCGCCTGGAGCGTGTCCACGGTGTAGGAAGGCCCCCCGCGGCGCAGCTCGACGTCCGAGACGGCGAAGCGCGGGTGCTGGCTGACCGCCAGCTCGGTCATCCGGTACCGATGCTCCGCCGACGCCAGCTCAGCCGCTGGCTTGTGGGGCGGAACGGCGGCGGGCACGAAGAGCACTCGGTCGAAGGACAGAGCCTCGCAGATCTCGTCGGCGAGGAGCAGGTGCCCAAAGTGGATCGGATTGAACGAGCCGCCGAAGACGCCGACCTTGGGCATCGTGGCCGCTACTCCCGCACCTGGCCGTCACCCATCAGGACGAACTTGGTCGTGGTCAGCTCACGCACGCCGACCGGTCCGCGCGCGTGCAGCCGCGAGGTCGAGATGCCCATCTCGGCGCCCATGCCGAACTGCGAGCCGTCCACGAGACGCGTCGACGCATTGACGAGCACGACGGCGGCGTCGACTTCACGGGAGAAGCGGCGGCTGTTCCGGAGATCGGACGTCACGATCGCCTCGGCCAGCCCGGAGCCGTGCCGCCGGATGTGCTCGATGGCAGCGTCCAGTCCGTCGACGACCCGGATCGCCACGATGTAGTCGAGGTACTCCGTGTCCCAGTCGGCTTCCACCGCCGGACGCGCGTCGTGCACGAGGGCTCGCGTGCGCTCGTCTCCGCGCATCTCCACGCCGGCTGCGCGCAGACGCTCGGCGACCCGCGGCAGGAAGGTCGCGGCGACCCCTGCGTCTACGAGGAGTGTCTCCATCGAGTTGCACACGCTCACGCGCTGCGCCTTGGCGTTGATCGCGATGGCCACGGCCATGCCGAGGTCAGCGCTGGCGTCCACGTAAACGTGGCACAGGCCTTTGTCATGCTTGAGAACGGGTACCGTGGCGCGCTCGGCAACCAGCCGCACGAACTCTTCGCCGCCGCGCGGGATGATGAGATCGACGAAGCGATCGAGGGTGAGCATCGCCATGACCGCCGCGCGGTCGGGGGTGTCCACGACCTGCACCGAGTCCGCGGGCAGGCCGGCCTTCTCCACCGCCTTGCCGAGAACGTAGACGATGGCGGCGTTGGACGCGAGCGCCTCGCTGCCGCCCCGCAGCAGCACCGCGTTGCCAGACTTGACACAGAGGCCGGCCGCGTCCGCCGTGACGTTGGGGCGCGACTCGTAGATGAAGCCGATGACGCCCAACGGCACCCGGACGCGGGAGATCTCGATCCCGTTCGGCCGCCGCCAGGCCTCGACGGTCTCACCCACCGGGTCGGGCAGCGCCGCGATCTGGCGCAAGCCCGCCGCCATCTCGCTGATGCGCGCCTCGGAAAGCGTCAGCCTGTCAATGAAGGCCGAGGGGAGCCCGGCAGCCCGTCCGCGATCGAGGTCAGAGCGGTTGGCCTCGAGCACGGGTGCCGTCTTCTCCTCGAGCCCGCGGGCCATCTCGAGCAGCGCCTCGTTCTTGGCGCGGGTGGAGGCGAGGGCCAGCGAGCGGGCCGCCTCTTTCGCCGCCCGCGCCTTCGCGGTCACGTGCGCCGTCACGTCCATGGTCAACATCCTCCCGGCCCGGCGAGCACCACCAGGTTATCCCGGTGGATGACCTCGGCGAGCCCCTTATACCCCAACGCTCTCTCGATCTCGGCCGACTTCGCGCCGCGGATTTTTCTCAGCTCGCCCGCGTCGTAGTTGACGAGCCCCCGTGCAAACTCCTGGCCGTCGGGTTCGGCCAGCGCCACGACCTCGCCTGCGCTGAACTCGCCCTGGACGCCCACCACACCCGAGGGAAGAAGGCTCTTGCCCTTCTCAGTCAACGCCTTCCGCGCCCCGGCGTCAACGGTGAGCCGGCCCTGAGGCGGGACGGCGAACGCGATCCACCGCTTGCGCGCTGCCAGCCTGTCGTCGCGGGGCAGGAAGTAGGTCCCAAGCGCCTCGCCCTTGAGCAGGCGTCCCAGCGTGCCGGGCTCGCGGCCGCTCGCGATCACCATCGGGATGCCGGAGGCGCCAGCCTTTTGCGCCGCCTCGAGCTTGGTGGCCATGCCGCCGACCGAGACCCGGCCCACCTCGTCGAAGCAGAGCCCGCGAATCTCATCCGTCACGGCATCGACCGTCTCGATTCGGCGCGCCGAGGGATCGCGCCTCGGATCGCCCGTGTAGAGGCCGTCCACGTCCGTCAGCAGCACCAGGAGGTCGGCGTCGATCAAATGAGCGACGAGGGCTGCCAGGTTGTCGTTGTCGCCCACCTTGATCTCATCCACAGCGACCGTGTCGTTCTCGTTGATGATCGGCAGCACACCAAAATCCAGCAGCGCGAGCAGGGTGTTGCGCGCGTTCAGGTACCGCCCGCGGTCGCTGATATCCTGAGAGGTCAGGAGCACCTGGCCGACCTTGATGCCGTGACGCTTGAACGCCTGCTCGTAGTGCCACATGAGCGCCGATTGCCCGACGGCCGCGGCGGCCTGCTTTTCCGGGATCGAGCGCGGCCGGGACGTGAGGCCCAGGCGCGCGATGCCGGCGACGATGGCTCCGGACGACACGAGCGCCACCTCGCGGCGCTCGGCGACGAGCGCGGCGATGTCTCCGGCCAGCGCCGTAATGCGCTTGGCGTCGAGCCCTTCGCCCGGGCTCGTGATCAGGCCGCTGCCGACCTTGAGCACGAGCCGCCGCGCGCGAGTCAGCCCGCGGCGGGCGCCCATATGTGGCTCGCGAGAATCCCGGCGACGTCGCGCAGCAGGTCGTCGAGCCCCAGTCCCGTGACCGATGAGATGGCGTGGAAGGAGAGCCCCTCGGCCGCGCAGAAGCTCTCGAGGCTACGGCGCCGTTCCGCGGTGCCCGGCAGCTCGGCCTTGCTCCCCGCTACGATCTGCGGCCGCGCCGCCAGCTCCCCCGAGTACGCGGCGAGCTCGCCCTGGATGACGTGCCAGTCGTCGACCGGGTCGCGGCCGGAGTCCGGGTCAAGATCGATCAGGTGCACGAGCAGACGCGTCCGCTCGGTGTGGCGCAGGAAGCGGTGTCCAAGCCCCTTGCCCTCGGCGGCTCCCTCGATGAGCCCGGGCAGGTCGGCGATGACGAAGGAACGGTGCTCGTCCACCCGCACGATGCCAAGGCTCGGCTGGAGTGTGGTGAACGGGTAGTCCGCGACCTTCGGCTTGGCAGCCGATAGCCGCGAGACGAGCGTGGATTTTCCCGCGTTGGGAAACCCGACCACGCCCACATCGGCCAGCAGCTTGAGCTCCAGATGGATCCAGCGCTCCTCGCCGGGGCGCCCGAGGTCGGCGCGGCGCGGGGCGCGGTTCGTGGAGCTGGTAAAACGCGCGTTGCCGCGCCCGCCGCGCGCGCCGCGCGCGACGAGAACACGCTCGCCGGCCGCCGTCAGGTCGCCGAGACGCTCGCCCGTGGCGCGGGCCGACACCACGGTGCCGAGCGGCACGCGAAGGACGGTGTCTTCACCGGAAGCTCCCGTCTTGTTCGCGCCCTTCCCGTGCTGGCCGCGCTCGGCCGTGTAGTGCCGCTGGTAGTGAAAGTCGAGGAGCGTGGTGATGGTCGGATCAGCTTCGAGGAAGATGCTGCCGCCGCTGCCTCCGTCGCCGCCGTCCGGGCCACCGCGGGGAATGAACTTTTCCCGGCGGAAGCTCACGCAGCCCGCGCCCCCGTCCCCGCCCTTGACGAAGACGTCGATCTCGTCGACGAACATGGGAGACCCCGGGGAGACCGGGCGCGATCAGGCGGGCTGCTGGGCGATGCTGACGTACTTGTCGTCGCCCTTACGCTCGAAGCGAACGTAGCCGTCGGAGGTGGCGAACAGCGTGTGGTCCGTTCCGAGCCCGACATTGACGCCCGCCTTGAAGCGCGTGCCGCGCTGGCGCACGATGATACTGCCCGCCGTCACAAACTGCCCGCCGAAGCGCTTGACCCCCAGCCGCTGCGCATTCGAGTCGCGTCCGTTGCGCGAACTGCCGACACCCTTCTTGTGAGCCATCGCGCTAGGCCTCGATCCTGGTGATGCGGACCGCGGTCATGATCTGCCGGTGTCCGCGGTGCCGGCGGTAGTTCTTTCTGCGCTTGAACTTGACCACGAGGACCTTGGCTCCCTTCTTTTCGGAGACCACCTGGCCCGTGACTTTCGCGGCGGCAAGCGCCTTGGGTTCCACGGTCACCTGCCCATCGTGCTCGACCATCAACACCTGCGTGAACTCCACGGGCGAGCCGGCCGCCTTGTCGAGGCGCTCGACCTTGATCACTTGGCCCGTGGCCACCCGGTATTGCTTCCCGCCCGTCGCGATGACCGCTTGCATTGCCCGCTGTCCTCTCTTCGGATGAAATTTGAGCGAGCGTTCATATGAACACAGCAGGGGCCTGAAAGTCAAGCAGGACGCGATGTTAGCTGGTCGAGCCGGCGATCCAGCGCGTATCCCCCTTGGCGCGCCGGGTCATGCGACGGCCAAGTAGCGCGAGAGACGCTCGCGCAGGAACAGGCGCGAGCGATGCACGCGTGATTTCACGGCGGGCAGGCTCAGGTGCAGCGTCTCCGCGATCTCAGGGTTCGACAGCCCTTCCACATCATGCATCAGGAAGGCCGTCCGGTAATCCGTCGGGAGGTCGTTGATCGCGGTTGTCAGCACGGTCCGGAGCTCGGTCTGTAGCGCCGGCTCGTCGACCTTGCCCGACCAATCGGCGACCGGCTCGACGTGTTGACGGTGCTCGTCGAAGGCGGGCTGGAGATCGTCCCACAGCACCTCGTTGCGCCGGCCGCGCCGCGCTCGAAGCTTCTGGTAGGCCGTGTTCGCCGTTATCCGGTATACCCAGCTGCCGAAGGCCGACTCGCCCTTGAAGGTGCCGATCTTGCGCGCCGCGGTCCAGAGCGCGTCCTGGGCGACTTCCTCAGCATCCTGCCCGTTGCCGGTGATGCGAATCGCCAGTCGATAAACGCGGTCTCCGTACGTGTCGAGCAACAACTCGGCCGCCCCGGCATCGCCCCGGCGCAACCCGTCCAGGAGGGCCGCGTCGCGATCGACGCGCGGGGCGTCGGCCGGCCGCGGCTCAGGTTCGGTCATCGTGTGCGCTCGTGCGGTGCTCATCGTAATTCTCCAATGCCCCGCCGGGCGGGACACATCGAGAGTCGTCGGGTCAAGGCCGTGAATACAGCGTCAGGTGCCGTTTGAGTTCTTCCACACACTGCTCCATCACCTTGATGTCCTTCATCACCTTGCTCATGAGGATGGCCCCCTCGAGGCTCGCCACGAAAAAGTAGGCCGCCGCGTCGGGGTTGCAGCCGGCGTTGAGCCGCCCTGACGCCTGGCCCTGGCGCAGCGACCGGGCCAGCGTCGCGCGCCACTGGACGAAGATCTCGGCCAGTCGCAGCCTGAAACCCTCGTGGACGTCAGACAATTCAGAGGCGAGATTACCGATCGGGCAACCTCCGACGCAGTCTCGCTGGCGCAGGTTGTCCAGGACCCGATCGAGGAAGCCATGGATCTGCTCGACCGTGTCGCGGTTCTGATCGACAAAGGCCGGCTCGAGGGTACGCTCGAGAAAACCGCGCACGAGCCGGTCGATGATGGCGTAGCCGAGATCTTCCTTGCTCTTGAAGTGATAGTAGAAGTTGCCCTTGCCCACGCCGCTCTCGCGGAGGACGTCATCGAGCGAGGTGCTGTGGTAGCCCTGAAGGTGGATCAGGCGGGCGGCGGCGTCGAGGATCTGATGCTTCGTCGCCGCACCCTTTGCGCTTTTGGTCGCCGTCAACATGTGCCGATCAGGTTCCTTGATCCTTACGTATTGTACCGAACGGTCAGTACAAGGCTACCAGCGGGTACGCGAGATGTCAAGTATGATAGATACGAGTTCTAATTCAGATACTTGCGAAACACAGCAAGCATAGCGGTCCAAGCGCTCAGGGCAGCCGCCGGGTCATACGACTCACGATCGTTACAGAAGAAGCCGTGCCCGGCCCCCTTGAAGACCTTCACCTCGGCCGTCTTCTTGAGGCGCTTGAGCGTCTCCTCCACCCGCCTGACCTGGTCGATCGGAATCATCCGGTCTGCTTCGCCGAAGAGGCACAGCACCGGGCACTGAATGCGGTCCGCGAGGTTGATCGGTGCGCCCGGTGTGTCGGCGGCGATGCCGCCACCGTAAAATGGCACGGCGGCCTTGATGGCTGCGGGATGCCGGCACGCTGTGAGGAAAGCGATGCGGCCGCCGACGCAGAATCCGGTGATGCCGATGCGATCGCGTCGGACGTCGGGCCGGCCCTTCAGGTGCTGAATGACCATGCCCAGCTCGGCCATCAGAACGGCGTCGTCGAACTTCTGGATGTAGTCGATCGCGCGCGGCACGTCCTCGTACGGCACGATCGGGCTGCCAAATCGGTAGAAGAGGTCGGGGGCGACGGCGACGTACCCCTCCCGCGCGATCCGCTCCGTT
>Ga0335084_10001798_pt1 | contig 20312 bp, 18 predicted proteins | sample Lox_Sample_44_FD_206721 | JGI IMG/M metagenome (GOLD analysis project Ga0335084, IMG submission 206721) | Soil microbial communities from Loxahatchee National Wildlife Refuge, Florida, United States - Lox_Sample_4.4 | ecosystem: Environmental > Terrestrial > Soil > Wetlands | place: USA...
CAAGCTGATGCGCCCGCAGGAGGCGGTGCGCCTGGGCCTGGTGCATGAACTGGTGAATGATGCCGCTGACCTGCACACGCGGGCGCGCGAATTCATCCGCGTCAATCCGCAAGCGAAGCAGCCGTGGGACGAGAAGGACTATCGCATCCCGGGCGGCGGGCCATCGTCGCCGAAGATCGCGCAGGGCCTGGTGGTCGCGCCGGCGATGCTCGCGCAACGAACGCGCGGGCTCTATCCGGCGCCAGAAGCGATCCTCGCAACGATGGTCGAAGGCGCGCAGGTGGACTTCGACACGGCGCTGCGCATCGAGAGCCGCTACCTCGCGAAGCTGATGGTCGGGCAGGTGACCAAGAACATGATCAGCGCGTTTTTCTTCGATCTGAACGCGATCAAGGCCGGTGCATCGCGCGGGGCGAGCACGAGCGAGGTCCCGCGCTGGAAGGCGACCCGCGTCGGCATACTCGGCGCAGGAATGATGGGCAGCGGCCTCGCGCACGCGAATGCGATACGCGGCGTGCCTTGCGTGCTGCTCGACGTTTCGCAGGAGAAAGCCGAGCGCGGCAAGGAGGCGGTGCGCAAGGTCATGGACGGTGCCGTTGCGAAGGGACGGATGGATGCGGCGAAACAGGCGCAGGTGCTGAGCCTCGTTCACCCGACCGCGCAAAAAGCCGATCTCGCCGGTTGCGATCTCATCATCGAAGCGGTGCTCGAGAATCGCGCCGTCAAGGCAGAGGTGACGCGCGCAACCGAGCCGCTGCTGAAAGAGGGCGGGATCTTTGCGTCGAACACCTCGACGCTGCCGATCAGCGGACTTGCCGAAAACTCGGCCCGACCTGCGAACTTCATCGGGCTGCATTTTTTTTCGCCCGTCGACCGCATGCAGCTGGTCGAGATCATCAAGGGGCGTGCAACGTCGCCCGCGACTCTGGCGCGCGCATACGACTACGTGCAGCAACTCGGCAAGACGCCAATCGTCGTGAACGATTCGCGCGGATTCTTCACCAGCCGCACCTTCGGCACGTTCGTGATGGAAGGCTGCGCGATGCTCGCGGAAGGCATCCCTGCGCCGGTGATCGAGAACGCGGCGCTCTCCGCTGGCATGCCGGTTGGGCCGCTGGCGGTGCTCGATGAAACATCGCTCTCCCTTTCATGGCACGTCGCCGAGCAGACGCGAACCGATCTCGCGGCGGAGGGCAAGACGTATCAGCCCCCGCCCGGCGAAGCCATCGTCGAACGGATGGTGCGCGAGTTCAAGCGGCCCGGGCGCGCGGGTGGCGGCGGCTTCTACGACTATCCAGCCCAGGGACCCAAGGTGCTCTGGCCCGAGCTCAAGCGCCTCTTCGAAAAGCCCGGCGTTGGCTACGACATGCAGGAACTGAAGGACCGGATCCTGTATCGCCAGGCGATCGAGGCCGCCAGGTGCCTGCAGGAAGGCGTCCTGACGAGCGAGCACGACGGCAATATCGGATCGATTTTCGGTATCGGCTTCCCGGCGTGGACCGGCGGAGCGCTGCAATACATTCGCAGCGAGGGCCCGAAAAAATTCACTGCACGGGCGGCAGAACTTTCGCACCGGTACGGATCGCGCTTTGATCTTCCCGGCATCGTGCGCGACTGGGGTTCAGAGTCCCGTTAATCGGAGACACCCGCTTTCCCGCATTCCTGATTAGGGCGCCCTGTCAGAGTCGATCCGAGGGCAGGGCTCTAGTCGATCATTGTAAGCACACACTATCTGCGTGCTCATCAGCCGGCGCGGGGTGGTAACCCGCATCGAGCCCTTCGTCCCAAGAGTATGGTGCGTAGCGCCAATTCGCGGTACTCCGGCGAAACCTTTGCGTACGTTTTTTGCCGTACGTAAATCTCGATATGCGGAGATTGGGCCGTGAGGTTGAGCGATTTGCTCGGGTATATGCGTGTGGCGCGTCTTCCGGCGCTCGGACTCGCGCTGGCTGTTCTCCACGCCGTGGCCTTCGCACAGGCCTTTTCCTTCGACACGGTCGCGGGCATGGCGCTGCGTCTGGCGCAGGCCCCTTACAGGCCGCCAAGCCGGACGCTGCCGCCCATGCTGCTCAAGCCGCTGTTCACCTACGACCAGCACCGCGACATCCGGTTTCGACCGGACCATGCGCTGTGGCGGGCACAAAGCCTGCCGTTCGAGGTGATGTTCTTTCACCCGGGCTGGCTGTTCGAGTTCCCGGTGCGCATCAACGAGGTGGACGCCGGCAAGGTGTCGCACATCCCGTTTGATGCTCGCGACTTCGACTACGGCAAGAGCAACACGAACCGGCAAGGGTTCGGCGATCTCGGCTTTGCCGGCTTCCGCGTCCATTACCCGCTCAACACCACGGCCTACAAGGACGAGGTCGTCGTCTTCCTCGGCGCGAGCTACTTCCGCGCGGTTGCGCGCGGCGCGCGCTACGGAATATCGGCACGCGCTCTGGCCGTCGACACGGTCGGCGGCAAGGGCGAGGAGTTTCCGCGCTTCGTCGAGTTCTGGATCGAGCGCCCGAGCCAGAACGCGACTTCGCTGACGATCTACGCGTTGCTCGACTCGCCACGCGTCGCCGGGGCGTACCGCTTCATCGTAACGCCCGGCGAGAGCACCACCATCGACGTGCAATCGCGCGTGTACCTCCGCGCGCAGGTTGCGACCCTGGGCATCGCGCCGCTGACGAGCATGTTTTTTTCGGGCGAGAACCAGCCTGACGAGCACAACGACTTTCGCCCGGAGGTTCACGACTCCGACGGATTGTCGCTGCAGACCGGCACCGGCGAGTGGATCTGGCGTCCTCTGATCAATCCGCCGGCGCTGACGGTGAGTTCGTTCGCCACGACGAACCCGCGCGGCTTTGGCCTGCTGCAACGCGATCGAAACTTCGCGCACTACGAGGATCTCGAAGCCCGTTACGAGTTGCGGCCGAGCGTATGGATCGAGCCAAGGGGCGACTGGGGCGCCGGGCGAATCGAACTGGTGCAGTTTCCGATTCGCGAAGAGACGGACGACAACGCGGTCGCGTACTGGGTGCCGGACAAGCCGCCGGCGCCGGGACAGCCGCTCGATCTCGCGTATCGCATGTCGTGGCAGGCGCGACATGAGCACACGCCGCCACAGTCGTGGGTGGTGCAGAGCAGGCGCGGACACGGGTACACGAAATACGAAGTGAGCCCGGACGAGTTTCAGTTCGTGCTCGATTTCGACGGACCTGCTCTGCGCTCGCTCGATCCCGAAACCCCGGTCGATGTCGTGTTCACCGCCGGGGCAAACGCTGAAGTTCTCTACAGCCAGGCGCAACCCAACGAAGTGGCGGGTGGCTGGCGCACGACGCTGCGCTTCAAGCGCCTCAATGCTGCCGCGCCAGTGGAATTGCGCGCCTTCCTGAAGACCAGTAACGAAACGGGGTCCGAAACATGGAGCTATCTGCTGCCCGCTCGCGCGAAGTAAGCGAACCCGTCGCATCGACGAATGCCATGACAGCGAGCTATCCGCCGCTCGTGCGTGGCTCGATGGTCGCGCGACCATGGGAACCGAGGCCGGTATCGGCCTGGTTGCGTCGTCGATTCCGGCGTGACCGCCCTGCTGCGAACGCGCCTTTGCAACCGTGGCAAGAGACGGCACGGCAGCGGCGAATCGCGCTCGTCTGGCTGATTGTCCTGCCCACAGTTCTTGCCGCCTACATCTTCGCGGACGGCCTTGGTCTCGCGGCGAGCGACTGGATGGCCTGGCTGCAGCTCGGACTGTTTTCCGCGCTTTCGGCCTGGATCCTGGGCGGCTTCTGGACGGGATTGCTCGGTTTCGTGACGCTCATTCGCGGCGGCGATCCGGCGGGTCTGTCGATAGCCGAAGTGCAAGGTCGGCCGATCGACCCCCGCGCACGCACGGCGATCGTGATGCCGATCTGCAATGAGCATGTGCCGACCGTGTTTGCAGGACTGCGTTCGACGTGCGAGTCGCTCGCCGCAACGGGCGCCTTGAACCTCTTCGACTTCTTCATCCTGTCGGATACCAACGATCCGGATCTGCGCACGGCCGAAACGGCCGCATGGAAGGATCTCGTCGACGCGACAGGCGGACGCGGACGCATCTTCTACCGCTGGCGTCCGCTGCGCGCGCGCCGCAAGGCCGGCAACGTGGCCGATTTCTGCCGGCGCTGGGGCCGCAACTATCGCTACATGGTCGTCCTCGATGCCGACAGCGTGATGAGCGGTGACTGCCTCACCACGCTGGTCCGGCTGATGGAAGCGCATCCGGACGCCGGCATCATCCAGACCGCCCCCAAGGCGGTGGGTTGCGAGACGCTGCACGCAAGGGTGCAGCAGTTCGCGGCGCGCGTCACGGGCACGCTGTTCGCGGTGGGCATGCAGTACTGGCAACTGGGCGAATCGCACTACTGGGGCCACAACGCGATCATTCGCGTGCAGCCGTTCATGCAGCACTGCGGGCTGGCGCGCCTGCCGGGACGCAGTGCGCTGTCCGGCGAGATCATGTCGCACGATTTCATCGAGGCCGCGCTCATGCGGCGCGCCGGATACCACGTGTGGCTGGTGCCCGACCTCGGCGGAAGCTACGAGCAGGTTCCGCCGAACCTGTTGACGGAGTTGCAGCGCGACCGGCGCTGGTGTCACGGCAACCTGCAGAACTTCCGGTTGATTCTTGAACCGGGACTGCACCCGGTGCACCGCGCGATGCTGGCCGCCGGTGCCTTCGCCTACTTGGCGGCGCCCTTCTGGCTCGCCTTCACGCTGCTGTCGACGCTCGGCGCAACGCTGCACGCGACGCCGCTTACGTTCGCCGCGCTAAGCAATCCATCGATGCTGATCCTCTTGCTGACGATCGCCGCGCTGCTGCTCGTCCCGAAGGTTCTCGCAGTCGTGCTGCTGTTCGTGCGCGGCGAGCAGCGCCACTACGGCGGCAGTGTCTGCCTGGTCGCGAGCGCGTGCCTCGAGCTGGCATTGTCGACGCTCTATGCGCCGATCCGCATGGCGTTTCACACGCGCTTCGTGCTGTCCATCCTTTCCGGTCGCCATGGCGGCTGGCATTCTCCGCCGCGCGAAGACTCCGGCACGCCGTGGGGCGAGGCGCTGCGCCGGCACAGCGTGAATGTGTCGCTTGCTCTGCTGTGGTTTGTCGCGATCCTCGAGACCGAGGCTGCACGTGCCTGGTGGCTCTTGCCATTGCTCGCCGGCTTGCTGCTCGCCGCTCCGCTGTCCGTGCTCGGCAGCGGGACCGCCTTCGGACGCACGCTGCGCGAGCGCGGTCTCCTCATGATTCCGGAGGAATCCCGGACACCGTATCTGCTGACTCAGGTGCGGCGCCACCTTCTGCGCACGCCGCGCCTGCCGTCGTTTGCTCGCGCGATATTCGAGCCGAGCGTGAACTTTCTGCTGCGCGCGACGAGCGGGCGCAGCGCGACTTCGTGGGGAATGAAGGCTGCGCGCGCGCACGATCGCGCCTATGCGGCGCTTGGCACAGAACTGCCGAAGGCCGAACGTCTGCGCGTGCTCAACGATCCGTACGCGCTAACGCTGTTGCATCGGCTGGCGAGGCGCGATCCCTCGTCGCTTCGCGCCCCGGGTTGAAGGCCGCGATTACAGCGCGCCGAACACCTTCTTCAGGATGGCGCTGCCGGTGCCGACCGGATCGCTGCGAATTTTCTTTTCTTCGTCGCCGATGACGAGGAACAGGCCGTCGAGCGCCTTGGAGGTTGCGTAGGGCTCGATCTTCGCGGCGCGCGCATCCGAAACCCCGAGCGATCCGAGGCGATCCACCAGCTTGTCGTAGTTGCGCGCGATGCCGATCTGCTGGGTGACGCCGCCCACGATCGGCTCGAAGCGCTCCTGCAGGCCGCTTCGGGTGTGGCTTTCGAAGAAGCGCGTCACCGAATCGTCGGCGCCCTTGAGGATGGCCTTCGCATCCTGCACGGTCATCGAGCGCACTGCGCCGACCAGCAGTGGAAGCGAGGCCGGCACCGCTTGTTCGGCAGCGCGGTTGACTCCGACGTGCAGGTCGTCGAGTTCCTTGCCGTAACCGAACATGCGCAGCAGGTGATCGCTCTTCTGCAACCACTCGGGCAACGGAATCCGAACCTTGTCGTTGCCCCAGAAACCGTCCAACTTGCCGAGCTGATCGACCGCGAGCCCAGCGCCGCGCTCGAGCGCTGCCCGCACGCCCGCCGCGGCATCGCTTTCGGTCAACTGGTCCAGCAAGCTCGCCGCGCGCGTGCGCGCCGCGAACAGAAGTGCGAATGCGCCGGCAGCGACACACACCTGGCGACGCTGCGACGTGAAGGTCGACTTCATGACGGCTGCCCTGCCTCGACGACTTATCTTGAACGTTCCACGTGGCGCGTCATAGCCACGGAGATGCGTCAGGTACCATGAACCAGACAGAACGCTAAACCACTCCAGCACATGAAGCAGGGGCCGGTGCGAATCGTTGGCGGCGGCATATCCGGCTTGACGACCGCAATCGTGCTCGCGCAGCGAGGGGTGGATGTCGAAGTGTTCGAGCGCGAGCGCGCGTTCGGAGTGACGCATCCGGTCCGCCTGGATGCAGTCGAAAACTGGACCACATCGCAAGACTTCGACACGCTGCTGGCGCGCTGGGCGATCGACCCTGCTCCGTTTCGCTCCGCGGCGTCCGTCGAGGTGTGCGCCTACGACGGCGAGTGCCACGCCCTGCGCGGCGGCCGTCCGCTCCTCTATGTGGTCAGGCGCGGCGACGATCCGCGCAGTCTCGAGCAGACGCTGAAGCGGCAGACGCTCGGTCTCGGCGTGCACATTCGCTACGGCCGCACTCTGCCTCGTGAGCGGGCCGATGTGTGGGCCGTCGGCGCGCAGCGACGCGGCTTTTTTCTCGATGCAGGCCTCACGTTCCGGACCAACCAGCCCGATCGGATCGCGATCCTGGTCGATCAGCGACTCACGCCGAAGGCGTGCGCCTATCTCATCGTCTCGCAAGGCGTTGGCACGCTGGCCGTGCTCCTGACTCGGCAGTTCGGCCGCGCGCGCCGCCTGCTCGCCGATGCGGTCGGCGCCTTTCAGCGCATGCAGCCGTTCGACATGCGCGACGCGCGCCTGCGCAGCGGCTTTGGTGGCGCGTTGAACGCGTTCGGCTCCCGGTCATCGGGTCCACTTGCGGTCGGTGAAGCGGCCGGCTTTCTGGATTACCTATGGGGATTCGGAATCCGTCACGCCATTTTCTCGGGCGTGCTCGCGGCGCGCGCGCTGCTCGAAGGCGACGACTATGGGTCCTCGGTGGCGCGCGAAATCCGTCCGCTCGTGCAGTCGTCGCTGATCAACCGCGTGCTGTTCGACTTTGCGAACAACGCAGCCTGTCGAGCGCTCATCAGGTATTTCTGCGCGCACCAGGACCTGCCTCGCTTGATGCACCGGTTCTATCAATCCCGCGGAGCCCGTTCAATCTTCTTGCCCTGGGCGATGCGCGCGTTGTTGCGAAACCCGCGATGAAGCGAGGATCGGCCCACGCGGTGCTGTGGCTGCACACGCTGGCGATGGGTAGCGCCGGCTTGCTGTTCTTTCTGCTGCCGAAGCAGGGCGCTTTGCTCTGGCCCTGGACTCTGCCGCCGTTGGCAGCGCGCTTCATGGGCGCGCTCTTCCTCGGTGGCGCCACGTGTTCACTCGTGTGTCTGCGCAAGCGCGGTAGCGCCGGTTCGTTCGTGCTCGTGCTGCTCGCGATCGGCGACCTGCTCATCGCCGCGAGCGGGCTTTTCGGCATACGGGAGATCGGTTTGACGCCTGCGACCGCGCTTTTTTTCGCGTTCTTCGGCGTCTTCGCCCTGTTGCTAGTTCTGGCGGCACCGGCTATGAAGCAGCAGGGCGCAGGTGCGGCGCGAACACCCGTTACGCGCGCACTGCGGTGGTTCTTCTTCATTCACCTGCTCGTGGTGCTTCCCGTTGGCGTCTCGATGTTCTTCCTGCCCGGATGGGCCCAGCCGTTGTGGCCGTGGCGCATGACGCCGATCAACGTGCGCCTGATCGGAAGTTTCTTTTTCGGAGCGGCGTTCATTTCCTTGTGGGCGCTGCGCCAGCCCCGCGCCGAATCCTTGCGCGCCGTGCTTGCGATGTACGCGGTCTTCGCAAGCATGGCGACGCTCGCCTCGGTCATGCACTTCAGTCTGTTCGATCCGGCACGACTTGCGACGTGGGCCTTCTTCGCACTGTATTGCTTCGTCGCGCTCGGAAGCGCGCTGTTCCTGTTGCGCCCGTTGCGGTCGCCCTGATTCCATCCTTCGAGGAGAACGATTGATGCGCCTGGTTCAAAGGCTTGCGGCGATGTGTGCTGCGATCGGCCTTGCGGCAACGGCTTTCGCCCACGACGGGGTCAAGCCGGGAATCGATCCCGGGCGCGCCATCGATCCCGGTCTCGGCAAGCTCACTCATCCGGTCAGCACCCGTAACAAGCAGGCGCAGGCGTTCTTCGATCAGGGTTTGAAGCTCTGCTACGCGTTCAATCACGACGGTGCCATCGCTTCGTTCAAGCGCGCCGCCGAACTCGATCCGCAACTGGCGATGGCGCACTGGGGCATCGCCTATGCACTCGGCCCGAACTACAACGTGCCGATGTCGTCCGAAGCGCATGCGGCGGCCTACGCCGCTATCCAACGTGCACTTGCGTTGAAGGCGAAGGCGTCGCCCGCCGAACAGGCGTACATCGATGCCCTCAGCAGGCGCTATTCAGGGAAAAACGACGACGACATCGGCGCCCTGAACCTCGCCTACAAGGACGCAATGGCCGATGTGCTTACCCGCTATCCGCGCGATATCGACGCGGTCGTGCTGTACGCCGAAAGCCTGATGGATCTGCAGCCGTGGAAGCTCTGGTCGCCCGACGGCCAGCCGCTCGGCAGCACACCGGAGATCGTGCGGACGCTGGAGCGCGCACTGAAAGCGCAACCGAAGCACCTCGGCGCGAACCACTATTACATCCATGCGATGGAAATGTCGCCGACGCCGGAAAAGGCGCTGCCCTCGGCACGGCTTCTCGAAAAGCTCGCACCTTCGGCCGGACACCTCCTGCACATGCCGGCGCACACGTACATCCGCACCGGCAACTATCTCGATGCAGCGCGCGTGAACGAACGCGCCGTCCTAGCCGACGAGCGCCTGCGTGCGGCGGGCGTGCAGTCGACATATACGGTGGGCTACTACGGACACAACCTGCACTTTCTCGCGGTGAGCTATGCGCTGGCGGGCAACGCGGGCAAGTCGATCGCCAACGCGCGCAAGCTGGCGGCGCTGGTCGAGCCGCAGTTGAAGGACCTTCCGTTCCTGGACGCCTTCTACGCGACGCCCTCCGAAGTGCTCGTGCTCTTCGATCGTTGGGACGACGTGCTCGCACTGCCCGAGCCGCCGTTCGAGGCGCCCGTGAGCGGCGCGCTCTGGCACTTCGCGCGCGCGCTCGCGCTCGGCGGCAAAGGACGGCTGAACGAAGCGCGGGCCGAGCGCGACAGGTTCGCAGCCGCCGCCGCCTCGGTGGGCAAGACGACCGACGTCGGCCTCAACACTGCGCCCGCAGTGTTCGCGGTAGCGCTGCCGTACCTCGACGGCCGCCTCGCGCTGCTGAGCAACGACGCGGCAGGCGCGGTGCCGTTCCTGCGCGAAGCGGCGAGCGCGGAAGATGCATTGAACTACGACGAGCCACCCGCCTGGTACCTGGGTTCCAACGCGATGCTGGGAACCGCACTGCTGAGATTCGGCGACGCCGCGGGCGCCGAGCAGGCGTTCCGCGCCGACCTGCGGCACAACGTCGGCAGCGGGCGGTCGCTGTTCGGACTCGAAGCGGCGTTGCGCGTTCAGCGCAAGAAAGCCGAGGCCGACAAGGTGAAGAAGCAGTTCGACAAGGCGTGGGCCGGCGCGACGATCAAGCTGGCGGCGCGCTGACGGCGCGCTATCGCTCTTCCAAATCGTCAGTAGCGCGTCCCGTCCTTGTGGACGTAACGCGGCTTTCCGTCGATCACTGCGACCCTCAGGTCGTCGTCGGGATATTCGACCTCTTCGTTCGGCGTGCGATCGCCGATCTCGAGGTACACCACGTCGGAGCTGGTCTCGTTGCAAAGGTGATGGGCATTGCCCGAGCCCGCGCGGAAGCCCGCGCACATGCCCGGCGCAAGACGCAATCGCCCTTCATCGGTGGCCAACGTCGGATTGCCTTCTAGTATGTAGACGAACTCGTCCTGCCTCGCATGCGCGTGACGTAGCGCCGACTCCGCGCCCGGAGCAAGGCGGGTCATGTTGACGCCGAAGTTCTTCAGGCCGAACACTTCGCCGAGCTGTCGCTTCTCCCTGCCCGCGACACGCGCGGCGAACGGCTCCGGATAGTTCGTGCGCATCGTGCGCGGCGGTACGTCGGCGGCACCGATCGCCGCGGGTGGTGTGGGAGATGACATCGAAGCCTCCTGTCGCAAGAGGGGAATCGCATTTGCTTCACCGTGAGCGACGCAGCAATTCCGTCCGTACATGCTCTACACGTTCAGACGCGATCTCGACGGCCTCGCGGACGATATCCCTTCGAAACCGCCATCGACCTGACTGCAACCGGGTGTTGCACCGGCGTATTCTCGCGGCGATCAATCTGCAAAGGAACGCCGATGCTCCGGATCGAACGCAGAGGCTTTGCCATGATTTGTGCCGCGGCGCTGGCGACGCTGCTCGCGCCCGTTCCGGCGGCATACGCCCAATCGCCACGCAACAAGGTCGTCTTCCAGGTCAGCGACGACAGTCCGCAGAAATGGAATCTCGTCCTCAACAACGCTCGCAACCTGCAGGACGATATCGGCGCCGATCTCGTCGACCTCGAGATCGTCGTGTATGGCCCCGGCATCGGCATGCTCAAGAGCGACTCGCCGGTCGGGGCGCGCGTGGCCGACGCGTTGAAGAATGGCGTCAAGGTCGTCGCGTGCGAAAACACGATGCGTGCGCAGCAGCTCGCCTACAAGGACATGCTGCCGAAGATCGGGTACGTACCCGCAGGCGTCGTCGAGCTGATGAAAAAGCAGCAAGAGGGCTATTCGTACATACGACCCTGAAGGTCCCCGTCGCTTCGACTCACAGGATCGCCGCCTAGAACTTCATCGTTGCCGTGAAACCGAGCGCCCAGTGATGCGCGCGCTCGAAAGCGCGATCCGCCCGCGGCCAGAAGTAGCCGACCAGGAACTCGCCCAGAAGCCAGTCGCGGTAGAGCCGTTGCTGCCACTTCGTCTGCAAGCCGTATTCGCCAAATGCGATACCCGAGTCCAGGCGACCTGACACGACGAATTCGAGCGCAGACGTGCGTTCCTCGCCATAGGTCTTGTAAGTGCCCAGCGTGCTCGACCAGTCGAAACTGTCGGTTTTCTGCGTGATCGTCATCCCGGTCAGCCAACGCAGCGCCAGGCTCGAGGAGAACCCGTGCTCATAGGAAAAGGCGGTGGTCGAGCCTAAGCGATCGTTCATGTCCCAGAAGAACGTCTGGCGGAATTCGAAGAGATCGATCTCCGTGGGTTTCCAGGGCTGGCGGTAACGGGCCTGCGCGTAAGGCTTGATCCCGTGGAAGCCGAGGCGCAGGTCGACAGCGTCGACCAGCGAAAGGCCTAACCCCGTAAAGAACGACTGTTCCGCAGGCGTTTCCGTCTGCAGCCGCTGCGATCGCGTCAGAGCGCCCGGTGTGTCGGAAACCACCTCGCGCTCGTTGTCGCGACCGACGAAGAAATATGCCTGGCGTTCGACGTTCGGCAGCCTGATGCGGGCATTGAAACGCAAGCGCGCCTGGAAGCCCTCACCCTGTTGCTTGAGAAGTGCGAGCGAAAGCCGGCCGTCCCGGACACCACCGCCGCTTGCATAGAAGGGTTGGTCGCCGAACCAGCTGTCGACCCCGCGCGCAAGCCACTCGGTAGTCGAACGGGTGAGGCGGCGCGTCGTTTCCAGAACGGTTTCCTCGGCCGGCGGTTCGTCGGGCTTCGCCGGGCGCTCCGTCTCCGGATTTTCGCCCGGGGCTGGCCTCGCGAGCTCCGGAGGTTCACCCGGAGCTTCCGGCGCTGCATGAGGCTCCGGCGTCTCCCCGGGGGCCTCTCTCGTAGGCCCGGGCCCTGGCGTCTCACCTGGAGCTTCTCTCGCGGGCTCGGGCTCAGATGGCACGGACGGAGCCGCACCAGCAGGCTCGGCCACGGCTGGCGTCTGTGGCGGCATGTCGGCAGATGGGCGAGGCGGCGTGGCGCTGCAGGCTGTCAGCGCGCATACGGCAGCAGCAATCGTCACCCGCACGCGTCGCATTGCCACGACACTCGACCTTCGATTTGCGATAGCTCATGGTGAGGCCAAATCGCGCCGATCCATCCTCGCGCTCACGGTCGAAACCACGACCTTCTGCGATGCGAAAGGGCAAGGGGCGCGCCCGGCAGGCACGCAGAGAGAGTACGGGTTTAAGGCCGAGCCGTACGCCCCGCCGCTCGCCCTCCCTGACGGGAGGGCGAGGGCGACGCGTCAGTCAACGGGGACGAGGCGCTCTTGGAGAGCACCGGGGGAGGTCAGCGTCGACTGAAGGAACGAAGAGATCTGTGCGTTGATCTGGCTCTGGTGAGTGATCGGGCCCATGTGTCCCGCGGTTTCGAACTCGACCACTTCCACTTGCGGCAGCACGGGGATCAGCAGGCGGGCAACGGCGAGCGACGGCGCCGGCGACGTCCTCCCGACCATGTACAGCACCGGAATGTTCAAGCTGGCGAATGCAGAGAGCGGGGTTGGCTCGTCGAACAACGCCTTGCCCCACGCGCGGATGTTCACGACGGATTCGGCGATCGGCGGCTTGCGCGACGCGGGCATGCGCTCCCACGAGCCCTTCCCCATCCAGAAATCGATGAAGTGCTCGGCGACACGATGCAGATCGCCTGCGTCGAGCGCTGCGCTTGCATCCGCAACCACGTTGCGGATGCCGTCGGCATCGTTCGGTGCCGGAGAGAGCGCATCCACCAGAGCGAACAGGGTCGGCTCATAGAGCACGAGCGCGCGGACCCGCTGCGGGTGCGTAATCGCCGCGATCAGGGCTACTGCGGCGCCATACGAATGGCCGACCAGGACGAGCGGGTCGCCGGCGAGTTCGAAAACCGGTTCGAGCAGTTCCACTTCGTCGCGCAACCGCAGCGGACGCTTGGCGCGCCACGCGGGGCTCTTGCCTGCGCCGTATGCGTCGGCTGCAAGCACGCGAAACCTGGGCGCGAGCATCTCGGCGAGCGCGCGCCACTGGCCCGAATGACTCGCGTTCGAGTGCAGGCACACGACGCCCGGTCCTGAGCCGGCTTCGATGAAAAATGGGACAGGCATTTGCACTCGAGAATCCTCAGGCAAGCGGGCCGAAGGCAAGAGCGTAGGGATTCATTTCGATCTCCTGATGTGCTGGCAGCGGTAGTCGGAAAGCATCGTGTTGTGAATCGCCTCGGCGTGGATGGCGTCGAACGCACGTCCGGCCAAACGCATGAAGTACTCGGCGTCGCATCCGGCCTGCGTCTGCACGATCCTCTCGACGTCGTCGGTGCTCACATGCGGAGCAGGGTCTGCATCGCCCATGGGACGCAGGAGCGCGGACAGGCTCCTGTGGCTGCGTTCCTGCACCTGTGCGAACAGGAACCTTTCCGCACCCGACAGAAACGGCAACTGGACCTTCTCTTCGAGGTCCATCCGGCAGTCCTGTTCCATCTCAGAGAAAGGGGTCGACGTTCTTGATGCGCAGCCGCGAGCTTTCGAATATCTCGCGATTGCGCGGGAAGATCCGCCGGCGCGTGACCTGGCTCGAACCGTTGAACTCAGCGACGCACGAGCCGATCTCGCTGTGACTGATACCAAGATCGCGCAGCGTCGCCGCGTCGAGCCGCGCCAGCGCGGCATGTTGGGCACGCATGCGGCGATACGCGATCCACCGTTCGATGAACCCGGCGACGGACCGGCGCACGCTCTGCCAGGTGCTTTGCTGCGCAGGCGCGGCAACCGGCTCAAACACCGTTGGGGTGACGACCACACCGGAGTCACCGAAGCCGTTCGAAGCGTCGGCATGCTTCGCCCAGGCGTCGATCTGCGCACGTGTGCGCGCTGTCGGCACTGCAGGCGTGCGCGCGGTCCCCTCGGGGATGAAATGCGGGGTGCTCTTGGGGTCGAGCAGTTTGGAGGTGGGATGCATTGTCGGCTCTCGGTGTTCCATTCCTAGGTCTATCGGAACGCCGGTACAGAAGCCGACACCACCACGAATTCTCCGGGTATCCGGAATCCCCGGCCGTGGCGCCAGGGGGCGATCGATTCGACATACCGCTCGCGGACCCGAGCACGCACGCCGTCGTCGAAGCGCGACCAGGCGAGCGCCATCGGTCCGCCGACGAAAGCCGCGCTGCAGGCTTCATCGGCATCGGCGTATGCCATCGTCGTGGCGACGCGCTGAAGGTCGATGGCCTCTAATCGCGCATCGGCACACACGCGCGCGAGCGTGTTGCCATTTCCCAGCCGGAAGAACAACGGGCACACGTCGCTTGCCACTTCTGCTTCGACGATCGGGAACACCGTCGACCAGCCGCAGCGCGAGCGCTCACCCCACACTGCGATCACCGCGCGGCCGCCTGGGCGCAGGACCCGCCGCATCTCGCGCACGGCCAGCTCCGGATCGGGAACGAACATGAGGCCGAGCGCGCACAGCGCCACATCGAAACTCGCGTCGTGCAGAGCCAGTTTCTCGGCGTCCATGCGCGCGCACTGCACGTTCGCGAGACCCCGATCGTGCGCACGCTGCCGGAGTGCTTCGACCATCTGCGCCGACAGATCGACGCCGACGACCTCACCGAGCGGTCCGACTGCTTCCGCAGCGGCCAGGGCGATCAGCCCCGTGCCGCATGCAACGTCGAGCACGCGCTGTCCGGGCCTTAGCGACGCACGTGCAAGCAGTTGCGTGTGCGCCGCGCCGAGTTGCGCGCGCCAGAGGTGCTCGTAATCGCTTGCCGCCCGGTCCCAGCCGTAACGTTGAATCCGCCGTTGCAGCCGGGCCTCCATCAACGGCGCGTGATCACGACCTCGACGTATTCGCTGGGCGCGATGAAGGAGTTCGAACCGCCGCGGTTTGCACCGTTCAACATCTCGGTCAGGTCGCGCTCGAGCGCGGCGGACTTCTCGGGCGGCAACGCACCGAACGCCTTGTGCACCGGGCCATACCAGGTGCGGAACATTTCGATGAAGTGCGCGGCGGAGCGGTAGCGGAAATTGAATACGCGTTGCGTCACCGAAATCGCAGCGGCGTCGTCGCCGAACAGCGTGCGCAAGTGCGCCTCGGTGCCCCACAGCGCCGGCGATTGCACGCCAGCCGGCGGCGGAACGTGGCGTCCCAGGACCTTGAACATCTTTCCCACCATGCTGTCCGGCGTCCAGTTGGCAAGGCCGATCTGCCCGCCAGAACGGACGACGCGCAGCATCTCCGAAGCCGAACGCGCGTGGTCGGGTGCGAACATCACGCCGAACGTCGACACCACGGCATCGAAACTTCCGTCCGCGAACGGCAGGGCTTCGACGTCGGCGACGTGAAACTTCACGTCGAGCCGTTCGGCCTTCGCCCGCTCGGCGCCGCGCTCCAGCAGTGATGCGACGTAGTCGGTCGACGTCACCTTGCAGCCGCGACGTGCAGCCGCAAGCGTCGCGTTGCCGTTGCCGGCTGCGACGTCGAGCACGCGCTCGTCCCAATGCAGGTCGCATGCTTCGGCGAGCTGTTCGCCGACGATCTGCAGCGTGGTACCGATCACGGCGTAGTCGCCGCTGGCCCAGGCAAGCTGCTGTCGGCTCTTTACTGCGGTAAGGTCGTTCGGTGCATTCATGGTCTGTCCTGGTCCTTGAGTGAGGGCGATGGGAGGAAGACGAACTGTGCCGCGTCGATGGACGCGACGTCCTGCCTCTGCGTCTGTTTTGTCGATCCGATCGTCCGCCTCTGGCATGCATGATTCGCAGCGCGTCCGGATTTGTTGCTCGTTCGTCCTGCTGGTGAATATCGGATTCCGCACCCCTTGGCCCGACATGCCGGGAGGTCGACAATCGCCATCGATTCCTCTACCTTCGAAGGCGAGGCCATGGCAGCACAGGAAGTCGCGATGGCGATTCGGCGCGCGGAAGCGGTCTTACGACGCCGTCCCGAGATGGGACTGCACGACGATCCGCCTGCGTCGGCACGCTGGGAAGGCGGCACGCGAATCACGGCGAGCCACGCGAACGGCACGCAGATCTCGAGCGACATGCCGTGCGAACTCGGCGGCACGGGCGACCGCATCTCGCCGGGCTGGCTGTTTCGTGCCGGACTTGCCTGCTGTTCGGCCACGACCATTGCGATGACTGCCGCGGCACAGGGCGTCGAGCTCACCGCGCTCGATGTCGAGGTGGGCAGTCGTTCGGATACGCGAGGCCTGCTCGGAATGAGCGATGCGAACGGCGCGCCGGTATGTGCCGTGCCGACCGACTACGAAGTTCGCGTCCGCGTCGCTGCGCGTGGCACATCACGCGAGGCGTTGCGTGCTCTGGTCGACGAAGGTCTGCGCAGGTCGCCGATGCAGCATGCGGTCAAGACCGCGATCCAGACGACGCTGCGCGTGGATATTGATAGCAACTGAGCGATACCAACTGAGCGATACCAACTGAGGAGGTCGCAGTCATGGATGCGCTTTCCGAGACCCTCCGCGTCGTGCGCCTCGTCGGCGCAATCTTCATCAACGCGCGGTTCAGCGCACCATGGTGCTACCAGTCGCCGAATGCCGATTCGATCGCGCCGGTCCTCGAACCGGGCGCCGACCGGGTCGTCATCTTTCATCTGATCACTGAAGGAGAGTGCCACGTCGAGATGGGCGACGGCGTGGCGACGCGCCTTGTTGCGGGCGACGCCGTCCTGTTTCCGCAGGGCGATGCGCATCGCATGACGTCACAACCGGGATTGCGGCCGGCTCAGGGCAGATCGCTCGATGCAGTGCTCACGCGTCGGCCGCGGCATCTGTCGTTCGGCGGTGGCGGAACGACGACACGTCTGGTCTGCGGCTACCTCGCGTGCGACAGCCGGCTCGCACGCATGCTGCTCGGCGGGCTGCCGGCGCTGTTGCGCGTGAACGTGCGCGGATCGAACGCGGGCGTCTGGCTGGAAGCGTCGCTGCGCTATGCGCTGGCCGAGGCGCGCTCGCCCCGGCCGGGAGGCGCGGGCGTGCTTGCGAAGCTCGCCGAGGTGCTGTTCATCGAAGTATTGCGGCTGTACATGAACGAGCAGCACGATGGCCGGACGGGCTGGCTGGCCGGCGTGAGCGATCGGATCGTCGGAGCTGCTCTCGGCGCCATGCACAGGAATCCGGCGCAGGCCTGGACCGTCGAAGAACTCGCCCGCGCCGCGAACACCTCCAGATCGGTGCTCGCCGAGCGCTTTCAGAACCTGGTCGGGACATCGCCGATGCAATACCTCACGCAATGGCGCATGTTGCTCGCGGCGAATCTGCTCTCGCGCAGCAACACGCCGCTTGCGCGCATTGCCGAAGATGTCGGATATCAGACGGATACGGCGTTCAGTCGGGCGTTCCGGCGCGAGTTCGGAAAGCCACCGGCCACCTGGCGCAAGAGCCAGACGGCGCGCGAACACGCCGGATAAGGCCGAGATTCCTCTCCTGTGCGGCTGCGCCGCTTGCTCGGAATGACACCAACGCTTTGTCATCCCGAGCCCGCGCGAGTGCGATTGCGGCATCCTTTGCGGCTGCGCTGCTCGGTCGGAATGACACCAACGCTTTGTCATCCCGAGGAGCGCAGCGACGAGGGGCCTCAGCCTTCACACACTCACGCCGTCACGCGCATCACGAGATACATCGAGGTTGCGCCGAGCACGGTGAGTCCGATCAGGTTCAGCGCCGCGGCCGAGCCGGCGCGCGAGTGCGCCTGCGGCAGTATGTCGGATGCGCCGATGTAGAGCAGGAACCCGGCGAAAAATCCTAAGTACAGGACCAGGACCTCCGGCGGCACGCTGAACGCGAGCGTGGACAGGGCCCCGAGAATCGGTGCGATGGCGTCCAGTGCGAGCATGGCCGATGCCCGCGGCGTCCTGTTTCCATGCAGGAGCATCACGCTCATCGTGTTCAAGCCATCGCAGAAATCATGCGCGATCACCGCGATCGCCACCGTGATTCCCGTCGCCTGCGAAACCTGGAAAGCGAGCCCGATGCTGATCCCGTCCATGAAGCTGTGGCCGATCATCGCGGCAGCGGAAAGAATGCCGACCGCAGGATGGTGATGCTGCGCGTACTCGCCCTCATGCACGCTGTGAACGAGCACGAATTTCTCGATTGCGTGGAACAGCAGAAACCCTGCGGCAAGCGCAATCATGGTCGACCGCCCATCGCCGCCCAGCTGGCGTGACAGATCGAAGCTCTCGGGCAGGAGATCGAACGCGACAACGCCAAGCAGAACTCCCGCGGTGAACCCGAGGATCAGGTGCAGGCGATCGCGAAATCCGAGCGCGCAAAGCCCGCCGGCTGCCGTCGAGAAGAACGTGATGAGCGACAACAGGGCGGCGTTCATGCTTTGCGCGTTCGGATGGGAGTGATGCAGCGTTACTCGGGAATGGCGATGCCCGAGCCGCCCATTTCCTTCGGCACGTCCTTCATCTTCGGCAGCCCGTCGTGCATGTGCAGCGTCGTCTCCTGGTAGTTGACGTGAACACCTGCCTTGTACGGAAAGTCCGGGATGACCGCGGCGTAGACGTCGACGAGCCCCCAGTGCGGGTGTCCGGTGAAGAGATGACCGCCGCACGTCTTGCACCACTTGCGGTCGCTGCGCGGCGTCTTGTTGAAGGTGCCGATGTTCTCCGCTCCCTTCGTGATCTGCAGTGCCTCGGGCTTCCAGAGGCTGAATGCGTTGACGGGACCAGCCGACCAGTGGCGGCACGAATCGCAATGGCAATAACCCATTGCAGCGGGCTCGCCGGCGACGGTGAACTGCACGGCGCCGCAGAAGCAGCTGCCGTTGTAGGTCTTCTCGGTATGCACGTGCTCGGTGGTGCGAGTGTCGTTTACGACTGCCATGCTTGCGTGTCCTTTCAGTTGAGAATCGCGGCGGCGACGCGCACGCCCGGCGAGGACAAAAGAGCCTGCCCGGCGCGGTGGTTGCGGCGCCGCAGAGGGTGTTGCCGATACGGAAGTTGCTTGCCGCTGCGTGTCGCTGGCGGCGCGTCCGGAGTTACTGCCCGTTCGTCCCGCCAGTGCAAATCGAATTTCGCGCCACGTTTGCGACACGCCACCTGTGCCCTGTGGTGCGAGTGTTCATTACAAATGACATGCTGTGCCGATCCTTCCCGGTGAAGATCGCGGCGGTTCCTCGCATGCGCCAGGTGAAGACCCAAGGAGCATGCTCGTCGCGTGTGCTTCGACGCCGCGGGGGTAGCTAATATCCGGATTCGCGGGCGCTGTGTGTTGGCAGATCGTCCAGCTCTCTTGCCCGAAACTCCATGGATGCCTTGTCGGGCGTTCTCAAGTCGGTTCGACTTGATGGCGCCGTCTATCTCAACGCGGAGTTCACCGCACCGTGGTGCATACGCGGGCGCTACGGCCTGGAGCGAGCCAGGAAGCGTCTTCCCAAGGCCGAGCACGTGGTGTTCTTCCACTTCCTCACGCAGGGCACGGCGAAGATCCGGCTTGCCGAAGGCGGTGAAGCGCTCGACGTGGGAGCCGGCGACCTGGTCCTGTTCCCGCAGGACGACCTGCAGGTGATGGGCAGCGACCTGCATCTCGCTCCCGTCGCATCGGCGAGCCTCACGCCCGAAGCGATGGCGACCGATTCCGACTTCATCCAACTGCGCCACGGCGGCGGCGGTGCGGTGACGCGCTTCGTGTGCGGATACCTCGCGTGCGCGCGCAGCGTGTGCCGCCCGCTGATCGAAGGTTTGCCCCGCCTCGTGCGCATTCCGATGGGTGATGGCGAGGCGATCGCGCTGCTGCGCGACCTGTTGCGCGTCGGCGTGCGCGAATCGCTTGCGCCGCGACCAGGTGCCGAACCGATGCTCGCCAAACTGGCGGAGCTCATGTTCGTGGAGGCGCTGCGCCGATATGTCGAAACCCTTCCCCCGGACGGCAAGGGCTGGCTCGCGGGCGTGCGCGACGCGCACGTCGGGCGCGCGCTCGCGCTGCTTCACAACGATCCGGACAAGACGTGGACCGTCGATGAACTCGCGCGCAAGGTCGCGCTTTCGCGTTCGGCGCTCGCCGACCGCTTTGCGACGCTGGTGGGCGAGCCGCCGATGCAGTATTTGAAGCGCTGGCGCCTGGCCCTCGCTGCGCGCAGGCTGC